>Ga0126371_10006224_pt1 | contig 10603 bp, 12 predicted proteins | sample PanSoiMetaPlot_4_FD_110145 | JGI IMG/M metagenome (GOLD analysis project Ga0126371, IMG submission 110145) | Tropical forest soil microbial communities from Panama - MetaG Plot_4 | ecosystem: Environmental > Terrestrial > Soil > Tropical forest > Bulk soil | place: Panama | collected 2016-02-17
CAAGATCGTGCTGTTCCCGGTGCGCTTCTTGTTCACCGCGGCCACGGGCCGGGTGGGCACCAACGCCCTCGCGGCCGAGCGCTACCTGGCCCGTCCCGGCGCGCCCGCCTCCGAGCTGGTTGCCGCCGCGCTGGCCTGGCGCGTCGAACCGCCGGCCGACGAGGCGGCTGCCACCGCGCTGCTGGGCGCCGAGCTCATCCCGCTGTACACCCATTACCTCGACGACCACATCGAGCGCTTGGCCGCAGCCGACCGCCCTCAGCTGGCCGAAAGCTTCCGCCGCTGGCGGGCCCGGCTGCTGGCCTGACTCAGCAGCGCCCGGACGCCAGGCATGTGCCAGGCTTCGTTTCAGTCAACCGTGAGGAGCAGGCCCATGGACCGGCAAGCATGGCTGGCCGAGCGGCAGGCGGCGGTCGTGGCCGATTACGACCGCGACGCCGCGACCTATGACGAGCACCCTTACCCCACCGACGTGCAGCACGAGTGGGTGGCCCGGCTGCTGCGTACGGTCCCGGCCGGCGGGACGGTCCTGGACGCGCCGTGCGGCACGGGCCAGTACTTCCCCCTGGTCGCCGCGGCTGGCCTGCGCGTCGTGGGCGTCGACCAGTCGGCGGGCATGCTGGCCCAGGCCCGGGCCCGGGGCATCGCGTACTCCCTGGAGGAGAACACGCTGCAGGACCTGTCCTACGCGGGCGAGTTCGACGCGGTCATGACGGTCGACGCGATGGAGAACGTCCCGCCCGAGGACTGGCCTTCGGTGCTGGCGAACCTGTGCCGGGCGGTGCGGCCAGGCGGCCATCTCTACATGACAGTCGAGGAAGTCGGCCAGGCGCACATCGAGCAGGCCTTTCAGGGCCTGTCCGCCCGGGGCGTGCCCGCCGTCCTGGGCGAGATCACCGAGGGCGACGTAGCGGGCTACCACTACTACCCGGGCCGGGAACGCGTGATCGGATGGTTCGCGGCCGCGGGCCTGGCCGTCGTGGATGAGGTCTACAGGCAGGAAGACGGCTGGGGCTACCGCCACTTCCTGCTGCGTCGCCCGTGACGGCGACCGCCGGAGCCAGGAGGCACCCGTCGTCCGCGGGCGGCCGCAGAGCGGAAAGGTGATCTTGGATGGATCCCAGGCAGCGCGGTGACGCCGCCGACGGCCAGCCCGCGGTTCCCCGCTCGGGCTTCTTCCGGAGCTTCTCCTTCGCCGGGCAGGGCGTGTGGTACGTCGTCCGCACCCAGCGCAACATGCGGGTCCACCTGCTGGCCGGGGCGGCGGCGATCGTGGCCGGCCTGGTCCTACGTATCGGCGCGGCGGACTGGGCCTGCGTCTTGATCGCCATCGGGCTCGTGCTCACCGCGGAGACGCTGAACACGGTCGTGGAGGCGCTCACCGACCTGTGCACCGACGGGTATCACCCGCTGGCCAAGATCGCCAAGGACGCGGCGGCGGGCGCGGTCCTGATCTCCTCCGCCGCGGCCCTGGGCGTGGGCCTCGCCGTCTTCCTGCCCCGGCTGCTCAGGTCGCCGGGCTGACGGTAATCACTTGACCCTGACGCGACGTCAGGCCGCAGGGTGGTGGTCGTGGACGACGAGTACACGGTGGGCGCGGTGGCCCGGCTGGCCGGGGTTTCCGTGCGCTCGCTGCACCATTACCACCAGATCGGCCTGCTCTCGCCGAGCGGGCGCAGCGCCGCCGGGTACCGGATCTACTCGCTCGGCGACCTGAAGCGGCTGCAGCAGATCCTGTTCTACCGCGCGCTCGGCTTCCCGCTGAGCGACATCGCCGAGATCCTGGCCGACCCCGGCCAGGACGCGCACGCCCACCTGCGCCGGCAGCACCGGTTGCTGCGTGAGCAGATCACCCGCCGCCGGGACATGCTGGCCGCGATCGAGAAGGAACTGGAGGCCGCCAAGATGGGAATCGCGCTGACGCCCGAGGAGCAACTGGAGATCTTCGGCACGACCAAGGTGACCGGCGAGTGGGCCGAGGAGGCGGAGCAGCGCTGGGGCGACACCGAGGCCTGGGCTCAATCGCAGCGCCGGGCGGCCGCCTACACCAAGCAGGACTGGCTCGACATCCAGGCCGAGGCCGGCGCGATCAACCGGGAGTACGTCGCGGCGATGGAGGCGGGCATCCCGGCGGGCGACCCGCGGGCGGCCGATCTCGCCGAGCGCCACCGCCAGCACATCAGCCGGTGGTTCTACGACTGCACGCACGACATGCACCGCGGCCTGGCCGAGATGTACCTGGCCGACGAGCGCTTCACCCAGAACTACGACCGCATGGCCCCGGGCCTGGCCCGGTACGTGCACGACGCGATGCTGGCCAACGCCAGCCGCGCCACGCCCTGAGCCAGCCGGTTCCATGATCCTGGACCGAAACCCGCATATTTTACGGGTTTGGGTCCAAGATCTTTCTCTGCCGGCCGGCGCGGGGCACGCGGCGCCGGGCCGTAGGGTAGCGAGCGTATGAAGCGGATCTCGTGGCTGGCCGCCGGCGGCCTGGCCTCTTGCGGAGCCACGCGGCTGGCCGCCGCCGACCGTTCCCGCCGCTTTGAGGCGGTCACGGTGCCGCTGCTGGCGTTCACCCCGCACGCGGCCGCGGCCGCGCTGCTCGGCTCGCTGCTGTGGCGCCGGGGCCCGGCCGCCACCGCCGCGCTCACCGGGGCCGCGCTGGCCGCCGTGGTGCTGCCCCGGACGATCGGCCGGCCGCAGCCGCGGGCCGACGGCGTGACTCTCCGCGTCATCACCGCGAACCTGCGGCACGGGCGGGCCTCGGCCGAGGCGGTCGTGAGCCTGGTGCGGCGCCAGGGCGCCGACGTGTTGTTCCTCCAGGAACTCACCGAGCCGGCGGTGGGCCGGCTCAAGCAGGCCGGGCTGACCGACTTGCTCCCGCACGAGATGACCGACCTCGCGGGTCCCAGCACCCGTGGCCGCGGCATCTACGCCCGGTTCCCGCTGACCGAGTCACCCGACCTCGGATGGCCCGAGGTAGCCCAGCTCACGGCCCGGCTGGAGCTTCCCGGCGGGCAGCGCGCGGACCTGGTCTGCGTCCACGCGCCCCCGCCCAGGCCGCCATGGTCGCCGGCGAACACCGCCCGCTGGCACCGCGAGCTGGCCGCCCTGCCGGCCCCGGCAGGCTCGGCGGCGGACCCACCGCGCGTGCTGGCCGGCGACTTCAACGCCACCGTCGATCACGCCTGCTTCCGCCGGGTCCTGCGGCTGGGGCATGTCGACGCCGCCGCCCGGCTCGGTCGCGGGCTGGTCCCCACGTGGGGGCCGGGGCCCTGGGGCAGGCCAGCCCTGCTCACCATCGATCACGTCCTGGTCGATCCCGGCTGCGCCCTGCTGGCGGTCTCGGTGTACCCGCTGCCCGGCAGTGATCACCGCGCGGTCTACGCCGAGTTCCGGCTGCCGTCCGCGCGGTAGCCGGCGATCCGGGATTCGGCGGCGAGCTGCTCCAGCCAGTCGCGGCTCGCCGCCGCGATCCGGGCCGGGATGCCGAGCTCGCCGAGCAGGTCGGTCGCGGCGGCCATCTCGTCGGCACGCCGGACGGCGTGGGTCGTGCTGCCCTGCTCGAGGCGGTCCAGCATGGCTGCCCCGATGTCCTCGGCGATGTTGTCGCGCAGCCAGGCCTCGCAGCCCGCCGCCTGGCCCGCCCGCAGCGACTCGGTCACCGCCGCGGCCATGCCCTTGTAGAACACGCTGCGGCACAGCTTGCGGCTGGCGGCGGCGCCCGCGGGCCCCGGGATGGCCTCGATGTTCCCGCCCAGGGCGGTGAGCGCGGCCGCGACCTCGGCCGCGGCGGCCCCGCTCACCAGCATCGGGGTCCGCAGGCCGCGGCCGGCACCGGGGCCATCATGGCCACGTCCGCGAACGCGATCCCCCGCTCCTGCGCCAGGGCCGCGAGCCGCAGCTTGAGGTCGGCCGAGGACGTGTTGAGGTCCGCGTACCAGGCCCCCGGGCGCAGGCCCGGCAGGCTGGCCCGCAGGGCCCCCTCGGCCTCGTGCGCCGTGGTCAGGCTGAGCACGAGATCGGCCCCGGCGCAGGCTTCGGCGTCGCTGCCGGCCGCGACCACCCCGTCCGGCACGCCGGCCACCGGGTCGTAGCCCCGCACCGTGACCCCGGACTCCAGCAGATCGCGGCTGATGATCGAGCCCGCCTCGCCGAGCCCGAGCACGGCGACTGTTTCGGTTACCACGCACCCAGATTGCCATTGGGGTGCCGGCTCCGCGAGCGCCGTGCCCGTTATGGCTCTGGCTGACGATGGGATCAGTCGCGCGGGATGATCGGCAACGTGATGGAGGACGGGTGACCGCCGTCGTGGCAGATGGCCTGCTCGGCCACGACGAAGTCGCGTTCGGTGGCGGTCGCGGCCGACGTGCCGTTGCCCGGGTTGCGGTCGAAGCACGGGAAGTTGGAGCTGGATATGTCGACTCGCAGCCGGTGACCGGCCCGGAACACCTGGCTGGTCGCGATCAGGTCGATCGAGTACTCCTCGACGCGGCCCGGGGTGATCGGCGCCGCCCGGCCGGTCCCGTCCCGGTAGCGGGCCCGCACGACGCCGTCGGCGACGCCCATCGCGCGCCCGTCCGGCCAGACGTCGACGAGCCGGGCGGTGAAGTCGGTGTCCGCCGCGGACGTGGCCGCGTGCAGGGTCACGCTGAGCGGGCCGGTCACCTCGAGATCGTTGCCGAGCGCCTCGCTGGTGAACGACAGCACGTCCGGGCGGGCCTCGATCACGCGCTGGTCGCGGGGGCCGCCCATCCAGCTCACCCCGCCGTCCGGGCCGCCGCTGATCAGCGTCGGGCCGCCCACGGTCGGCACCGGGTCGGCCGGGTCGTAGCGGAAGCGCGAGGCGGGGGCGTCGGGCGCGGGCGGCGCCGGCGACAGCGACCCGCCCGGGTGCAGGTACCAGCGGGCCCACTGGGTGCGGGCCAGGGGCCAGTCGTCCTCGTCGCGCCAGATGTTGTCGCCCATCACGAACAGCCGGACCCGGGGGCCGTCCCAGTCGCCGGCCTCGTCGGCGGCGAACCGGCGCAGGAAGCCGATCTGCTGCTGCTCGAGGCCGATCGCCTGCGCCGAGGCGAGCAGGCCGAAGTGCAGTTCGCCCGCGGTCCCGGTCTGGTCGGCGTGCGTCCACGGGCCGACGATGAGGGCCTGGTTGCGCCGGGCGTGCTCGGTCGCGGCGGAGCGGCGCAGGGTCCGGAAGTTGTCCAGCGTCCCGCCGAGGAACAGGTCGAACCAGCCGCCGACGTGCAGCGCCGGCGTGGCGATCCGGTCGCGCCGGGCCGCGTAGCTGAGGTCATCCCAGTACGCGTCGCGCTCCTCGTGGTCGAGCCACGTCTGCCAGGACGGCAGGATGCGGCTCACCGCGGGCGCCTCGCGCGCGGGCAGGTGGCGGTACCCGCCGGGCATATCGGCCATGTGCGCGAGCAGCGCGGGCATGTCCGCGGAGACGTCCTCGCCCGCGGCGGCGCGGTACTGCAGGGTCTGCGCCGACTTGAGCGTGTACCAGCCGAGCAGCTGGCCGAGCTGGAACGCGCCCTGCCGGTAGGCCAGGCCGCCGTAGTAGTCGGCGGGCGCGACCACCGGGACCAGGCACCTGAGCGCCGGAGGCGCCGCCGCGGCGGCGGCGAACTGGACCATCCCGAGATAGGACGGCCCGTACATGCCGACCCGGCCGTTGCACCACGGCTGCCGGGCGCACCACTCGATGGTGTCCACGCCGTCGTCCGGCTCGCTGGCGAACGGCGTGAACTCCCCGTCGGAGGTTCCGGTGCCGCGGCAGTGCTGCAGGACCACCGCGAACCCGGCGTCGACGGCCGGGAGCACCGGGGCGGCGCGGACCATCGGCTCGCCGTACGGGGTCCGCACCAGCAGCACGGGGAACGGGCCGCCCTGCGCCGGGCGGTAGATGTCCGCGCGCAGGATCGTGCCGTCCCGCATGGCGGCCGGCGCGTTGTGCTCCGCGAGCAGCGCAGCGGGTGACAGGTTCAGCTTCGCCATGCTGGCTCTCCTCGTCCCCTGGCCGCGGGCATGACCTCTGTGGCGAACAGCTCCAGGCTGCGCTCGGCCTGCTCGTACGGCATCCCGCCGAAGCTGGGCAGCACGACCAGCTCGAGATCGCCCAGCACGCCGAGGATCGCGGTGATCTGCTCGACGATCTGCGCGGGCGTGCCCCACAGAGCGGACGCCGCGTAGGCGGCCGACGCCTTCTCCAGGCCGACCGCGCGCAGGGCCTCGGCCAGCTCGGCGTACCGCTCGTAGCCCGCGGTCCGGGCGAAGTGCTCGCCCGCCATCTCGTAGTGCCGGACGTTGGAGGCGAAGAACGCGCCGATGTAGCGCTGCGCGCGGTCGGCGGCCGTGGCCTCGTCCTGGTGGCAGTACATGTTGACGTTGAGCGAGACCGGCGGCGGCGCGGCGCCGTGCCGCGCGCGCCACTGCTCCCGGTAGCTGTCGTAGACCGGCATGAGGTCCGGGACCGGCCGGGTCACGATCGACATCAGCGCGGCGCCCAGGTTCACGCACGACGTGACCGAGTCGGGCGAGCCCGCGACCGCGTAGAGCCGCCCGCGGAACGAGGCGCGCGGGCCGGGCCGCAGCCGGGTGCGCGGCCGAGGGTAGAACGGGCCGCCGCCCTCGATGTAGCCGGTCTCCAGCGCCTCGGTGATCATCGCGGCGGCCTCGTCGAACCGCGCCCGGGACTCATCCATCGGGACGCCGAACGGCGCGTACTCCATCCGGGACAGTCCCCGGCCCATGCCGAAGAGCACCCGGCCGCCGGACAGGATATCGAGCATGATCATTTTCTCGGCGACCCGGAGCGGGTCGTTCCACGGCAGGATCACCGCCGCCGTGCCGAGCCGCACGTGCTGCGTCCGGGCGGCCAAGTGCGCGAGCAGCACCACATTGTCCGGGCACATCGCGTAGTCGTCGAAATGATGCTCGACCGCCCACAGGCTGTCGAAGCCCAGCCGGTCGGCCAGCTCGGCGATCCGGATCTCGCCGGCGTACATCTGTTCGTCGGACAGGTCGGCGTGCAGGTTACCGAACCCGAGGTTCACTCCGATGTGCAGCACGGGCCGCTCCTTGCGATCAGGGTTCCTGTCCATCATGACCCGTAACGGGCGGCCCGGCACCCGGCTGGCCGGGTAAGGCCGGCCTGGCCGGGGGCCATCGGCGGTCAGGGCGGCGGGGTGGCCGGCTGAGAGCTCGCCCGCCGGTCAGGGCCGGCGGCCAGGCGGGCGGCCTGCGTGGTCAGGTACTGCTGCTCACGCAGGTTGGTGGTGCGGGCCGCCGCGGCCCGGAACTCGGCGATCGCGCGGTCCCGGTCACCGGCCTGCTCCAGCAGGTGGGCGCGCACGGAATGCAGCCGGTGGTGGTCGCCGAGGCGCTCGCCGAGGCCATCGAGCAGCGCGAGGCCGGCCTGCGGCCCGCTGGTCATTGCCGCGGCCACGGCCCGGTTGAGCCGCACCATCGGGTTGCCGGTCATCGACTCGAGCCGGGCGTAGAGGGCGAGGATCCGGGGCCAGTCGGTGTCGGCGTGCCGCCCGGCCTGGTCGTGCAGGGCCGCTATCGCCGCCTGTACCTGGTACTCGCCGACGTTCCCCTGGCGCAGCGCCCCGGTGATCAGGCCGGTCCCTTCCCGGATGAGGCGCCGGTCCCAGCGGCTGCGGTCCTGCTCGGCGAGGGGAATCAGCTCGCCGCCGGCGCCGCTGCGGGCCGGCCTCCGGGCGTCGGTGAGCAGCATGAGCGCGAGCAGGCCGGCCACCTCGGGGTCCTCGGGCATGGCGGCGCGGGCGGCCCGGGCCAGGCGGATGGCCTCGCCGGAGAGGTCGGCGCGGGCCAGGTCGGGGCCGCTGCTGCTGGTGTAGCCCTCGTTGAACAGCAGGTAGAGAACGTGCAGCACCAGCCGAAGGCGTTCGGGGCGCTGGTCGGGTGACGGGAGCGCGAACCGCTCGCCCGACGCCTTGATCTTGGCCTTGGCCCGGCTGATCCGCTGGCCCATGGTGGCTTCGGGCACGAGGAACGCGGCCGCGATCTCGCGGGTGGTCAGGCCGCCGACCGCGCGGAGCGTCAGCGGTATGGCCAGCGCCGGCGTGAGGGACGGATGGCAGCACATGAACATGAGGATCAGCGTGTCGTCGCGGCCGGAGGGCGGGTCCGGGCTGGCCGCCGACCACGAGGCGGCCAGCACCTCCCGGCGGCGGCGCGCGTCGTCGCTGCGGTAGGCGTTGGCCAGGCGGCGGGAGGCCACCCGGATCAGCCAGCCGAGCGGGTTGTCCGGCCGCCCGTCGGCGGGCCACGTAGTGGCGGCGGCGATCAGCGCCTCCTGCACGGCGTCCTCGGCGTCCGCGAAGTCGCCGTAACGGCGGATGAGCGCCCCGAGGGCCTGCGGCGCCAGCTCGCGCAGCAGGTCCTCGAGGCTCACCGCGGCGGTCATCGCCGGCCTGGCGTCACAGCTCGGGGTCGGGGGCGCTCAGCACCTCGCGCACCTCGATCGGCTGCCGGATCGGCAGCCCGTTCTGGCCCGGGGCCGCCGACGCCCGGGCCGCGATCTCGATGGCCCGCTCCGCCGACTCAACGTCCACCAGCCGGTAGCCGGCCAGCAGCTCCTTGGCCTCGGGGTACGGGCCGTCGGTGATCACCGGGGCGCCGATCCCGTCGCTGACCACGAACTTGGCCAGCTCGGGCCCGGCCAGCCCCTGGGCGTCGACGAGCTCGCCGAGCTCGGCCAGCTCGGCGTTGAGGGCCTGCTGGAATTCGATGTGCGCCTTGATGTCCTCGGGACTCCACTCCGACATCGGCGCGCAGTCCGACTCGACCTGTCCGTAGTTCTGCAGCAGCATGAATCGCATCGCTCCATCCTCCCTGGTCGGCGCGGCGCCCGCTGACGCCGCTCACCCGGATGTCACCGCCGCGGTCCCGTTCTCGACATCGGCCGGCTCGCCGGGCCCTACCCCGCTGATCCGGGCTGTCCCGCGTCCGTGGCTTCCGCGGCGTCCGCGGCCGGGCCGGCCGCCGGGTCGTGGTCCGGCCCGGGCAGGGTGGGGTACTGGGTGGGATACAGGCCCGCGACGAACCCGTAGACCGCCTCGCCGGAGCGCGGCAGCCTCATGAACTCGTGGGTGAGCTCGAAGACGCGTTCCCAGAACTGCGCGGCGCGCTCGCGGGGGATGCGGGCGTGGCGGATGATGGCGCGCAGGTCGTCGGCCTCGTGCGCGGGGGCGGACTCGGCAGCGGCCACGGACAGGTAATTGGCGAAGATGCGAGCCTGCTCGGGGCGGATGACGCCGACGTAGAAGATGCGGGCAGTCCGGCCATAGAACCGTTCGTCGATCGCGCGGACCCGCCGGGTCCGGACCACCTTGAGCATTCCCGCGTCCACCAGCACGTCTACGTGGTGGGCCACCGTGCTGTTCGGGCGGCCGACCGCCGTGGCCAGCTCGCCGACCGTGGCCGCCCGCTCCAGGAGCAGGTCGAGGATGGTGTTGCGCAGCGGGTTGGCCATCGCCCGGAGCTCCCGGGGTGACGACACGATGCGCAGGTCCTCGAGGTCGTAATCGGGGATCCGATCATTGCTCGACATATTTGGATCGTTCCGCTAAGTTGGATTGATCGATAAGCCTGGATCATAACGGATTCACGGTCCGGAGGACAGCACGCGGGGTCATCCGGTCCCCGGCAACACAGAACAGGGAGGCCAGAACATGGCTGAGGTGGTGCTCTTCCACCACGCGCAGGGACTGACCCCCGGCGTCGTCGCCTTCGCCGACGAGCTGCGCCGCGCCGGGCACACCGTGCACACTCCCGACCTGTTCGAAGGCCGCACCTTCGGCAGCCTCGAGGAGGGGATAGGCCACGCCGAGGAAATCGGCTTCCCCGAGGTGATCGAGCGCGGCGTCCGGGCGGTCGACGGGCTGCCCGCCGGGCTGGTGTACGCCGGCTTCTCGCTCGGCGTGCTCCCGGCCCAGAAGCTGGCGCAGACCCGGCCGGGCGCGCGGGGGGCGCTGCTGTTCTATTCCTGCGTCCCGGTCTCGGAGTTCGGCCCGGCCTGGCCCGACGGAGTGCCGGTGCAGGTGCACGGGATGGACGCCGATCCGATCTTCGTCGGCGAGGGCGACATCGACGCCGCCCGCGAGCTCGTCGAGCAGGCCAAGGACGCAGAGCTCTTCCTCTACCCGGGCGACCAGCACTATTTCGCCGACAGCTCGCTGCCGTCGTACGACCCGGACGCCACCGCGCTGCTGACCCAGCGGGTGCTCGACTTCCTCCGCGCACTGTAGGCGGCGTCCATCAGGCTACGTCGGCGTGACGATCACGCCCGGTTACGGCGTCTTCGGGGCGGCGGACGCCGCTCGGGCCGCGATCTGCCGGTCAAGCTGCGACGGCCCGGTGATGACCAGGGCCCTGGCTGGCCCGTCGCTGGTGACGGTGAACCCGTGCCGCCGGTCGCGCGGCACAAACACAAACCAGCCTGGCGTCGCCGTCCACCGATCCTGGTCACAGAATCCGCTGAGCTCACCCTCCAGCACGTAGAACATCTCATCCTCACCGGCGTGCACATGCGGATGAACCGACAGCGCCGGCGGGTAGCTGAACTCCATCA
>Ga0126371_10006225_pt1 | contig 10602 bp, 7 predicted proteins | sample PanSoiMetaPlot_4_FD_110145 | JGI IMG/M metagenome (GOLD analysis project Ga0126371, IMG submission 110145) | Tropical forest soil microbial communities from Panama - MetaG Plot_4 | ecosystem: Environmental > Terrestrial > Soil > Tropical forest > Bulk soil | place: Panama | collected 2016-02-17
CCGGGAGAATTTCATTCATCGACCCGGAACGGTAGCCGTCACAGTCTACCGCAACATAATGGAAGCCTGCGGCGCGCACAGCTTTGCCCATCTGCCGGAATGTTGCGGGTGACAACGCCGAGGGCAACTCGGCTTCGGCAATTTCAATCCGCGCGATGTTACCGTGGTGGCGCACCCGGAAATTGCGTAATCCCAGATCGCGCAGCCCCTCTTCGGCCTCTTCCACCATGCGGAGCGCTTGCGGCGTTACACGGCGGCCATACTCGATACGTGATGACAGGCATGCGGACGCGGGCTTGTCCCATACGCGCAGCTCCGCAGCCCGTGCGAGCGCGCGGATGTCGGCCTTGGTTAGTCCTGCTTCCGCCAGTGGAGCGGAAACCGCATGTTCAGACGCCGCTCGCTGTCCGGGGCGAAAGTCTTTTTTGTCGTCGATGTTCAGACCGTAAGCAACTGCCGAGAAACCGAGACGCAGACGTTCTTTTTCGAGCACGGTGAAAAGCTCGTCCTTGCAATAGAAGCAACGGTTGGCCTGATTGACGGCATATTCTTCGCGCTCCAGCTCATCGGTCACGACCGTGCGCAACGGAATCGACTGCTCCTGCGCAAATTCGACAGCTTCGCGGTAGTGACGGCGCGGCAGGCTGGCCGAATCGGCGATGATCGCCAGCATCCGGTCGTTAAGTACGCGATGCGCGGCCCAGGCAAGATATGCGGAGTCAACGCCGCCGAGTAAGCAACGATGATGCTGCCTAGCTCGCGCAATCGAGCTTCCAGCCGCCGCTGTTTTTCTTCCAGTTCCGTCATCAGCCCAGCCATTGGGGATTGTGGTACGTTCCGTCGAAGTTGTGGCTCGTCTTGTATAGCTCGAACTGACCGTTCTGCGCGACGGTCTCAGTTTTCTTCAGGATAGCGCTGACCTCTGTCTCGCTGAGGCCGTGGAAATTCTTTGCTGTATCCAGCGCCTGCTGCAAGACCTGCATGGAATCGCATCCTGTGATGACGACGCTGACGGGCAGGTGCATGGCATAGCGCAGGCACTCGACCGGAGTGATGGCATTGCTCTTGAGAATGACGCCGTCACCCATCGGTTTCATGCCGAGGATGCCCATGTTCAGCTTCTTTGCCACTGGGATGACTTTGCTGCCGAAGCTATCGAAATGCGCGTCCATCGCATTCAGAGGCATCTGGACCGTGTCGAAAGTATAGTTGTGCTTCGTTGCAGTCTCGATCATGTGCAGGTGTATCTCCGGGCTTTTGTGCCCGGTGAATCCAATAAAACGCACCTTGCCTTCTTTCTTCGCCTTTTCGAGATACTCAAGCGACCCACCCGCCGCAAAAATGCGCTCAGGATCGTCCATGCGAATGACTTCGTGCATCTGGATCAGATCGATATGGTCAGTTTGCAGGCGCTTCAGCGATTGTTCAAGCTGCTGCTGGGCGGATTGAACGGTGCGTCCGTCGAGCTTGGTCATCAGGAAAGCTTTTTCTCGGTAACCGTCCTTAAGTGCGATGCCCATCCGCTCTTCGCTCAGGCCATCGTTGTAGTCCCAGCAGTTGTCGAGGAAATTCAGGCCCGAATCAAGCGCAGTGCGGACAATGCGGGTGCTTTCGTCCTGCGAAACATAGCTCCTGCCGATGTGATGGCCGCCGAGTCCGACGAGGGAGACGCGAGCGCCGGTGCGGCCCAGTGTGCGGTAGGGCATGCCGGCTGTATCCGCAGCCTCAGCGTGAGATGCGAGCGTTGAGGCGAGCGCTGTGATTGCGGCTGACTTGAGAAATTCACGCCGTTCCATCATATTGCTCCTCAAGGCCATCCTACTCCTTGCGCGCAGGATGACGAATGGGATTCGCTTGATTCGATACATCAGTGCATGAATCTAGTGGGCCAGTTCCGAGCGCGATAGTCTAGGAGGGGATGGCCGTGTTCGAGCTACGATCGACCCTCACCCCAGAGGAACGGCAGCAGAGGCAGAAGCTGATACTGCGGGACACACTGGCTCTATCGAGTTTGCTCCTCATTGTCATCGTTCTCTTCTTTGTCACGCTGGCGCTGTTTCATTCCTTTACCATCCATCGCCAGAGACTCGCGAAGCGGTGGCTTGCACGCGGCGAGTATGCGCTGCACGCAGGTCAACCTCTTGCCGCGATTGACGCATTGCGGTCGGCCTTGGCCTACGCTCCTGATGATGAAACCCTGCAGATCGAACTAGCCGAGGCGCTGGCGGCAGATGGGCGCACGCAGGAAGCCGTCGCATACTTCAACACGCTGCTCGAATCGCGTCCGGGCAGCGGAATGGTAAACCTGCAGCTCGCGCGGCTGGCGGTTAAACAGGGCGAAGAAGCCAATTCGCTTGACCATTACGAGGAAGCGCTGGACGGAACCTGGGAAGGCGATGGTTATACCCGCCGCCGCGAGGTCCGGCTGGAATTGGCGCAATATCTCATAGACCGCAAACACTATGATCGCGCACGAAATGAGCTGCTGATCGCAGCGGGCAATGCGCCGGATGACATCAACGTTCAGCTGCAGATAGCTGGCCTGCTGGAAAGTGCGCAGGACCAGGCCAACGCGCTGCATCTGTATCGGAGAGCGCTGCAACACAGACCGGAGCGCCTGGCGGCGCTGGAAGGGGCAGGGCGCACAGCCTATGCACTCAATCGCTTTTTGCAGGCGAAGAAGTATCTGGAGCGCGCTCTCAACCATCCCGAATTTGAAAAGCAGCCCACCGAGGCTCAGGCGCATTTCCGCGACATGCTCGCCGATGCCGACCACATTCTGCTGCTGTTTCCGGGACCTGAACTGAGCCTTCGTGCACGTGCCGATCGTATTTTGAGCAACAGAAAAATCGCCCAGGAGCGGCTCGCAGAGTGCCTCAACACTAAGACTGCCGTTCTACCGGAGCTGCAAGCCCTGGCCGATCAATGGCAGCATCTGCCGGACAAGCTCAGCCTACTGCAACTGGAACAGGATCCGCAGCTTGAACAGACCATCATGCAACTCGTTTATCAAACCGAGCGGGTCACCAGCCAGCAATGCGGTGCTCCCATGGGCGATGATGCATTGCTGCTGAAAATTGCTGAAGCGCCTGAGGCAGTCGAGCAACTATGAGCGTGCAGCCAATACGGGAAAGCGCATCGCAACCCGCAAAACCGGCGGCGCGGCTGACACAGCTGGAGTTGGAAAAGATTGCGCCCACCCGCGATGATCGGCTCTTTCTCGTGCTGTCGATCTTTATTGGAGTACTGTCGGGCCTGCTGGTGGTTTCTTTCCGCATCGCTATTGAATGGATCAAGATTCTGACGCTCGGCTCGGCCCCGCACGCTGGTCAGTTTCGATTGATACTTGTTCCTGCTTTTGCCGGGCTGCTTGTTGCTGCCTTGGTGCAGCGTTTCTTTCCCGCGGCGCAAGGCAGCGGAATAAACCAGACCAAGGCCGCCTTATATATCTACAACGGCTATATCTCGTTCAAGACAGTCATCGGGAAATTCATCACCTCAGCGCTGGCCATCGGCTGTGGGCACTCGTTAGGGCCGGAAGACCCATCGCTGCAGATTGGAGCGGGCATTGCCTCAATGGTGGCACGGAAGTTGAATCTTTCAAGGCAGCGTCTGCGCCTATTCGCACCCATTGGCGCGGCAGCCGGCCTGGCTGCGGCTTTCAACACACCCATCTCGGCAATTCTTTTCGTCATTGAGGAGGTCATCGGCCAGTGGAGTGCCGCAGTGCTCGGCTCGATTGTCCTTTCCGCCATTTCAAGCGTGGTGGTTGCACGCTGGTTCTGGGGACCAGAACCCATGTTCCGTATCCCGCCAATTGAATTGCGCGACCCACGTGAGTTGATCGCCTATGCGGTGCTCGGCGTCGCGGGAGGGTTCGCCGCCCTGGCCTTCTCGAAATCTCTTGGCTACCTGCGACCGCGTCTGCGCGCTCTGCCGCGCTGGACATACTATTGCCAATCATGCGTGGCGGGCCTGCTGGTCGGCCTGATTGGCTTCTTCGGCTTCGCGCAGGTCATGGGGCCCGGCTATGAAGCCTTAGACCAAGCTATGCACGGCCAGTTTGCATGGAAGCTGCTGCTCGCACTGGCACTGCTGAAGATTCTGGCGACTACGCTGTCTTTTTCCAGCGGGACTCCCGGCGGCATGTTCGCACCAACGGTGTTCATCGGCGGCATGCTGGGCGCGTCCGTCGGCTCATTTGAGAAGCTGTTCTTCCCCCATTTGACGGGGACCGTTGGCGCATACGCGCTGGTGGGCATGGGCGTTCTCTTTGCCGGGTTCCTGCGCGCTCCGCTGACGTCCGTTTTTATGGTGATTGAAGTCAGCGGCAACTATTCGATTATCGTGCCCGTAATTCTGGCCAACATGATCGCCTATCTTATGTCGCGCGCGCTGCAGCCTACCCCCATTTTCGAGGTGCTTACGCATCAGGATGGCCTTGCGCTGCCTTCGATGGAAGAGGCGCGCGAAGAATCCGAGCTGCATCTGGAAGACGCTCTACGGCCGGTCGACGTGCCCGTAGTCAAAGGCAATCAGGCGATTGGCGAAGTGGCGTTGATACTTTCCGCGAGCCATGCGTCGGCCGTGCTCGTATCACTATGGGATGGCTCGTGGTACGCCGTGAGCATGGATGAATTGACGACCGCCAGCGCCGCCTCGACACGCGACACGCCGATTGAGCGCACCCTGCCAGCAGAGCGGTCCCCAGTCCTCTTCCCCGATATGCCGCTTGAAAATGCGCTCCGTTATTTTCCGCGCTGGCCTGTGCTCCCGGTCCTAAACCGCGCCAGCAGGGGAAAGCTTGAAGGCGTCATCACGCAGGATGACGTGCTTCGTTGTTATCAGGAACATTAGGGCCAACATTTTCGCTCTCTGACTCATCTACCTCGATAGAGAAAAATAGGCTCTCATCCGAGACAAGCTGGCCTCTTTTTACGTCTACCCCTGTGACCCACTGCAAGTATTTCCCTGCCAATTTGGGCGAGGTTGCTATTTTGAGCTCCACTGTTCTGGAAGTAAATTCCTCTACGCTTGTTCTTGAAGAGCGGATTTCGTGCCGGCCTCTTACGCTGGCGATCATCGATGTGGTAGCCCTCACGCTGCTTACACCGTCTGTCCTGCTCATCCATGGTTATCATCCTTTCGCGGATGATGCAGGCATCTACGTCGCTGGCATTCGTAAGATGCTGGACCCTTCAGTCTTCAGCATCGATGCGAGCTTTGTCACAGCGCATACGCGCCTCTCCATCTTCTCGCACCTGTTTGCTGAAACAATCAGGCTCTTCCACATCCCGCTTGAGATAGGACTGTTTGGCGCATATCTGCTGTCGATTTTTGTGTTTCTGCTTGGGTGCCTTAAGCTCTCACGGCGAATTTTCCGTGACACACATCTGCAGTGGGGCGCCACACTGCTTGCGAGTACTCTTTTCACACTTCCTGTAGCCGCCACCGCGCTTTGGGTCATGGACCCCTATGTGACCGCTCGCTCGTTTTCGACGCCACTCTCTTTGTTTGCAATTACTGCCTGCATTGACCGTGATTGGAAGCGCACTGCCCTGTGGTTTGCCATAGTCGCCGCACTGCATCCGCTTATGGCGGCATATCTGGCAGGATTTCTTGCGGCGTACGCCCTTATCAGCGGAAGGCACTGGCGCTGGCTCGCAGCCGCCTGCCTGGCCGCATTCTCCTGTTCCGCTGTCATTTATTTCGCCACACGCCACGCCACTCTTCCCGACGGATACCGGGAAGCGGCATTGACTCGCACGTATTTCTTCCTATCATTCTGGCATTGGTATGAGGTGCTTGGGCTTGTCCTTCCCCTCCTGCTCATGCTGGTGGCCGCCTTCCGCACTCACAATATCGTTGCCAGAAACCTGTGTTTCTCCTGTATCGCAATCGGCGCGACCGCATCTGCCGCCGCTGCCTGCTTTGTACACACCAGCGGCAGCTTTTTCCTGGCGCGCATTCAGCCGTTGCGCGCATTCCAGCTTATCTACATCGTCGGCATTCTGTTGCTGGGCGCATTCCTCGCCGAATATCTTCGCGGACGCCGTTCCCCCTTCGGAATGGCACTGCTTCTTTTTATTGCCGGATTGATGGCCGTGGCGCAGAAGCAGGTCTATACAGCATCCGCTCATGTCGAATGGCCCTTCGCTGCGCCACGCAACCCATGGCAGCAGGCCTTTCTCTGGATACGCGAGAACACGCCAAAGGACGCTGTCTTCGCGCTCGATTCAAATTACACAAAGGTAGCCTCGGAAGACACGCAGGGCTTTCGCGCCACGGCTGTACGGAGCGCTCTGGTCGACGACCTGAAAGACGGCGGCGTAGCGGCTATCTTCCCCGAGCTTGCGCAGCGCTGGAAAATTCAGCGCGACCTCGAAACGGGGCTCGACCAAATAGGCGACCAGGCAAGAATCGCGCGCCTCAAGCCTGCAGGCGTGACGTGGCTACTGTTAAATTCTCGCGCCAGCACGCAACTTGCCTGCCCCTACCACAATGCGGCTGTGATGGTTTGCAAGCTGCCGTAAGGCGGGGCACAGCGCTCAGGGCGCAGGACACAGAAAGAAATCCAATGGTCTGTCTTGGCGTGCCGTCGCGCAGACTTAGTTGATGGCTCTTCCGCCTGCCTCATTAATCTGGATCGTGCACTCTGATCTCTGCGCTCAAGTGCCCTGTGCCCTGTACACTGTGTACTCAGTAGCGTCTTTCCTTACATGCTGAGCCTGTATCAGAGACTCATCCTTGGTTTCCTGCTGCTGATTGCGCTTGTTGCCGGACTGGGTATGCTCGTCCGCCACTCATTCGTGCATCTTTCCGCGCTCGACGCACAGCAGCAGGCGGCGGACGGTGCCGTGAGCGCACTCTCGCAGGTGCAGGCGTCCATCGCCCGCGAGCAGGTGCTTACGGGACATATGGCATCGGCTCCCGATCGCAACCTCTACACATTGATGCTTGCCCAAGGCGAAATTACCGGGCAGCGCATGTCCACTGCGGTAAAGACACTCGCACAGGACGAACCTGCACTCTCGCTGCAGAACGTTCAGCAGAAGCATGCGCACCTTCTCGAACGGCTCAAAGCCGCAGCGCCTGACACATGGCAGCGCTTCGCATTCGAGACACTGCGTCCGCAACTGGATGAAATCGACCAATCCATTTCTGATGATTTGAGGACGCTCTTCAGCAGCCGGGCCGCTCTCATGGCCAATCTCGATCACCAACGGTTCATGCTGCGCGCGCGCCTTATCGCAGCTTCCGGCATCAGCATCATGGCCGCCATAGCTATCGGCTTTATATCGATGCTGTTCGTTATCCTGCCCATCCGCCGGACGGCGCATACGGTGCGCCTCATTGGGCAGGGCGACCTGCACCAGCGCATCGAATGGCGCACACATGACGATCTCGGCGACATCGCGACCGAGATCAACCGCATGGCCATTCGCCTGCGCGACCTGCGTGAGACGGAAGCCGGCCGCCGCCAGATGGAACAACAGCTGAGCGACGCTGTTGTCCAGTCCATCTTCGAGCCGGTCATTGTCACCGACGCGAAGGGCCATGTGCTGAAGCTGAACCAGGCATCTAGCGAACTGCTCGGCAAAGCCGCAACTGACAGAATGGCGCTGGCCAACACTCCGGGCGGCGAGAAAATTCTCAATGCTGTGCGCAATGCGGTCTCCATGCAGCGCGCCATGACGGGCGAAGGCGACGCGACACTGCTTCCCATGCGCATCGGAAGCGCGCAGCGCAGCTACCGTCTGCGCACCTCGCCTATGCGCGATGGCGATGGCAAGCTGCTGGGCGCGGTCACTGTGCTTGAAGATGTCACCGAACTGCAGGACATTGACCGCTTCAAGACTCGTTTTCTCGCTGTGGCTTCGGAAAAGCTTCGCGGCCCTCTTGAACGCCTGCGTCTGGCAATCTATACGCTTATGCGCGGCCATGCCGGCGAGCTGCGACCTCTACAGGCGGAGATTCTGGAAGGTGCGAGCGACGAAGCTGAAAGGCTCGACGACCTGATGGCCGATCTGATTGAAGTCGCCGAGCTAGACACCGGCCGTCGCCAAATGAAGATTGAGCGCCTGCGCCCGATCGATGTCCTTGACGACGCATGTCATCGCTTCCGCGAGCAGGCCCGCGAGAAGAAGATTGAAATTCTCGTCAACGCATTCGCCGATCTTTCTCACATTCAGGTGGATCGTCGCGCGCTGCGCAGTATTATGGACAACCTCCTCTCGAACGCAATGCGCTACACCCCCGCTGGCGGACACATCCGGCTGGAAGCCTCTGAGTTGAAAGAACGTATTCAGTTCGTCGTGCGCGACAGCGGTCGCGGGATCGAAGCGGAGCGTCTCCCTACCATCTTTGGCCGCTTCGCGGACAGCTCAGGGTCAGGCACCGGCCTCGGCCTCGCACTGGTTCGCCGCCTGGTGGAAACGCTCGGCGGCCAGGTCTCAGTCGAAAGCCGACTCGGCCAGGGAACGACCTTCAGCTTCACGCTGCCCATAGCAACCACAGCGCCTTCGCGCCATCAGGTGGAGATTGGCTGACATGTGCGCACAAATTGATCTCGGCACAGATTCCCAAACCCCTTCACAGGAGCGCGCGAAATTGCGTGTTTACCTCGGTGCCGCCCCCGGCGTGGGCAAAACCTATCGCATGTTAGAAGAGGCCCACATTCTGCGGAAGCAGGGCACCGACATCGTTATCGGACTTATCGAAACACATGGGCGCGCGGAAGTCGCTGCTCTCGTCCGCGACCTCGAAACTATTCCGCTGAAAGAGATTGAATACCGCTCGGTCAAGCTACAGGAGATGGACGTTGACGCCATCCTGGCGCGCCATCCCGCAATCTGTATTGTCGATGAATTGGCGCATACGAATGTTCCCGGCTCGCGCAACCGCAAGCGTTATGAAGATGTTCTGGATCTGCTGGACGCCGGCATCAATGTAATGACGGCCTTCAACGTCCAGCACCTTGAGACGCTGAATGACGCCGTGTCGCGCTCGGCCAGCACGCACATCCGCGAGACCGTGCCTGACAGCATTCTGAAGCGCGCCGATGAAGTTGTAACAGTCGATGTTACAGTTGACGAGCTGCGGACACGCCTGCGTGAAGGCAAAATCTATGCCCCGGAAAAGATTGAGCAGGCATTGGCCAACTTCTTCCGCAAGGGTAATCTCAACATGCTGCGCGAACTTGCGCTGCGCACAACCGCGGAACAAGTCGGTACCGCCGCCTCCGAATACCGCCGCACTCAAGGCCTGGAACAAGCGCCGATGCCGGAAAAAGTGCTGGTCTGCATCTCGCCACGACCCGGCACTGAGCGGATCATCCGTGCCGGCGCGCGCATTGCCGGACGCCTGGCAACGAATTGGTACGCCGTCCATGTGGAAGCGCCTGGAACTGACCTGCGCAACAACGACCCCGGCGCGCAGCAGCGGATGGAAGAATACGAGCGCATGGCCCGCGATCTTGGCGCAAAGGTCATCGTGCTTAAAGACAAGAAAATTGCGGACGCGCTGATCGATTTCACCAAGCGCGAGAACATCTCTCACGTGGTATTCGGCCAGTCGGCGCGCTCACGCTTCGACATCCTGCTGCATGGCTCGGTCATCAATCGCTTTCTTGCCGAGGTCCGCGACACCACCGTCCAGGTGGTGCCTATGAGCAAGGAAAAGCGCTGACGCTACATCAGCTGCTCGATCCTGTTTACCCCACCCTCTATTTTTGTAAGTTCCTCGTTTCTATACAAGTTACAGTGCTTCTCTCTCTACGATCCGGCGGCGTAATTTTCTTCGCACTTTGAGAGCTGGCCCCTTATTTTTTTGGCAAGTTCCTCATTCTATTGTTGTTACATCTTATTCTAGCTAAATTACTCATTCTGAACGGATTGCGCCAGCAAAAGCAAAACGCCCGTGGTGCGGGCGTTTCTTCAGAAAGCTTTGCTTCATTTTTATAGTAGCAGGCGTGTCAAGCGGCGACTGATAAGCAAATTACTCCCACCTCTCGTTTGCAGGTTTACTTAATTCTATTAAGATAAGCAGCAATAAGCATTCAATAAATGCGCCAACCCCAACCACCCACATGTTGGCAGCTGCGAGGTAATCACGAATTGCCCAAAGAGCGATAAGATGAACCAATACCCCAACGACGAGGACTACCAGCGTTGTTGGACGCTTAAGCTCTTTCCTTTCTATTATCATTGTGGTTCCGAACGATGTAGCGGTAAGTACGCCCGCACGCAGAGGAAGATCAATAGAAGGTAACCATCGTGAAATGATTCCTAATATAACGATGATCACAGCAATGATAATGCTGAAATACTTTAGAAGAGCCTTTTCCTGTCCTTTGTCATCAAGATGATCTGGATGGCCGTTAATGGGTGTCATGGCGTACATCCTTCGTAGGTGTCGATTGCTTCATTGAAAGCGTGAATACCCTGATAGGCAGTAAATCCGACTCCTATAACCCCTGCAGGGCGGGTGGCCCAGATCTCAAAGTTCGCCTCCAACGAATGAGGGTGCCCCACGTCTCGCAGAGACGTGGGATTCGGCAGTGGTACGCTCTCGCCATCCACTCCGATTCAATTTCAACCATAG
>Ga0126371_10006226_pt1 | contig 10601 bp, 20 predicted proteins | sample PanSoiMetaPlot_4_FD_110145 | JGI IMG/M metagenome (GOLD analysis project Ga0126371, IMG submission 110145) | Tropical forest soil microbial communities from Panama - MetaG Plot_4 | ecosystem: Environmental > Terrestrial > Soil > Tropical forest > Bulk soil | place: Panama | collected 2016-02-17
CATGCAGTGCGACAATAGCCTGATCAATAATGCGATTGATTTCCTCCAGGTTCTTTTCGTAGGCTAGCTGATCATGTATAGGTGTTTCGCTCATGTGTATATCACGCTCCTCGGTGGTTTAGTGTGATGTATTGGTGTTGGTGTTGGTGACGGTGTAGGGCTAGGGTTAGGCATGTTCTTTATGTTGTTTGAGATTGCATAATAAAGCATTGCTACCAGACTAATCACCCCTATCATATAGATGAGAAATGCCATTGATAGTTCTAGCTTGCGGCTACCTCCCAATTAGATCACTTCCTTAGCCTTGTGCGCCTTAGCATACGCATCCTGCAAAGGCTTACGATTAACATTACGGATCATCTTGGAAACTTCCCAGGGTGATTTTTGATTGATCTTAGCTAGAAATTTGTTATGATCTTCCCGTAGTTTTTGTGCCTGTCGATTCCTCTCCTTCCTCGCCTCAGTGCGCGCTATCTTACTATCATTGGTCTGATGTGCTGACTTGCTCTGCCTTTTCATTTCCTGTTTCCTTCCTTTGCCGGTGCTGACAGTCACACCCATCTTTGCAGTGGATGTGACATCCAGCCCTACAGTCGATACAGATCATTTACTAAACCCACCTTTCATTTCCTGTTTCCTTCCTTTGCCGGTGCTGGCAGTCACACCCACCTTTGCAGTGGATGTGACTGCCAGACTGATGAAATCTGACTAGTTCCTGTCATAAGACTTACGGAGGAAGTCACGCTTGTGACTAGCGAATATTTCTGCTGATGGCATGTCCGCAAATCGCTGAGCGCGTATCTGATTTGGCGTTGCCCAAATTACAATGTATTCCATGTCATCACCATAGCCTGCAGTTATGATGCGTAGCATATCTGCATAGCTGGTGGTAGTGATTGACTTTGCAGAGAATTCTACTGGCTGGGTACTCATCTGACTTACCTCCCTGGTGTCTTGCTGTTGGTACAAGCATAGCACACCAGGGAGGGAAGTCAACCCCATTATCTAAGAAGTTTTGTTAGAGTTACCCACAGCACCAACTCCCAGGGCAGTTGCTCCCAGAGTGACAAACGGTAGCCACCACGCACCCGGATACTGTGTCACCAGACCAGATACAACCCCGCCAAGGATAGCAGTATGCATCTTTGCGTAGCTGGTCAGAAAGTTAGCTAGCTTACTCATTGGCTTGCTCATTGGATTACCTCTGTTGTTCCGTCGCTGTAGGTTACCGTTACTGTCTTGATTACTTTTGGGACAGGTACAGGAGCAGGAGCAGGACTAGGAGAAACAGAAGGTTTCCAGAAAGGAATATCAGGAACAGGACCAAACCCAAACGCATCTTCATCATAGTCCCCTGGCTTACTGCCCGCGATACTCTTAGTAGGGCTGGTGCGCTGATACATACTCGCGTGAGTATTAACTACACTACCGCTAATACCCTGATCATCGATAGCATTCTGCCACCAGATACCAGTTTGCCCCTGAGCAACCATATGCGCGATCAGATAACTGGTAGCGTAAGCGCCGCATCTGAAAATAGTATCCGAACCAAGAGCGAAACGGAATTGATAGTAATAACCAACGATAGCGTTAAGTTCATCAGGAGTAGCGGCAAAGTCTCCCACGTTAACAAAGACAGGCGAACCACGGGAAACTTTAAGTTTCTCCAGTTGGCTCTTACAGATATTGCCGTCTTCCTGTCCAGCCGGAGAACCAGCAGTGGCACGTTGTGCGGTAGTCTCCCATATAAAACCAATTCCCAAACCGGCTGCATGTATTTCCTCTATTTCCGGTAGGGAAACATCTTTTCCCGCGAAACCAGTAGGAACATACCTTAGAACATCAGAATAACCGGCAGCTTTAATAGCCGCCGGACTAGGCCGAGCGTCCGAATAGTCGATAGCCAAAGGCATTTCTAATCCTCCCTATGCATCCTTAATGCGACGGAAAATAGAACCAACACCCTGCACAGTCTGTCCGGCAGACAATCCGGCAAACCATGCATTCAGTTGTGCAGTAGTAGCAAGAGTAGTATTCACAGTACCCGTGCTAAGCATTGAACCATTAAGAGTATTAGCTGTAGTCCAAGTTGCTCCATTCTGTGCAAGAGTTAGCTCTAGCTTGGCAGTATAGGTAGCAGCAGCACCACTACCAGAAAGAATGCTACATCTAACAGTCCAATTATAAGTGGTGTTAATAGCCACCGGTGGAGTGAAGCTAATACCAAGAGTAGTAATACCAAAGATAGCTAGTTCCATACCAACAGCGCCGACAGCAGCACCAGTAACAGCATTACCCCATACCGTCAACTCCCACGCTACACCATTAGAAAAAGTATCCCCAGCAGGAATAGCGAAATTACCACTAACCTGAGTATGAGTAGTGGTGTTCCCGGTAGCGCGGGTAAACTGATCTGTTTGTGTCAGATCAATTCCACCGACAAAGCCCTTATCGGTTCCGCCATCCAGGCCACCGACTCCCCACGTTAGTTCACTAACTGTAGCACCAGTTGGGGTAACATACTCAAGAAATCCTGCCCCAGTAAGAGAACCATCTTTAGCATCAGATACCAAAGATATAAACGGGTGTGCCGGACTATTAGTGTTACCTGGTCCGAAAAGCTGCAATGCAAGAGTTTCACTGGCACCAGGATTAATAACCTGGTTGGATATCGATCCCTGACTATTTTCCTCTGCCGTCCCGGTAAAAAAGGACATGCCAGCAGCACCACTAATAGGAGAAGTATCAAGCCACAACTTCTTACCATTAGTAGAAAACAACGTCAGGCCAGGCTGACAGGCAACAGAAGTAACAGGATCATTAGTAGCCTTAGCACACTGTGCGAAAACTAGTTGTCCCTGACTAGCGCTGCCAACTACTTTATAGATAACTACCTGTGCAGTGTAGGCACCATTAGGTGCCAGGGTGCCCGAGCAAGTCACGCTGCCAGTCGTACTCAATAGCTGATAGGCCATAACCGTGTTAAGGTTATTTTCTACTACTGTCCAAGTTCCAACACCTGTAATAGTAGGTGTAGCAGTGCTGACTATTCCCAGGTTAGCAACAGCTATACTGAAATTGGTTGTGGATGGACCAGCGGTATTAGTTGTAAATGTGGCAGTAGCAGTGTTCTGAACTTTACCATTACCCGGGCCATCCAGTGGTGATACGGTTACTATCCCTGACACTTCCATTACTTCAATATGGATTGCAGGTGAATTGGCACCAGAGTTATTGAAAGTTATTTCTAGATTTGAATTGGCAACAGTTAGGCCAGGATTAGACCATGTCTGACAGATGAAATTATCTGTCCCGCTAACCCCATCCTGTCTGTCCTGAGTCCAGTTATCAACATTAAAGTTTGATTTAATACCACTAATTTGCATTGCAAAGTTAGTGACATTCTCTGTTGTCCGGCAGCATAGAACCAGAGTATTACCTGCTACTGGTGTCCAGGGCAACACGAAAGATTGAAGTGCAGCAGTACTGGTACTGGTAAACTTTGTGTGATTAACAATTACAGCATTATTAACTGGAGTATTATCCTGATATTGCCAGATAGCAGAATTGATAGGGTCAATGTAAGTAGTAACAGCACCAGCAGTATTATAGTAGATGGTGGCAGGAGGATTGTTATTATTAGCAATCCTCGTAATACCATTACTATCTACGACTACAGTATTACCATTAAGATCTATACCAAAATGCTGTTGCAACTGTCCGGTAACAGCATTCCACATACCAAAATTGGCAAGAGTAAGAACCTGGTTACCATACTTATCCAATTGGTCCTGGGCTGTAATCTCAGCTACCAGATTACCCTTAGCGGGATTACCTTTATAAACCAATAGCTTATCATTAGGACCAAAGATAATAACGTTAGTTGCTTCGATAGTGCCAGGAGTACCGAATCCAACCGTAGCTTGCGGATTACTAGGGTATGTCATTGAGGACTACCAACTGTATATGTGCCCTGAATTGTCAATGTAGCTATCTGACCCGCATCACCACCTAGCCAGTTAGCAAACACCCGCATGCCAGGCTGAATATCAAGCCCGCCAAACCCGCAAGTATCACCAGTAGAGCCAAGGATACTATGCGCAAAGAAAGTAGTCTGATTAATGCCTGACCCAACATAGATATCACAGGTAGCCTCAGCAGTATTAGTAGCTACTCTAACTGCAGCGCTAGTCAACTGCCAATGTTCCCTGATCCTGGCAGGACCAAGAGAGGCAACCCCATTCCCGCTACCGTCAAGAACAACGGTAACGGAAATAGGACTGCCCAGTATCGGGCGTGGCGTATTCATATCTTACTAGTCATATGCCAGCCGGGACACTTACGGCAATAATAGGCACGAATCTCATTACGATTCTCACCAGTGCCCATATGCTCTAGTGCTTTAAGGATAGCCCTGCGTGAACGGTAAGTTACCTTCCCGCAAGGGTTTCTCCTAGGCATTAATACTGCCAGTTAGAGCCACTAGCCTTACGTCCCTGACCAGCAAGCGGCAGACCAAGAACATTGCTAGGCTTATCATCCTTCTTATTTCCACCCTCGGGGGTGTCAATCCACGAATGTGCCTTAGTGTGCCCCTTGCGCTCCATCACAGAGTCCATAAAATTAGAGGCTTCGTCACCCTCCAGCCCAAGCCACTCAATCATCTGCGCCACAACCCCGGCGTCATCCTTAGCAGTCATTACTAAACCTTTCCGTGAACGAAATAACCTATCAGGCCACTAGCCACAGTAACTAGTATCCACATACCAATAATAGTCCACCGGAACCTTTCTAGCGCTCTAATCCTAGACTCATGATCAGGCAACGTAGTGAGAACAGTATCCAACTTAACTGTCAATTCAGTTACCTTAACAAGAATCTGAGTATTAGTACTACCATCAGTTTCGGTGGGCATACTCACTTCTTACGTCTCCGCGATTTATTCAGGTGGATAGCTATAATTTGCTTGCGAGTATAACGCTTACCTTTACGATAATAAAACCTACCCCGCTTCTTGTATGGCATAGCGAATAACCCTCTTAATCTTTTCACGATTGGCATAAACACTAATCATAGCGAGCATGCCAAGAGTAGAAAAGAAACCATAATAAAAAGCATCCTTAATAGTACTAGGTGGCTTTTTAGTAGAGGTTTCCTGCTCCTGTTTCTGCTGCAATTCCTCCACCTTCCTGCAAATCTTCTTCATTTATACCATAAGACTGCACGTATTCTTCTGCTTCTGCTTCCTTGCCAGCCTGCATTTGATCAATAACAGAGACAGTAACAGGACCAGAACCAAGAGCAATAGCGTAACACGGTTGCTGGTTTTCCCATTGGAATGTGTACGGTGCAGCAGCAATTACGAAACCAATAGGATTGTTAGGGTTACTAAAAGTGCTAACATCGGAAGTCAGGACAACAGCAGTAGCTACCGATGCAGCAGGAGCAACCCCGGCAGGAAAAGCAGTAGTCATAGTCGGCGCGACAGTATAAGTAACAGTCACAGTATTACCAGGAGGCACAAAGAACGTGCCAGAGGTAAGGTTAGTGTTAGTACCACCAATATTAATCTGGCTAACAGTACCACCAGAGATAGTGACAAAGACACCAACACTATTATTATTGAATGTAGCAACACCAGTAGCGCCCAGAGGAATCTGATTAACAGCAAGAAAACTAGTCGTCAGAGATTGGACAGTTACAACGGCCTTATACCGGTTAGGTCGGCGCTGCAAAATCTGGACACCATTAAACGGAGCACCAACTATACTACCAGACAAAGGCACAGAGAATTGATTAGTACCACCAAATTCCACACCTAGGCTAGTTTGCTCCTCTGGTGAATGAACAATGGCAACCGGCATAGCTGCCACGTCAAGAATCTCACGGTGATACTTACTCATTACATAGCCTCAGAATTACCATAGTCCGGCAGACTGTAAACGTTGTTAGAAACACTCTGCCCCGTAGTTCCGCTATCAAGCTTCTGAGTAGCAGGATTAATAGCATTGTGATGCTTGGCCATATAGTCGATACCACCAAGAGCCAGACCACCTACAATGAAAGAATTAACATCATGTGTCAGAAGGAAGATGACGCCAAGCAAACCAGCAGACTTAAGTGCTGCAGCTTTGCGTGCAGCCTCTAGATTATCATCATTAGGTGCGCCCATGCGCATATCAGCATGACTAGGCAAAGCATTCTGATAAACCAGGTAAATAGCGATAGCTTCGCCAAGCCCGATGGCAACGCCACTACCAGGATTCGGGAGAAGTGACTTCATTTAATTACCTTTCTTTATGCCCTAGTGGATGCACCAATAGGAATGTGAGCTATAGATGTATCACCAAGCGTATGCAATTCAGCAGGAGTCAGAAGGTTCAATTGTGCCTGAACCTGACTGATACCGGGAATAGTATGCTGTTGCTTAGTTCCTAGCTTAATCCTCTGTGCAGGACTAAGATCATGCAGCCAGTGAGCAAGACCACTGGAAATCTGGAAAGGAACCTTAGTAGGACCAATAACCGGATTAGTTATACCGTTGCCAGTAGACCCGTTACCACTATTACCTGTCCCGCCGCCGCCAGTCTGAACAATCGGCGGGGCACCTTGTGGAGGATTACCCTCCAGCCCAAGCGCAGCGGCAACGGCCTGATACTGGTCAGCCGTAAGGGGAGCACCCTGCAGGTACAATCCGATAGCGGTAGCTGCAGCGACAGGATCAAACCCCAGGTTCTCTAGCTGCGCTATAGCGGCCTGTTCCCAGGTAGCATTACTAGCAGGGCTGGTAACAACAGGAGTAGTGCCAAGCCCAGGAGTATAAGCACCAGTTAGAGGATTATAAGTACCAAGAGCGCCAGGAGTAGTGCCAATACCACCAGCGTAACTAGCCTCATCGGCATATGGTACGCCCGTAGACGGGTCAATAGCTTCTTGTGAATAGGGTACTCCTGTGTTGGGGTCAATTCCTGCCTGATTACTACCGGCGGCATTTGACGACTGGCGATTACGCAGAAATATAATACCAATCGCCCCGCCAACTACGGCAATACCACCGACAATAAGAATCTTTTTCTTATCAGTAGGCTTCTTAGGACCAGGGATATTAGGTGCATCAGGCATCAGTAATACCCCGTTCCGAAATCATAAACTGGATCGATGCTATCACTACCCGCAATAGGTCCCAATTGCGGATCAGGAGCAGGCTCACGCTGAATAGCCGGACTGACATACATCTCATTAGGAAGATTCCATTCCCTGTAACCAGTACCAGCCTGCCGGGAAAGAAAACGCCTAATATAATCTTCTTGCTCGTAAGGCTGCATATCCCAATGACGAGACGACTCATCAGAAGTATAAGTCTTAAGTTTCTGACCCGTAACGCGAGATTCAATAGGAGCAGTAAAAGTAGACTGACTACCCTCGCGCTGACTACCAGCCCTGACCTTATACCTCTGAATCATAGAGGTTTGCATAAAAACCTGAGAATCATCAGCCGGACGGGAATCAGCAGCAATACCCTTATTCTTATTAGTCCAGCCCTGGGCAACGTCTTCACCGGGTAGAACGCGCGCACTAGTGATAAGCCCGGCACCACGCCTGATAGCCCGGATAAAGGACCCTCCGGGCTTACTCTTGCGACTGCCGCCCCAGGATGGATAATCGTTATTAGTATCGTTCTGCACCCTGCCGCGCATAGGGGTAACAATACGGCCCGGATACTGTGGGTTAGGCAAACCTCCCGCATTCTCCGGGGCATCGGTATCGGCCATCTCATGGCCCCAGGATGGCCTGTCAGCCGTACCCGTCTCGCTATTATCTCCCCACAATTCGGAAGGATTTACGTTATACGCTGGCAGGTAAGGGTCAGGATTGCTGGTATTCTGCCATGCATAATCCTCATCAAGAGTATCAGTCTCCTGGCCACCAGGAGTAGTAACGGGAGGAGCATTAACCTTGGAATTCTGACCAAGGTAAGGACCCTCTCCGGGAATAGAATGAATAGGGTTAATGCCGGTGCCCCATTTGGCAGCACCAGAGTACCCAACTTGCGTAACGGAATGTGCCGCCCACGTTCCGGTATATGGTCCCGCCATTAGTATTCCTCTGTTTCTGGCATATTAGGCTTAGACAGTCCGGACTGCTTAGCGTGCATGTAGAAAGCATAACTACTCAGCATGGCAAAAATGCCACCCGCTAGAATTGCTCCTCTGTGATTCTTATCTATAACAGCAGCAGCACCAACAGAGATAGCGGCCAGACCCTCGCCGTAGTTAACCCATTTCATAAGCGTATCGCCACGCTTGCGGATATTAATCTCAGCAGTCTGAGGACTAGAGCAGGCAAAGGCAATAACCTCATACACAAGCCCTGCACTTACCAGGAGTGCAATGCCGTTACCGTTCTTGCCACCTTCTGCCATAAACATTATGCTATACCTTCAGCACCCTTGAAAGCACTATTAGCAGCATTGCCAGTAGCAGTGATCCCCTGTACTGTGCTCCTGCCGGGCAGAAAAGCAGCAGTGAGAACCAGGGCACCAGCAATACCAGCACCAATAAGGGTAAGTGATCTGTTCATTTCTTTCCGCTTCCTGTTATCTTAATAACTGATTGCATCGGTGATTGACCGCTAAAGGGTGTCATTATGACAGTGATGAGAATGGCAAGCCCAAGCCCTGTAGCTGCAGGAGGAGAAATCTTCCCTGCCCCGTAAAGGAATGCCCCGGCAATGGGCGTAGCAACTGCAATTCTCCACGGTATCTGTCCACTAACATACCAATCATTAGTAAAGGCTATAGCACCAGCAGTAAGCCCTATAGCTGCTCCCGTATTGTCTGCCATTACTTAGCCACCAATGCAGCAGTTTTGGCACCCTTTTTGGCAGTCCTAGCCGTAGTCTCAATAACACTGGTTCCGGTTAGGGATTTAAGGCCAATGTCAAGGAGAATAAGAGCGACTACACCCTCCCCAACGCGAATCCAGAAATTTTTCTCACTAAGTTTATTTGCAAGATTACCAATAGCATTAACACCACTGAAACCAGGAATATTATTAGGACTGATGCTTGGAAGTGCCTTGGGAATAGCAGCAGCACCACCAGCAGCACCAGTAATACCAGAAACCCCGGCTTGCCCGATCAGGCCAGGAGTATTAACCAGCACTGAAAGCTGATCAACTACAATCCAGTAAGCTTGCGCCGGATCAGTCTTTGGGTGTGCTTCCAGATATTTAACATACGCTTGCGCTAGAGTATAGTTACGCCCAGTCAGGTTACCGGGAAATTCCTGGTTCAGAAGATTGGAATAATACTCAATAGTATCAGGAGGAGTAGCTGTGGGAGGAGCAGCAATAGCCATTGTCAGCACACCCTACTATATCCGCCGCCGGACCATGTAGACAGACCAGACCACGAACGGCCACACAAACCATTACCGCTACGTAGTGCGGATAGAATATCGCTATATCCACCACCAAGAAGGGTCTGGGCAATAGCGGCAATACCATGTGCAGGAGTGTCATAGTTAGTTACCGGAGTATTAAGAAATTTACCCTGTGCCCCAGTAGTCTCAATAGTTGTATTCAGAGGATTATTCTCACCCTGAGTACCGTAAGGACCTTCATGAGCAATCCAAGAGGAAATACTGCTAATATTAGCCTGAGTTGGCGGGGCACCAATGCTAGCAAGCATGGCAGTAATCCATGCTGTTTCACTAGGGCCACTAGGAGCAATTACAGCAGCACTGCCGGAACTACCGCTAGATGCGGTAGTCCCGACAGCACTATCTGTAATGGGATTGGCCCCGCTAGCTCCTGATGGAGATTGTCCAGATAGAACACTTCTCACACTAGAGCTAAACCTTTTCCCATTAATAGCAGAGTAAAGCAGCAAGCCACCACCAGCTAGTGCCACTATTCCTACCCCGCTAAGTTTAGCCATCAGTGACCACTGACCAGTTATCTTCTCAGCCGTTACCAGAAACGCGCTTAACCTGGCCAACTCCACCACGATGCATCAGCCAGTGTTCTACCAGCAGAAAAGTAATACCTCCACCGATAAAAACCCCAGGGTGTGCCCTGACAGACCTAATCATTTAAGATTCCTTCCCATCTCCGGGCTTCCACCCATCATCAGCGTGATAATTTTCCTTAGTACCATCATCATGTACTAGAACAACGTCCGGAACCGGATTACCAACAGGCGCACCCGGTGGCTCCACATGCGGCCTTGGAAAATTGTTCTGCACAAACTTCCTGGCATCTTCCGCAAGCCCTTCAAACAGCACCCTGGCCCTGCCAGTGGTCTGCTGAACAACCCTAGCCCTAGCAGGCTTAGGATCGCTTACAGGAGTCTCTGTACCGTAGTCAGACATTTACGCTCCACCTGTCAGCCTGGCAGTATCACTAGATGCCTTACCACCAGAAGCAATGTAGTTAACAATAGAGTACAGTGTACCCGCACCACCGATAGCACCATTAAAGATAAAGTTGGAACCAGGTGAAGTGATCAGGTAATTCCGCCTAGTCTCAGACCCTGGCTTCATGAAAGCAAATTCTTTATTCCAGTTAACAGCATATACACCGTTATTCTTACCAGGAATA
>Ga0126371_10006227_pt1 | contig 10600 bp, 3 predicted proteins | sample PanSoiMetaPlot_4_FD_110145 | JGI IMG/M metagenome (GOLD analysis project Ga0126371, IMG submission 110145) | Tropical forest soil microbial communities from Panama - MetaG Plot_4 | ecosystem: Environmental > Terrestrial > Soil > Tropical forest > Bulk soil | place: Panama | collected 2016-02-17
CAGTTGACGAAGTGGTCTTGCTGCCGTTTACGGAAATGCCGGTTCGCGACGAGATCCTGACCGCGATCCACGCGCGGCTCTCGGGAGCCCGCGTCGAAGGCGCGGCCGAAGCGGTCCGAAGCTCTCTGGCTGGAACCGGCGTCACCGTCTTTCCCGGCTGGGAGTTTTACGCTCACGCCGGCGCCGCGAATACCTTGTTTGATCTTCTTCCCACCGCCGTGATCTTCCTCGACGAGCCCTCCGCCATACGGGCCGAACAAGATCGCTGGTGGGAGCGCGTCGCGCAGCGGCATCAGCTGAGCGGAGTCGGGAAACTTGCTTCCCCCGAGGACATTTACCTGCCTCCCCAGCGGTGGGATCAATTGATTGCCAAGCTCCCGGGTGGATCCATGGAGCAGCTGGGCCTGCTGCGGATTGCCGAGGCAGAAAACAAGCTGGGGCTGGCCGAGCCGCAGGTACCCGACGCGCCTTTGATTGAGTTTTCGACGCGCCCCACCTCGCGTTTTCATGGGTCCGTCGCGGCCATGGTGGAAGAAGTCAAGAAGCTGACAGCCGGGGGCCAGCGAGTAATCTTCGCCGCTCCCAACACCGGAGAGGTGGAGCGACTGGCCGACATCTTCACCGAATACCAGGTTCCCTTCCGCATCGGCACGCGCGCGCCGGTCCCGGGTCGGGAGACCTATCTCGACGAAACCGCCTATTTTTCCGGAGACCTCACCACCACCACGATCGTCCGCGCTCCGGTGCCCGACGGTACGGCTCTGGTGGATGCGCGCCTGGTCATCTTCGGGGCCCGCGATCTGTTCGACGACTCGGAGGTCGTGGTCCCGAGCCCGTTACGGCAGAAGTCGAAGACCGCGGCCTTCATGTCGGATTTTCGCGACCTCGCTGTGGGCGACTTCGTTGTTCACGTGGAGCACGGCATCGGCATGTACCAGGGGCTTAAAGAACTTCAGCAAGGCGAGAGCGCGGGCGAGTTCATGGTGCTGGAGTTTGCGGAGGCCGCCAGGCTCTACGTGCCGCTCACCCGCCTGGACCTCATTCAAAAGTACCGCTCCAGCGAAGGCGTGAAGCCGCCGCTCAGCCGGTTGGGCGGGACGGCGTGGGCCAAAACCAAGGCCCGCGTCAAGAAAGCCATGAAGGATATGGCCGACGAACTGCTGAAGCTCTACGCTTCGCGCAAGGCCGCCCAAGGCCACGCCTATCCGCCCGACACGCAATGGCAGCGCGAGTTCGAAGATTCTTTCGAATTCAATGAAACCGACGACCAGCTCACGGCCACGGCCGACATCAAGCACGACATGGAGTCCCCAATCCCCATGGATCGCCTGCTCTGCGGGGATGTTGGTTACGGCAAGACTGAAGTTGCCATGCGCGCCGCCTTCAAGGCAGTGCAGGACAACAAGCAGGTCGCTATTCTGGCGCCCACCACGGTTCTGGTGTTTCAGCATTTTGAGAACTTCAGGCGCCGCCTCGCTGCCTTCCCCATCTCGGTGGAGATGATGAGCCGCTTCCGCACGGGCAAGCAGTTGAAAGAAACGGCAGAACGCGTGGAGCAAGGGAAAGTGGACATCCTCATCGGCACCCACCGGCTGCTCTCTCAGGACGTTAAGTTTCAGGATCTGGGGCTGGTCATCGTGGATGAAGAGCAGCGCTTCGGAGTCCGCCACAAGGAGCGTCTTAAGCACCTCAAGAAAGAAGTTGACGTGCTAAGCATGTCGGCCACGCCCATCCCCCGCACCCTGCACATGTCGATGGTCGGGCTGCGCGATATGAGCTTGATTGAAACGCCGCCGAAAGACCGGATGGCCATCCAAACGGTAGTCGCAGCCTACGATCAGCAACTGGTCCAGGCCGCCCTCGAGCACGAGCTGGAGCGCGGCGGCCAGGCATACTTCGTTCACAACCGGGTCGACAGCATCTACGAAATTGCCACCAAGATCCAGGAGATGGTGCCTCGGGCGCGGGTACTGGTGGGGCACGGACAGATGTCGGAAGGCGAGCTCGAAAAGGTGATGCTGGCCTTTGTGCGGCACGAAGCCGACATTCTCGTGGCCACCACCATCATCGAGAATGGGCTGGACATCCCGCTCTGCAACACCATCATCGTCAACCGCGCCGACCGCCATGGCCTTTCCGAGCTCTACCAGTTGCGCGGGCGGGTGGGGCGCTCGAATCGCCGCGCGTATGCCTACCTGCTGGTTCCCGCCGAGCAGGAGCTGACGCCGGTGGCGCGCCGTCGCCTGGCTGCGCTGAAGGAATTTTCCGACCTCGGCGCCGGCTTCAAGATCGCCGCGCTCGATCTGGAGCTGCGCGGCGCCGGCAATCTCCTGGGCGGGGAACAGAGCGGCAACATTGACGCCGTGGGCTTCGAGATGTACACCGGCATGCTCGACCGTGCCATCCGTGAGCTGAAAGGCGAAGACCTTGCAGAAAAAGTCAGCACGCAGTTGAACTTGGGCATCGACCTGCGGATTCCTTCAAGCTATATCCCTGAAGAAAACCAGCGCCTGCGCATGTACAAGCGCGCCGCTGGCGTGGAGAGCGAAACCCAGCTCGAAGATGTCCGCAAAGAGCTCGAAGACCGCTACGGCCCCCTACCACCGCCGGTGCGCCACCTGCTCTCTGCCGCCGCCTTGAAGTTGTTGTGCGAGCGCGTCGGCGTCCTCACCATCGACCGCAAGCGTGACGCGGTCACCATCAAGTTCACCGAAGAGGCGCAAATCGAGCCGGAGCGGCTGGCGCACTTCGTGTCGCAAACCAGAGGAGCCCAGTTTTCTCCCGGCGGCGTGCTCAAGACCAATCTGAGATCCACCCAGCCGGAAGAGATTATCGACCAGCTCAACGGGTTGCTGCGCGAACTGAGCTTGGAGACCGCCAAAGTCTGGATGGAGTAGTATCGCCTCCTTGAAATTACTTCGTTAACCAATTCTTCAATCCCAGGGAACCTGGTCGTCGTGAATGGTGTCTCCTTCAAGGACCGCGAAGCGTGCCTTCCAGGCAAAGGAGCCAGCGCCGCCATGCCCATACGTTTGTTGTTCGAGACCATCGTCCAGGATTTGCGCTATGCCGCGCGCGGCCTGGGGCGCGCTCCCGCCTTTGCTGTCACCGCGATTGTCGCGGTGGCGCTCGGCACCGGCGCCGGTACCGCCGTGTTCAGCGTGGTCGACCGTGTACTGTTCCGCAGTCTGCCTTATCCCGGCGACGAGCAGCTGGTCTCGGTCGGCATGACCGCGCCGATTGCCGAGGAGGAGTTCCTGCTTGGCTCCGACTACATCGAGTGGCGCGATCAACAAACGCCGTTTGCGGCCTTCGCCACGATGAGCGGTGTGAGCGATTGCGACCTGACGGAGCAGCGCCCGCTGCGGCTGGGGTGCGCGAGCGTGGAATCCACGCTTCTCCCGGCACTCGAAGTCGAGCCGTTGCTGGGCCGGAATTTCACAGCCGAAGAGGATCGCCCGAACGGTCCGCGGGTCGTGATTCTATCCAACGGCCTCTGGCGCAGCCGCTTTGCCGCCGATGCCGGCGTCATTGGAAAGACGGCTTCGATCGATGGAACTTCGGCGACCATTGTTGGGGTTCTGCCCGCAGGCTTTGAACTGCCCACCTTGGAGCCGGCGGAGGTCCTGGTGCCGCAGGCGCTTGACGTCGCGCGCCAAAAAAGGCCCGCCACAGGCAGAATCCTGCGAGCATTTGCGCGGCTGAAGCCCGGCGTGACCATCGATCAGGCCCAAGCCGCGCTCGAGCCCCTCTTCGCCGATTCTCTCAAATACGTTCCGCCACGCTTCCAGAAAGAAGTGAGGTTGAGAATCCGATCGCTTCGCGACCGCCAGACGCACGACGCACGCCTTACCTCCTGGCTGTTACTGGGTTCGGTGCTGGCGGTTCTCTTGATTGCTTGCGCCAACGTTGCCAACCTGTTGCTGGCCAGGAGCACGGGAAGAGGACGGGAATTGGCGGTTCGTTCCGCGCTCGGGGCGAGCCGACTGCGCCTGGCCCGGCAAGCGCTGACCGAGAGCCTGCTGCTCGGCACGGTTGGTGGCGTTACCGGGTATGCCCTGGCATGGCTTCTACTGCGGGTGTTTGTTCAAATGGCGCCTCGCGGCATTCCCCATATCCAGCAAGCCGGCCTCGATGGCCGCATTCTAGGATTTGCTCTCGCGGCTTCGTTGCTCGCCGGCATATTGTTCGGACTGGCTCCAGCGTTCGAGTTGCCCCGCGCGGAACTCCTGGGCGGCGGGCATACCCTTCACCGACCGCGCAGCTTCTTGCGCCAACTTCTGGTCGCGACCCAGATCGCAGTGTCGCTGGTTCTTCTCACCTCGGCCAGCATGCTCCTGCGCAGCTTGCGGAACCTGGAACGCGTTCCGCTGGGCATCGAGACAGGGCAAGTGACAACAGCCAGTGTGGTTCTGGGACAGCAGCTTTACCCGCAGCCGGCTCAGCGTTGGAGCTTTTTTGAAAGACTGGAATCGCAGCTGCACCCAATTCCCGGCTCCGTCGCCATTGCCGATACTCTTCCTCTGGCCCCGTCTCATTCCACATTGTTCGCCACCATCGCCGTCGAAGGACGTCCGCTGCCGGAGCGAGGCACGGGAGGCACGGTGTTATGGCGCATGATCTCGCCGGAATACTTTTCTGCGCTCAACATTCCTATCTTGCGGGGCCGCGGCTTCAGCGAAGCCGACCGTAGCTCGCCCGAAAGCGGGGTGATCATCAGCGAGTCGCTCGCCCGGCTCCTGTTTCCCCAGGAGGATCCTCTAGGCAAGCGCATTCAGCCCAACCTGGCACCGCCCTGGTTCACGGTGCTCGGCGTGGCCGGCGACGTCAGGAACAGCGCGCTCTGGAGCCCGGCCTTGCCCGAGTACTACTTCGTCCGCAAGCACGCTGAGGATTATGGCCTGGGCAACCGCGCGGTTGGGGACGGTGCGCGTTACGCGAGCATGATCGTGCGCAGTCCCCTGGATCAGGCTTCCGTCTCCGATTGGCTGCGAAAGGAGATTGCCGCCCTCGATCCCACGTTGCCGATGGAGATCAACACCATGGGCCTGCGGGTGCGACAGCTGGAGCGACAGCCAAGGTTCAACGCCGTGCTGTTGTCTTGGTTCGCCGCCACGGGACTCGCGCTGGCGCTGATCGGACTTTATGGAGTCGTATCTTTCCTGGTGGGACAACGCACCCAGGAAATTGGCGTTCGTCTCGCGCTGGGAGCCACGCCACGGTCGATCGTGAGGCTGGTGCTGGGCCAGGCGGCGCGCTGGACGTCGCTTGGACTCGCTTTGGGTGCGGGCGGCTCGCTGTTTGTAACCCGCTTCATCCGGGCCCTTTTGTTTGAGATCCCGGCCAGTGATTACCTCAGCCTCACGCTTTCCGTGGTTTCATTGTTCGCCGTGGCGATGCTGGCAGCATCGCTTCCTTCACGGCGCGCCGCAATGGCGGACCCGCTTCTGGCGCTGCGACACGAATGATGGCGACCGCGCCGCGTGTTCTACTCGTGCCGTAACGCGGCTACCGGCTCCACTTTCATGGCCCGTCGTGCAGGAATGTAGCACGCCGCAAGCGAGACCAGGCTCAACAGCAGGGCCACGCTCAAGTAGGTGAGCGCGTCCGTCGAGGCGATACCGAAGAGAAGCACCCTGAGAAATCGCGTCAGGAGGAGCGAGATAGCCACTCCGAATGCCAGGCCGATTATTGTTAGCCGCATTCCCTGTCCCAGGACCAGCATGCGGATATCGCGCTGTTGCGCGCCGACCGCCATGCGGATGCCGATTTCTCGCGTGCGCTGTCGAGTAGTGTAGGCGATGACCGCATAAATTCCGATCGCCGCCAGAATCAGGGCAATGGTGCCGAATGCTCCGACCAGCGTGCCGGCAATACGCGTGAGCGTGCTGGCCAGCAGGACGCGGTTCTTGAGCGGCGACAGATCGAACAGCGCCAGATCCGGAGCCAGCTCTTGGACGGTCTTATCGAGCATCGCGGCGAAGCGCATGGGATCGCCTGAGACTCTGACGTGAACGGCCGCGGAAGAGTAATAGTTCTGGAACAGAGACAGATAGACGAAGGGTTGCGGTGGTTCGTTCAGGCGGCTGTAGTCACTGTTGCGGGCCACGCCGATCACCGAGGTCCACTTGCCGTCGATCGAAACTTTCTTCCCGATCGGCTCTTGATGCGGCCAGTAACGATCGACAAAAGCCTGATTCACGATGGCCACCGGCTGCTCCTTCTCTGTATCCTCGAGCGTAAACTCGCGGCCATCCAAGAGGGGAATCTGCATGGTTTTGAGGTAATCCGGGCTGACCGTAGAGCTCCCGACGTTCATCGATTCACTTGGCTGGGGGGCGTAGTTCTCCGGTTTAATCAACACCGGGCTCCAGGTAAAGCCGAGCGGCAGCCAGGTAGCCATACAAGCCGACTTGGCTTCGGGCAAAGCCTCTAGTTTCAAAAGGAGCTGGCGCTGAAACTGGATGCCTTCGGTCTTGCTGTAGCCGGCGGCATCCAGATCAAACCTGGCCAGCAGCACATTCTCGGGGTTGAACCCGGGATCAAAACGCTGGCTTTCCTCAAAACTGCGCAGAAACAGGCCGGCGCAGATCAACAACAACAACGAGAGAGACATCTGCGCAACCACTAAGCCGCTGGAGAGCCTGGCTTTGTTGAGTGTACCGGAAACGCTTGTTCCTTCTTCTTTGAGCACGGCAACCGGAGTCAACCGGGCCGAGCGGAGGGCGGGCAAAATGCCAAAAACCAGGCAGGTCACAACCGAGATAGCCGCGGTGGCCAGGAGGACAGAGCGGTCTAAGGGCATAGTGAGGACGATCGGCAAATCGGAAGGAGGTACGAACCGAGTAAAAGTACCGGCACTCCAACTCGTGATGAGCAAGGCCACGGCACCGCCGGCCCCAGCCAGCAGTAGGCTCTCGACCAGAAGCTGGCGCACCAGACGCCAGCGTCCCGCACCCAGCGAAAGACGGACGGCTAGCTCCCTTCGCCGCGCTACCGAACGCACTAGCAGAAGGTTGGCCACATTGACGCAAGCCAGCAGGAGCACGACGCCGGCGATCGCCAGAAGCATCGGCAATAATACGAACAGGCCCGCGGCGCCATTCGCTCCAAGCGGCGACCGCCATAGCGGATCCAGGGTCACGACGTTGCTCTGCCGGTGAGAATCGGGAAAGTTGCGCGCGATCCGCTCGAGAAGCTCCGTCATCTCCTGCTGTGCCGCCGGGGTTTCGATTCCCCGACGAAGCCGTCCCATCAGCAAGAGCCACTCCGATTGGCGCATCTTGAACAAGTCCGGCAGCAACATCCCGTGAACTCCCCACGCCAGTGGAATCCACATCTCGGAGCGGAGACCTGTTTGCGTTCCCTGAAAACGCGGAGGCGCAATCCCGACAACGGTGAATGGGTGATGGTTGATGCTTACCTTCTGACCGATCGCGGAGTCTTCGGCCGCGAAGTGAGTCTGCCAAAAACCATAACTGATCACCACAGCCGGCGCAGTGTGCCTTTCGTCGTCAGTAGGCAGGAATGTACTGCCGCGGTACGGCCGTAGACCGAGAACATCGAAGTAATTCGCCGAAACCTCCGTCGCCCACACGCGTTCGGGTCTACCCACCCCGGTCAAGGTTACCGGGATTGTGCCGAAGGCAGCGATCCCGGAAAAGCTCTTGTTGGCGAGGCGGAGATCCTGGAGATCGGGATAAGAAAAAGCCAGATCGTTAAAGGAGCCGCCACGGCTGAACGTCACCAAGCCCTGGGTGTCGGATACTCCCGGCAGGGGATGGAGCAGCGTGGCGTTGATCCAACTGAAGATGGTGCTGTTGGCCCCGATGCCCAGCGCCAGCGTTAGGACCGCGACCGCGGTGAAGCCGGGCGACTTACCTAGCGTGCGCCAACCATATCTGACGTCTTGCAAGAGACTGGTCATGGTTCACTCGTCATCCATATGGCAATGAAGCAATCGCGGTGCCGCTCGAAGACATTCTAAGGCGCTGATTCGACAAGGGAAGCTGGCCACTATTGAAACCTGTGGAATTCCGCTTGCCCGCTTGTGGGATGCCCGTGTGCGAAATCGGACACCGGCAAGACTCAACGAATATGGAAGATAGAGACTGTCAACTTTCCGTTGACCATCTCCGCCTTGCGCCATGAACTCCGATCGTTGAGCGAGACCCAGCGCCGCTCCTCGGTTCGGTAGTGCCAGTCTTTATCGTTTTGGTAAAGGATCTGCAGCCCGCGGCCCTCCAGGATGTTGAGGATGCTGTTGTCGTGCGAGTTGCGCTCGTCAAAGTCGGTCGACGCTCGCTGGCCCATCTCGGAATAGATTTCGTTCAACTCAAGCAGTAGGCGGTTGATGTCCTCGTCGAGCGGCTGGGCGTTCAGGCCGATACGTCGCGCCTCTTCGAGCATGATCGGGTAGCTATGCGCCGGATATCCGGAGTTGAGCGTATCGCTGATCTGCGCGGCCTTGGCCGTATCTTTCAGATGATAAGAAAGAATCTCGGCGCACAACTTAGTAGAGAGCGCACTCGAGCGGTCGGCCGCTCCGATGACCAGCGGGTGCACGTGGGTAAACAGAGATTCGTAGGGGTTCGAGGCTTCCCTTTCATTGGCCGATTCGTTTTGCCACAGCCGCACCACGCGCTCGAGTTCGTCCTGGCTGACGCTCACGCGATTGTTGTCACGATCGATGGGCGACAGGTCGTGGGTGAGCGACGTATCCACCGCCGAGAGGTGCGCCAGCGGCCCCATCAAGATCTTGTCCGCTCCCAGAGCCAGCATGGTCGCCGCAGATGCGCATTCCAGCGGGGCGATCGCCGTCAATTGTTGAGTAAACTGGCGAAGGAGGTTTATCATCCGCAGCGAAGCCTGCCCGTATCCGCCGTCGGACTTGATGAATACTGACAGGCCTTCCACTTTGCCGATGCTGCGCAGGATGCCGTACAGACCGATCACGTCATTGCTGCAGATCGACCCGCTGGGCGAATTCCAGTAGGTGATGAGCCTTTCCCCAAGCTTCTCTTCGATCTGGCCGATGACTTTCTGTGTTTTCTCAAACAAGACTGGCGGATTCTTGGGCTCGGGCTTTTCCGGCCTATGCGGCGGGGCTGGGGGGTGCGGGTGTCGCTTGAACATCGGTCGGCAAAGTGTACTACAACCGGGTTTGCCCGCTGGTTGCCTGCTGTGGTTGCCGCTCCGCCAGCGCATTGCCGACCGGTTACGGGTGATTCGTGGAACTCAAACAGTAATAACGCCCACACGTTGCAAGAGCGTGCGAGAGACGAGGAAAGGGGATAATGGTTAACTGATGGGTACCGCTTCGGAATCCGCCGGGGTCCTCACCTTCGAGCAGGCGCGCGATACGGTGTTGGATTATTGCACTCAGATCGCGCCGCCACCGATTGAGGAGCGCGCATTGTTCAAGGTGCCGACGGGCCGACTCGCCGTCGGCCGCGTGCTGGCTGAGCCAATCCAGGCTGACCGCGACTTCCCGCCGTTTCCCCGTGCCACACGAGACGGCTACGCCGTGCGCTCAGTTGACGTAAAGAGCGTTCCCACGACCCTGCGCGTTTTGGGCCAGGTCAAGGCCGGGGGCAGCTTCGAGCGAGCCGTTGGCGCGGGCGAGGCGGTCGAGATCATGACCGGCGCGGGCGTCCCTGAAGGGGCGGATGCCGTGGTGATGCTTGAATACACGGCGCCCAAGAACCCCTCCAGTGCGAATGAAGGGGTCGGCCAAATTGAGGTAGAAATCAACCGCGCCGTCGGGGCCGGCGAGAACATCGTGGCCGCGGGGGCCGAGGCGCGGGCTGGCCAAGAGCTTCTCACGCGGGGTGTGCGGCTCGGGCCAGCCGAGATCGCAATGGCCGCGGCTGTCGGCCAAGCCAGGATCAGTGTTTATCGCAGGCCGATCGTAACTATCCTTTCTACTGGTGATGAACTGGTAGAAATCGACAAAGTTCCAGGACCTTCCGAGATCCGCAACAGCAACGGCTATTCTCTGGCCGCTCAGGTTTTAGGCGCCGGCGGCAGGGCCCTGCCCCTGTCCCTGGCTCCGGACAAGGAATCCGAACTGCGTCTTTTGATCGAAGCCGGCCTCGACCTGGGCGATTTGCTCCTCATCTCCGGCGGTGTTTCTGCGGGCAAATTTGATTTTGTGGAACCGACGCTCAAAAGCCTGGGCGCAAAGTTCTTCTTTACCGGAGCCTTGATTCAGCCGGGCCGGCCGGTGGTGTTTGGCGAGGTCGATTCTCCCGGTATCAACAGCAGGCAAGTGCGGCTTGAGCGCCATCCGCGCATGCCCGAGCTGATCGAACCTCGGAAAGTAAGGACCAGGGTTCCTTTTTTTGGACTTCCCGGGAACCCGATCTCGGCCATGGTGTGCTTTGACCTTTTTGCCCAGCCGGTCGTGGAGGCGCTCGGGGGCGCGGCGCCACGGAGGCTGCCGGCGGCCAAGGCACGCCTCAAAAGGGAGTTCAGGACCCGGACCGGCCTCACACGTTTTCTTCCGGCGAATTTGCAAGGTGGGCTCTATGATCCGGAAGTTGAAACCATCCCTTGGCATGGTTCAGGAGACCTGGCGGCAGCGGTTCGGGCGAACTGC
>Ga0126371_10006228_pt1 | contig 10600 bp, 8 predicted proteins | sample PanSoiMetaPlot_4_FD_110145 | JGI IMG/M metagenome (GOLD analysis project Ga0126371, IMG submission 110145) | Tropical forest soil microbial communities from Panama - MetaG Plot_4 | ecosystem: Environmental > Terrestrial > Soil > Tropical forest > Bulk soil | place: Panama | collected 2016-02-17
ACCCGTGGGAAGCCCCGTTCCTTGTACCGGTCGATTCTGGCTTGAAGGCTCATGAGTACAAAATGTATCATATTCTATGTAGAACGCAACTGTAATATAATTTATACATGCTAATTACACTATATGTGATGTCTTATGGAATTATGACACAAAGACAGAGCAACCACAGGAGAGCCGAAACGTTGATTGTTTGGCGGTACGCTTTCGACCGGCGGACCAGCTGCTCTCCGGCGATTGTCTAAAAACGGCACCTCAACTTAAGTCATCGGAGCGGCCGTTCCGGCTCCAGTATTGCAACTTGATCGGTTTGTGCACGCGAATCCCGTTTGACACCCTATTGACTGGCACGGGCTGCGTTTTTTACGCCCTGTGTTCGAATGACCGGAGCGGGACGCTGGTGGTAGACTTGCGGCGGCGGAGGGTACAGATATGGTGAAGAAAGCCAAGCAAAAGAAACCAAAACGGGGCGCGAAAAAAGCTACAGCCAAAGCGAAGTTGAGCGCGAAGAAGAAGGCGCCAAAGCAGAAAGCGGCTCGCAGGCCAGCCGCGCGAAGGATACCCGCGCGCCAGGCACAGGTCGTGCTGGGCGGCCAGAGCGTGGAGACCGTGCAGTTGAAGCCTCGCACAAGGACGGCGCCCGCGGGAGCAGGCGGCGGGGATTTTGGCGGTGTTTCCGTGGTTGAGGGCGCCGACGTTGAAAGCCCAGAGGAATTGCTGGAAGAGGGACAAACGTTCGAAGCGGGGATAGTTAGTGGAGTGGAAAACGCCGCGGACCCGGACCAAGGCGAAGTGCGCACGCAGGAAGTGCCCCAAGACGACGTGCCGGAAGAGTACGACGACAAGGACCGTCAGTAAAATTCCGGAGTTGTCTAGAGCTACGACCTCAAATCGATTGCGGCTACCTCTACGTTTTGCTTTTTGAGTAAGGGGGTTCCTTCGGAGAAAGCCGTGGGAATCCCAATTCCCTGGGCGACGAAATCTTTTCACTTCAGTCGGTATTGCCAACTGTTGTGGCTCTTGAGTGCACTACCGATGAACGGAGGCGAGTGGAGTCAGAATTCTGCCCCCCGCCGATTCCGCGTAGCTTCCTCATTCTACTGTCGCCAGAAACACCAGATTCGCCCAAGTTAGCAACACGCAGCGCAGGACGACGATTGCTTCGAGACGGGTCGCTCAGCGCGCGGGAAGAAAACCGGCCAGCCGCGCGACGCCGGCGAAAAATAGGGAAAGGATGAGGAACATTGTCGCGTCGGTCGAACCCCGTAAAGAGCTGCTTCAGTCGCCCTACGGTCTCCTTGCATAGCTCTCGCGGTCCTCCCAGTTGGGTTGTAACTGATGACATGACACTTGTCGGTGTGACCCATGTCGTAGCACTTGATACCTAGTCGTATCGAAAACGTGAGGTGCAGGATCGGCCGGATGACCTTCGCGTCTTCCACGACAGCGCCGAGACAGTGAGCTAGTTGCGGCGGACCCAGCAGTTTTGCCAGTTGACACCCATATCTCTAAGTTCTGAAATCACCCTCGGCGCCAATCCGCCGGATTCCGGCCCTAGGCGACGGGGTGCGCGCCCTTCTTCCGCTCCCGCCGAACGAGGAACTCCATGAGGCCCGGTTCACTCACGCTTGGTCTTTGTTCCGCTCTCGCTTTGGTTCTCTTATCTTCTTTACCTGCCGTCTCCCAGTTCTCCAACAGCGTCATGCCCGGTCCGGGTTGGCAGGTGGTGAGGGCCCGATGGGGCTCCGGCAATCGCTGGATGGATGTCACTCCCCGCGTGCGCGTCCTGCTGACCGGCAATGGCAGGGTCCAGGTGAATAACCAGAATATGGGCGGCGATCCGGCGGTGGGTGCCGCCAAGACTCTGGTTATCGAGGCCAGGAACTTCCAGGGGCAAACGCGGCGATTCAACTTCAGAGAAGGTAGCGCGATCGATGCCAGCCAGTTTTACAACTATGGTGGCGGCCTTGGCGGGAACGCCGGCCCCGGCTGGCAGGTGATGTTTGCGGACTGGGGTTCCGGCAGTCGCCGCGTCGTGGTCACCGACCGGGTCCGCCGCATGTTGTCGGGAAGCGGTATGGTGAGAGTGAACAACCAAAACCTGGGCGCCGATCCCGCGGTGGGTGCCAGCAAGACTCTGCGCATTTCTGCTCGCGACGCTCGCGGACAAGTGCGCCAGTTTTCCTACCGGGAGGGCGCGAGCATCGACGCCAGCCAGTTTGCCAACTACGGCGGCTTTCCCGGCGGCGGATTCCCAGGTCCGGCTCCCGGCTTTGGCAACTTGCAGATCGTTCGCGCAGTCTATGGCCTGAACAATCGCACGAGCGACGTTTCGCAACTTCTCCGCAGCCAGATACGCAACAATACCCTGGTCCTGCAAGTGAATAACCGCAACCTCGGCGGTGATCCCGCGCCGGGCGCGAGCAAAGTCCTTACGGTGATCTATCGTCTTGGCGGCAGGGAACAGAGCATCACCGTAAAGGAAGGAGACACTCTGCGCATTCCCTAGTACCGCACCGCCATGCGTGGCGCTCTCTCGGCCTGTGGCATCAATCGGGGACTCCGCACTCTCCGGTGCCCTGAACTTGCCTTCCAGTCGAAGGCGTTGGACAAGCCTGTCAAGTCGCGCTGGCGGCAGGTGAACGCCAGCGCGACCGCGTACTGATCGAGACAGAGATCAACAAGTATCTTGACGATTGCAGGCAGCCTTGAAGGACTGCGCCGCGATCATCTTGGACGAAGGCTTTTGCCTGAGCGAAGTATTCGCCCTACGCTGGTCACATGTATCCCTCAACCAGCGCTACATGCGCCGGCAGGCTGACGCAATCAAATCGTGTGTCCGCACCATCGCAATAGCAGGTGGGCACAAAAGTGGGCACTTTTCAAGGGAACGCCAAAATTGAAGCGTGTAAAGACTTCGGGATAACTCAACGTAATTGGTTGAGAGAAAAGAAGAAAATGGTGCCCGGCGTGGGAGTCGGACTCACTGATGAGGACTGTTATCGCGCAACTTATTGATTCTGCGAAAAACCAAAACGGAGAAAAGCCACAAAAACACTAAAGTCTGGTACATAACCGGCAACGCGAATCGACTACTCCTACGAAAATAGCCGCCTATCTCATAGAAAACAAAGCACCGAGCTAATGGTGATTTTCATGCTCCGTTGTGGCTCTCAGGGAGCCATGACTTACTGGTAGCGCAGCGCCACTATGGGGTCGACCTTGGTGGCACGGCGCGCGGGGATGTAGCAAGCGGCAAGCGCAACGAGCGCAAGCAGCAGCGCCACCGCTGTGAACGTGGGCAGGTCGGTCGCGCTGGTGCTGTAAAGCAGAATGGCCAGGACGCGAGTGGTCGCGAGGGAAGCAGCAACGCCAAGGCCAATGCCGAAGAGCGTGAGCCGTGCCCCGCGGCTGAGCACGAGGCGCAGGACGTCGCGGCGATTGGCGCCCAGCGCCATGCGAACCCCAAATTCTCGCGTACGCTGTGCAACGGTGTAGGCGACTAACCCGTAGATGCCAACTGAGGCGAGGACAAGGGCGATAGCGGCAAAAATGCCCAGAAGGAGCATGGTGAAGCGCGAACGGGAAATGGAACCAGCCAGAAGCTGGTCCACAGTGGCGATCCCGGCCATGGGCAGTTCAGCATCCACTTGCCGGAGTTCGCTTCGCGCCGCCGAGATGGAAGCCAGTGGGTCGTTGCGGGTGCGCACGAGAATGGTCATCTCGTCGTACCCCAGTTCCGGATACGGCCAATAGACGGTCGGTTCGGCAGGAGCATCAAGCCCGATTTGGCGGACATCGCCGACCACGCCGATGATGTCGGAAGGCGGGTTCTTGCTTTCCTCAAGGCTTTTCATGAAGATGACCGCCCTCTGCCCGAGCGGATTCACGCCGGAAAGATACCTGTCGACAAACGCCTGATTGACGATGACCACGTGGCGCGCTTGGGTGAATTCTTCTGGATTAAAGTCGCGCCCCGCATGAAGAGGTATTTGCATGGTGGAAAAGTAGTTCGGGCCGAGAACTCGCACCAAGGCATAGGGCAGGTCCATCAACGACCGAGACGGTTGGCTGAGGATATGCACGCCCGTGCCAGCTCCGAGGCCGGAAAAGGGCGGGAAACTATTCATCGTCGCCCCACGCACGCCGGGAAGATTCGAGATTCGGCCCAAGAATTCTCGGAAGAATGCGAGTCGCGCCGCGTCGTCCCTATACTTGGACTCAGGCAGGGATACTTTAAAAGCCAGCAAACGGCTGGTGTCGAAACCAGGATCCACTCCAGAGAGTCGAACGAAGCTGCGAATCAGCAAGCCCGAACCGGTGAGCAGGACGAGCGCTAGACACAGTTGCGCGACGACGAAGGCGCTGCCCGCGTAACTGCGCTGCCGTGCGCCAGATCCAGCTCGTCCGCGTTCTTTCAATGTCTCTGAAGTTCCGGACTGAGTGGCGATGTAGGACGGCAGAAGACCGAAGAGCATGCTGGCCAGGAGAGTGGAACCGGTGACAAAGACAAGCACGCGCCAATCAATGGAAACAGAGCGCAAGTCCAGCAGGTTCGCTTGGCTGGCGGCAAGCAAAGCATTGGTGCCCCAAAACGCCAGGGCCATACCGACCGCGCCACCGATGAGGGCCAGCAGGATACTCTCGATCAGCAACTGCCGTGCGATTTGCCAAGGACTCGCCCCGATGGCGATTCTCACGGCGATCTCTCTCTCTCGTTGGGCGCCGCGCGCGAGCAGCAGGCTCGCGACATTCGCGCAGGCAATCAGCAAGACCAGAGTGACGGCGCCAAACAAGACGAGCAGTGCAGGGCGCAAATCGCCGGAGATTTGTTCGCGGAGCGGCACGACGGTCGCGCCCCAATGGCCGTTGAAGTCGGGATACTGTTCCGCGATGCGCGACGCCACAGCCGTCATTTGTGCCTGTGCCTGGGTTGTGGAGACGGCAGGCCGGAGCCTGGCTACGACGGTGAGGAAACGGCCGGCATTCTTCCGGTCCACGAAATCAGGCGGGAGAATGAGCGGTCTCCACATCTGCGGTTTGGCGCCGGTGAGCGTACCGTCCTTGATAAACCACTGGAAATCCTGCGGAGCCACTCCAACGACGGCCAGCGCATGGCCGTTGAGCGTCACGAACTTCCCGACGATGTCTGGATCACCACCGAAACGTTCTCTCCAGAATCCATAGCTCAGCACCACGACGTTGTCGTGGCCTTGCTGGCCGTTTTCTGGGGCGAAGCCCGGGCCGTGAATCGGATGAACGCCGAGCACAGAAAAGAAGTTGACGGTGACGTCTTGCAGGACAACCTGCTCTGGCAGCCCGCCTCCGGTAAGATTCGCGCGCTCGTCGGCAATGGCGGCCATGCCGGAAAAAATGTCGCTTTGGCGCCTCCAATCGAGGTAATCCGACGGAGAGACCACGTTGTGCGGATTCGGTGGGTGAGCCTGGGAATCTATCTCCCACACCATGACAAGGCTCGCTGGGTCGGCATACGGAAGCGGTTGCAGGAGGGCAGCATTGACGACCGAGAAGATCGCCGTATTTGCGCCGATGCCGAGGGCCAGCGTGAGGATCGCGACCGCCGTGAACGCGTGATTTTTCCGCAGAACGCGCGCTCCGTAGCGGACATTCTGCCAAAGTGTCTCCAAATTGGAGAAGGTGGCCATCTTCGGAGAGGTCCTCCTTCGACCGTGTGCAGGTCGATTCTAAATCGGATTCCGGATGAACTGTTGATAAAACTGGCTACATGAACCAACGGTGATGAGTAGCCATCAGGTGAGTCATCTGGAAATGACTGGCCTAAGTCCCGGTGGACGTGCAAAATGGCTTACCGCTGAAGTTCGTACTAGCCGGCTGTCATGAAGAAGCGATTGCCACGCTCCACTTGGAATCCAGTGTCAACGGCTCTTGGCTTCTGCTTCCGCGCGAATATGTTCGAGCACGCGGGAATGGATCTTGTGAATGATGTAGTCTGACCACAAATGCCAATACGTTGCCGGCCACATGGCGTTGTGATACCAGGTTGCGCCTTCGAGTCGCGTGCGTCCTTCAGGTAGCGCGGTCAGCAAGAACTGCCCTTCCTCCGACACAAAATATCCGTGCAGGTGCGGCGGGTCGATATGTCCATACGGTGTCAGTTCATTGAGGGGCGCGGGACTTGCCGTCACTCCGAATTTCAGCAAATGCGGCTCGTCCCACACTTTGATAGGCTCGACAAACCGTCCTGTCGAGAAAATGCAGTGCCTCACCGCGCCAACGCCATGTCCGGTAATCTCAGCACGAATCGGGTAGGCGACTCCCGAGCGAAACAGCAGTTCCTTCGGCGGCGGAATCTCGGCAAAGGCAACCACTTCATTCCACACTTTCTTGGGAGGCGCATTCACTTCGATCGCTGTGTGGACCTCGTAGACGGGTGGTCGCAAAGCCGCTGCGCGCTCCACTCCAAGCGATGCCGGCACCAGTAAGATCAAAATGGAGAACATGGCAGGCGTCTGCTTTGGACGCCAATGACGCGCCTGGATCGCATAACCGAGTGCGCCTCCAAGCGCTGCCAGGGCCATCGCAAACGGCGCGGCCATGAGCACGCAGATGATTCCCTCTACGGCGATCAGAACTAGCGTGACACCAACCAAGCCCACGGGCAGGAGCGCCACACCAATGCAGTCAAACCACTCTCGTGGCTCGTGGTAGCTGTACAGGAGCACAGAAAACATTCCAAGGCAGAACGGAAGCGCGACGAACAGCCCCCAGCCGTAAGCGCCGATCACCAGGGTTCCCATGAAAACGAACCCGAGACCCAGAACGGTTGCAACGACAACCGCAAGCGCGGCGCTGCCGATTCTGCTGTGCGGGATGAAGCTATCGATGCCATGCGGTCCCGGCCACGGCGCTCCTTCCAATTCTTGAGAACGCTCAAGCGGCGGCAACGCGCAAAGAAGGAGAAAAAACAACAAATTGATGTACGGGACGAAGAAAAGGACCACAAGCCAAACCGGCTGGCCCGCGTCGCGCAGCCGTTTGACCGTCATCGCCACACCGACCCAGACAAACGGAATCGAGACAAGCAACAACGTTGCGAGAAATCTGGTTTCTGTATCCGAGAGGTGATCCAGTCGTGCCGCCTTCCCCAGAGGCGCCCAGTAATTGAAGCTGTTCTTATAGCCCAGGAACGAGGATGCAATCACCCGGTCGAGATTGTGCTTAATCGCCACGCCGACAAGCCCCACGGTCGCGTAGGCCGCGCGGCTGACAAGTCCGTCCCATCGCCACAGATCCGAAAATTTCATTGGCAGTCCTCCGGGATACGTTTGCGTTGCAACAAGCTCCAGCCCACTAGCGAGCACAGACCAAAACCGACCGAATTGAGAACCCCGTGGTAACGCGCCATCTGTTCGAGATTGACGAAGGCATGGAGTGGGTATTCGCCCACGGCCCAGATGCCTGCGAGCGCCATCGCCACAATTACGCACACACTTCCAATGAGCAACATGCGTCCGCCAGTCCCGCTGGCTTTACCCAATCCAACACGAAGAGTTGCAAGAGCGATCCCACATTCGCCAAACACCATCAGGCAGACTGCCGCAAGTTTCAGTTTTGCACCGACGAGAAACGCCAGACCGAGCAGACCGGGACCGGCCAGGGCACACGACAAAGCAGTTCGTAAAGACAGGGGAGTGCGCATCGACGATGATGCGAGCCCTGCAAGGATTGCGGCCGTCAATCCTGCGTAATGGAAGTGGATCGCGGTCAGGAGCACGATCGGCTCATGGAAACCAAAAGGGTGTAGCCCTGTGCGTGAGGCTACGAGCCATAGTGCGCCGACAAGCGCATATCCTTCGCCAAGAACGAAACAGAATTCCGGGAACGATTGCAGGCGCCTTCGAATGAACCTTTCCAGGCCATCGAGAGCCACAGCCGCAGCCACGATGAGCCACAGCCATACCAACGCACCTGCTGGCTGCCCGTCTTTTAAAAAGAAGCTCGCAGTAGTTAGAGCTGCGGCTGGAAAGAATAAGTATCGGACGACCAATACGTTCACTTGAGAGAGGCGGTTGCCCTGCGCAGGCACGAGGTTCAAAGCCAGGGGAACAATTACCCAAGGCGCTAGAAGGAACAACAGATCAACAATGCTCAGCCGAAAAAAGCTGAGGAGAGCGCCAGCCAGAAGAGTGAGCCAGGCTACGCCCCCGACTACAGCGATTCTCACTCCTGAGGGAAAAAGAGTTTGGCCGGTGCGCATGGCAGAAACTCAGAGTCCGTGCCCGAGTGAGGCTGCGCCATGGGTCGCCGGCAGGAACATGAACTTCTGAGCGACGGGGCCCAGGGCATCGTGCGCAGTTTTTGTTGTTACGCTCATTTCTGTAATTTCTATTAATTCAGAAAATACCAAAATGGCGTGCCAGTTGTCAAGCATTTTTTCTGACCTGCGTCTGGTCTGTCTGAGCTTGTTCTCGACGCTACAAATTAAACTCGTCTGATATTTAGACGATAAAAGGAACTGTACGTGGTCCGGCGAAGGTTGAAGTTCGGGGTTGCTATGCCCCAGCGGTCGGCAGGGACTTATTTTTTCGGCATGGATGTGCTGTTGACCGCCCAAGTCGCTTTGCACCTATAGGAATGGCTTGGGACCCGCACGAACGTACTTTCGAGATTGATGGATGCGTTCAGCGCGTCCGAAGAGGATCTGCGGAAACAGAAGCCGAATTACGTCTTCTTTAACCGCCGCTTGGCGTCGGAAGAAGAACCAATCAAGCTAGGTGTGCCGCTTCGAGCGCCGGAAAAACAGGTCGCGGAACGAGTGAACCGAGCGGATCTCTACGCTCGTCTCAGAAGATGTCTTGGTTGAGTACAAGGAGGTTCTTAGACGCCTCCACGTTCGTTCTCACCTAATCGGAAGAGTCGTGAACTTGATTCGCGAACCGGCCGAAGAAGTCAGAGTCCGTTCCGCGGCCGAGATTTCGCGAGACCCAGAGGATGATCCTTTCTGTCTCTGCGCCGAACAGGGTAAAGCTGACTTCCTCGTAACTCTTAATCCTAAGCACTTTCCGCAAGACCGGTTGAAGGCGATTGTCGTCTCGCCGGATCAACTGCCAACGTGAGAAACGGAACATCGGAGGTACGCAGAAAGCCCAATAGACCTGTCCACCACCGTCGCTCGAAGCAGCTGTGATGCGCGCGTTGAGCGAGACCCACTCGTTTTTGGGCGGGTGGACGGCAGACCGGACCAAACGAATCGGGTACACCGGAGCTGCGCGGAGGAAAGCGCGCTTGTAAATTCCTTTTGCATCAAGGGGAAAAGTGGTGCCCGGGGTGGGAGTCGAACCCACATGAGGAAAAATCCCCGGAGGATTTTAAGTCCTCAGCGTCTGCCATTCCGCCACCCGGGCACAGGGCAGAAACTCATTGATTCCTAAGGCTTTCGGGCTTCTCCTCTTCTCGATTTTAGTTTTTTTTGCCCTCAGCTATGAATTGCGGAACGCGCTCCGGCTTCGATCTGGCTTCGCCGCGTCCCGAATGTCAGCCGCGGAGACGATATTGTAGCGCGAGAACACCGTATCCGTCTTGCGGCCAAAAAAATTTACCGCGCCGTCTTTTGCGACACGCCGCGGGGAATCATGTTTCGCACGGCCGGGCGTCTAAGATCATGAAAGAGAAGACCTGGCGAACCCGCTGCCTCTGCAAGCGCTGGCGATTTGTCCCTAAAGTCCCTCAGCGTCTTTCCGTTCTCGCGGGTGAAGAGAGAATCTTCTGGCTGCTTGCCCTTCCCTAATTCAGTCACAAGCTGGCGGCATTCCTCAGTCAGTACCACGATCAGCGGCTCCCCGTTCTTTGTTTCGCCGGAGTAGAGCGGTACGGTATTGCTCAGCAAATCCACTTGCTCGCAGCGCATCGGGATTTGTTTCGAACCACCTTCTGTATAATTCTGTAATCTGAATTCCTTGTCTTTGGAAAGGCTTTCGTCAACGGCAGTACAGCAAGAACAGCTCGCGCTTCTGCGACTGACGGGAAGCCGTCTTCCCTTGCTTCGTCTAATCCGCTAAAAATCCTCAACTCCCCAATTTACCAGCCGCGTTGTTCGTTGAGGCCGCGACTGACCCAGCATTCACGCACCGACCACCTCGGCCCAGCCCGTAATCACCACATTTTCCTCGGGAGTCAGTCACTCTATTTCCGGGCCTAGAGCCAATTCCTTGGCTCTAAGCCAAGCTCGCCTGTCTACTCGGTAGCGCATCGAGTCGAACCTGGTATGTAGCGGTGTCAGCACTCCTGCGTCGGAACCCTACCAAGGCTAAGGCACTTCCAGGACAAAGCGGTGGTGGTCACGGGAGATTTTTGGAGTGAGGAGCTATGCCAAGAACCTGTCTATCTCGTGCGAGTCCTAAAGGAGAAGGGCACCCAAGACAATTGGGGTCGCTACTAGGGTTGTTCTTCCTCGGAGGTGCACACAGCTGAATTGCCAAGGTGCCCGGTTCTCATGCAAGCAAGCCCTGGACCGAACCGCCGATTCCCATAAGTGGTTTGTCCTCAATCCAGTCGGTGAAGCGAAGGGGCTCTTGGTCTGTGGTCCTTCAACACAGGTTGGGTGCTAAATCGGAAATGCCTA
>Ga0126371_10006229_pt1 | contig 10600 bp, 8 predicted proteins | sample PanSoiMetaPlot_4_FD_110145 | JGI IMG/M metagenome (GOLD analysis project Ga0126371, IMG submission 110145) | Tropical forest soil microbial communities from Panama - MetaG Plot_4 | ecosystem: Environmental > Terrestrial > Soil > Tropical forest > Bulk soil | place: Panama | collected 2016-02-17
AGAGCCTCAGCGCGCAGAACCCGCAGAACGGGGACAGCGAGGAGCGCGCGCTCACCAGGCTGACGCGGCCATTCGCTGAGGCGATCAGTCTCGGTTCTCCGCAGCGGTTCATTGCCCGCTCTGCCGACAACGCGGAGGTGGAGTGCTGGGCGATCCCGCCTGCCGGAGCACGGCCAGGCCAGAAATACCCGACGCTGCTGAACGTTCACGGCGGACCGTTCACTCAGTACGGCAACCGGTTCATGGATGAATTCCAGCTCGAGGCCGCCGCCGGCTTCGGCGTCCTGTACTGCAACCCGCGCGGAAGTTCCGGGTACAGCGAGCAGTGGGGGCGGGCGGTGCGGTGGCCTGAATGCGAGAGCGATCCTGGCACGGGATGGGGCGGCGCCGACTTCGATGACGTGATGGCCTGCGTCGATGTCGCCTGCGAGCGTTTCGGCTGGATCGACCCGGCCAGCCTGGGCATCCTCGGTGGCTCCTACGGCGGGTACATGACCTCTTGGGCGGTTGGCCACACCGACCGATTCAAGGCGGCATGCTCGGAACGGGCCTGCAACAACCTGACCACCATGGAACACAGCGCCGACATCGCTGGGTTCATGCGCAGCTACGTCGGGCATGATCATCTGTCGGCTCCGGAGGCCTACGCCAGGCAGTCACCGGTCACGTACGTCAAGGACATGACGACGCCGCTGCTGATCCTTCATTCCGAAGACGATCTGCGCTGCCCGATCGCTCAGGCCGAGGAGCTATTCGTCGCCTTGCGGCTGCTGGGCCGCGATCCGGTGATGGTTAGGTTCCCGGCAGAAAATCACGAGCTCAGCCGCGGCGGGTCACCTCAGCACAGGATCATGCGCGCCAACCTGATACTGGACTGGTTCCGCGAGCATCTGTGAGGGGTCTGCGTGGAGGACATCCTGACCGGTGGCGCGGACCGGGGGCCGGCCTGGCGGCGGCGAGGCCTGTTGGCCGCCGTCGTCGTCCTGGTGGCGGGCATTGTGGTGCTCAGGCACCTGCCCGGCGATCAGCACAGGGCAGCGAGTCGCGCGTTGCCAGGGATTGTGGTAAGTGAGCCGCGGCCGCAGGCGTTGCCTGGCCGGGCTGGCGTGCCTGGCGGGGTGAGCGGGTCGCGGCTTTGGCTGATGCGCGGGGTCCAGCTTCCCGTATCCGGGCCGCGGCCACTCTGGTTCTGGCCCGCTACCGGCCGGGCCGAGCCGATCAGCGGGCTGCCGGTGACTGGGGGTTTGTATTCGTTCGTGCGGGCGCCTGGCGGCTGGGTGGTGATGCGCGGCGCGCTGGCGCGCCCGCAGTGCAAGATCTGCATGGGGGCACCGTTGGCGGTGTATTTCCTAGCCGACAACGCGAGCCGGGCGCGCTGGGTGGGCGTTGCGGGCGCTGCCGCGCCGGCCGCAAGCGCCAGGAGGTTGTGGCTGACCAGTGACCGGCAGGGCGACGATCCAGGCCACGCCGTCATCACTGCCCGCGAGGTCGAGGCGAACGGCCATCCCGTCGGGCCCGGCGTGCGCCTGCCGGCGGAGTATGTGATCGAGGGGGCGACAGTCCGCGGCTTGCTGCTCGCGCCGGCGGCACCGCGTGGCGGGCCGACGGCGTTCTTGCTCTGGAACCCCCGGGCTGGACAGACCGACCGGAGGCTCGGCCCCGTGCTCGCGGTGAGCGCGCGACACATCGCGTGGCTGCCGCGCTGCGCCCGCCGGTGCGCTGTGGAAGTGGTCGACACGGTGACTGGCCGGGTAATCACGGTCCGTCAGCCGACCGGACAGGTCGCGGTCCGCGCCATGTTCAGCCCGGATAAAGGCTATCTGGCCGTCCAGGTTGGCCCCAACTTCGCAGGTACAGGCAGCGGCGAGGCTACCCGGCTCGACGTAGTGTCGCTCAGCACCGGCCAGGTCGAGCCTGTACCAGGAACTCGAGCCAGCCGCGGCGCTCTAGTCGCGTTTGGGTGGCCCGATGACAACGACACCCTGGTCGCCGAGTTGGCGTTCCCAGCCGAAGTGCGGCTATCAGCCTGGCACCCCGGCGCCGAACGGCCAGACGTCGTGGCACTCGAGCCGGGCCCGGGAGCGGCAGACCTGGTCCTCGGCTAACGCGCGGCCCGAGTGGTTCACAATGACCTCCATGGACCCAGTCGCCGTGCCGGAGCGGCTGATGACCTCCATCCGAGCGCTCGGCCCGGACGGGTCCCGCTGGCTCGATGATCTGCCGGATATCCTTGCCAGCTTGGCGACCGATTGGTCAATCGCCTATGGGCGTCCATTCGATGGCGGCAACGCCGCGTACGTCATCGAGGCTGTCACAGCCGACGGCAGGCCGGTGATCGCCAAGCTTGCGCTTCCGGCCGGGGTGGACGGGTTCGCTCCCTTCGAGCAGGAGCTGGAAACCCTCCGGCTCGCCGGAGGTGACCCCTACGCGGAGCTGATCCGGCATGAGCTGTCCCGCCGCAGCCTGCTGCTTGAGCGCCTTGGCCCGCCTCTCGCGAGCCTGGGCTGGGCGCCGGCCAGGCAACTGGCCGCGGTGGCGAGCACGGTGGCTAGGGGGTGGCGCCCGGCGCCGGCAAGCCGGCTGCCGACAGGGGCGGCGAAGGCTGAGTGGCTGGCCGACTTTGTGAGCAGAAAATGGGCGGACCTCGGTCGGCCCTGCTCGCAGGCAGCCGCCGAAAAGGCTGTCAGCTACGCCGCCGAGCGAGCTGCCGCCTTCGACTCGGAGCGAGCGGTGCTCATTCACGGCGACGCCCACGCAAGCAACGTCTTGCTGAGCTCGCACGCGGCTGGCGGCAGCACGAGCTTCCGGCTTATCGACCCTGAAGGGCTCATCTCCGAACCCGCGCACGATCTGGGAGTTGCCCTGCGAGACAGGAACGAGGAACTGCTGGCCGGTGACACGGCTGCGATGGCCGCCGGACGCTGTCGGCAGGTGGCCCACCTGACCGGGGTGAACGGTGCGGCGATCTGGCAATGGGCCTTCATCGAACGGGTCTCGACCGGCTTGTTCTTGCTCGAACTCGGCTACCACCAGGAGGCCGGGCGCTACCTCGCGGTAGCGGACCGGCTCTCCGGGACGAGTTACTCAACCTCGTGAAGGGGACGAATGTCCCCGCCTGCTCAGGCCAGGTCGCGCCTGATGGTGGTGCGGCTCGCAACGGCGAGCAAGGCGATCGCATAGGCGGTGAGGACTACGCCCGCCACCACTGGCGGCAGGAAGTGTCCAGTGCCCGGCGCGGAGGTTAGGCCGATCGCGGCGCCCGTCGGGAGCCACTTCTCGATGTCGGGCGCGACGGCCTGCAGGATGACCTGCTCGATGAACAGGACCCAGGCGATCGCGACGACGATCGCCGCGATCGTGTTCCTGGTCAGCGCCCCGAGGGCGACGCCGATCATCGCGAAGCACGCCGAAGAGATCACCGTGCCCGCGTAGAGGCCGCCGACTCCTGCCGGAAGGTGGTGTATGCCGTGCGCCGCTAGTGTCACGACGGTCGTGCCGAGCCCGAGCCCGAAGATAGCGGCGCTGAAGGCCGCTCCCAACCCGGCGACGACGACGACCTTGACGGCGAAGACCATCGCCCGCCGGGGTGTGGCGAGCACGGTAGGGATTATGGTCCTGTGGCGGAACTCGCCGCCCGCGGCCAGGATGCCCACGATGAGCATGACCACGCAGGTAATCGCGGCGAACTTGAGCATCTGATAGACGTCCGCGGCGGTGCCGAGGCGCGGGGTTCCGCTCTTGCCGGCGACGATCGCGTCGATCAGGACACTCCCGATGGCCAGCACGATCGCTACCGCGAAGCTGACCGGCAGCGCCTTGGTAGTGAACAGTTTCCTGACTTCGGCGCGGCCGAGTCGAATGGCGATTTTCATGCTGCAATCTCCTGGTTCTGATGCACGAGATCGAAGAAGAGGCTCTCCAGGTCCGCGTCCTGGCGGGAAAGCTCGAGGATGGGCAGTCCCGCTTCCGCGGCGGCCAGCCCGATAACCTCCGCCGACGCATGCCGGCCCTCGACGGTCGAGCCGTCGATGAGGCGGACCTGGACGCCGGCGGCTGCCAGGACATCGAGCAGCCGGGGTGCGTCAGTCGTCCGGACCCTGACCACCGACGTGCGCTCGACCAGTTCGGACAGGGTCGTCTTGGCCACCAGTCGCCCACGGGAGAGGACCACGACATCGTCGACCGTCTGCGCCACCTCTGTGAGCAGATGACTGGAGACGAAGACGGTCCGGTTCTCGCCCGCCAGCGAGCGCAGCAAGCCGCGGATCCAGCGGATGCCGTCGGGGTCGAGCCCGTTGAGCGGTTCGTCGAAGATCAGGACCTCAGGATCGCCCAGAAGCGCGCCGGCCAGGCTGAGGCGCTGGCGCATGCCCAGCGAGAAGCCCCCGACCGCCCGCCCGGCGGAGTCGGACAGCCCGACCAGGCCGAGGACCTCATCGACCCGGCGAGAGGGCAGCCCCGTCGCCGTGGCGACGACCCGCAGGTGCTGAGCGGCGCTGCGGCCCGGGTGAAAGGTGCTGCTGTCCAGTGCGGCCCCCACGCGGCGCACCGGGTCGGGCAGCTGACGGTAAGCCAGGCCGTCGATTGTCGCCGTCCCCGATGACGGGGCGGCTAGGCCGAGCAGGATACGCAGGGTCGTGGTTTTCCCCGATCCGTTAGGGCCAAGGAACCCGGTGACCTTGCCAGGCCGCACGTCAAAGGACAGGTCATCGATCGCGACGATGGGTCCGTAGCGCTTGGTGAGCTTGCGAAACCTGATGGTGGACATAAGGCGTTTTCCCCCTTGCGGGACAGGTGGCTGTACGTCGCATGCCAATGTGCCGGTTTCGCGACGCGGCGTCGCCGGCCTGCCGGCCGGTTCTAGCGCTCACCTCGAGAGGCCACGGCCGCATAACTCGCTGCCTGAAGGCGTACGCCTAGAGGAGTACGACGAGTACCGCCTTCCAGGACGACGCGGATCCTGGGTGATCTTGGTTACGGTGGCGCCATGCTGACGTTGGGGGCGATCAGACGGGTTCTGGGCCATCCGAACCCGCTGCTCATCGACGGAATCGTCGCCCTCGTCCTGTTCGCGCCTATGGCCGCGCAGCTCAGCGTCATCAGGCACTTGCAGCCAGGGGAACGCCCGACGACTCTTGTGGCGTGGGTCCTGGCTGTCCTCATCGCCGCGCCTATCCTGACTCACCGGCGGTACCCGCTGGCGTCGCTCGCGGTCTGCCTGGCTGCCCTGCTGGCCTACGCCGGCGGGCGCTACACCGCCTACCCGGGCCTACCTGTGTTCGGGCTCACCTTCGGCATCACCCTGCACAGCAGCAGGCGGAACGCCCTCGCTGCGCTATTCGCGTCAGCGGGCGCGATAACCCTGGCCCTGCGGCTGCAATCCGCCCAGGTAGCGCCCCTGACCACGTGGATCGAGACTGAACTCGGCATCCTGGTGGCATGGTTGGCGGCCGAGAACCTTCGTCACCGCCGGGCGCGGTGGGCCGAGCTACAGGCCCGAGCTGAACGGCTCGAGCGCGAACGCGAAGAAGAGGCCCGCCGGGCCGTGACCGAGGAGCGCCTTCGCATCGCGCGCGAACTGCACGACGTGATCGCCCACTCGATGAGCGTCATGGCCGTGCAGTCGGCGGTCGGCAACCACGTGATCGACACCCAGCCCGAACAGGCCAGGCGGGCGCTGTCGGCCATCGAGGCCACGAGCCGCTCCGCGCTCACCGAGATGCGCCGGCTGCTTGGTGTCCTGCGGCAAGAAGGCGAGCCGGCCGGAAGCTTGACCCCTGCGCCGGGCCTTGCCGATCTCACCTCGCTCGTGACCCAGGTCCAAGACGCCGGGCTGCGGGTATGGATCCACGTCGACGGCCAGCGGGGGCCAGTGCCGCCGGGCGTCGATCTCTCCGCATACCGGATCATCCAGGAAGCGCTCACGAATGTGATCAAGCACGCGGCTTCCTCCTGCGCCGAGGTCACGATCTGCTATCGCGCCGATTCGGTGAGTGTCGAGATCGTCAACGAGGGCCCAGCCAGGCCTGGCGTCGGCGCCCGGGTCGGCGTCCGCGGGAGAGCCGAGTCCGGTCATGGGATCATCGGCATGCGCGAGCGGGTGGCGGTCTTCGGCGGCGAGTTCGCTGCCGGGCCTGAGCCAGGAGGAGGTTTCCGGGTGCGAGCCCGCCTACCGATCGCGGAGGTGACCAGTTGATCCGCGTTGTCGTTGCCGATGACCAGGCGCTGGTGCGCGGCGGCTTCTGCGTGCTCGTTGACTCGGCGCCAGATCTTGAAGTCGTCGGCGAGGCGGGCGACGGGACCGAGGCGGTCGCGCTGGCCAGGAAGCTCAGGCCTGACGTTGTCCTCATGGACATCCGGATGCCCCATCTCGATGGGCTGGAAGCGACCCGCCTGATCTGCCGGTCGGCCGAGACCGAGGCCGTCAGCGTGCTTATCCTGACGACCTTTGACCTGGACGAATACGTCTACGCCGCGCTTCGCGCCGGTGCCAGCGGGTTCCTGCTCAAAGACACGCCGCCCAGCGACCTGCTGGCCGGCATCCGGGTCGTGGCGGCAGGCGACGCCTTGCTCGCGCCGAGCATAACCCGCCAGCTGATCAGCGAGTTCGCGCGCCGGCCCGACAGCGACCGCCCGCCTCCAGTCGCGCTGGACGTTCTGACCGAGCGGGAGCGCGAGGTGCTGGCACTGGTCGCCAGGGGCTGGTCCAACGCGGAAGTCGCCGAGCGGCTGTACCTCAGTCCGGCCACCGCCAAGACTCATGTCGGCCGGCTCCTCACCAAGCTCCAGGCGCGTGACCGAACTCAGCTCGTCGTGATCGCCTATGAGACAGGGCTGGTCACGCCGGGAGGCGCGTAACGATGCTCAGCGGCATCCCCCAGAAGGTGGCAGCACCCCCGGCTGCCACGCGAGCGGTCTGGCCGGCCCCCCGTGCTGGCCAGACCGTTCGTCATTTCGTATCGACGGTGACGATGACCTTGCCTGCGGGGCTGCCCTGCTCGACCAGCCCTATGGCGGCTGCGGCTTCGGAGAGCGGGTAGCTCCTGTCGATCACGGGGGTGACGTGCCCGGCCTCGATCAGCTCGGTGACCTCGGCAAGGGCCTGGGCGGTGACCTTGGCAGTGAATGGCTTAAGCGTCTGCCGGGTCACCGTGTTGAGGGCCGCGGCCTTGGCGATGTTGCCCAGGGGACCGAGCCAGCGGCTGCCGTCGCCCGAGGACTGGATGAGTTTTCCTTGGGGTGTGAGAGCTTTCCTGATCGCTGCGGGGGAGTAGGTGCCGCCTAGCTGGAGGGCTAGGTCGTACTGGGCGGGGCCGGTAGTGAAGTCCTGGCTGGTGTAGTCGATGACCTGCTCCGCGCCGAGGCGGCGCACCAGGTCCACGTGCCGCGTGCTGCAGACCCCGGTCACCTCAGCACCCAGGTGTTTGGCGAGTTGCACCGCAAAGGTTCCGACGCCGCCTGATGCGCCGATGATCAGGACGTGCTGGCCCGCCAGGATCCCACCGGCGCGCAGGCCCTGCAGCGCGGTCACTGCGCCCAGCGGTACGGCGGCGGCCTGCTCGAAGGTCAGATTCGCCGGCTTGCGCGCGAGGCAGTCTTCAGCCACGGCGATGTACTCGGCGAACGCACCGTGGCCGAAGCCGTACACCTCATCACCGGGCTTGAGCGCGGTGACACTGTTGCCTGCCTGCTCCACCGTGCCGGCCAGGTCGCCGCCAGGGATCGGGAACTTCGGTTTGCGGACGCCTCCCAGCCCGGCGGCGCGGAACAGGACCGGCTCGCCGCGGATGAAGTGCCAGTCCCACGGGTTGGCCGAGCTAGCCCGCACGGACACAAGCACTTCCCGCTCGCCGACGGCCGGCGTTGCCACCTCGGCCAGGCTGAGGACATCCTCAGGCGGCCCGTACTCATGCTGGACGATCGCCTTCATTGCGTACTCCCCGGCGGCTAATGGCGCCTCTTCGACCTGAGTCCATTCCTATCAGCCCTCAGTCCCAGGTGCGCCCCGCTCCTGGCCCGCCATGACTGGTCTGCCCCTCCTGCCAGCAGCGCTTGCCGATATGGGGTTCCGCGGCCGTGGTGCCACGCCACGCGGGAAATGGCCATACCAGCCCAGTGGTGGGCAGTTCTGGACAGCCGAGCCGGCCCAGAGCATAGTTATTTCAGCGGTTGACAAAAGAGCCGACATTTCAGGCTGAGCGCTTCGCGGGGCGAGAGGTGAACCGCAGATGACGAGCTTGAGCCGGGCTGGCTGGCGCCCCATTCCCCGAGCCTGGACTTTGTTCGGGCTCGTCGCCGTTCTGTACGCAGCCGGATCAGAGCTTGCCTTTCAGAGCTTCCGTTCAGCCCCGGCATTCGGCTTCCCGCCGGCCGGCATCACGGTCTCCGCCATGCTGCTGACCCGCAGAAGGCTGTGGCCAGCCATTGTTGCGGCGATCGTAGTCAGCGAAGTCAGCGTCGACCTGCAGCATCGCCTGGCGATTCCGGTTATCTTGGCGTCGGTTGCCGCGAACGCCGTCGAGCCCCTCATCGGCGCCTCGCTCGTGTCGCGCTGGTGTGGCGGGCGCCCTGACCTGACCTCACGCGGTGGCCTGCTCCGATTCGTCGTCGGCGCGGTCACGGCCGGCCCGCTCGTCGCCGGCGCCATCGGCGCGACTGGTATGTCGGCGGCCTCGGGTGGCTGGTGGCCGGGGCACTTGCTGCAGTGGTGGGCCGGCGACGGTATCGCCGTCCTGGTGATCGGCGCACCGATTCTGCTGTGGGCGCAGCACCAGGTTGAGCGATCGAGATGGCTCGAGCTTTGCTGCCTGGTCGTCGTCACGGCGGCCCTGTCGATCGCCGCGTTCAGGTACGGCGACCCGACCGCGCTGTTGTTCTTGCCTCTGCTTGGCTGGGCTGCCTTCCGCCTCGGGGATCTCGGCGTGGTCCTGACGGGCGCCGCGTTCGCGTGCGTCGCCAACTACATGACTGCCGCAGGGTACGGTGAGCTCACCCACATGGGGCTCTCCTCGCCCGCGTCGCTGGTGGTGACGCAGGCCTATATCGCGGTGGCCGTACTCCTGGCGTGGTTGCTGGCACAGGAAGTCAGTGCACGGGCGAAAGCGGTCAGCCGAGGTGAGTTCGAGCGCAATCGGCGGATGACCGCCGATGCTATGCGTGCGGCCGCCGAGCTTGGCGTCGTACTCGCCGACGCCGCCACCATGCGGGAGGTCGCGCAGCGGGCGTCCGCTGCCGTGCGGCAGCGAGTGCGCGCGGATCTTGTGGTGATTAAGCTGCTCAGCGCGGACAAGGGACGATTCGAGCGACTCGCCGGGCAAGGTCTCGAAGCCCAAGCCGCCGTGATGGACGTTGAGTGGACGATCGACGCGGATGCGCCAGGCCCACGGGCCGTGCGTGATCGCGCGGCCGTCTACGTGCCCGACTGGGATTCTCTGGGATTGCGGTTTGCCGACGCGCTGAAGCTTGTGGACACTCTAGGTCTGCGGGCGGCGGCGCACCTGCCGCTGCTGACCGAGGTCGGTGCGCTCGGATACCTAGGTATCTGGTGGAAGGAACCGCACGAAAACGACGCCGCCGACAGTCAGTTCTTGCAAGCGATGGCGGAGACCACAAGCCGGGCACTCGAGCGGGCATGGCTGCGGGAGGCCGAGCAGCGGGAACAAGCGAGGATCGCATCGCTGTCAGAATTGACAAGACTGCTCGCGGCTGCGCTGACCGCCGATGCCATTGGCGAGGTCGTCGGCGACCGCGTCTGCGCTGCGGTCGGCGACGCCGACGGTGTCTGGCTTGGGATCGTCACCTCTGACGGCAGGAAGTTGCGGCAGATAACCGCCAGCGGACCTGCCGAGCACGCCGGACAGATACCGCATTACCTGTCGGTAGACGCGTTGAAGCACGCTACCAAGGTGTTCAGGACGGGCAAGGCGCTCATCATGCCGACCGCGCTGACCTGGCCGATGCGCGTGGGGTCCTCCACGGTCGGCGCCATCAGCCTTGTCTGGCGGCGTCCCCAATCCTTTAGCCAAGGCCAGATCGACTTCGTCGCAACGGTTGCTGACCTGCTCGCCCAGGCCCTTGTCCGGGCTCGCCTGTACGACGACGAGCATGCGATCGCGACGCTGTTGCAGCGAGCGATCAGGCCGAAGGCTGCGGCTGGGCTTCCCGGCCTTGAAGTAGGAAGCTGCTACCGGCAGGCTGGTGAGATTGGTGTGATAGGCGGCGACTGGTACGACGCGGTCGCGCTCCCAGCGGGCGGCGCGTTGCTGTCGGTCGGCGATGTCTCGGGTCATGGCCTCGCCGCGGCGCAGGACATGACGCAGCTTCGGAACGCCGGCCGTGCGCTGGCCGTGGCCGGATACCAGCCTGCATCCCTGCTTCGCGAACTCGGGCACGTCGCCAGTTCCATGACCGTCGGCAAGTTCGCCACGGCGGCCGTCGTCATCTCCGACCAGAGTGGGTCGAAACTCGCTTACGCGTCCGCCGGTCACCCCCCGATGCTGATCCGGCGGGCAGTCTCCGGTTCGGTCGACGTGCTGGCGGAGGCCGCTGGCCCAGCGCTCGGGTCGTTCGACGAGGCGGCGTACTGCCCAGGCACAACCAC
>Ga0126371_10006232_pt1 | contig 10599 bp, 7 predicted proteins | sample PanSoiMetaPlot_4_FD_110145 | JGI IMG/M metagenome (GOLD analysis project Ga0126371, IMG submission 110145) | Tropical forest soil microbial communities from Panama - MetaG Plot_4 | ecosystem: Environmental > Terrestrial > Soil > Tropical forest > Bulk soil | place: Panama | collected 2016-02-17
AACAGCAGCGAGCCGGACATCATCAGCATCGCCACCGTGGTGGCCGCGCTGGCCGGGGGAGCCCACTGCCAGGCAACCGCCAGCTGGGCCCACATGGTGGTCCCGACGGTCAAGAACACGGCCAGCGAGCAGGTGAGGGTGCCAAGACAGGCGCGGGTCCCCGCGGCCGGGTCGGCCGGGTGCCCAGCCAGCCCGGCGGTGGCGAGCCGGGCGGTCAGGCCGCAGCGGGCCACGTTCGCGGCGTGACGCCAGGCCCGGGGCTGCTCGGCCAGGTCGGCGAGCAGCAGTTCCGCGAACTCCTCGCCATAACGCTCCCGCCAGCTGCCGGGATACCAGCGGAGCAGGCGGCGCACCCGGCGGGCGGTGGCGGGATCCGGAGCCGGCCCACGGGCGGTGGCAGGGGTGCTCCCGGGCCCGGTCATGTCATCCCCCAGCTTCCGGCGAGGCGCCGCAGCCCCACGTCGGCGACGTGGCGCTGGGCTTCCAGGTGTGCTTGCAGCGCCTGCGCACCAGCGGAGGTGAGCCGGTAGGGGCGGCGCCGGTCGTCGCTGGCCAGCGCCTCGATAAGGCCCTGGTTTTCGAGCCGGTTCAGCACCTCGTACAGGGTGCCGGGGGCCAGGCGGATGCCGGCGAACGCCTCGATGTCCTTGGTGAGTGCGTACCCGTGCTTCGCCCCGTCGGCCAGGCTGGACAGGATCAGCGTGGCGGGGCCGGCGCTGCGGCCCAGGGTGGACAGCGGGCCGGGATCGCCGCTGCCGCGCTGTGTCGGCGGAACCACGCTCGCGACTCTATGCCGGATCCCGGTGTATCGTCAACCGGTATACCGGCCACCGAGACGATATGGGCTGCGGTGGCGATGCAAGCAGCGGGTGTAACCTGCGCGGTCGGCGTCGGCCGCGCCCCGCCCGCCGGCGCGTTCACCTGCGACATGGCGCACCTCGCCCGCACAGCGCCAGGCCCTCGGTTCGCTGGACGTAGCCCACCAACACGGGCCTGGGCTCAAACGCGACGGCGGTGTCGATGGGGATCGCGAGACCGGGCGCCGCGCCCGCGCTGAAGCTGAAATCGTAGGTGACGCACCCGCCGGTGAACGGGTACATCCGGATGAGCGTGAACTGCGGCCGCAGGCTCAGCGGGCGCTCGAAACGTTTCGCTCCCGGTTTGTCTGACGGAATGCGCACCGCCCTGGATGTATCGCAGGTGGCGGTCAGCGTGATGGTGACCGCCCGCTGGCCGGCCTGGTCGGAGTTCAGCCAGAAGCGTGCATGGCCGTTGGCGATGTCGGCGGCTCCTGCGGTCCAGCCGGAGGGCAGTTCTGCGATACAGGGCAGCAGCGCCGACGAAGGGACCGCTTGCGCGGACAGAATCAACGAGTTGCCGGTGCCGCAGACCGGGGGGTGTGCTCCCATGTTCCAGGCCGGGCGGAGTGCGCTGCCGGTGATGGCGACAACGATAGCCGCGGCACCGAGCATCGCGGCCGTGGCGATCACCCGCCTGCTACCCCAGCGCTGCAGCGCGATCGGCCGCCGCGGCGGCGCCAGTGCCCGGAATTCGCCGAGCAGGTCGCGAGGATCCCGTTTCAGGAAGGCGCGCAGCTGGGTCGGGCTTGCCACCCCGCGGGTGGCGGCGAACGCTTCGGCGAGCTCGCTGGGCGTGAAGTAGCCCAGCGCCCGGCGGTACACGCGCGCGGGGTCGGTGCGCACCGCGAGCACAAGCATCATGTTGCCCAGGTCGACCGCCTGCCGCCAGGGCGAGGGACGGACCTGGGCGAAAGAGACATCGATCAGCAGCAACTGCCCGCCACAGACCATGAGGTTGGCCGGCTTGATATCGCGGTGCGCGAGCCCGGCGTCCCAGAGGTTCCTGATGAGCGTCAGCCCCTGGTCGATGACCTCGTCATCGACGTCCGCCGCGCCGATCTCCACGGCACCGGCGAAGAACTCGGTGACGAGCAGGTACTCTCGCTCCGGGGTGATCTCGACGATCCCGTACGGCGCCGCGGTGCGGATCCCGGCGTCCCGCAGCAGCCGCAGGACGTAATCCTCGTACTGGGTCAGCTGCCGCACGGAATGGAACGGGTGCTCATCTTCCATGGCGCCATACAAGATCGTGCGCCACAGCTTGTACCAGCGGTCTGCGCGGACATGGCCAAGGGTGTAGAGCTTGGCGAACAGGTACTGGTCCGGGTCGCCTTCGACGGTCAGGCGCAGCGGCGTTGACCCGGCTGACGACTCGAGGCCGACCGGGGCGATGTCCAGCACAGTCAGCCCAAGCTGGTCGTGCACCGCCTGCCGGATCGCCGCGCCACGCCGGCCGGTCACGTCCACGTGCGCGGCCCGGCCCCGGCGGTACTCGACCGGGAACACCTCGTTGGGGGTAAAGAAGCGGAACGCCGTAACCGGCACCGCCACCCCGAGTGCGACGCCAAAGAGCACATCGCCTGGATGGTCGACGGCCAGGTACAGCCGGGACAGACAGAACAGGGCAACCACCGCCGTCACGCCCGCTTTCGCGTACGAGCGGGGGCGCCCCGGCACCACCAGGCAGTACAGGGCGCCGATCAAGAAGAAGGTGAGCGCCACGACCGGCGGGGCCGGGGCCGTGTATCCGCCCCAGCTCCCGATGATCGGCACGCCGTACGGACGCGGCCGGGACAGGCCCGCGTAGATCAATCCGCCGGCGATTTCCAGGAAGAAGAGGCAGGCCACGAACACGATCAGATGCCGCCAGCGCCGGAACACGACGATCAGCAGCACCACGGTAACGCCGATCGCCGGGTGCCAGTACAGGCCTGCCGTGTTTATTCCGTTCGCCAGATCGGTCAGCCAGGGCACGCGGACGGCTGCCAGGCGCTGGAGCAGCCAGGCGCTGACATGATCGTCCGCCCGGCGCCAGGGCGTAAGCTCCGCGGCCAGGAACGCGCCCGTCACGGTGATGGCCGCGAGCAGCAGCCATGCTGTAGTGGTCACGGCGATACGCCGGGGCAGCGGCGGCGGCGCACCGGTCGGGCGGCGCTGGCGGCCCGTCCGCCGGATGGCCGCGGCGTGGGCTTGGCTGGCCGTGGCGTCGGCCTGGCTGGCCGCGACCCGCCCAGGCTTGGCAGTGTCGCTCACGGCACCCCCTGCCGGGCCGCGACCAGCCCCTCGGCCCGGAGCCAGTCCCAGGCCACCGCACGGGGCGCGCGCCCGTCCAGCTGCACCTGGGCGTCCAGGGACGTCAGGGTGGCGGTGGACAGGCGCGCCGACACGGCATCGAGGGCGGCCAGGAGCCCGGGATAGCGGGCGGCGGTGGCGCGGCGCAGCACCGGGATGATGTTCTCGGCCGGCTGCAGGCCGCGGTCGTCGGCCAGGACGACCAGATGCCGCGCCCGAATGCTCGGGTCTGAGGTGAACAGCAGCGCCACGCTGATGTCCCCGCCCGCCAGGGCCTGCCTGGTAAGCGGGCCGCCGGCGTCGAGTGGGACGAACTCGCGGAACCGCAGCCCATACGCGAGCCGCAGGCCCGGCATGCAGTACGCGCGCTCCGGGCACTCGGGTGGCCCGCCGAAGACCAGCCGCCGGGCCACCGGGGCGAGATCGGAAATCGTGTGCAGCTGATAACGCGCCGCTGTGGCGGCGGTGACGACGATGGCATTGCCGTCCTGCCCCGCCGCCGGGCGGCCGGTGACGAGGCCCCGCTTCGCCATCGCCCGGGCCAGCGACCGGGCGGTGGCCGCCACGCTGGCGGTGGCGCGGATATGGCCGAGGCTGACGAACTCAAGCGCCGACCCGGTGTACTCGGGCACTAGCTGGATGAGGCCGGCCATTAGCGCCGGGTCGACCAGCTCCCGGGTGCCCAGGTCGGGCAGGACCCGGACCGGGTAGCCCCTCCCGGCGAGGGCGTCCGCGTACAAGTGGGCAAGCAGGACACTCTCTGGGAAGTTGAAGGAACCTACCGTGATCACCGGGCGGTTGGCGCCGGACGCTGGCGGCGAGGCGGGCGGGCCCCGGCCGCCCGGCACCGTGCAGGCGGCGCAGGCGACAGCTATCGCGATGATGGCAGCACGTACCACGCTGTGCGGTCCCAGCATCCTGCCCACGCTTCCATGACCTGTACGCTAGCTCACCGTTCGCCGCCTGCCGCAACCTCGGCAGCGTGACGTGACCAGGCCGGCCGCTGCGTCGGCGGTGAGCCCGAGCGCCGCGCCGCCTGCGATGTCGAGCGGCAAGTGGGCGCCGACATACAGCCGGGTCAGTCCCACAGCGAGGATGGTGCCCAGGACGAGAGCGCGGCCAGCCGGTCGCAGCTGGGGCAGGACGGCAGCACCCATGGCGACGGCAACGCCGGCGTGCCCGGACAGATACCCAAGCCCGGCGGCATCACGGCCGCGACAGCGGGTGCCCGGCAGCAGGGTGGCCGGCCGCGGCCGGCGCACCACCTGCTTGATCAGTTTCGAGAGCGCCCAGGTGCCGGTGCCGCTGACGAGAAGCTGGCCCGCCAGCTCACCATCTCCTGCCAGCCATGCCGCGCCAGCAGCCGCCGGGACGGCGCCGATGGTACCCAGCTGCATGACCGCCCAGGCAGGCACCTGCAGCGAATCGGGCAGGCCGTTGACCGCCTGGAACGTCCTAGCCTCCCACGAGCCGACGCGGTTGCGGTGCACCGCCATGGCCGTGACCAGCAGCGCCGCGGTGCCCCCCGCGAACCGGATCCGGGGCTCTGCCAGCACATCAGTGAGTGTCTGCGTGATGAGCCAAGTGTAGTGAGCGCACTGCTGGGGCTGGCTCGCGGCACTATATCGTTTGCCCGGCGCGCCCGGCGCCGCCTAGCGTTGTTGGTGCAGAGGCTATATGGGTTCTGATGCTTCGACTGGCCGGCTGCGCGGGGAGCTGACCGAGTTCGTCGGGCGGCGGGCCGAGCTTGCACAGGTACGCCAGGCGCTGAGTACCGCCCGGCTGGTCACGCTGACCGGCCCAGGGGGGATTGGCAAGACCCGCCTGGCCACCGAAGTCGCCTCCGGTGCCCGGCGGGCGTTCCGGGATGGCGTCTGGCTGGCTGAGCTGGGTGGCCTGCATGATCCCGCGCTGCTGGTAGCTGAGGTGGCCCGGTCACTGGGGCTGTCCGACCAGTCGGCCCGCTGGGGGGTGGCGGCGCTGTCAGACTATCTGGCGGACAGGCAACTACTGCTGGTGCTCGACGGGTGTGAACACCTCGCAGACGGGTGCGCGGTGATAGCGGACGCGCTGCTGCGGGGCTGCCCGGGTCTGCGCATCATGGCCACGAGCCGGCATGTGCTCAGGCTGGCCGGCGAGGTGACCGTAGTGGTTCCGCCCATGACCGTCCCCGCCGAGACCGGCCCGGCATGCCCCGAGGATCTCATGCAGTTCGAGGCGGTGCGCATGTTCGCGGGCCGGGCCGCGGCGGTGCTGCCGGGGTTCGCCCTGGATGCGGGCAGCGGGCCTGTGGTGGCCGAGGTGTGCCGCCGGCTGGATGGGATCCCGCTGGCGGTCGAGCTGGCCGCGGTCCGGCTGCGCTCGTTGTCGCCGGAGCAGATCCTGGCCCGCCTGGAATCCCGGTTCCCGCTGCTGTCTGGTGGAAGTCCGGCGGACATGCCACACCGGCGGACCCTGCGGGCCGCATTGGAGTGGAGTTACGAACTGCTCACTGAGGCCGAGAAGGACATGTGGCGCCGGGTGTCGGTGTTCGCCGGCTCCTTCGACCTGGACGCCGCAGAAGCGGTATGCGGCGATGGCGGCACCACCGCCGAGCCGGTCATCGACCTGGTCGACGGGCTGGTAGCCAAGTCGATCCTGATCCGCAGCGCGGCAGGCAGACAGGCACGGTACCGGCTGCTGGACACCATTGGCGAGTTCGGCCTGGCCAAGCTTCGCACCGAATGTAGCGAGCGGGAACTGCGCGCCCGGCACCGCGAATGGTACGCGGCGCTGGCCGCGAAGCAGGAGATGTTTGGGCCCCGCCGGGCTGAATGGATCAGCCGTCTCGACACCGAGCATGAGAACCTGCGGGCCGCTCTGGAATTCTGCTTGTCCGACCCGCGGGAAGCGGCCGCCGGTGCCACCCTTGCCTGTGACCTGTGGCGCTACTGGGAAACCCACGGCCACCTCACGGAGGGCCGCCGCGTTCTCTCAGCCGTGCTGGAGAAACTGGACCCAGCGGCCGGGGTGCGGCCCCGGGCGCTGTGGGTAGCCGGCTTCCTGGCACTGGTCCAAGGCGATCTCCCCGCTGCCCGCACGCAGCTCGAGGCCGGGCTTGCGGCGGCCGCCGACACCGGCGACGCCCGGTCTGTCGCGTACGCGTCCAGCCTGCTCGGTTACGTTCTGTATTCTCTCGGAGAGGCGGACCGGGGGCGCGTCATGGCGCAGGACGCCCTCAGGCTGCACCAGCAGGCGGCCGACCAAGCCGGGGTGGCGCTGGCGCTGACGCATATCGGCTTCATTCACCTGTGCTCCGGGGAAACGCAAGTGGCGGCCGACCGGTTCGCTGAGTGCGCGGCGCTGGCCGAGCGAACTGGCAACATCTGGCACCGGGGCTACGCACGGTGGGGGCTCGCGGTGGCGACCTGGCTGCTTGGCTATCCCGACGGGGCGGCCGCGCTGGTCCGCGACTCGCTACGGAGCATGCGCGTGACAGATGACCCGATTGGGGTCGCCGGGTGCCTGAGCACGCTGGCCTGGATCGCCGCCACGCGCAAGCGGCCGGTCCTGGCGCTCACGCTAGCCGGGGCGGCCGACGCGGCCTGGGCGGCTATTCCGGCGGCCCAGCCGCCGGCGCTTCGTGGGCACGACGATGCGGCCCGCAGCGCGGCCGGGCAAGCATTGCCGGAGGGCGAGTACCAGGCGGCGCTCGCCAAAGGAAGGGCGATGAGTCGCGCCGAGGCCGTCGCGCTTGCCCTCGGCGAGTCGCCGCGGCAAGCCTCGCGGAAGGCTGTCGCGCGCGCGAGCGCGGGCCTCGGGCGGCTCACCCGCCGGGAGCGGGACGTGGTGCTGCTGGTCGCCCGCGGCATGTCCAACAGCCAGATCGCGGCGACGCTGGTCATCTCGGCGCGGACCGTGGAAACCCACATGCAGCACATCATGGACAAGCTCGGCGTCGGCAACCGGGCCCAGATAGCCGCCTGGTCGGCCGCGGAAAATCCGTAACGATATCCGAGATTACCCGGATGCCCGGCGGGCGGCCCGGCAGCCATGCTCGGAGGCAGCACGCGCCAGGTGTTCCTACCGGCGCGGCCGTCGGCGAGGAGACTTGTGCCTGATGAGTCAGACCGGGTGCTCTACCTGGTCGAGTACGACCTGCGGGATCTGTCGCCGGCGCAACTGGCCGACGTGGACCGGGCGCTGGATGAGGCGGTCCGCCGGGAGACCCGGCGGGGCGGCCAGATCCGCTATGTCCAGTGCATCGACGCGCCGGATGAGCGCCGGCGCCTGTGCCTGTTCGAGGCCGCTGGCCCAGATCCGGTCCGCCGCGTCAACGACATCGCGCAGTTCCCGCTGGCACGTGTCGTCGTCGTGCTCAGCTCGGTGCCAGAAATGGCCAGCCTGGCGGCTGGCCATGAGGAGGACCGGGCCTGTTGAGCTGTTCTGATCGCCAGCGGAATCCGAAGGGAAAACGATGAGCACGCTAAGAAAAGTCGCAGCGATTCCGGCCGGGAGCTGGACCAAGTGGGTGGTCGTAGGCTTCTGGCTGGTCGTGCTCGTGATCGCCTTGCCGCTGTCGTCAAAGCTCACTGGTGCGGAGAAGAACGACGCGAGCGCCTGGCTGCCGGCGGACGCCGAGTCGACCAAGGTCCTCGACGTGCAGTCCCAATTCCAGTCGCCCAACATCTTCCCCGCGGTGATCGTCTACCAACGCGCCTCGGGCCTGACGGCCGCCGACCGGGCCAAGGCGACCGCGGACGCCCGCAAGTTCGCCACGGTCCACGGCGTCATCCCCGGCCGGATAGTGGGCCCGGTGCCCTCGGCTGACGGCAAGGCCATCCAGACCATCGTTCAGGTCAACCTGGGCAAGGAAGGATGGAATAACGCGGCGAAGGCCGCCGACTCCTTCCGCGCGATCATGGACTCAAACGCGGACGGCCTTACCTCCCACATCACCGGCCCGCTTGGGAATGCCGCCGACAACAGCAAGGTATTCAAGGGCATCGACACCACCCTGCTGTACTCGGCCCTGGCGGTCGTCATCATAATCTTGCTGATCACCTACCGAAGTCCGGCGCTGTGGCTGCTTCCGGTGATCTCGTCCGGGGTGGCGCTGATCACGGCACAGGCGGTGATCTATCTCCTGGCGGCGCACGCTGGCCTTACGGTCAACGCGCAGAGCGCCGGAATCCTGGATGTGCTGGTCTTTGGCGCCAGTACCGACTATGCGCTGCTCATAGTCGCGCGCTACCGCGAGGAGCTACGCCGCCACGACCGCCGCCACGCGGCGATGGCGGAGGCGCTGTGGCGAGCGGGCCCAGCGATCATTGCTAGCGCCGCCACCGTCATCATCGCCCTGCTGACGCTGTCGGCTGCTGAGCTGAACTCGACCAAGAGCCTGGGGCCGGTGCTCGCGATCGGCGTCGGGGTCGGCATGCTCGCCATGGTCACCCTGCTGCCGGCCCTTCTAGTGACGTTCCCGCGCGGGGTGTTCTGGCCGTACCGGCCCGCCTACGGCTCGCCCGAGCCGACGACCCGGGGGCTGTGGGCGCGGGTCGGCTGGAGCATCGCACCCCGGCCGCGGATCACATGGATCACGACCGCCCTGGTTCTGGGCGTCCTGGCGCTCGGGCTGACCGGCCTGAAGGCCCACGGCCTGACCAACGCGCAGTCCTTCCGCGGGACACCCGATTCGGTGGTCGGTGAGCGCGTGGTCGCCCAGCATTTCGCCGCTGGCGCGGGCGATCCGGTCGTCGTCATAGGCAATGTCAGCGCGGCAGCCCCGCTGCGGACCGCCTTTGCCGGCACCCCGGGGATCGCCAGCGTGACGCCGCCAGTGGTCCGGGCCGGGCACGCCTACCTTGAAGGAACGCTGACCGCGGCGCCGGACACCCAGGCTGCGTACAACACGATTGATCGGGTGCGTTCGGCAGTACACGCCGTTCCCGGTGCCAACGCCGAGGTGGGCGGCAACACGGCGATCAACCTGGATGTAGCGCGCGCGTCGGCACACGATCGCAACCTCATCATCCCGCTCATCCTCGTCGTGGTGCTCGTGATCCTCGCGTTGTTGCTGCGGGCGCTCGTGGCGCCCGTGATCCTGACGGCCACGGTGGTGCTGTCGTTCGCCGCTGCCCTCGGCGTCAGCGCCTTCTTCTTCAATCACGTGTTCGGGTTCGGTGGGGCCGATACGTCATTCCCGCTGTTCGTGTTCGTGTTCCTGGTCGCACTCGGCATCGATTACAACATCTTCCTGATGACCCGGGTGCGGGAGGAGGCGATCAAGCGCGACGCCCGCCATGGCGCGATCGTGGGGCTCGCCGCGACCGGCGGGGTGATCACCTCGGCTGGCTTCGTGCTCGCGGGCACATTCGCGGTGCTCGCCACGATTCCATCGACCTTCCTGACCGAACTGGGCTTTGCGGTCGCCTTCGGCATCCTGCTGGACACGATCGTCGTGCGCTCTGTGCTGGTGACCGCGCTCAACCTGGATCTCGGCCGGTGGATGTGGTGGCCGAGCAAGCTGGCCCGTAAGCACGATCCGGCACCGGAGGAACTCAGCCAAGAGCGCGCCAGCGCCTTGGCATCACGGTGACCAGGTCCTGGCGTCACGGCCCAGCGTGACGCCTGCGAGGTAACAGCGCCGCGCCGGCGGCCGCCATAGCGGCCGCCGGCGCGGCGATGAGGGCCACCAGTCGGCCACTGGCGCGCCGTCCCAGAACGCCACGGCAGCCCGGGGTCGGCTGTCGGCCCGACCTTGGGCTGAAGACTCAGTTGACCGCGGTGGACGACCGTGGAAGCGTCATCACCGTGGACGGCTCGAAGGCACTGCACCAAGCCACCGCCAGCCTCGCCCAGCGCTATACGACGGCATGAACGGCGCGCAGGCCCTGCTCCGCACGCTGGCCGACTGCGGAGTGACCGTGTGCTTTGCCAACCCTGGCACGTCGGAGATGCACTTTGTAGCCGGTCTCGACGCCGTCCCGGAGCTGCGCGGCGTGCTGTGCCTGCATGAGGGGGTGGCGACCGGGGCGGCCGACGGTTACGGCCGGATGACGGGGCGGCCCGCGGCGGCGTTGCTGCACCTGGGGCCGGGCCTGGCCAACGGGCTGGCCAACCTGCACAACGCCCGGCGGGCGGGCACCCCGCTGCTGATCGTGGTCGGTGAGCACGCCAGCTATCACAAGCGCTACGACGCGCCGCTGGAATCGGACATCGACGCCCTCGCCGGGGCGGTGTCCGGCTGGATCCGGCACCCGGCGCGCCCCGAGGACGTGGGCGCCGACACCGCCGAGGCGGTCGCCGCCGCGATGACGCCGCCGGGCCAGGTCGCCACGCTCATCCTGCCCGCCGACGTGTCCTGGTCCGAGGGCGGCGCTCCGGCCCCGCCTACCTCCGTCCGGGCGGCCTCGCCTGTCCCCGGTGACGCGATCGACTCGGCCGCGGCAGTGCTGCGCAGCGGCGA
>Ga0126371_10006233_pt1 | contig 10598 bp, 8 predicted proteins | sample PanSoiMetaPlot_4_FD_110145 | JGI IMG/M metagenome (GOLD analysis project Ga0126371, IMG submission 110145) | Tropical forest soil microbial communities from Panama - MetaG Plot_4 | ecosystem: Environmental > Terrestrial > Soil > Tropical forest > Bulk soil | place: Panama | collected 2016-02-17
AGAAGGAGTGGATTTGCCCGCCGCGGCCGGCGCTCAGGATCGTCACCGACATGATCGAATTCTGCGCGCGCAAGGTTCCGCGCCGGCATGCGGTGTCGATCTCCGGCTACCACATCCGCGAGGCCGGCTCGACCGCAGTGCAGGAGCTGGCGTTCACGATTGCCGACGGGATTTGCTACGTCGACGAGGCGGTGAAGCGCGGGATCGCGGTCGACGATTTCGCGCAGCGGCTTTCGTTCTTCTGGAACCTGCACAACGATTTTCTCGAAGAGGTCGCGAAGCTGCGCGCCGCGCGCCGGATGTGGGCGCGAATCATGCGCGATCGCTTTGGCGCGAAGAATCCGAAGTCGATGATGCTGCGGACGCATGCGCAGACTGCCGGCGCGTCGCTCACCGCGCAGCAACCGCTCAACAACGTGGTGCGGGTGGCAGTGCAGGCGCTGGCGGGCGTGCTCGGCGGAATCCAGTCGCTGCACACCAACTCGATGGACGAGACGCTGGCGCTGCCGACCGAACAGGCCGTGATGGTGGCATTGCGCACGCAGCAGATTATCGCGGAAGAAACCGGAGTGACTAACACGATCGATCCGCTCGGCGGGAGCTACGCGATCGAAGCGTTGACCGATCGCATGGAGCGCGAGGCGAGCGACTACATCCGACGCATCGACGAGATGGGCGGGATGGTCAAGGCGATCGAGACCGGCTACCCGCAGCGCGAGATCGCCGAATCCGCATTTCACTATCAGCGGCAACTCGAGCAGGGGATCAAGACTGTCGTGGGCGTGAACAAATACTCGGTGCCGGAGGAGATTCCGATCGAGATGCTGAGGATCGATCCCGCGATCGAGGAGCGTCAGATTCAGCGCGTGCGCAAGGTCAAGCGCGAGCGCAATTCGGTCGCGGTCAAGGAGGCGCTTGCGCGCGTGGCCGAGGCGTGCCGCTCGGGCGAGAACCTGATGGAACCGATTTGCGAGGCCGTCCGCCGCGACGCGACGGTGGGCGAGGTGTCGGATATTTTCCGCAGCGAGTTCGGCGTGTACACGGATCCGGGGTGGATTTAGAGATGGCGGAAAACAGACTCAGAATTCTGGTGGCGAAACCCGGACTCGACGGCCACGATCGCGGCGCGAAGATTATCGCACGCGCGCTGCGCGACGGCGGCTTCGAAGTGATCTACACCGGCCTTCATCAGACGCCCGAGATGATCGCCGAAGCCGCAGTGCAGGAAGACGTCGACGCGGTCGGGCTCAGCGTACTTTCTGGCGCGCACATGACGCTGTTCCCCGAAGTGATGCGCCTGCTGAAGGAACGCGGCGCGGCTGACGTCGCCGTCTTCGGCGGCGGGATCATTCCGGACGACGATGCGGCCAAGCTGAAGCAGATGGGCGTGCGGCAGATCTTCACTCCGGGCGCGTCGACCGAAGACATCGTCAAGTGGGTCCGCGAGAACGTTCCTGCGCGCAACTAGGTTCGGATGAATTTCGATCTCACTGAAGAGCAGCGGCGTATCCGCGAAACGCTCACCGAGTTTGCCGAGCGCGAGATCAAGCCGCATTCGACCAGGTGGGACAAGGAAGAAACCTTCCCGCGGCACATTGTCGAAAAGCTGGGAGAGCTCGGATTTCTCGGCGTCGCGTTTCCGGAAAAATACGGCGGCGGCGGCGCGGACACGCTTTCGCAAGTCCTCGTGGTCGAGGGACTGTCGCGCTACGACGCGTCGATCGGGCTGACCTGCGCGGCGCACATGTCGCTCTCGAGCGGTCACATCGCGGCGTTCGCGTCGGACGAGCTGCGCAATCGCTACGTTCCGCCGATGCTTCAGGCGAAAAAGATCGGCGCGTGGTGTTTGACTGAGCCGAGTTCCGGCTCGGACGCCGCGGCGATGCGCACGAAGGCGACGCGGGTCGGCGACAACTACACGATCAATGGCTCGAAAATGTTCATCACCAACGGGACGGTCGGCGACGTGTACGTGGTGATGGCGATCACCGATCAGGAGCGCGGGCGCGACGGCGTGTCGGCGTTCATCGTTGATCGCGGGACCGCGGGGCTGTCGAACGGCAAGAAGATCGAGAAGCTCGGCCTGCGCGCTTCGGATACCGCCGAAGTGATCTTCGACAACGTCACAGTGCCGGCGCGCAACCTGGTGGGCGAGCTTGGCGCGGGCTATCGGCAAACGCTCAAGGTGCTCGAAGCGGGACGAATCGGGATCGCGGGATTTGCGGCGGGAATCGCGCGCGGAGGTTTCGAGGAGGCTCGCGCCTACGCGTTGGATCGCGCCCAGTTCGGCAAGAAGATCGTTGAGTTCCAGGCGATCCAGTGGATGTTCGCCGACATGGCGACGCGCCTCGACGCCGCGTGGGTGCTGATTTGCCGCGCCGCGGCTCTCAGAGATGCGGGGAAGCCGTTCGCGCGCGAGGCTGCAATAGCGAAGCTGTTCGCGTCTGAAACCGCTATGTGGGCGACGACCAAGGCCGTTCAGATTCACGGCGGCTACGGCTACGTTACCGACTTTCCCGTCGAGCGGTATATGCGGGACGCCAAGCTCTCGGAAATCGGCGAGGGCACCAGCGAAGTGCAGCGCATGATTATCGCGAAATCGCTGCTGCGCGACGGATATCTGCCCGCCTGACGAATCAGTCCTCGAGCAGACTCTTCCTGATGGTCGCCATTTCGTCGGGCCCGAGGCCAATCACCTCGCGCATGAAGCCTTCGACGCCGCCGTTCTCGTCGATCAGTTCGAAAATAGGATCGAGCTGGGTGGCCGCAAGCGGAATTTTTGCGAACACGAGGTTGCTTTCGAGGAAGTCGGCGACGATTCGATCGCGCTCGACACCGAGCATCGCCAGCAGCATCGCCGCGCCGACTCCGGTCCGATCGCGGCCGGCGGAGCAGTGAAAGAGCAGCGGGTAGACGTCGCGCTCCGCCAGCAGCTGGAAGAAGCGGCGCCAGTCGTGACGGAAGTGCATCACGAGCGCCAGATGCTCGCGGCCGGGCTCGGGCGCGACGCGCGTATAGCCCTGATCGTTGAACCACTCGTCGCCCATCGGGATGTGTTCCCATCGCACGCCCGCTCGCGATGCGGGCACGGGCCGGCCGAGATGCTTCACTTCCGGGCGGCTCTGCAGCGTGACCAGCGTGCGCAGATCGAGTTGGCTGATGGGACTCTCGGGCGGCACTTGAGCCAGGTGCGACGAGCGGAAGATCCGGCCCTTGCGCACCCGGCGGCGGCCCGATGCGGGATGACCGCCGAGGTCGCGGAAATTCTGCGCGGCGAAACTGCGCAGCAGGTCGAAGTCGACGACAACGCGGGGCTTTTCTGTCGCTTCGTCGGATGTTTTCTTGTTTGCCACGAATCGATTCAGCGATTGTCTGCGCAAATTTTAACAGGGTGAGACGTATCAACCAAAGACGAGGCGGCGGACAGCGAGCCTCTTGCATCGTTCCTCGCGGTCGTCGATCGATATCAGGTAATCGTTTGAACCGGATCCAGCAGATAAAAGGAACCAGATGGCAAACACTCATGCGATCGTGATCGGCGGCAGCATGGCAGGGCTGTGTGCGGCGCGCGTGCTCAGCAATCACTACGACAAGGTGACCGTTATCGACCGCGACGCCTATCCGGCGGGCGCGCATGAACGGCCCGGTGTGCCGCAGAGCCGCCACGTGCACGCGCTGCTGATGCGCGGACGTCTCGAACTGGAGCGGCTGTTTCCTGGATTCGAGCAGATGATGCTCGAGCGAGGTGCGATCGAGATCAACTTCGGGCGCGACTTTGCGGCGCTCAGGCCGGGCGGATGGGCCGAGCGGCGCCCGAACTCGATCACGACGCTGTTCGCGAGCCGCGTATTGATCGAAGCGACCGTGCGCGAGCTGCTGCGACGCGTTCCCAATGTCGAGCTGATTGAACGCGCCGAAGCCGTGGGCTTCGAGACCGTGCGCGGCGACGCGATTCGAGTCAGCGGAGTGAGAGTGATTCCGCGCGACGGCACGCCGGCGTTCACCCTGAACGGCGATCTGATCGTCGATGCGAGCGGACGCGCTACCAAGGTTCCATCGTGGATCGAGGCGATGGGCCTGCCGACGCCGCCCGAGACGGTGGTCGATTCTCATACCGGCTACGCCTCGCGATGGTACAAGATGCACCCGGAGCGGCGCCCCAGGGACTGGTGGTGGAAGGGAGTCTGGATCGATCCAATCGCTGAAAACTTTTCCAGTGCTGGCGTGATATTTCCGGTCGAGGGCGATCGAATGATCGTCACGCTGGCGGGAATCGGTGGGCACTATCCGCCGAGCGACGACGAGGGCTTTACCTCGCAACTGGCGGAGCTTCGCTCGCCGATAATCGCGCAGGAGGTCGCAATCGCCGAGCCGATGTCGCAGGTCTACTCGTACCGCCAGATGGCTAATCGCTGGCGGCACTACGACAAGTGGGAAGCGCGGCTGGACGGCTTTGTCGCGCTGGGCGACTCGTCGTGCGCGTTCAATCCGGTCTATGGCCAGGGGATGACGTCGGGCGCGCTGTCGGCGCTGATCCTGGGCGAGTGCCTCGAAAAGAACGGCATCAACGACGCCGGGTTGCCACGAAAGTTCTTCGAAGCGCAAGCGCGCTTTCAGTCAGAGCCGTGGGGACTCGCGACCGGCGCCGACTTCAGAATTCCGGGCACAGAGGGCAAGCAATCCCTGGTGAGCCGGGTGACCGCTCCGCTGTTCGGCAAGATGTTCGACGTCGCGAACGACGACCCGGCAATCGGCGAGCGTATCGGCGAAGTGATCAACATGATGAAACCGCCGTCGGCGCTGTTCGAGGCGCCGCTGCTGGGAATGATCGCGAAGGCGTGGTTGCGGCGGTTGGTTAGGGGAAAGCGATCGCAGCCGGAAGCGACGGCGATGCCGCCGCTGGCGGTTGGGGTGGCGCGGACTTAGATCAGGCGGGATTTTCGGCGGTCGCGTGCGCGAGGTAGGCCTGGTAGTCGGGGTTGGTCGCGAGCAGATGCGCGTGCGAGCCGGAAGCAGCGACCGTGCCGCCGTGAATGAATACTACGCGGTCGCAGGCGGCGAGCGTGCCGGTGCGATGCGCGACGACCAGCACGATGCGCTCGCGCGCGAGCGCGGTCAGAGTTTCAATCAGATCGGATTCTGAGCCGGGGTCGAGCGGCGCCGCCGGCTCATCGAGCACCAGCACATCGGGGCGCCTGAGCAACGCTCGCGCGATGGCGATGCGCTGCTTCTGCCCGACCGACAGCCGCGCGCCGCGCCGCCCGAGCATGGTCGCGTACCCGTCCGGCAGGCGCTCGATAAATTCCGCCGCACCCGCCATCGCAGCCGCTTCGCGCACGTCGGCGTCGGACGCGCCGGGGCTTCCGTAGCGAATGTTGTCCTCGATGGACATCGAGAACAGCGACTCGCTCTGGAAGACGAATCCGACGCGGGTGCGAATCGCGTCACGCGCCACTGCGCGCAGGTCGAGCCCGTCGAATTCGATCTTGCCCGCCAACGGCTCGATGAAACGCGGAATCGAATGGATGAGCGTGGTCTTGCCGCATCCGCTGGGGCCCGCCAGCGCGACCATCTGGCCCGCGCGCAGATCCATCGTAACGTCGCTGAGCACGGCGACGGTTCCGTAGCCGACCGACACTCGGATGAACTCGATACTGTGGATGGGCGCGCTGAGCTGATCGTCGATGCCGAAGCCGGCCGGCTCCGCAAGGTTGTCGAGCACGCTATGCACGCGGCGGAGCCCGGCGACCGAGCCCTGCACCGAGGCCCAGGTGCCGCCGATGATAGACATCGGGTTCGCCAGCATCCCGCCGTAGCCGGCGAGCAGCACGATGTCGCCGAGGGTCATGCGGCCCGCAATCACCTGCGTCATCAGGTAGTAGAGGGCGTAGCCGATCAGCGCACAGGACGCGGGCGCCACTACGATCAGTAGCATGAAGATGATCCCGATCATCCGCAGCGTCGAGCGGTACGACTCCCAGCTGGCGGCGTCGAGCACGGCGGTTTCGCGCGATTCCTGGCCGAACGCCTTGATCAGCTGAACCTGCGCGACGCGCTCCTCGAAGGAAGCCATCACGTTGCTGCCGGTCTCGCGCATCGACTGGCTTTGGTCGCGAAGCAGGCGGCCGAAGAGTCCGCTGCCGATCGCGACGACCGGCAGAAAGAGCAAGGCGACGACGACAATCACGGGCTGAGTGCTGAACTGGAACGAAATCACGACCATCGCCATCGCGAACATCACGAGCGACATCACCGGCGCCAGAACGCCGCGGTAGAACACGGGGCCGATCGCCGCGCTGTCGTACATCACGCGGAACACCGCGTCGCCGATTTTCTGATCGGCGTACAGCGCCAGCGGCGAGCGCAGCAGGCGTTCGTAGATCGCGGTGCGGAGCGCCTGGTTCATCCGCTGGGTCAAATCGATCGTGACGCGCGCTTCGAGGTAGCCGAACAGGCCGTTCCACAGGCTGCCGCCCTCGTTGGCCTCGTTGGCGGTGATGCCGGCCTGATCGAGGCCGCCGCTGTCGACGTTGGTGCCGAGCGCTTGCGCCTCGCCGTGAATCATTCCAATCAGTAGGACGGCGAGCGCGAGAAACAGGGTGACCGCTCCGAGCAGGGCGCTGCGGCTGTTGCCGACGAGCGGGACCAGGATTGCGGCGGGCACTCCGGTCAGCGGATGGCCGTCGATCACGTTGTCGATGACGATCTTCAGCGGCCACGGCGTCATCAGAAAAAAAGTCAGGGAGACGAAAACCAGCGCGCACTTGAGCGCGACCAGGCGTCGATAGCGGCTGACGTAGGGCCAGCTCTTGACCAGGACGCGCCAGGCTTCGCGCGGGGTGAGCGGAGCCTGCTCGTCGGCATAGAGCCGGTTGGCGCGCGACTCGTCACGCATGGCTCACCTTGCGGGCGGGCGCGTCGTCGAGTACGGAACCGTCGGCGGCAACCAGCCGGCCGGCGGCAATCTGGAAAATTTTGTCGGCGCGAGACGCGGTGGCGCGTCGATGCGTTGCGAGGAGCACCAGTCGGCGTGCCGGCGCCTCACGCAGCCAATCGCGCAGGCCCCGCATCACGAGCTCTTCGGTCGCGACATCTAGCGACGACGTGGGTTCGTCGAGCAACAGAATCGGCGCGTCGCGCAGGAGCGCGCGCGCCAGACCGATGCGTTGCGCCTGTCCGGCGGAGAGCTTGGCGCCCTTTTCACCGAGCATCGTGTCGAGTCCGTCGGGCAGCAATCGAACGAAGTCGGCGAGCCCGGCGCGCTGAATCGTGGCAAGTATTTCGGCTTGCGACGCCTGCGGGCGCCCGTACGCGACGTTGTCGCGAATCGTGGCGGTAAAGAGCGGATTTTCCTGCAACGCGACAGACAGCATCGCGCGCCAGGCTGGCAGTTCGAAGTCAGATATCGCCTGGCCGTCGAGCGTGATTCGGCCGGCGGTCGGATCGAAGAATCGCACGATCAGCGCAATCATCGTGCTCTTGCCTGAGCCGCTGGGCCCCGCGATTGCCGTGATTTCGCCGATGCGCGCCTCGAGGTTCACTCCGCTCAGCACAGGCGTGCGCGCATCGTAACCGAAGCTCACGTCTTCGAAGTTGAGCACGGCCGGCGATTTCGGCGGCGCGAGATGGCCGCTGCTGACGGCCTGCTCGGGTGACTGTCCGAGCATCTCAAGCACGCGCGAAATCGCGACGCCTACGTCCTGAAGGCTGCCCCACAGATCGGTCAGGTTTCGTGTGCGCCCGCTGAAGCGGCCCAGCAGGGTGAGCGAGCCCTGAAACAGGCCGAGCGAAACCGCAACGTGGCCGAGGCCCGCAGTGCCGCCCGTGAGCACTTCGGTTGTGCCGACGTACATGGCGGCCACATACGCTAGTCCGCGCAAGGTGTTGGTGATGACGCGGTAGCGGGCGAGCATCAGGCGCGCGCGGCGGCCGGCCAGAAACGCGTTCCAGTTGTCGCGCGCGTAGTTTTCAGCTTCGCCGGCCTCGGTGCCGAAAGCCTTGACGGTTTTGATCGACGCGAGCGTTTCTTCGATTCGGGTCGTCGCCTGCGCCGTCATCTCACGCTCGCCGATAAAAGCCGTGCGTAGCGAACGGGCGTAGAGCCACGCCAGAATGAAGTTCGCCGGCATCAGCAGCGCGGCGATCAGCGCCATCCGCGAGTCGAACCAGACCAGGTAGAGCAGCGAACCGAGCGCCGCGGGAACGAAGATCAGCGGTTGGATGATCAGGCCGTTGATCACGCTGGGCAGCGCGGCCGAATCCTGGAACATCCGGAAGATCGCGTCACCGATCTTTTCCTCCGAGTGAAAGCGGACGCTCAGTTCCTGCATCCGCGTGTAGAGATTGACGCGGAAGAGGTTGCTGATGCGCTGGAGGATCCAGATGCCGTAGATGAAGAGAGACCCGAAGACGACCAACGCGCCCACTGACGCGACTGCGCCGACGACGCATCCGTGAATCAGGATGGTCTGGCGGTCGGCGTGCAGCGGCACACGCAGCATCCAGGCCTGCGCGGGCGTCAGCGCGGCGCCGTGGCCGACGGCGTCGAAGAAAACGCGCGTGAGAGTGAGTCCGATAAGGCCTCCCAACAGCGCGGGCAGCGCAAGCAGAAAGAGATATAGAAGATGGCGGCGGTAGGGGCGGACGAACGGCCACGCCCGCTGGATCAGGCGGAATACATCGCGCGAGCGCAGCCGTCGCGCCTCTGGGAAAGCCAATTCGCTCGGCGCCGGAGGCGCGACAACTGTCCGCTCAACGTCCAATCGAATCGAACCGGCTCACTTGGCGGGAACGGCCCCGGCGGCTGCGAGAATGTGGTCCTCGAGCACGAACTTCGAGGTGCAGGCGATCTTGCTTTCGTTGGAGCCCAGCGCGTACGTGCCCTCGAAGTCAGCGGCGGCGCTCGCGAAGGTGGAGTGGGGCGTCGACTTTTCCAGCTTGAGCGTCACCAGTGCGGTGCCGTCTTGCAGTTTGGAGACCATCTGGACGGGCCCGGTTTCGCAGTAAGCCCACCTGCCCCAATCTTCGCTGGTGATGTCGGTCTCCTTGGCGACGAGCGTGTGAGTCTTCGAGTCTTCGCTTACCAGCTTGAAGCGGCTCAGTGATCCGTCGGTGAAATACTTCCTCATGGAGGCGTAGACATCGCCGACGGGCCGCTGTATCTCCTGCGAGCGCGGGATGATGCGGGGCTGTTCGATCGCGAAAGCCGCGCTAACCACAAGAAAGACCAGGCACGCTATGATCGATCCAGTTAGTGGTTTCATGACTCCTCCGTGGAGATAGAAGGTTGCGCGTCACTGGCTGAGATCATAACGGCCCGCAAAGAGGCTGGTAAAGGTGCCGGCTTGGCTCCGAAAGTCAGTTTGATGCTAGCTTCAACGCGGCCGCCCGGCACGCAAAAAGGAGCGCATCATGCCCGCGTTGATTTTCGAGAAACGTAACAACGTCGCCTATCTGACCCTGAACCGTCCCGAGGTCCACAATTCGTTAAACCCGGAGATGCTGGTGAGCCTCGCCGCGGCGTGGAAGGAGATCGAAAGCGACGATTCGGTTCGCGCCACGATCGTAACCGGTGCGGGTAAGGTCGCCTTCTCGGCCGGCGCCGACCTCGGGCGGCTGATCCCGCTGTTCACCGGCGCGCGCAAGCCTAGCGACGATTGGGACAACCAGCTGCTGGCGAATCGCAAGCTCGGCGATATCGCGCTGCTGCGCGGCTACGACATGGACAAGCCGGTCATCTCGGCGGTGAACGGATTCTGCATCGCGGGCGGGATGGAATTCATCCAGAGCACCGACCTTCGGGTCGCGGCCGAGAACGCTAGCTTCGGGCTGCAGGAGGTCAAGTGGGCGATCATCCCGGCGGCGGGATCGCTCGCGCGCTTGCAGCGCCAGATTCCGTACTGCAAGGCGATGGAGATTCTGCTGACGGGGAACCGGATCGACGCGCAGGAGGCGTGGCGGCTGGGACTGGTGAACTACGTCGTGCCGCAGGAGAATCTGATGCCGAAGGCTGAGGAACTGGCGGCGACGATCGCGCAGAACGGGCCGCTCGCGGTGCGAAAGATCAAGGAAGCGGTGCGGCGAACGTCGGGACGGCCGTACGAAGAGGCCTTCAAAATCGAAAACGAGATAGCGCGTGAGGTGATGCGCTCGGAGGACGCGAAGGAAGGCCCGCGCGCGTTCATGGAGAAGCGCAAGGCGAACTACAAAGGACGCTGAACGCTATGCCCCGGCGAGCGCGCGCATCGTATTGGGATAGTCGCGCGCCGTGGTCGCCGCCGGTCCGATCGGAAACACGACCGGATGAGTCACGCCGGCGGCGCGGAATCGCGCGACGAAATCGCGTCCGGCCTGAGCCGGCCCGAACACCGCGATCTTGCGGCACGAAGCCTCCGAGATGGCTTTGGGAGCCTCGTCGCGCTTGCCATCGCGCCAGAGCCGGCGGAATTCCTCGAATTCAGCAGTAAGTCCATAACGCGCGAACATCTGGTTGTAGCTGTCAACGAACGCATAGCTGCCGAGCTCGCGCCGGAATGCGGCGACGGCCTTGTCCTCGTCCTCGGTGATGCACATGCGGATGTAGATGCCCACGTCAACCG
>Ga0126371_10006235_pt1 | contig 10598 bp, 11 predicted proteins | sample PanSoiMetaPlot_4_FD_110145 | JGI IMG/M metagenome (GOLD analysis project Ga0126371, IMG submission 110145) | Tropical forest soil microbial communities from Panama - MetaG Plot_4 | ecosystem: Environmental > Terrestrial > Soil > Tropical forest > Bulk soil | place: Panama | collected 2016-02-17
CCGGACTGCCGGCTCGCCACCCTCGCCGCCTTCTTCGGCACCCGGACCGTGCCGACTCATCGCGCGCTCGCGGATGCCAGGGCCACCGCGGAGGTGCTGGCCGGATTGCTGCGGCTGGCGTCAGGCTGGCGGCCGCCCGACAACTCGCTGCTCGACCGGCTAGCCAGCTGACCCGCTGATGACGCGGCCGCGATGCCGCGACGGTGCGTCCCCGACGGCCGGCGATACCCTACTGGCGCGAGTGGCTGCACCGGCCCGGTGCGGCCCGCGGCCTGCGGAGGAAAACTGTGGTCACCGCAATCGTTCTGGTTAAGGCCGACGTGGCCCGCATCCCCGAGACCGCTGAGGCGATATCGCAGATCCGCTCGGTCAGTGAGGTCTACTCGGTGACGGGCGAGTTCGACCTGGTGGCGATCGTCCGGGTCCGGTCCCACGACGAACTCAGCGACGTCATACCCGGCACCTTGAATAAGGTGCCGGGCGTTACCCACACCGAGACCCACATCGCGTTCCGCACCTATTCGCGGCACGACCTCGAGGCGGCGTTCTCGCTCGGTTACCCCGAGGGCTGAGCGCGGCGCTGCCTGCGGCCCTACGCCGCGGCGAGTCGCTTGCTGGTCTGCACCCAGCGATCGAGCAGGCCTGCGGCGGCACCTGAGTCCACCGCGACCGCGGCCCGCCGGTAGCCCTCCGCCAGCGCCGCGGCCAGCTCTGCCGGGCCCGCCACCCCGGCCTCGGCCGCGAGCGCGGCGCCCGCGTTGAGCAGGGCTATGTCCCTGACCGGCCCCGGACTGCCATCCACGAACGCCCTGACCACGCCCGCGTTGTGCGCCGGGTCGCCGCCCACCAGGTCGGCAGGCACGGACCGGGCGATGCCCAGCTCGGCCGGATCAAACGCCGTCTCGGTGACCGTGCCGTCGTGAACGATCCATACCGCTGATGGCGCTGTTGTGGTCAGCTCATCCAGTCCGTCCCCGCCGTGGAATACCAGCCCTGAGCAGCCCCGGGCGGCCAGTACTCCGGCGAGGATCGGACCCATCCGCACGTCCGCGACACCGAGCGCCTGGGCTGCTGGCCTCGCCGGGTTCGCCACCGGGCCGAGCACGTTGAACACGGTCGGCACGCCGAGTTCGCGCCGGGGCACGATCACGTGCCGCAGCGCCGGGTGATAGAGCGCCGCGAACAGGAATCCGACGCCGACCTCGTCGACAAGCTGCTCGGTCGCGGTAGCAGGCAGGTCAATGACCACGCCCAGCGCCTCCAGCACGTCGGCGGTGCCGCAGGCCGACGACGCCGCCCGGTTGCCGTGCTTGACCATCCGCGCGCCGGCAGCGGCCGCCGCGATCGTGCCCATGGTCGAGATGTTGACGGTCCGGGCGCCGTCCGCGCCGGTGCCGACCAGGTCGACCGTTCGGCCGGGGATGGATACCGGCATCGCGTGCGTCAGCATGGCGTCGGCTAGCCCGGTGACCTCGACGGCCGTCTCGCCCTTGATTCTCAGCGCCACGCCGAACCCGGCGATCTGCGCCGGTGTCGCCGCCCCTTCCATGATCTCGTTCATGGCCCAGGCGGCCTCGTCGGCGGTCAGGTGCTCACCCCTGATGAGCGCGCCTAGCACGGCGGGCCAGGTCTTACGCGCGTCCATAGAGGATCACCTCGTTCCGGGCAGAAGAATAGGTCGCGGGCGCCAGTACCGGCCTTCCCATTCTGGTGCAAGAAGAGGGGAACGGGCTGCCTTGTCGCCCGCAGCACTGTGGCTGCGACACAGCGGTGGCGCGAACGATTGTCAGGCCTCGGCCACAGCCGTACCAGGGGTCCGCTGGCGCATCAGGCCTGCCAGCGCCCGCGCGAGCTCGATCGGGTCGATGGGGTGGCTGATCACGGCGTCGGCCCGTGACCATGTCGCCAGCCAGCCGTCGTCGGCGCGGCCGATGATCAGCAGCACCGGCGGGCAGTTGTGGATCTCGTCCTTGGCCTGGCGGCAGACGCCCATCCCGCCTGCGGGCTGGGCCTCACCGTCCAGGATCATGACATCGGCCTGACCGGCGTCCAGCACGCGCCACAGCATGGCTTCCGTGGCCACCTCCGTGACCTCGGCTTCCGGCACGTCAGGGGCGGGCCGGCGGCCTATCGCAAGCCGCACACTGGCACGAGTGGCAGCATCATGGCTATACACGACAACCTTCATGGCACAGGATGGTACCGACTGGGGGGTCGGGCTTCGCACGCCTACGCGTTGTCGTAATAATGGCCCCGTGGTCACAGCATCCAGGGAGGTCGCGCCTCCCCGCGGAGTCACCAGCCGGCCGAACCTGGTCAGCGTGGGGACGATCATCTGGCTGTCGTCGGAGCTGATGTTCTTCGCGGCGCTGTTCGCCATGTACTTCACCATCCGGTCGGTGGACAAGGGCATGGGCCAGCCGTGGCCGAAAGCGGACCTCAACCTGGCCCTGGCTACGGCCAACACGCTCGTCCTGGTGGCGTCCAGCGTTACCTGCCAGATGGGCGTGTTCGCGGTCGAGCGGCATCAGATCCGGCGCCGCGGCAGCATCGTCAAGTTCTGGCAGTGGGGCCTGCGCGAGTGGTACGTGCTGTCGTTCCTGATGGGTTTGTACTTCGTGCTCGGCCAGGGATACGAGTACCTCGACCTGATCCAGAAGCAGCACGTGACGCTGTCGTCGAGCAACTACGGATCCGTGTTCTATCTCACAACTGGTTTCCACGGGCTGCACGTCTCCGGCGGGCTCGTCGCCTTCCTGTTCTTGCTTGGCCGGACATTCGCCGCCAAGAGATTCACCGTCGAGCAGCAGACCAGCGCCATCGTCGTGTCTTATTACTGGCACTTCGTGGATGTCGTCTGGATCGGGCTGTTCACCACGATCTACCTCATCCACTGACCGGGAGCCAAGGATCGCTGTGAGCTGGATCACTGCCCGGCGCCGTCACCCGGCAGCAGGCTACGTTGTCATAGCTTTTGTGCTGGTCATCATTGGCACCGCCTACGCGGTCATCACCAGCGGGTACGCATCGGCCGCCCCGCAGGCGACGCCCAACTCGGCGCAGATCGCGGAAGGCCGCAGCCTGTTCCTGGCGAATTGCGCAACCTGCCACGGCCTGTACGCGGAGGGCACGAGCCAGGCACCGAGCCTCATCGGAGTCGGCGCCGCCGCAGTCAACTTCCAGGTCTCGACCGGCCGGATGCCAGCCGCCGAGCTCGGCGCGCAGAACGACCGCAAGCCGGGGCGACTCAACGCCACCGAGACGGCGGCCATCGCCGCCTACATCCAGTCACTCGGCGGCGGCCCGACCGTGCCATCGCCGGCCCAGGTCAGCTCGGCCGGCGCCAACGTCGGGCTCGGCCAGCAGCTCTTCGTGGCCGACTGTGCCGCGTGCCACAACTTCGTGGGGGCCGGCGGCGCGCTGACCTACGGCAAGGCCGCCCCTGCCCTGACGGCCGCCACGCCCACGCAGATCTACGAGGCGATGCTCACAGGCCCCGAGGCCATGCCGGTCTTCAATGACCTCACCATCACCCCGCAGGAAAAGCGGGACATCATCGCCTACGTCACGCAGGTCCGGGCGCAGCCGAACCCTGGCGGTTTCAGCCTGGGCCGGGTCGGACCGGTGACCGAGGGGCTGGTGGCCTTCCTCGGCATGCTGCTGTTCCTGGTTCTGGCGGCACTCTGGATCACTGCGAAGCACGGGAAGGCTCATGAGTGACACCAACTCCCCTGGCGCGACGGGCGGTGGCGACCCCGGCCGGGCGTCGTGGCCTGAGTACCTCGGCGGCGAGAGCCACGGCGCGGCTGCGGCCGCGGGCGGCTCTGGCCGGCCGGAGGACCAGGGTCCGCCGCGTCGGGTGATCGGCACGCCGTCGCCGGCCGCTTCCCGGACGCTGCTTGCGCAGCCGGACGGCGGCGACGGCGAGGAGCCGGTGGAGCCGTTCACGCCGCCGGAGCCGCAAGACCCGGTCCGGGCGGGCAAGGCGGAGCGGATAGTCGTCGCTTGCTTTGTTATCGCGTTGCTGGCAGGCCTGGGATTCCTGGTCGCCTACAGCCTGATCGGAGTCGGCTCGCTGACGGCGACCCTGCACTCCAACCTGGCTCTTGGCGGCACGCTCTCGCTGGTGTTCTTGCTGCTCGCCGTCGGCGCCGTCATCTGGGTGCGGTACCTCATGCCGACGGTGGAGATTACCGAGCAGCGGCACCTGATGCGGTCGGCCGAGACCGACCGCGAGGCGTTCAAGGAGACCTTCGAGGAGGGCGCTGCAACCAGCCAATTCGTCAGGCGGCCGCTGGTACGGCGCACGCTGATCGCCGCGACCTTGCCATTGGCGCTCATTCCCATCTGGGTGCTCCGCGACCTCGGCCCGCTGCCAGATAAGAGCCTGGACAACACGGTGTGGCGCAAGGGCCTGCGGCTGCTGGCCTACGGTACCGGCCGCCCGATCAAGGCGGCCGAATTCAATTCGCCGGGCGCGCTGATCAGCGTGGGGCCCGAGGGCTTCCTGGCCGACGATGACGCGATGGCCAAGGCTGCCGTGATCATCATCAAGTTCCGGCCTGGCGAGCTGGTCTTCGGCCCGTCAACGCCGCCCGGGCATCCGACCCCTGCCAATGTGGTCATCCCGAACTGGACGGTCGACAACATCGTCGCCTACTCCAAGATCTGCACGCACGTGGGCTGCCCTGCGGCCCTGTACGAGCAGACAACGCACCACATCCTGTGCCCGTGCCATCAGTCAACGTTCGACGCGGCCCAGGGCGCCAAGGTCCTCTTCGGCCCGGCCACTCGCGCGCTCCCGCAGCTACCAATCGGCGTGGACGCGCAGGGCTTCCTCATCGCAACCGGGCCCTTCAACGAGCCGGTGGGCCCGAGTTACTGGGAGCGGTCATGAGCGTCGACCGAGCGCTAGAAGGCACCGGCAACTGGCTAGACGAACGGCTCGGCGGAGCGAAGGGCGTCCGCGTCCTGCTGCGGAAGATCTTCCCCGACCACTGGACGTTCCTGCTCGGTGAGATCAACCTCTACTCGTTCATCATCCTGCTTCTCACCGGCACGTTCCTCACGCTGTGGTTCCAGCCCAGCATGACCGATGTGGTGTACCACGGCTCCTACGTGCCGCTGCGGGGCGTGCGGATGAGCGAGGCCTACGCCTCGACGCTCCACATCAGCTTCGACGTGCGCGGCGGCCTGCTGATGCGGCAGATCCACCACTGGGCCGCCGACCTGTTCATGGCGGGCATTTTCGCGCACATGATCCGGATTTTCTTCACCGGCGCTTACCGCAAGCCGCGAGAGATCAACTGGCTGATCGGCATCGTGCTGCTCACGCTCGGCATGCTGGAGGGCCTGTTTGGCTACTCGCTGCCAGACGACCTGCTCTCGGGCGCCGGCCTGCGGATCCTCGAGGGCGTCATCCAGTCGGTCCCGATCGTCGGCACGTACCTGGCCTTCTTCCTGTTCGGGGGGCCGTTCCCTGGCCACGTGATCATTCCCCGGCTGTACATCATCCACGTGCTGCTGATCCCGGGCCTGATCCTCGCCCTCATTACCGTCCACTTGTTCCTGACCTTCTACCAGAAGCACACCCAGATGGCGGGCAAGGGCCGGACGAACACCAACGTCGTCGGGGCGCCGTTCTACCCGTACTTCCTGGCCAAGACCGGCGCGTTCTTCTTCTTCACCTTCGCCGCGCTGGCGATTGCCGCGACCTTCGTCCAGATCAACCCGATCTGGCTGTACGGACCGTTCAACCCTGTCGCCATGTCGGCTGGGTCTCAGCCTGACTTCTACATGGGCATGCTCGAGGGTGCGCTGCGTGTCATGCCCAACTGGCAGACGGTGCTCTGGGGGCACACCTTCGCCTGGAACGTGTTCGTCCCGGCGCTGGTGCCGCTCGGCCTCATTTTCACGCTGGCCGCCTTCTGGCCATTCCTGGAACAGTGGGTCACCGGCGACCGCGGTGAGCACCACATGAACGACCGGCCGCGGAATGCGCCCACCCGGACCGCCATCGGTATCGCGACAATCACCTTCTACGGGATCCTGTGGGCCGAGGGTGCCAACGACCTCATCGCCGATCACCTCGACATCCCGCTGTACTGGACCACCTGGATTGCCAGGGTCACTATCTTCGTCGGCCCGGTGATCGCCTACTGGCTCACAAAGCGCATCTGTTTCGGCCTGCAGCGCAAGGACTACCACCTGCTCGAGCACGGCGTGGAGACGGGAATCATCCGGCAGCTGCCGGGCGGCGAGTACATCGAGGAAACCCGGCCGCTCGACGAGGACGCCCTGGCGGTGCTGACGTCGCGCACGAGCCACCCCGCTCTGCCGTCGGGCGAGAGAGCAGAATCCGAGGTGCCGCCGCCCGGCATGCGCGGCGGGCTCGGCCGGGTGCGCGAACGGCTCTACAAGGTCGTCACCGAGAGCGTGCCGGCGCCTGAGCACATCCACGGGAACGGGCACGGCAACGGTCACGGTGACGGCCAGCGCGCGGAGACTGACGGAACGGGCGGCCGCGGTGAGGTGGCTGGAGCCACCGGAGCGCCGACCGAGTCACACCCCGGCGAGGACCAGCACTAGCTGCGGTCCTGGCTTCCTGCCCGGGCAGAAGATCCCTGGCTGGCTGGCCTGAGAGTCAAGTCTTGGCAACGACGCGGTGTGCGCCGGCCTCGCCCTGGGCAAAAAGGCAAGCGTTCTTCCATCACCGGAGCCGAGGAGGTCAGCCATGGGCACGATCACCACCAGCGACGGCACGGAAATCTACTACAAGGACTGGGGCAGTGGCCCGGCTGTGGCCTTCTCTCACGGCTGGCCGCTGAGCGCTGACGCCTGGGACGGCCAGCTGCTGTTCCTTGCGCAGAACGGCTTCCGCGCGGTCGCCCACGACCGGCGTGGCCACGGCCGGTCCAGCCAGGCGTCATCGGGGAACAACATGGACGCCTATGCTGACGATCTTGCCGCCGTCATCGAGGCCCTCGATCTCAGGGACGTGACGCTGGTAGGACACTCCACCGGTGGCGGCGAAGTCGCCCGATACATCGGCCGCCACGGCACCAGCCGGGTCACGAAGGCGGTCCTGGTCTCCGCGGTGACGCCGCTGGTCGTCAAGACCGCGGCCAATCCGGAGGGCACTCCGCTGAAGGTGCTCGATGACCTGCGCTCAGAACTGTTCAAGGACCGATCGCAGTTCTACAAGGAATTCGCGGCTCAGTTCTACGGCGCGAACCGGCAGGGTGCCAAGGTTTCGCAGGGCGCACTGGATCAGTTCTGGCTATGGAGCATGCAGTCCGGTCTCAAGAACTCCTACGACTGCATCAAGGCGTTCTCCGAAACCGACTTCACCGAGGATCTCGCGAGGTTCGATATCCCGACCCTGGTCCTGCATGGAGAGGACGACCAGATCGTTCCCGTCAATGACACAGCCAGGAAGGCGGCCAGACTCATCAAGGGCGCCAAGGAAATCTACTATCCGGGTGCGCCGCACGGCCTCACCGCCACCCATCAGGACCGGTTCAACGCAGATCTGCTGGCGTTCCTCCGGAGCTAGCTAGTCAGGCACCATTTCCCGCAGAAAGGCCGACAGCACATGGAGAACGCAGCCACCACAGAAAGCAGCGAGCAGATCGTGGTCGCCGGGGCGGGCTACGCCGGTCTGCATGTCGCGCTTCGCCTCACGGGCAAGCTGCGTGACAAGCCCCAGACGGAGCTGACCCTGGTCGACCGGCACGACTACCACCAGGCGCTCACCGAGCTGCCCAGGGTCGCGGGCGGCACTCGCGCCGCCGACGCGGTGCGCATCCCGCTCCAGGACATCATTGGCAAGCGCGTCCGCTTCCTCCAGACCGAGATCACCGGCTTCGACCTGGCGGGCCGGCGGCTGCTCACCGGCGCTGGGCCGATCGGCTGGCAGCGACTGGTGCTGGCGCTCGGCAGCAGGCCCAACGACTTCGCTATTCCGGGCCTGGCCGAGCGCACGCTGTCGCTGTACTCGGCGAGCGACGCTGAGCAGGTGTGGGCGGCGGTCAGCAAGGCGCTCGATGCTGCCGCTGCTGCCGCCGATCCCGATCGGCAGCGCTCCCTGGCGACCGTGGTGGTCGGCGGCGGTGGTGCTACCGGAGTCGAGCTGGCCGGCGAGCTCGCCGAGATGCTGCCCGAGGCGGCCACGAGCCATGGCCTGGCGGCGGACCGGCCCTCCGTGCAGCTCGTCGAGGCGGGCCCCACCATCCTGGCTGGCTCCTCACCCCAGCTGATCGCCAAGGCCACCAAGATCCTCTCTGATCTCGGGGTCCAGGTCCGCACAAACGCGAAGATCGCCGCGGCCACTGCTGACGGCTTCCGGCTCCAGGATGGCGAGCTCGTCGATGGCGGCGTGTTCGTCTGGGCAGGAGGGCTCAAGGCGCCCGAGATCGTGGCCGACTCGGGCCTGCCGTGCGGCCACAACGGGCGCGTCAAGGTCGACCGGTACCTGCGCGTCCTGGACCGCCCGGATATCTACGTCGCCGGTGACCTCGCATCGGTCGTGGACCCGGACACGGGCCACGTGCTGCCCCCGTTGGCGCAGGTGGCTCTGGAAGAGGGCGAGACGGTCGCCCGCAACCTCGAGGCGGAGCTGAGGGGTAAGCCACCAGAGGAGTTCACCTTCCACGACAAGGGATTCGTCGTCTCGGTCGGGACCAGCCGCGGAGTTGCTGACATCGCGGGCATCACTACCGGCGGACGGCTCGCCCACCTGCTCAAGGACGCGATCGAGTGGGAGTACCGCCAGTCAGTCAGGCACCTTCGCGGCTGGGACCCGGTAGCCCGCTAGCGGCCGGAGCGGCGGCCGCCGCGCCCGCGGCACACCACAACGGGAGGCATGCGATGCACGCACGACGCAATCCGGCCGCTGGCCTGTCGTCCGCAGGATCCGCGGTTATGCGCGGCGGGCTGGCGACCACTCTGCTGTGGATCGGTGCACTGAAGTTCACGGACTACGAGGTCCAGAACGCAGATGTTCTGGTGACAGCAAGCCCGCTCACCTCGCGGCTTCGCCAGAAGCTGGGCGCACAGAAGCTCGAGAGACTCGTCGGGGTCATGCAGATCACCCTGGGCTCGCTGATCGCGGCGAGGCCGGTCGCGCCCCGGGCGTCTGCTGCTGGCAGCTTCGGTGCCGCGGGGCTTTTCCTCGGGACGCTCAGCTTCCTGGTCACCACGCCCGAATCCTGGCAGGAGGGGCATGGCGTGCCGCGGCTGTCCATGCTGGGCGAGAACTTGCTCAAGGACACCGTGCTGCTCGGTGCCGCCATCCTCACCGGCGCCGAGTCGCTCCGAGCCGCTCAGGCCGGCCGGCAGATCTAGTGCGCGTAGTGGCCGCGGTAGTACTCGAAGACGAACCCGATCACGGACAGGATGGTGGCCAGCATCCCGATGAGGAAAAGCCACCAGCCAATCGCGACGCCGATGGCGGCGAGCGCCGCGCCCAGGCCGACGAACAGCGGCCACCAGCTGTGCGGGCTGAAGAAGCCCAGCTCGCCGACGCCTTCGTCGATCTCGCCCTCTGGGCTGTCCTCAGGCCGCTCCGGCAGCCGTCGCCCGGTGAAGAGCGTGTAGTAGCCGATGAGGCTGGCCAGCAGGACAGCCAGCGCAAGGGCAGTCGTCCCCGTCGGATCCTTGGAGAAGTACCAGTACACGACGTCGGAGGCGCCGAAGAAGAACGCGCAGCCGATGAAGAGGTAGCCCTCTACCTTCACGATCCCGCTCCGATCGAATGCTGGGCGTCCAACTCAGCGTGCCGGTCGCGGCCGGACCTGATGTGCGGGTAGTGCAGGTCGAACGCCGGGCGCTCGGACCTGATCCGCGGGATGGAAGTGAAGTTGTGCCGCGGCGGCGGGCACGACGTTGCCCACTCGAGCGAGTTCGCAAAGCCCCACGGATCGTCGGCGGTGACCGTCTCGCCCCGCTTCCACGTGATGTAGACGTTGTACAGGAACACGAACGTCGAAGCGCCGAGGATGAAGGACCCGATCGAGGAGACGTCGTTGAGCGTCGTGGCCAGGTGTGGCAGGAACGGATAGTTCGCGATCCGTCGCGGCATGCCCATGACCCCCAGCCAGTGCTGCACGAGGAACGTCATGTTGAAGCCGATGAACACAAGCCAGAAGTGCAGGTTCCCGAGCCGGTAGTCGAGCATCTTGCCGGTCCACTTCGGCCACCAGAAGTAGAACCCGCCGAACATGGTGAACACCACCGTGCCGAACAGCACATAGTGGAAGTGCGCGACCACGAAGTAGGAGTCGCTGACCGCGAAGTCGAGTGGCGGTGAGGCAAGGATTACGCCGGTGAGCCCGCCGAACAGGAAGACGATCAGGAAGCCAAGGATGAAGGTCATGGCTGGCTCGAAGGTCAGCTGGCCGCGCCAGATCGTGCCCAGCCAGTTGAAGAACTTCACCCCGGTCGGCACGGCGATCAGGTAGGTCATGAACGAGAAGAACGGCAGCAGCACGGCCCCGGTGGTGAACATGTGGTGCGCCCACACGGTCATCGACAGCCCGGCGATCGCGATGGTCGCGGCGACCAGGCCCTTGTACCCGAAGCACGGCTTGCGGCTGAAC
>Ga0126371_10006236_pt1 | contig 10597 bp, 10 predicted proteins | sample PanSoiMetaPlot_4_FD_110145 | JGI IMG/M metagenome (GOLD analysis project Ga0126371, IMG submission 110145) | Tropical forest soil microbial communities from Panama - MetaG Plot_4 | ecosystem: Environmental > Terrestrial > Soil > Tropical forest > Bulk soil | place: Panama | collected 2016-02-17
GACAACGGAAACAGTTACAAGTACGGTGAGCAGAAAAACCCAAAACAGTTTTGTGCGGAAACTCATGGTCTCACTCCGGGAGCCGTATACCCTGCATCCACGTTTTTCTGCGTGGCAGGCGGCTCAAGCCAAACGTCCGCAAGACGCCACCCGCCCCAGGAACTTGCCTGCCAATCGCGAACGTTTGCCGCAATTCCCGCGTAGTCGGGTACTGTGACGAGCGGTATCACTTTGCGTTCCTCCAAGATTTTTCTTTCCTCCACATAACGCCGATCGGCTTCACTCAATTTTCCCTCTGCAACATTTATTCCCGCCAGAGCCGCCTTCGCGAGCCCTCGCAACTCTTCTGCAGGCGACAAAGTCGAATAACGCCATGCGAACAAATGCAAGTCGGCCGATTCCTGCGCATGAGCTCCAGCATCATGCGCTCCGGCCTTGTTGAACGGCTGCACGGCAATTCCCGTTTGTCGCACATTCACCGTAACTCGTTCCGCAAGAAGTCGCGCCAAATCTCCCAGGATATCCGTCTGTAAACGCAGCGGCGAAGTCCCTCCGGCGACATTTGAGGGCAGGGCCGCGCGCAATTGTTTCACACGGTCCAAGTCCATCTCCGCTCGGAAGAGAAAAGCATATCCCGAGAGCCACTGCGGCAAAAGAGCCGCTGCAGGCTCTGCTTGCTTTTGAAGTAACACACCGGCCATCGTCGCGCGGTCGAGGGAAAGCGCCAGAGCTTCGCGCAGTTGATCGTTTGCCGTCTGCGATTGCGTGCTGTCGAAACGCAACAGGTACAGAGTCACAGGCAAAGACGCCCATACCCGCACATTTGATTGATTGGCGCGCCGCACCACATCCGGCGCAAGTTCCACAAGATCGGCTCGCCCTGCCTGTAAATCAAAAAGCGCTCGCAACGGAGGAATACCGTAAAAAACTTCAATCTTGTCCAGAAACGGCCGCCCGGCCCAACAAATCTCATTCGCCGTGAAATGAGATACGACCGGTGTCGAGATTCCAGCTGCATTCGGATCATTCCCGGTCGACTTTTCGTTTTTTGCATTGCCGTCCAACGTGAACGGCCCGGTTCCGAGCAGGCTACTATCGGCCTGCATGCGATAAATGAAAAAACGCCCCGATGCAAGCATTTCCAGCAGATCAGGCCTCGACTCCGCACATTGAAAAATCAAATCGTCGCCGCTTGCTGAGACTTGGACTCCTTCAGGCAGCAACGGCATGAGCGAGGTTGCCGCAGCCGCCGCAGTCAACGCCGCCCCATCCGAAAATTTCACTCCCGGCCTCAGCGCAAATTGCCAACGCCGTGACGAAGCGTCGTGGGACCACTCTGTCGCCAGCTGCCCAACGAATCGCCCGTAACTATCGACCGAAACGAGGCGATCAAATACCAGCGCGGCTAATCGTTCATTTGTACCGAATTCACGCGAACCCGGCTTCCAGGCGCGCGGATCGATTGAAATAGACTGTGCAAGAACCTCAACGCGCAGCGTCCCGCCATAACGCGGCTTTGTTGAACCAAGCAAAGCTTGCGCGCAAACCAAAATCGCCAGCAACGCGACGCCGCCTCTACTCGCCGCAAGCCAATGCAACTCGATACACCTCATAATTTCCCGTGGCAAGGTTGAACGCCACCGCCGTATCCGCCTGCAGGCCTTCACCTGATGAAATCGAAAGCACTGGACCCGGCACCGGCAATTCCGCCACCGAGGCCTCAGTTTTTTGCGCCGATGGCTGCACCAATTCCAAACGATCCGGCATCGTCAAATCACCGCCGTCGGCGCGCAACCACCACGTTCCCGAGTCGCAAGTCGAAATGAGCAACATACCCGTCCGCGCCGCCTCTGAACCCGCCTGGCAATTGAATGGGGATGCATCACTCAAATTCGCCTGGCACGATTTCCCCGCGAACACAATCTTCACGCGGTCCGGCTGGTCCAAACTGTAGTAAATCTCTCCCCGTGGCGCACGCTGCGTCATGCTCGCTTCGCTCAAAGGTTTCGTCAACGACGCTTTCCATTCTGCGCCCTGTCTTTCGTAAACGACGAGCGCATCCTTCTGCAGCACGATCAATCGGTCGGTTGCACCGTTTGCGCCTCGAACAAAAATAGCGTCCAAAATCCGTTCGCGCTGCTGCCACAAGAGCTCTTTTTCCATTCGCGGCGTCGACGCGCCAACACTTTCCACCGGAATCCCCGCGCGCGAAATCGCGGCAAATAAGCGCCCTTTATCGTTCCCGCCATTTTCCACTTCCGCGGTCAACACAATCTGCGTCGGCGTCTTATGCAAATCCACGTTCACCGCGCAATTCCCAGGCGAAGCGGGCGAGGAATCTCCAGCCTTGATTTGCGATTCTTCCGCGAACATCCCCTTCCACTGCTGCGATCTCGCTTCGGACACCGCTTCATGATTCGTCCAGTTCATGCAGCTAACTTTGTTTCGCGGCAATTCCGCGGAAACGCGCCGCGCCAGTTCACGCACAGGGCGCTCCGGCGAATCATCGCGCGCTTGCGCCGCCCAAATGCAAAGAAAAAATTGAATTGTGCAGAAAATTGCGATTCGAGATGAGAGACGAGCAGGCGTTTGGGACACGGCAGTGCATCGAAATCATAGCACGCCTGCAAACCACTCGGCGGGATCCGCCGCCCTCCAGCCCTGGACATGCAACGGCGATCCCGCGAGCTTTTCCCTCTGTGACTGGAAATCTCCGAGGGAAATATGACTCTTGCAAACTCACGCTTCACAAGTTCACCGGTGAGCCAAGACTTCCGCGCGCGTAGGCACCCAAATGATCGAATTCGCATCGAAGGCAATCGGCCGCAGCCAACCAAACCTCTCCACCGTCACGCGATACGTTGCACGCCCATCCGCCGGCGACCACACAAACACCGCTCGCCCCTCATTCACTGCTTCCGTATCGAGCGGCAGGGCCTCCAGATCCGCTGGCTCTCCGGCAAATCCAGGCGCAACGCGCTTCATTTCGTCCATTGCCACGAGCCGCGCGTCTTTGCACCATTCTTCGTGGCCGCCGTTCACCCAGCGCTGCAATGCCTCTACTTTTGCACGATCGACTACACGGCTTACGTCAATTGCTTTCCCGGCGCCTGCTGCTTCCGCTACAGTGGGGTTTGCCGCGAAGACCAGAACCGCCAAGATACCCAACAAAATTCCAGCGGCAATCCGCTTCGAAACCGTTCTCGTTCTGGAATCGACTGTACGTTTTGCAAATGTTCCGTTCATGACTTCCTCCCGAATCCTTCGTTTCAACTCAACTGGGGAACTCTTCAGCATTGTTATTGGGGCGCCTGCCGAGTGGCGCAGTGCGCGGCGCTGGCTGATCGTGACCCGGCTAAGCGCGGCGGTGCTTGCCGGACTCTCTTCTGCCGCATTGCGGCCGAATGTGATCATTACTCTCCCTCCAGCGTCGCGCACCGCGCCACCCACAGGGGTTTTGGCGGGCGCGGGTTAGACGGACGTTGCCGTCCGTCGCCATCTCTCACGGCTTGCGGCCGTTGCGTTTTTGAGCGCTGAGTCCGGTTTGCTGCGAGTCGCCTTCCGCGTCTTGCTCACCTGACGGGGAACCGTTCGCTGTACCGTTGAAGGCCGACCGAAACACGTCGTTCGCGAAGAAATTTTTCCCGTCCACCGGCACCATCATGATCTGCAGCTTGTCGGATAGCCGCTCGGCGATGATCTTCTGAATCAGCATGGGATTCTGCTTCAACACAGCCGCTTCGAACTTCAGCCGTTCCGCATCTGCCGCAGCCGTTACGCGAATGCGATTCGCCTCGGCGTCCGCGGTCACACGAATCCGGTTTGCTTCCGCATCTGCCAGGTTCTTCTGCCGCTCGATTTCCGCTTTGCTGTCGATGATTTTTGCCTGCGCCGCCGCTTCCGCGTTCTGCAGCGTGGCTTCCTTGCGCGCTTCGGCTTCGAGCTTCGATTGCTCGATCTGCTTCTGCTTGAGCGGCAGGGTGTACTGCATCGAATCCGACTGCGCCTTGGCCTGCAGAACCTGTACCTGGGCTTGCGCCTCCGCTTGCTTCACATCGCGCGACTTCTGAGCCTCGGCTTCCAGCTCGGCGATCTTCACTAGCTTCTGCTTGATCTGTTGTTCCGTCTCGAGCTGCTCGTTCTGCTGCTCTTTCAGGAGCAATCCTTCGAGTCCCTTTGCATATTCGGCGGGCAGCTGAATGTCGCGCAGAAGCACTTCGCGCACGACAATTCCGTCCGACCCCAGCCTGGTCTTGATCTGATCCGCCGCTTTGGTACGGAGTTCCTCGCGCTTCAGCGCAAAGATTTCGCGCGTCTCATAGTTCGGGGCGAGCTGGCGATAAATAGTCGAGACGACGGGCCCCACAACTTCCTGCCCAACCGGTTGCGGCAAATTCGAATGAATCGTCGTCAACCGGGAAGGATCCAGCTTGTAGCGCACGCTCACTGCGATACCAATCACCAACCCTTCGCGTGCCTGCACAGTGAGCTGTTCGCTGCCCTGCTTTGGCGGGTATCCGGTCGATGTGGTGTACGTCTGTTCACGCGTGTCATATAGCGCCACACTGTCAATAAGCGGTGTAACGAGATGTACTCCGGGATACAGCGTGCCGGGGCGCACTCCCCAGATTTGGCTCAGGCGCACACCGGCGTTGCCGTCCGGCACGACGAAGATGCTTTCTGAGATCAGCAGCGGCAAGACGCCGAGCCCCGCTAGCCGTAAGGCCTTTTGCCACCGCACTGGCCCGAAAGGGCGCGGCACAAGCGCTGAGGCGCTTGGTGCTCCCTCCGTCGCTTCCGTCTGCCGCCGCAGCAGGCGGCGCAACTGCGCAGCAATCACGACGTCATAGACCACCAAGGCGCCGGCACTTCCGAAAAGCCCGAGCCCCAGAATCACTAGAATCAGCTTCAGCGTGTTCATCGAACCAGTCCTTCCTTTCCCGTTCCCTCGGGAAGCTCCGGCGCGCGGCAGCGAACCGATCCGCCTTGCTCGCTTGCGGCGTTGGCCTGAGAAAACCCTGCGCCTAACGCCGCAAAGCGGCCGCGCCGAACCGCCGCGCCAACTCCCGTGTGCCATTCACAAGCTCGGTTTCAAACGCCGTGGCGTACCCATTGTCATGCGTCGTTTTTGCGGAGGTTGTTTTCACCGCAGGGCGGATAAGGTGAAACATCGCCTGCAAGAAGAGCCAATCGAGAAGGACTGCCGCTGCTGCGGCAAAAATCGTGGTAATTACGAGCCCTGCAAAATGTGCCATAGCGATCATGAGAGGCCTCCGTGAACGACGGCCTACGAAATGGCACGCCTCAAGCCAAAGCTAAAGTATTGATTTTATGAAGGTTATTGAACCGCTTAAGAAGCGAATGCGTGGGGTTCCAGCCACTGTGTGTTCTTCACAACCCACTTGATAAGCACAATTGGGTCTGTTTTTGTTGTCCCACTGAAGATTTTGATCTGATAAGACGAAGACGAAAGCACCAGAATTCAGCCGTGGGATTTTCCTCGTGTTGCGGTTTCCGTTCAAACATTATGGTTTCCACTATTCGCTCGTGCGCAGTTCCGTTACTCTCAAACCGTGTTCCCCTTTTGGAATTCAGTACAGCCAGAAATTTCCGATCTAGTGGTCCAACACGACCCACAAACACTTAAACGACTTCCCGTAAACAAGAAAGAAATCCTGCGCATCTTTGAAGATCATTCGAATAAGAAAGCTGCTCGCGTCGTTGAGCGCCTACCAGCGATCAACGGCATCCTCGACCCTATTGCTGTAGACCGCACCATGCTTGCGGTCCATTGGGAAATGCAACGCCTTGCCGAGGAGTTTTACCATGGCAGCAGGTTCTACAAAATCTTGCGTGTAATCGTTGCCGTGCTGCGTTCTAACGGCTTTGCCGGAGCGATCCGCATCGTGGATGTCGGCTGCGGTATCGGCTACACGACTCGTTGGCTCGCCGCACACACATCCTTTACCAAAGAAGGCGTCGAACTCACTGGCGTCGACCTGAATGCAACGCTGGTCAAGGAAGCGACTCGCCTCGCCAAGGCAGAATCCTTGCCTTGCCGCTTTTTCCATGGTGATGCTTTCTCCTCGGACCTTGCCGGTCAAATCTACATTTCTACGGGCGTTCTTCATCATTTTCGCGGCGACGATTTGTGCGCATTTCTAGGCTGCCACGATCGTCCCGCCACGCAAGCCTTCATTCACTATGACTTTCAGCCCTGGCTCCTCGCGCCATTCGGCTCATGGTTCTTCCACATTATCCGCATGCGGACGGGAATCGCACGACACGATGGCGTTATCTCTACTGCCCGCGCTTACGATGCAAAATCACTTGTCTCTGCAGCGCGCAAAGCCGTTCCAAATCTCGCGAGTGGAATCTACGGCGGCAAAATTTGGAATACGCCTGCACCGCGAGTTTTTCACGCGCTCGTTGGCTTCCGCCGTGAGCTTATCCCGGAACTGAAAAGGACATTGGGAAGCTCGCTAGGTGAATTGCAATGACCCTTGCCATCCTTTTCTTGCTTGCATCTCTCGACGGCGCTTTCTGCGGATGCAGAACCTGCATGGGCCGGCATCCTTATATTTTTAAGCGGAACTATTACACGCGTGGCGTTCTGCGTGGAATTGCTGCGGCACAAATCGCCAGTTGGCTCTCTTTCTTCGTGCTTCTCGCGGTCTTGCAAATCACTCCGCACCGCGCTCTTCTCCGGCAAGACCTCGAAACCGCTGCGGGCCGCATGCTCTTCATCTTTCTTCCCTACGCGGCGCTTGTCCTATCAAATCTTGCGCTTCGCCTTGTTCCCTCCATCGACTTGCGCAGTGCAACCAGCGTCTTTTTTCTTGGCCCTCTTACTGCCCTCAGGCCCTTCGTCATGATCGTGGGAGTCAGTTACGGCATCTGGCGCGCGCAATCGCGTGCCACGATCTTCCTGGGCCTTTTCGTCCTCTTACTCATGCTTTCGATGGAATTCGGGCTGAATCTCTACAACGCCCGTCTCCAGCACCGCCAAATCCGCCTTCTCGTCTGATTCTGGCCAACGTTTTAAAGACTAACGCGAGTGCCTTCTGCGAGTGGTTTCCTCTTCCCTCCATTGGCATCTCGCGCGTTCCCCTGTACCTTAGAAATGGAGGCTGTCTCTCCAACTAACTCGGTTATGCCTACTCGTCCCGGTTTCCACGTCGTCACCATCGCGGGAATCCCCGTCTATCTCCATCCGACGTGGCTCGTCATATTCGGCCTAATCAGATGGACGCTGGTAAATCAATATTCCACGCAACATCCAGAATGGTCCGCGCAGCAGCATTGGGGCGTCGGGATCCTCACCAGCATTCTTTTTTTTGGATCCGTGATCCTTCACGAGTTGGCGCACGGCCTCGTCGCCCGCCGTTACAAGATAAAAGTCCAGGCCATCACGCTGTACATTTTCGGCGGCGTCACACGAAGCGAACGTGAACCTTCCAAAGCGATTCAAGAATTCAACATCGCCGCAGCAGGCCCGCTGGCAAACATCGTGCTTTGCGGAATTTTCTTCGGAATAACCAAATTCTTTTCCTTCAGCAGCACGGTCGGCGCACTTGCAAGCTGGCTTTGGTACATCAACATTCTTATCGCCGCTTTCAATCTTTTGCCCGGCTTTCCGCTCGACGGCGGCCGCATGTTTCGAGCGGCGGCATGGGGAGTCACGGGAGATTTTTCACGTGCCACGCGCATTGCCGGCGCGACGGGCAAACTCGTTGCGTACCTTATTATTATCGCCGGCGCGTGGCTGGCACTTGCCGGAGGAATTCATATCGGCCGGTTCGCACTGGAGCGTGACTTTGTCACCGGCCTTTGGACTGCGTTCATCGGCTGGTTCATCTTGAGCGCGGCGCAAGAAAGCGTCGCGCAAGTCGCGGTTCGCGAAAATCTTTCCGGTTTGCGCGCGCAGGACGTTATGAGCCACGAAGTTCCCACATTCCCCGGCGGAAATACTCTTGAAGATTACGCCGAAGAAGTTCTTCGCACCGGCCGAAGATTTCATCTCGTGCTGACCGATGATCGTTTGACAGGAATCATGAATGTGCAGGCGCTCAATTCCGTTCCGCGCGATGAATGGGCAAGCACATCCGTACAAGGCGTGATGGTGCCGCGCGAAAACATACTTTGGGCTAAGCCAGACGAACCGCTCGTTGGCTTGCTGGAACGTTTGTTGGCAAACGATGTGAATCAGATGCCGATCGTGAGCGAAAACGGTGAAGGGAATATGCACATCGTGGGCATGGTTACGCGCGATTCGATCCTGCGCGTGATTCAGACTCGCAGCGAACTCGGCGCCGAAGCCGTTCGCACTGCAAAAGACTGAAGATTCTGCAACGGAAGATCGGACCTTATCCCAAAAAACAAGAATTCAGCGCGCTTCTAGCATCACTCGAATTCCGTGCGCGGGCCGCAACGTGATGGAGGCAAGCGGCTTTACCGGATGATTTTCATCGATCCGGAACCGGAACCTCTGAGCGACCGTAGCTAGTATCATCGTAGCTTCCATCAACGCGAACGAATTCCCGATACATTGGCGCGGCCCGCCACCAAACGGAAAGTAGGCGAAACGCGGAAGCCGTTTCGCAAGGTCGCCTTCCCAGCGCTCCGGAATGAATTTTTCCGGATCTTCGAACCAGCGCGGATCGCGATGCACAACCCATTGCGCGCACGCAACGCCATTCCCGGGCACGAGCTTATAACCCCCCACCTCAACGGGTTCTTTTGCAAGCCGCGCCATGCCCCAGGCCGGCGGATAAAGCCGCATGGACTCCGCGAGCACGTGAGCAGTATAGGCAAGCTTCGGAATGTCTTCGATGCTTGGAGCGCGTCCGGCGAGAATTCCGTCCAGTTCATCGAGAAATTTTTGGTTTGCACGCGGATTTCTTGCGAGAAGCCAAATCGTCCACGAAAGAGCATTCGCCGTCGTTTCATGGCCTGCAAGGAAAAGCGTGATTGTTTCGTCGCGCAGTTGTTTGTCGGTCATGTGCGAACCGTCTTCGTCTTGTACGGCGAGCAACATGGATAGCAGGTCGCCGGTGTCGCGGGCTTCCGCTCGTTTTTGCTTGATGATGCGATAAATAATTTTTTCGATGCGGCGAACACCAATACGGGCGCGAAGGTTTCTGGGCGTCGGTACCCAAAGCGGAATCAGAATGGATTTACCAAAATCCGCGGCGAGTTTCAGGAGAGTTTCGAGCGTCTCGCCTACTTCGCGTGCGTCGTGGGCCAAGTCCGTATTGAAGAGCGTCTTACCGACTACCTGCAGCGTGATCTGCATCATGGCTTCATGAATGTCACGCGTCTCACCACCGCGCCAATCGCGCATTGCGCGTTCGGCGTATTCGACCATAGTCGCGCCGTACGCCGCGACGCGCGCGCGATGAAACGCCGGCTGCGCAAGCCTTCTTTGGCGAAGCCAGAAGTCTCCTTCGCTTGTGAGCAAGCCTTCGCCGAAGAGGCGCATGTTGGCTTTCATCACGCGCCCTTTTTCAAAGGAACGAGCTTTGTTTACGAGCATGTCTTCGATGTCGTTTGGATGACTGATGAACAGTGTGCGGAAATTCAACAGCTTCAAGCCGGTGACGTCGCCATATTCACGCGCGAGTCTGGTGAAGAATGCGAGCGGATCTTGCCGCCGCTCACCAAAGAGAATCGAGTACGTGCTATTGGCCGGTCCGCGCGGAAATTGACCCTTTGAAGCATCTGGCATTCTTCGATGCTATTGATTGGACGCTCGGGATGCAAACGGCAAGCTTCCGGCCGAGTTATGTGCCGCGCAACGCGCAGATGCGGAATGCACCGCGTTGTTTTTCCAACAGAATGTTTGAGAATCCGAACATCTTCAGCTGTGTGGACGCCGTCTCCGGAATGATGGGTACAAATGTGCTTTTGATGTGGGCGACGCGATGAATCCAACTGTCACTGATTTCAAAGGCGAGGAATACGCCGCCGGGCTCAAGCACGCGGAGGATTTCCGCGAATGCGTTTTCTTGCTGCTTACAAGACCGCAAGTGGTGAAGAACGAGGATCGCTGTAACGGAAGAAAATGTGGCATCAGGAAAAGGCAATGCAGCGGCATCCCCTTGCAGAACACCGACGTTCGTATTTTCGTAGCGGATTCCGAGTTGCGCCGCGAACTTGTGATCGTATTCGAGGCTTGTAACACGCGCGCTTTGACGGCGCAATTCTTCAGTCGTCGCTCCAGGACCGGCGCCAAGTTCCAGGACATTGTCACCGAGCGAATATCCATTGAGCAGCCAAGGAAGTATCTGGCGCTGAGTTACGCGGCGCCAAAACGAAGTTGCGCAAAACCAGTTCTCGAGAGCGTTCATCGGAATTCTTGAAAGCTGCAGCTACAACTGTAATCCGAGCGAGAGAATCAGTGAAGCTGATCGTGAATTTTACGAAGTGCGGCGGCGAATTGGTCTGCGTTGTAGGAGGAAGGATTTTCGAGTTGCTGGAAAAGTCCGTTGATGCCCGCGCGGACTTCGGCCGCATTCGCGGGTTTGGCTTCTTTCCCATACGCAATGTAGAGCGAATCGAGAGCCATGGCGGCTTGTTCGGCGGCTCGCTCGTCGGC
>Ga0126371_10006237_pt1 | contig 10596 bp, 7 predicted proteins | sample PanSoiMetaPlot_4_FD_110145 | JGI IMG/M metagenome (GOLD analysis project Ga0126371, IMG submission 110145) | Tropical forest soil microbial communities from Panama - MetaG Plot_4 | ecosystem: Environmental > Terrestrial > Soil > Tropical forest > Bulk soil | place: Panama | collected 2016-02-17
GCGGATGCTCACGGCCCAGTGGAAATGTCTGATCCCAGGATGACGCCCGCCCACCCTTCGCGGGCTATCATGAGAAATCAACGATGCCTAGCGGAACCGCGACCCCAGGCGTGCATCACGAGAAAGACGTCCAGCGCGAAAACCGCGACGACATCACGCCCCTCTATAACGTCGTCCTGCTTGACGACGATGAGCACACCTACGAATACGTCATTGAAATGCTTCAAAAGCTCTTCGCCTATTCCGCCGGGGACGCGTTCCAGCACGCTGTCGAAGTCGACAAGACCGGCCGCACCGTTGTGGTGACTTGCGAACTGGCCCAAGCCGAGTTCGGCCGTGAGCAGATTCACGGCTACGGGGCCGATCCTCGCATGCCGCAATCGAAAGGCTCCATGTCCGCAATCGTGGAACCTGCTGGCGCCTGATTCCGTAGAATATCCCGAGAATATCCCGGGTTCCGTGTTAACCTGAGTTCCAAAGTCACAAGATTGTCCCCTAACGGGTATCTCAGATGGAGATCAGCATGTATCGAAAAGCATCCCTCGTTTGTTTCGCTGCCGTAGCCTTCGCGGCCTCGCTCGTCGCTAAGCCGAATTTCAGCGGTACCTGGACTCTCAACGTTTCAAAGAGCGATTTCGGCATGCTGCCCGGTCCCACCAGCCGCACCGACGTGATCGAGCACAATGAACCGGCGCTCAAGGTCTCAACCAAAGCGGAAGGCCCGCAGGGCAGTCAGGACTCCACCGCCAACTACACGACTGACGGCAAGGAAGCCACAAACGAACAGGGACCCCTCACGATCAAGTCTAAGGCCGCCTGGCAGGGCGACAACCTGGCTTTCGATTCGACGACCAGCGTCCAAGGTAATGACGTAACGATCAAAACGGTCTGGACGTTATCCGCAGACGGGCAAACGTTGACTGAGAACGCTCACTTGTCAGCGGCCGCCCTCGGCGAGACCGATCAGAAGCTGGTGTTCGAGAAAGGCGGAGCTGGATCCGCTGCTCCCACTGCGACCGCGACCACCGGCGCCACCACCGTTACGGGCGCACATCCGAACTACAGCGGTACCTGGAAGCTCAACGTCGAAAAGTCCGATTTCGGCCCGCTCCCTCCAGACACCAGCCGCACCGATATCATCGAGCACACAGGGGCCGCAGTGAAGCAAACCGTGTCCGAAGACGGCGCGCAGGGCAAGCAGGACTATGTGCTGAACTTCACGACTGACGGCAAGGAGGCTACCAACAGCGCTGGCGGTATCGAAGTAAAGAACGCCGCCAACTGGACCGGCGCGAACCTGGTTGTCGACACCAAACTCAATATCCAGGGAACCGACGTCGCGGCGAAATCCACCTGGGTTCTCTCGCCCGACGGCAAAGCTCTGACCCAGAACAGCCACATCAACGCCGGGGCGCTCGGCGAGTTCGACCAGAAGTTCATTTTCGAGAAGCAGTAAGCTGCAGTTGGCGGCGAACTCGCCCGTTATCGTAAAATAAGCGTTACGGCCATTTAGCCCTCCTCAGGGATCGTCGCTAGTCTTCATGCAGCGAAGTGTCGTTCATTTCTGGACTTTGAGCGTAGTCGCGTTCTCGCTTGCCTGCGCCGCATTGACGGGATGCAATTCGTCCGCCCAAAGCCGCAACCCCGCCGGTCAGCCTCCGCCGCCGCTGGTTCTGGTGAAGGAAGTCTCCGCCGCCGACGTACCGATATTTTCTGAATATCCGGCGCAAACCTACGCGCGCAACAGTGTCGAAGTGCGCGGGCGAGTGGACGGCTATATCGACAAATGGTTGTTCCGGCCGGGCCAGCAAGTTCACTCGGGCGACGTTCTCTACGTTCTCGACCAACGTCCCTATGAAGCCGCTGTCGCACAGGCCAAAGGCAACCTAGCCCAGAGCGAGGCCGATCTCGAGTTTGCCCGCAAACAAGTGGCGCTGCTCCAGGCCGAAGCAAATCTCGCCGCATCGCAAGCCAATCTCGTGAAAGCGCAGCAAGACTACGAGCGACTGACGCCGCTGGTCAAGGAAGAAGCTGCAGCCAAACAAGAGCTGGACGCTGCGGTCGCGGCGCTCCACGCAGGGGAAGCCACCGTGCGCGCCAGCCAGGCCAACGTCGATCAAACCCGGCTATCCACGCAAACGCAAATCGCTTCCGCCGAAGGAAAAGTCGAAGCTCAGCGGGCAGCCCTGCGCACGGCGCAGCTCAACCTTGAATACGCCACCATCCGCGCGCCGATTACCGGACTCATCGGCGATACCCTCGTTCCGGTCGGCGGTTTAGTGACCGCCAATGCACAGCAGCCGCTCACTACCATCGTTCCGCTCGATCCCATCTGGGTTCGCTTCAAAGTGAGCGAGGCCCAGTATCTGGCGTTCAAAAAGCGTGGCGCGCTCTCTTCCTCAGCTCTGACTCTGGTCTTGGCCGACAATAGTGAGTTTCCTCATAGGGGCAACATCACGAACACGCTGAATCAAGTGGATCCGAAGACCGGCACGCTCGAAATGCAGGCCAACTTTCCCAATCCGCATAGCACGCTGCTTCCCGGCCAGTTCGGGAAAGTGCGCGTCGAAACGGAAATACGAAAGAATGTTGTTTTGGTCCCGCAGCGCGCCGTACAGCAATTGCAGAACATGGTGAACGTCTACACCGTTGGCGCCAACAATCAGGTGGAACTCCGCGTGATCACTACCGCGGAGCGCTCAGGCGACAACTGGATTGTGACCCAAGGCCTCAAACCGGGCGACCGCGTCATCGTGGAGGGCCAGCTTCGCGTCCGGCCAGGCATGCCCGTAACACCGAAGCCCTACCAAACCGGAAGCTGATCCAGCATGGCGCATTTTTTCATCCGCCGCCCGGTCTTCGCTATCGTTATCGCGATCGTCATCATCATTCTCGGCGTCGTGGCGATTCCGACTCTACCCATCGCGACATTTCCCGAAGTCGTCCCGCCGGTGATTCAGATCAGCGCGACTTATCTGGGCGGCAACGCCATCGATCTCGAGAAGACCGTCGCGCAGCCCATCGAAGAGCAGCTCGCCGGCCTCGACGGCATGCTGTACTTCCTGTCGAGCAGCGCGAACAACGGCACCATATCCATCTCCGTCACCTTCCAACTCGGCACGAATCCTGACACGGCCACCGTTCAGACCCAGAACAAAGTAAACCTCGCGCTCCCACGTCTGCCACCAGAAGTACAGCGGCAGGGCGTCGTGGTGAAGAAAGTTTCGAGCGCGTTCCTCATGGTGGTCGGCCTCACCGCACCCGACGAACGCTACGACTCGATGTTCCTGGTGAATTACGCGCAGATCAATCTGCTGAATCAGCTTGGCAGTCTGCCCGGCGTAGGCGACACGCGTCTCAGCTCGCCGCTGGTCTATTCGATGCGCGTCTGGGTGGATCCCGACAAGATGTCGAAGCTCGGCCTCACTGCCACGGATGTCAGCAACGCCATCAACGCGCAGAACCGCCAAAACCCGGCGGGTTCGCTCGGTGCATCTCCGGCTCCGCCGGGCACTGCTTTCCAGTACGCAATTTCCGCGCCGGGCCGCCTGCTTGATCCGCGCGAGTTCAGCGACATCGTCCTGCGTGCGCAGCCCGACGCCTCGCTGGTTCGCATTCGCGACATCGGCCGCGTTGAACTCGGCGCGCAATCGTATTCGAGCTTCAATCGCCTCAATGGCCATCCTTCCGGCAGCGTGATTGTGTTTCTTTCGCCCGGCGCCAACGCGGTCCAAACGGCCGATCAGGTCAAGGCATTCCTCGAGAAGGCCAAGCAGAATTTTCCAGCGGGCGTTCAGTACGAGATCCCATACGATTCGACGATTTTCGTACGCGCTGCCATTAAGGACGTTGTCATCACTCTTTTCTCCGCCGTCGGCCTGGTGATTCTGGTCGTCTTCGTGTTTCTCCAGAACTGGCGCGCAACTTTGATTCCGTTGCTGACGGTTCCGGTCGCAATCGTGGGCACGTTGGCGCTTTTTCCGCTGCTCGGATTTTCCATCAACATCACCAGCATGTTCGGACTGGTGCTCGCAATCGGTATCGTCGTAGACGACGCGATCGTGGTGGTGGAGGCGGTGCAGCGCAATATCGACGACGGTCTCGCGCCGCGCGAGGCTACATTCCGCGCCATGGACCAAGTCTCGGCGCCCGTGGTCGCTATCGCTTTCATCCTCGCCGCTGTGTTCATCCCCGTGGCGTTCCTGGGCGGAATCAGTGGACAAATCTACAAGCAATTCGCACTGACCATCGCAACTTCAGTGTTGCTGTCCGCGTTCAGCGCGCTTTCGCTGAGCCCGGCCCTCAGTGCGATGCTGCTCAAACCGCATAAAGCCACGCGAAACCCGCTGTCGCGCCTCGGCGACTGGTTCAACCGCGCCTTCGCATGGGCAACAAATCGCTACATTGCAGGCGTTTCCGCGATGATTCGCCGCTCCGCTTTCGCGCTGGTCGCTTTAGCCGCTTTCTGGGCCGCGGGGGCCTGGTTGTTCAGAGCGCTGCCAAGCGGCTTCCTGCCCGATGAAGACCAGGGGGCCATCTTTGTCTCGGTCCGGCTACCTGACGGGGCCTCCACCGACCGCACTGATGCCGCCGTGAGAAAAATCGAACAACGCATCGCACAGCTCAAAGGCGTGAAGAGTTGGTTCGTCATCGGCGGCACCGATTTCGCCACGCAGGTCAACAGCTCGAACGTGGCAGGCATCATCATGGCGCTCAAGCCTTGGGAAGAGCGCACCACTCCCGATCTTCAGTTAAATGCCATCATCGCCCGCGCCAATCGGGCCTTTGCCGAAGTTCCGGAAGCGATCACGTTCGCGTTCGGCCTGCCGCCCATCACCGGCCTAAGTCTCACCGGCGGATTCCAGTACGTGCTCGAGGACCGCGCCGGTGGGGACCTCGATCAATTGAGCGCAGTCGGCGACGGGATCATCGGTGCCGCTCGCCAGAATCCGCGCCTCGGAAACATGATCGGTACCTTTCGCGCTGCGGTCCCGAGCTACAGCGTCGACATGGATCTCGACAAACTCCAGACACTCGGCATCCCGGTGACGGACGCCTACAACACCCTCCAGACCTTTCTTGGCGGGCTGTACGTGAACGACTTCAACCGCTTCAGCCACACCTGGCAGGTTCTCGTCGAGGCTGAGCCAGATTTTCGCGCGCGGCCCTCCGACATTGATCATTTCTACGTGCGCAGCGGCGATGGCAACATGGTCCCGCTGGGTACGCTTGCATCGGTGAAGCCCAGCACGGGTCCGGACGTGGTCTACCGCTACAACCGGTTTCGCGCGCTGCAGATTCTCGGTGGCCCCGCGCCGGGCGTCAGTTCGGGCGAAGCGATCGACATCATGGAGAAGCTCTCCGCGAATATTCCTGCCGGCTACGGCTATGAGTGGACCGGAACCACGTACCAGCAGAAGCTCGCGCAAGGCCACGAGGGGCTGATCTTCGGTTTCGCCTCCGTGCTTGTGTTCCTTTGTCTCGCCGCCCTGTACGAAAGCTGGTCGATCCCGTTTGCCGTGTTGTTATCGCTTCCGCTCGGATTGTTCGGCGCTCTGCTTGCTGTTTATCTACGCGATTATCCATACGATATCTACACGCAGATCGGCATCGTGACCCTGATCGGTTTGGCTGCGAAGAACGCAATTCTGATCGTCGAGTTCGCTAAAGACAGCCGCGAGAAGGAGAACATGCCGGTGCGCGAAGCAGCGCTCCACGCCGCGCGTCTCCGCTTGCGCCCGATTCTGATGACTTCGTTCGCCTTTATTCTCGGCGTGGTTCCGTTGTTCGTTGCCACGAGAGCGAGCGCGGCATCGCGGCGCTCGCTCGGGACCGCGGTGTTCGGCGGCATGAACGCCGCCACTCTTCTCGCCGTTTTCTTCGTTCCAGTCCAATACTACGTCATCGAAACGCTGGTTGAGCGCCGTCGGACGCGAACGGTAGGAGAGGCGCCCGCCTCGGAGCCTGTCGCTTGAACCGGCCAGCAACACTGCTGCTCCCGCTCCTGGCGCTCATGCCGGCCTGCACCCTGGGCCCGAATTACCATCGGCCGCCACAAACATTACCGGACCAATTCCGGACCGCGCCGCAAGCCGCGGCAAACGCATCCATCGGCGATACGAGATGGTTCGAGCTTTTTCGCGACCCGACGCTGAAAGAGCTGATCGACAATGCGCTCCGCGAAAACTTCGACGTGCGAATTGCCGCCGAGCGCGTGATCGAAGCCCGCGCGCAGGTGGGAATTACCCGTGCCGGCTTGTTCCCTACAGTCGACGCCACCGGCCAGTTCTCGGCTTCCCAGTCGTCCGCCATTGGCGCGTTCCCGTTCCCTGGCGGCCAGCCCTTCAAAACTAGCTACACGCAGGCTGGGCTCAACTTCAATTGGGAGATCGACCTCTGGGGCCGCGTCCGGCGCCTCACGGAAGCAGCACGCGCTCAATACCTCGCGAGTGAAGAAGCGCGGCACGGGGTGGTTCTTTCGCTCGTTTCGGACGTAATGACCGGCTACTTTGCTCTGCGCGAGCAGGACCTCGAACTCGAAATCGCCCAGCGAACCCGCGATGCCGCGCAGCAGAACTTGCGACTGATCGAGTTGCGGCGCGAGCGTGGCGCTTCGAATGCGCTTGAAGTCCACCAGGCCGAACAATTTCTATATACGGCGACGGCTCAGATCGTAGCCACGCAGCGCGCCATCGGTCAAGAGGAAAATGCCCTGAGCCTGCTGCTTGGTAAAGCGCCCGCGGCGATCGAGCGCGGAACAGGCCTTGAGCAACTCCAGCCGCCTCCCGATCTTCCGCCCGGCCTGCCCGCCGCGCTGCTGGAACGCCGCCCGGATATTCGCCAGGCCGAGGACAATCTCATCGCCGCGAACGCGGAGATTGGGGCAGCACGCACGTTGTTCCTTCCCCAAATCTCGCTCACGGGATTCCTGGGCGGGCAAAGCCAGGCGCTCCTGGCGCTATTCTCCGGCCCCGCGCGCATGGCCAATATCGGTCCGTCCGCTACGGCGCCAATCTTTCACGCCGGACTCCGCGCCGGCCTTCAGCTTACGGAAGCGCAAAAGACGGAGATGCTGGTGAGCTACCAAAAGAGCATCTTTACCGCGCTGCGCGAAGTTTCAGACGCCTTGGTTGCCCACGAGAAAACTCACCAGCAGCGGCAGGAAGAGGAAAAACTGGTGGCGGCGCTCTCAGAGAGCGTTCGATTGTCGGAATTGCGCTATCGCGGCGGATTGGATAGCTATCTACAGGTTCTGGACGCGGAGCGGAATCTCTTCGGGGGCCAACTCCAGCTTGCCCAGCTGCGGCTTCAAGAGTTGGATTCGGTGGTTGATCTGTATCGCGCGCTCGGCGGCGGTTGGCAAGAATAGCGGAATAGGCGACGCGCTGACGAAAGACTAGACAGTCGCCGGTCCCCGCCTTCAGAATGGCTCGATCATTCCCACAAAAGACGCACGGAACCGGCAACCGTCTCTGCTATTCTGCCCCACGCTTGGGACAGCGTTACCGATTCTGATATTGCCGCACTTTCGAGCCTGGAACAATCCAACAATCCAACCATTCGGTGCAGGCAAACGCCTTAAAGAGCACTCTCGAACTACTGTGCCACCCGGTTAGGAGCAAAGGACTATATCCCCCGATTGCGGGATGTCCCCCGCCGAAAAAGTGAGCGCGGTCGTGGTGATCGTGTAGTCAAGCCCCGACGTCAATCGCATGCCGTTTCGAAATACGGCGACGCACGATGCCGGACTGGGCACTTGTGACATGACAGCGTGAAGGACGCGTTGCTCCCGTTCACCACGCCCGCGGGCGTCTTCATGTCCACGAAACTCACACCCTTGATCGTGACCGAAACGCGATAAGAGGCTAGCAGTATGTCGCTCGCTTGCGGCACCGTGGTGTTCCGAAACGTAACCGTATTGCAGGCGATCGTGTAATCTTTGTTTTGTTGGAGCAGTAGTCCATTGCGGAACAACTCCATGCTGGTCGCAGGTGCGCGGATGGCCAACGTGAAGCTCGTATTGCTGCTGTTAATCGGTCCGCTGGGGACTTCGGCTTCCACAAACGTTCCATTTCCGCTTGTGCCGCCGCCCGAGCCGCATGGTCCAGACGTCCCGTCGACGTCCAAACAATCGCCGAGATTACCCGTCGCACCGTCAATCGCGCCTGTCGAGTCGATCTCAGCAGCGCGTGCCACCGCAGAACTCCCTTCCACCGGACAGACGTTGGGCGTTGCAGTCCAGTGATGTTGGCGATTGCCAGATTGGTCTGTGCAGGCGGCGTCGATCCCTCCGAGGGCGGCGGAGGTCGTGGGTGGCGTCAGTGGTGGTGAGCCCTGGGTACAGTCTCAGGAGCGAGCCGTACGCTCGCCACCGTCAACGCTGTGCTGCTTGCTGGGACTGCCCATGCCTCGGTGTAGACCGATGCCCCGCCGTCGTTATATTGCACGGTGTAAATCACGGGCGTGACCGCCGTCGGCTCGGAACGAGCTGCACATACAATAGGCCGTTGACGATCTGCAGCCGAATGCTCAATCGTGCAATGTCGCTCGCATCCGAGGCCTCGAAGCTCTGCAAAAAATCGTAACGATTCCGTTGAACCGCCTACCTCGGAACTAAACAGCGTGTCCTGAATGGTCGTCAGAGGTGGAGTGGCGCCTAGCCTTAAGGAAAATCCCAAGGCGGCGCACAACAAATTCGCGCACCTGGGCCACCGGCGGAAACCGAACTGCCTCCCTGAATCATTTGCGAGATCGGATCGGCGATCCGGCTTCAGGTTAGTCGGAGGCCTAGCACGGCGTTCCGGGGCGCAGCGTGCCTCGATTGACGAAGTTTTTGAATTGTCGCGGCTTGCGGCGCTGGAATTTTAGTGGAACGGTGGTGACTCGGGCTGAATCCGCTCCACACCCAGATAGGGCCGGAGCGCTTCGGGAACCACCACGCTCCCATCGGCTTGCTGGTAATTCTCGATGATCGCCACCCAGGTGCGACCAATGGGCAGCCCGCTGCCATTCAGTGTGTGAACGAACTCCGCTTTGCCTCTGCCCGATTTTGCACGGATTGACGCACGCCGGGCTTGGAAGGCCTCGCAGTTCGAGCACGAAGAGATTTCCTTGTAGTCGTTCTGGCCCGGCAGCCAGACCTCGACGTCGTACGTCTTGGCGGATTGGAATCCCATGTCTCCGGTGCAGAGCACGATCGTCCGGAATGGCAGTCCCAATCGTTTCAGAATGTCTTCAGCATCCGCCGTCATCTTTTCCAGTTCGTCATAACTCTGGTCCGGGCGCGCGAACTTTACCATCTCAACCTTGTGGAATTGGTGCACGCGGATAATTCCGCGCACATCGCGCCCGTATGATCCTGCCTCGCTGCGAAAACACGGCGTGTACGCTGTCAGACGTATTGGGAGCGCATCGGCATCCAAAGTCTCGTCGCGGAAGAGATTGGTGACCGGGACCTCCGCAGTAGGCGCCATCCAAAGGTCGCGATTGTCCACTTTGAACAAATCCTCTTTGAACTTGGGAAGCTGGCCGGTTCCGTAGAGGCTCGCGGAATTGATCATGCAAGGCGGAAACACTTCCGTGTACCCGTGCTCGCGCGTGTGCACATCCAGCATGAAACTCATGAGCGCGCGCTCGAGTTTCGCGCCGATGCCCCAATACACTGCAAAGCGCGCGCCGCTGATCTTGGCCGCCCGCTCCAGATCGAGAATCTTCAGTTCTGGTCCAAGGTCCCAGTGCGCTTTGGGTTCGAAGTCAAACTGGCGTGGCGTCCCCCAGCGGCGCACCTCGACGTTATCGTCGGAGCTGCGGCCTACCGGGACCGATTCGTGCGGGATATTCGGTATTCCGGCCAGCAAATCGCGAAATTTATCCTCCAGCTCCTTGACCTTCTCATCCAACGCCGTGATGCGATCGCCCATTGCGCGAACTTTCTGCTGTTGTTCTCCAGTGTCGACGCCCTGCTTCTTGAGCTTGCTGATTTCCTGGCTCTCGGCGTTCCGCTGAGCCTTGAGCTGCTCAGATTCGGTCACCGCCGCACGCCGCTCTGTGTCCAATTCGCGAAACTGCTCGATGTTGAGTTCGAACCCGCGCGTCTTCAATCGCGCCGCATAGGCATCGAGATTGGAGCGAAATTGAGACAAATCATGCATGCAAGTTTCAGTTCACGATGACAAGCGCCAGCGACTAGCGGTCGGAAATCGGAACCCAGCGCTGGCCCACTGGGAGACCAATATAATCGGCGCGCGGCCGAATCAGCCGATTGTTCCGATATTGCTCCAGCACGTGTGCGGTCCAGCCAGACATGCGGCTAACCGCGAAGATCGGCGTGAACAGATCGATTGGAATGCCAAGCGAGTAGTAGGTCGAGGCCGAATAGAAATCGACGTTGGCGTTGAGACCCTTCTTCTCCTTGATCAATTCTTCCAACTTTTTCGACGTGAGATAAAGATCCAGATGTCCGGTCCGCCTGCCCAGTTCTTCCGACAACGCACGGAGGTGTGTCGCGCGCGGATCCTCGGTCCGGTAGACGCGATGACCGAAACCGGCGATCTTCTTCTTGTTGGCGAGCATGTCTTCGACGTGCGCCACCGCCGC
>Ga0126371_10006239_pt1 | contig 10594 bp, 9 predicted proteins | sample PanSoiMetaPlot_4_FD_110145 | JGI IMG/M metagenome (GOLD analysis project Ga0126371, IMG submission 110145) | Tropical forest soil microbial communities from Panama - MetaG Plot_4 | ecosystem: Environmental > Terrestrial > Soil > Tropical forest > Bulk soil | place: Panama | collected 2016-02-17
AACTTGGCAAGAACCTGATCTACATTCAGCAAGCCTACGACATGGTTGCTGCGGGGATCTTCCCCGCCATTCTCATTGAGTCGGGGAGGCAAACCTATCGACTTATCGGGCGGGCACTCAGGGAAGGGGAGATCCATATCAACGTCGGCTATTTTGATAGATGGGATCAACAGTCAAGCACTTTTGACACAATTAATGCAAATAACTTTATAGACTTAGAAAGAGTACAAAGTAACCTTGAGAACAATGATAGTATGACATTTCAAGGCGTGAACTATGCGCAATCAATGCCAATAATGAGTTTATCAGGATATAAAGGTTCTATTGATAATACGACCATTCCAGGGTTTGAATTTCTACGACATGATCTCGATATCGTCTTTCAAATCCTGCCATATAGCGTTTAGGAGGCAATATGTCAGACATTCCAAAGGGCCTCGCTCCTGCCAGATACATCGGTGGACACGCGGTGGAACTTGGCCCGGGGCAGCGATACTACAACATTGATGGGACACCACGCCGAAGCCGCATGCTTGAACATGGCGACGAACTCTTGATGAGAGATGAGGACGTACATGGCAAAACCTTGTGGCATGATCCCCATTACTCTCTGCCATCCATCAAAGTTGGGCTGGGCCGCGTTGTGATGCCACAGCATGCAGGGCTGTCCAATGAGGAGTTAGCTCTGATCGGGTATGAGTGGCATATGGGTAGAAGCGATGTGGAGGCCCTTGAGCCCATTGCGGATACAGCGCCTGCCCATGAAGTCCTTGCCGACTCAGCGGTTGCCTCGCAAGTCGTGGCCCCCGACGGGGAAGCAAGGATCATCGAGAGCCCTGTTGAAACTGCAAAAGCGGCAGAAAGTGAGAATAGCTGATGGCTGTGATAGTTCCGATCCGTAGTGACAACAGCTACATAGGGCTGGCAAAAGAGGTTACCCCCGGTACCCCTGTGGCACCAACGACGTTTCCTCGCTGGCAAAGTCTTTCCATTGAAATCGACGCCAAGATGGAAGACATCTGGGAAGTCGATGGATCGCGTCGCTTGTCCACGATTATCAAAAATCGGCAGATGGTCAAGATCAAGTTCACAGCGGCGCTACGTCCGATTGAGCTGGGACTCATCGAGTCGGCAGCGATGGGAGCATCCTCCGATACCTACACAGGCCCGACCGTGAATACAACGCTCTCATCAGGGTCTTCCATTGGAGCAACATCGATCTCCGTTGCAGCAAACACAGGACTCACCGGGTCGACCGTGATTCCGTTGGTGATCGATGCGGGCCTTGCAACCGAGGAGATTGCATTGTTTGCTCCGCCTGTCACGGGCGCAGGTCCATACACGCTGAATGTGAGCAATACCTACAACGGTGGCAATGGCTTGAAGTTTGCGCACACCAGTGGCCACACAGTGCAGGGCGCGGCAAACCATGTCATGGTCGATCAATCCGACGGGGCCTATTGGACATTTGAGGTTGGACTTGGCACCCTCTTTGGTGCAGGTGGCACAACTTTGCGAGTACGCACCTGTAAAATCGAGACATGCAAACGCTCTGCCAAAGCCGGTGGACTTCTCATGCATGACATTGAAGTCGTTGGCATAGCCTCGACCGTGCAAGGATCTCCTGCGACGGTCACCCTGGAAAGCCACCAACCCTTCTTGTTCACACAGAGTGCCTGGACCGTCGACGGGGCAACGACGGGCGATGCGCCCAACCTCAAGAGCTTCGATATTGAGCAGAAGAATAATTGTGACGTTGATATCCAGACCGAGCAACTCACGCTTGCCGCGATTATCTATGGCATGCTCACGGTCGGCGTTGGCTTTGATGTGGTTTTCACCGCTGCCTCGAAGATTTACCAGACCTACTTTGGGTCAACGACGGGAACCACCGATGCCCAGGCCCTTGGACTTGGTAGCTTGCTCGTGACCTTCACCCAACCCGATACCCTGCAAACCGTGCAATATAGCATCCTAACGCTGGCCTATACCAAGATAGGAATGCCTGCCCCGAACAAGGATGGCAAGCACTACAGCTTGAATGTTTCAGGGACTAGCATTGCATCGCCACTCGCAGGCGTCGGCGTAAACAATGCGTATATGCTGCAAACCACTGTCAACAATACACAATACTCAGGATACTAAGCGAGGCAACACAATGAGTAAATCCAACGGAGTCATTGAGATCACGGAAGAAGAGGCAAAGCAGGTCATTGAGACCATGAGCACCGTGAATCTCGATGAAGTGACCAATGAAGTTGTCCGTGTCAAGGTCAGCGAATTCAAGGAAGTCGAGGCTCTCGACGACAACGGGGAACCGATCTGCAATCCTGAGACAGGGGAACCTTATAAGCGGCGTGTGTGGCATACGCGGACTGCTGAGATCTATGATCTTGTTCCCCTGCCGCTCTACAACCGCATGGTGAAACTGCGAGATCAAATTCAAAGCAAGAAGATCACGCAAGAGGAAGCCATCAATCCGATGGGGGATCTGGTGTATGAAGTGTGGCAAGCAAGCGAACCTTGGATGACCAAAGAGCATTTCATTGCATCTGTGCACGGGGAAACGATTGCGATGCTCTTTATGCGTTTTTTCACGAAGAGCCGCCTGCAGAACAACAAAGCCTAGCACGGCGGCAATACAACGAACGCAAGCGGCAAGCCCCAAAGCCGATAGAGGGTGTGATAGTCGATGCTGACTGTGATTGGAGCCTTGAAGACGTGGATACAGCCATTGAAACTGCACAGCAACTCGAGGAGGCAGACCCGGAGGCAGCAAAGCAACTCCGTGCACAGGCAGCGATGGTCAAAGAAAAGCTACGAGGTACCACGGATCTCAGGGAACCCTATGACCCATCGGCGTTGCAGGCACGGGTTTTGCGGTTCTATCAGGGCGGGGTCACCGTGGCAGATCTTGACCGCATGCGGTATCAACGATTCTTCGGGTTGGTTCGTGAAGCAGAGTTGATTGCAGAGGATGAGCGAAAAGAGTACGACAACGCAAAGCATGGCAATAGCATGGATGGCAGGGCAGCACTAGGAGATCAACCAGAAGAGTACACAGGGGAAACGATCAAACTTATTTGAGGATGTATCGATGGGCGAAGAGACAATATGGTCACTTAGCATAGATGGCAGCAGTGCGGTCGCAACACTCGATGAGATCGGGGCAGGCCTCGACGCGCTCATTGAACAGTTCGCTGCCGTCGGTGGTGCTGCCGGTGACCTCACTGCCGTCGATGACGCGCTGACTGCGCTTGGGTCAACTTCTGCCGACTCAACCGCTGAGGTCGATGGGCTCAATGAAGCCCTCTCTGCCATGTCCTCGACCATCGCAGAAGACACAGCGATCATCGATGGGCTCAATGAAAAGATTGCTAATCTTGAAGCGCAACTCTTTGCGCTTACGGGAGAATTTGCAGACTCTGGAGAGAGTGCAGGGCTCTTTGCTACGCTGCTAGGCGGTGCAGGCGATGCAGCGGCAGCGGTCGGTGATGCTCTCACTGCTGCTCAAGGACCTCTGCTCATGATCTCCCTGGCAGGCGTCATGGCAGGAAAGTCGCTTTACGACGCAGGGACCCAGGGACAGCAGGGCATTGAGTTGATTCAGGGGATGGCAGGGGCAACCAATCAGGATGTACAAAATCTTGAGGCCTCAGCGCTTTCCCTAGGCGACACGATGCAAGAGGCCACGGCAGGCTTCTATCAGGTAGCCTCAGCGGGCTACACGGGTGCCGATGCAACCAAGGTCTTCACTGCTGCCACGGAGGCGGCAAAGGGGGCACAGACCTCATTGCAACCAGTGTCCACGGCATTGACGAGTATCATGGCAGCTTACAACGAGAACGCAGATCAAGCAAAGACGACCACTGATCAGATGACCGAGGCGGTTTTTGTTGGGAAGCAATCCTTCGATGCCTTCGCCTCTGCTATCGGACCTCTTGCAGCCACTGGCCACAATGTCGGTCTCAGTTTTGCAGAGGTTGCCGCTGCCGAGGCCACAATGACCCAGATCAACCCCAATGTGCGCCAGGACACAATGCAACTCAATTCGCTCTTCACGAACATGGATATGTCCATGGACAAAGTGGCGAACACCGCCAAGGGTCTCAACCTCAACTTCAGTGAAACGCACTATGCCAGCCTCAACCTGATAGACAAGCTCCAATATCTCGCTGATGTGTCCGGGGGAACCAATACCGTTGCCTTTCAGAAGATGGTCGGGGGCGTGAACGGCGTGAAAGCTGCTTTAGCACTCCTCTCCAATCAAGGAAATACCTACACGGGGGATCTGCAAAAAATCCAGAATAGCCAGGGTGCAACGGACGACAAATTCAAGCAATCACAGCAGACGATTAGCTCGCATATGGATAAGGTCGGTGCAGCGTTTTCTCTCTTCTCGACGAAGTTCATGGATGCCCTCGGGCCCAAGCTCATTCCCATTCTTGATGCCCTATCTTCCAATATCGGCAAATTTGCAGACTTCCTCACATCCCACATGGACATTGTGATGCCGGTCCTGGCAGGGCTTGCAGCGATGTTCGGAGCTATCATCGTCGGGGCCATTGCTGCCTTTATTATCTCAATCGGCACCGTCGCAGGGATTGTCCTTGGAGTCGCTGCAGCCATCGGCTTGCTCGTCGGAGGCATCGTTGCCCTGGTCATGCATTGGGGAGATATCACCAAGGCATTCTCCAATTTTGTCGGCGGAATCGGGGCAAAGGTGACGGGATGGTTCGACGCATTTGCACATAAAGTATCTGATGCTACACAAAATGCAAGCGATAAGGCACAGCAACATACGCTTGAAATGAAGGACAACGTCCTTAAAAATGCAATAGATACAGAAAATCAGTCGATCCAAAGATTTGATATGATGCGTCAAGGCATCCTTGAACAATTGAAACAAACAAAAGATGGAGCAGAAAAGCACGCATTAGAAATAAAGCTTGCAGAAACAACGCATGCAGAGCAAGCAGCGATCGATGTGAAAAACAAGCATGTTAAGATGCGGCAAGATACGGAAAGTGAACTCGATAAGCTCAAAAAGAGCGCATCCGACAAATTTGGCAGTATTGGCAAGGATATTCAGACCATCGTGGGCAGCGTCGTTAAGTGGCTGGGGGATAAATGGAAAGATACGGTAAATGCCGTAGTAGGCAGCTTTGAGTGGCTCTACAATCATAACTACTATTTCAAGGATCTTGTCGATACCATACAAAAAGTTATCAAAGGCGTGACAGATTGGCTCAAAGGTGCGTGGGAAACCGTCAAAAATGACGCATCCGCCACTTGGAATTGGCTGGTATCTAAGGCAACATGGCTGTGGGATCAGATCAGCGCTCCATTCAGAAATGCTTGGAGCCAGTATATAGGTCCTGCACTCACAAGTCTCTGGAATAGCGTTACGAGCGCATGGAACGGGTTTGTAAGTCAAGCTGAGAACTTCGGTGAAAATGTTATTAACGCTATAGCTAACGGAATAAAGGCAGCAGCAGCAAATGTAAGCAAGGCCGCATCTGACGTTGCAGGCGACATTGCTAAATTTCTTGGCTTCCATTCGCCTGCCGAGGAAGGCCCTGGTCGCGAGGCCGATGTGTGGGGACCTAATTTTGTGGACATGTTCGCCTCCGGCATTGAATCGCGCCAGGATCACCTTCGCGCCGCATTGCAAGGCGTTGCAGGGACCCTGGCATCCTCGTTCAATCCACAGATTTCAGGGACGCTCAATGTCGCCACTGCTACCCCTGCACCGCAAGGCGCAGGCTCTGATCAAGGCGTCGTTTACCTTGCACAAATTGCCGCATCTCTCAATACCCTGGTGCAGCGAGGGGGTCAGGGCGGGCAAGGTGTGACCATGAACAACACGATTGCGCCAGGAACGCAGAGCGCACAGCTCCTCAACCAATTCATCCAAAGCCTGTCAGGATACGGATATGAGGGTACGCAGCGCGGCACGGGAGGATCGTGGTAGATGGTTGCTTCCTACTTCTTTGGCTCGTACCAAATCAATGCTAACAGCGGCGGGCTCGGATTGTTCGTAGAAACAAAAAATCTCAGCATGCCCGTTGTGAAGCCAACTTCTTTTGTTGTCGCTCGGCGTGACGGAACTAAAAAGTCAGGAGAGGTTGTAGATGCACGTCAAATTGATTTGGGTATTAGGGTTATAGGTTCGTCGCGCCTAGATATGCTCTCACGCCTTGACAGTCTACAACAAGCGCTTGCGTTGCGCGGGCAGAATTTGACTATTCACGATACAGGGACACGTTTTTACCAGAATGTAGACTGCACCTCTGCAGATGCCAAGCTTGATAAAAACAGCGTGGTGAAATGCCTTGTTGCCTGTAAAATGGTGGCATACGACCCATATGCGTACGCTTCTACCTCTTCGTCCTATGACACAGGAACTGTAGCATTAACTTCTGCGAACTCACTGTGGAACTTTGCAGCTATCAATATCACTGGCGGCGGGACCTACCTGAGTTATCCACTACTACATCTGATAAATAATACATCAAGCGGATCGACGACGCTTACCACTGCTCGCAATAGTGGAACAATGTATACCACGCTTCCAGTGAACGCAACGAGCTTCAGCGCAAGCGTTGGTGACACGCTGCAGCTCTCTAGTGGTGGCAATACCCAGAACGTCACGGTGGGCACGGCTTTCAGTGTTGGCGCGACGACGATCACGGTGACCTCGTTCACTGCCAATGCAACGTACCCGATCGGGGCAACGGTTGCAAAGATCACGCAGTGGAACAGCATTCAGATCTCCCAATCTCAGGACTCACAGACACTCAGTGCAAATTCAACGGCCTCAGTGCCGCTTCCCAACGCGAACGCAGATTACGTGGACGTGCAATGCAATCCTGCTGTAGGTATGTCGATCATCACCAACAATAGTGGAAAATTGAGCGATCCGATCGGCCTCTATCCCGTGGTTGAGCCTGGGACTACGACGTTCAACATTGGCATTTCATCATCGTCGGCTGTCAGTGCAGAGGCAGTGATATCGTGGCAATCCCGTTATTTGAGCTAGAAAGGGGTATCTTATGACACGGTTACCTGTAGTGGGATCGGATATTAACAACTGGGGGACGCTTCTTAATGCGTTTCTTGCCGTTGCACACAATGCCGATGGCAGCCTGAATCTGCAAAATGGCGTGCTCCAAATAAAAGATCTAGCGGGGGTTGCATTCTCTGCTCTTTATGTTGACGTAAATGGATATACAACGCTCCAATGTCCTCCTGATACCAATATCGGGCAATTTATTGATAATGCGGGAAATACAATAGTCTATTTTGATGGTGGAAACGGCATTCTTGTTCTAGGCCCCGGGAAGTTTTACGCGGGAGAAGACCCTTCACATCACCCCGGGGGAATCCTGGGCGTTGATCAATCGAACAGCTATACACAAGTAAAAGCACATCAAACGGGAAACGGCGTAGAAATAACGGATAGTAGCAATGTTGTTCTTGCTACTTTTGTAAGCACAAATAAGATATTCACCACAAATGGCGGACAAATTGTAGAAAGGACAGGAACATCTTCTACGAGCTATACCGTTCTAGCATCAGACTACATTGTAGCAGTTACGTCAACATCAAGCGCAGTAACGGTAACATTGCCAGCAGCAGCAGCAGGAAATGCAGGACAAGTGTGGATAGTAAAAGATGAAAGTGGTGGGGCTGCAACACATAATATCACAGTAAAGACAAATGGAGGAACTATAGATGGTGTGGCGGCAGGAACGGGAAAGGTGATCAACACGAATTACGGATCTCTAAAAGCGTACTCTAACGGCACAAACTATTTTACTATTTAGTTAGCAAGGTCAGAGGGATAGATGTCAGTAGGATATGGATTAGGATCTTACGGATCTGGGCTCTATGGAGCGGGTGCGCCTAGCGGGTCCCCTCAAGATGCCAATTTTCAAAAGTTTCAGGTGATCAAGGTCTACGATCCTACTGGGGTGTTCCTTGGAACAATTGATGATGCATCCTATATAACCGGCATCAAGGACACAATCAATGCTGCAAGCGATGCCATTCACATCATCCTGCCACGCGCCATCGACGCCTTTGATGGGCAGTATCAGCCAGGCTCTGCAGGCACGATTGCCATGGGGAACACCATTCAAATTTGGATGTACGGGGCAGGCATTGCTTCCAGTGGCATTCTTCGCTTCAATGGCATCATTGACACGATCACACCGAAGCTCGATGAGAACGGTGGGCAGTCCGTTGATGTCCTCTGCACACCTTACAGCCAACTGGCACTCGGTGACCACGCAGTGACGACCACGCTCAACATTGGCACGTCAGGGACCTCCTCGACTTACATTGATACCGGCGTGATGTTCTCGCAATTCTTTACAGGAAGCTATGTGGACAGCACGGGGACAACGCAGAGCACCATCGATGCGATCACAGGCAATCCGTATGGTGCACCGTACACCATGGACCCTGCTTCGGCATCCGCAACAGGGCAAAAGTCACAATTCAGCTTCCAGAATCAGACAGTGCTCTCTGCGCTTTCCAATGTGCTCTTGCTTGGGCCAAACAATTATTTCTTCAGAGTGAATCCAAATAAGACGGTGTTTTTCGGGCAAATACCCAATTCCCCAACATACACCCTGCTTCTTGGGCAACACATCACCTCGATTGAATTCCCACAAGACAATGTGCCGCGCAAAAACGTCGTCGTGATCCAGGGCAACGGCACGGTCAAAGGGACGTACACGGGCAGCTCGGTATCATCCTTGGGGCAACGCGTCTACTTCAAAGCCGACAACCGGATCACCGATACCAACACGGCGCAGGCCCTTGCCAATGGTATCGGCGCTCTCCTTGACCAAACGGTGATCCGTGCCAAGGTCAAGATCCCTGATTATCGAGGAGATACGCAGAGCGGGCTTGGCTTCGACATCGAAAAATTCCAGGTCGGGGAGACTGTGAAGATCGTTGATGCCCGTGCCCCTGCATCGAGTGCCACGGGCGCAGGGAGTATCTGGGGCGGCTTTGTGTGGGGCGGCGGGAAGTGGGGTGCGGCAAGCTCAGGGAGCCCAACGATCTGGGGAAGCTTTAATTGGGGACAGGCAACGTGGGGGACAAGCTTGGGTGCGATATTCAATACAGTGACGCCTATTATGGCTATCACTCGATCCTTCCACTTTGCAGAACTCGAATTGGGCTTTAAAGCACCTTCTCTCAACAAGAAGGTGTTCGATATTGAAGCAAAAATGAATGACGCGACCCTTTTGGGTTAATAGATGTGAGAAGTGCAAAAATGCACTTCTCAAGAAAGGATTAGGAGGTAGGTTCGATGATATCCCAGAGAGTCATTGGCTTGTACTCAGTGGGATCAATGGGTTCAGAGGGATCGATGTTTTCCCAACGAGCAAGCAAGGCTTGTTCCTGGGCTAGACGTTCCTGCTCTTTGGCAGCGCGGACTCTTGCATGCCTTAGCTTGTTTCCCTCTGTGATCTTAGCTTTATGCTCAGGAGTGTGCAGCATACCTGCTCTTTGCTTATTCCTTTCAGCAAGTCTAGCTTTGAATGCATCGTCGTGTATTTTCTTGCCTATAGCAGCTTTGCCAATTGCAGCTTTATGCTCAGGACTCAATGTCTTGCCTGTATGGGATGCGCTCAGTTTTGCCTTCTGCTCTTCACTCATAGCTTTGCCCTTATTAGGACTAGGCTTACCTTTGTTGGCTGCGCTTATCTTAGCAGACCACTCTGGGGGCCTAATGCGACCTTTTAGCGCCGCGCTTAGCTTTGCACGCTCTTCAGGAGATTTTATTCTCCCTTTGCCAGCTTCCGAGACCTTGGCCCTGTGCTCAGGAGTAAGCTTCTTGCCACGACGTAGAATGTTCCTTGCCTGGGCGCGTTCACGGTATCCTTGCCTAATTTCAGGGTCTACGTTTTCCCATCTGAGCCTGTGGGTAAGAGACATCTTTTGCCGTGTCTCCTCATCAGGGATCATTCCCAAAGTATTTCCTGCTGTAGGAGAGATGTTGTACTCAGGATGGAGGGTATCAATATAATGTTGCTCTCTCTCGATAAGCATGGACTTATCATCAACAAATTCAGCTACAGAGAAATCAAAGGCATCAGCGTCATATTTGTCGAAAGCATTTTGCAGGCGAGGGTTCTTGTGGTAGCCCTTCTGAAGAGATGTGAAATGGTCAAATTTACGACTTCGGAGGTTAACTGTGCTTCCTACATAACATTTCCCGTTTATGGTGTTTCTAATGATATAAACACCAGGGACTTTAGGCATGTTATTAGACTTATCAAAACGTGCCAATTCCTAACTCCTTTTGTTAGACCTTGGATATTTCTGTCCGTCAGGATGCCAAGGTCGCATCTTTTTGGAGATGGATAGCTAGTCCATTCCTAGACGGATGAGTCTATTTTAGCACGTTTTGATGAGTTTGTAAAACAAAAGTTCAGAAAGGAGACAAAATGCCTAGCGGTATCTTCGGTAGATAATTTGCCGCTTTCAAGTAGTTTTGCTGCTTGATCGAATAACCTGCTATATCGGGGGAAGCCTTGAGGAAGGTGATCCCGACGGAAGATCACAGTGATCC
>Ga0126371_10006240_pt1 | contig 10594 bp, 6 predicted proteins | sample PanSoiMetaPlot_4_FD_110145 | JGI IMG/M metagenome (GOLD analysis project Ga0126371, IMG submission 110145) | Tropical forest soil microbial communities from Panama - MetaG Plot_4 | ecosystem: Environmental > Terrestrial > Soil > Tropical forest > Bulk soil | place: Panama | collected 2016-02-17
CCTGGTGATTGAAAAGTTCACCACCAATGTGCACATGGCCCCGAATGGGCTGCGCACGGATAATCTGGATGCGGTGGTTCCAGCGCTGGGCTCGATGGTGGGCGGGGGAACGGTGGACGAAAAGAACAACCTCAACTTCAACCTCGTAGCCACGGTCAACGACGCACTGGCAGGTGCGGCTGCAGATCAAGCGGCCGGGGGCACGGGCGCAACTGTGGGCAAAATGCTGGGCGGTGGGTCCACTGCCTGCAAGAACGGGGGACTCAAAGTGCCGTTGCAGGTGAAGGGAACCACCTCCAATCCGCAATTTGTTCCGGATATTGGTGGAGTTGCCGCGGGCCTGCTGAAGTCCGAGCTTACTTGCGCGGGCGGCAGTCCGGGAAACCTAGCCAAATCGGCTGAAGGATTGACCGGAACGGGTACCAAGGGCACCGGCGACGTGGTCAACCAACTCGGTGGACTTTTCGGCAAAAAGCCCAAGCCGTAACCGGCGCGGATACGTCCAAACACCCGAATCACAAGGAGCAACTCATGAGCGGGAACAGCGTTTTGCGACGCGCGCGGCCAATTGTGCTTTTGGCCGCCGCATGGGGCTTGCTTGCGCCGCTGGCGACCCGCGGCCAGGGCGGCGAACCGCGCACGTTTGCGATTCGTGGGGCTAAGGTGTTTCCCGTTTCTTCGGCGCCTATCGAAAACGCCACTATCGTCGTCTCCAAGGGACTGATTACCGCCGTCGGCGCGAACGTAACCATCCCCCCGGATGCCTGGATGATTGACGGAAAGGGCCTCCTTGTCTATCCGGGATTGTTCGACGCTTTCACAGATGTTGGGCTGACGTCTCCGTCGGCCCCACCGGCGGATAAGGGCGAAAAACAGCGAGCGATTGCCCGTGGGCCGGAGGACCGGCCGGAAACGACGCCGTGGCGCAAGGCAGAGGACGAAGTAAACGCGACCGACCCCCGCGTGGAGTCATGGCGCAGCGCCGGCTTTACTACCGTGGTGGCCGTGCCAAAGGGAGGGATGTTTCCCGGCCAGGCTGCGATCCTGGATTTAGGCGAAGAACACGCGGGCGAGTTAGTGGTGAAGTCGCCGGTTGCTTTGCCGGTGTCGCTGCAAGCCTCCGGTGGTTTTCGCAGCTATCCCGGCTCGCTGATGGGCGCGATTGCGTACGTCCGGCAGGTATGGCTGGACACAAATTGGGGCACGCAAGCCAGCGCTCTTTACCAAAAAGATCCGCGCGGAATGGAACGCCCCAAATACACCCGCAGCGATGCCGCCATCGCGGAGGCGCTGGCCAAGCACGCCGTGGTTTTGTTGCCGGGAAACGAATCCCTGCAAATCCGGCGCGCGCTGCGGTTGGCGCAGGAATGGAAGCTCAACGCCGTACTCTATGGCGTGCAGATGGCGTATGAAGTGGCCCCGGAAATCGCCGCGGCCAAAACGCCGGTGCTGGTCAACCTGAAATGGCCGGAGGCGAGCAAAGACGCGGATCCCGAAGACACGCCTTCCTTACGGGAATTGCGTTTCCGCGACCGCGCGCCAGCCACGCCCGCGGCACTGGATAAAGCGGGTGTGAAGTTTGCATTTTATTCGGACGGCATTTCGGCACCCAAGGATCTTCTGCCGGCCGTTAATAAGGCCATGGACGCGGGACTCAGCGGCGATGCGGCTCTGCGTGCGTTAACCCTTTCCCCGGCTGAGATTTTCGGGGTTTCGCAAGTACTGGGATCGATTGAAGGCGGAAAAATTGCCAACCTGGTGGTGGCGGACGGCGACCTCTTCGACAAGAAAACCAAGGTAAAGATGGTCTTTGTGGACGGAAAAAAATACGAAGTGCGGGAACTGCTGCGGCCCAGCGAACCGCCCAAGGGCAGCCTCACTGGGAAATGGCAACTGAAGTTCACATCGCCGCAGGGGGAGGAAGAAGCAACAGCTGACCTGACGATGGAGCCGGACGGCACGCTGACCGGCATGGTGTCCAGCGAGCACGGCACGGGAACGGTGTTCAGCGGCTGGGTGAGCGGCGACAAGTTCAGCTTCACGATTAACGTGCAGATCGAAGGAAATGCCGGCGACGTGCTGTTCACCGGCACGTTGGAAGGGAATTCCATGAAGGGCACGATTCAGGCGATGGGCTATACGCTTCCTTTCACTGCAACGAAGCCCGATGCGTCAGCGGGGCTGCAGGAGGGAGGTGCGGAATGAAGCTGCGCATCCTGACTCTCGGTGCTTTCCTCTTCCTGTCGTTCGCAGCGACCCTGGCCGCACGTGAAAAAACCTCTCCTGCAGCCGCCGTTTACGCCGCGCCCTCCGTCATACTGATTCGCAACGCGACGATTCTCACCGCTTCTCACGGCACCATCGACAAAGGCGACATCCTGATTAAGGACGGAAAAATCTCGGCCGTTGGCGGAACGCTAAAAGCGCCGGGCGATGCGCTGGTGATCGATGCCACGGGACAGTTCGTAACCACTGGAATCATCGACTGCCATTCGCATATCGCAGTGGACGGCAGCGTGAACGAAGCCTCAGTGTCCGTTTCCTCGATGGTGAACATCGCCGATGTATTGAACTCCGACGACATCTCTATTTACCGCGACCTTGCTGGCGGCGTGACCACTGCGAATATCCTGCACGGTTCTGCGAATTCCATCGGCGGACAGACCGTGGTTATAAAGCTGCGCTGGGGCCAACCCGCGGCGAGATTGCCTTTCGAAGGAGCGCTACCTGGAATCAAGTTCGCCTTGGGCGAGAATCCGAAGCGTTCGAACCTTCGCGCCATCAGTGGAAGCGACCGCTATCCCGCCACCCGCATGGGCGTCGAGGAGACGATTCGCAGCGCCTTTACCGAGGCCCGCGATTACAAGAAAGCCTGGGACGACTTCAATAAGCGCGCGGCCGCCGGAGAGAAAAACCTGTTGCCGCCGCGGCGCGACCTGAAACTCGATCCACTGGTGGAAGTGCTGGAAGGGAAGCGCCTGGTGCACGCGCACTGCTACCGCGAGGATGAAATCCTGATGCTGCTGCGCGTGGCCAAGGAGTTCGGGTTTCACATCCAGACCCTGCAGCATGTGCTGGAGGGTTACAAGGTGGCGGATGAAATCGCCGCGGCGGGCACGGGCGCGTCCACCTTCTCCGATTGGTGGGCTTACAAGGTAGAGGCGTACGACGCCATCCCCTACAATGCGGCACTGATGACCAAACGCGGCGTGGTCGTGTCCATCAATTCGGACGACGCGGCCGAAGCCACGCACTTGAATCAGGAAGCGGCGAAATCGATTGCGTACGGAGGGCTGACGCGCGATGAGGCGCTGAAGCTGGTCACACTCAACCCTGCGATCCAGTTGGGAATCGAGAAGCGTGTCGGCTCAATTGACGCGGGCAAGGACGCGGACCTGGTGATCTACAACCATGATCCCCTTAGCGCTTTCGCGGTGGTCGAAAAGACCTTGATTGACGGGCTCGTTTATTTCGACCGCGCCAAGGATATCGCCGGCCGCGCAGCCCTTGAAAAAGAAAAGAAGGAGCTTCAGGAAAAGGCCGCCAAGGCGCGGGAGCAGGAAAAAGAGAAGGAAAAGAAACCCCAGGACAAGAAGGAAGAAAAGAAAGCGGAAGAGAAAAAGCCCGAGGGGAAAAAGCCGGAAGAAAAGCCAAAGCCTCCGCAAGGCGATCAGCTGGAAGGGGGTGCGAAGTGAACCCCTTCCCCAGATGTTTCGCGTTGATGTCGGTTTTTGCGGCATTGTTTGGTGGCGTCGGAGGATATGCGCAATCGGCGGGGGACTATGCCATTACCCACGCGAAGATTTTCACCTTGGCGGGCCCTCCGCTTGAAGACGGCACGGTGGTGATCCATGGCGGAAAGATTGCCGCGGTCGGTGCAGCCCTGGAGATCTCGGCAGGCGTGCAAGTGATTGACGCGAAAGGATTGCAGGTTTATCCGGGACTCTTCGATGCGGTGACGCAGATGGGTTTGCGCGAAGTCGGGTCCGTGCCCGCAACTGTGGATACCACGGAGGTTGGCTCCTTCAACGCGGATCTGCTAGCCGCCACGGCGGTGCTTCCTTCAAGCGCGCACCTCCCCGTGACGCGAGCCGCGGGAATAACGCAAGTAATCGCCGCGCCGGCCAGCGGTGGGCTGGACTCTGACGGCGCCGGCAGCCAGATAGCCGGCCAAGCCTCCGCCCTGCACATGGCGGGCTGGACCGTCGACGAAATGCTGCTGCGCAGAAGCGCGGCCATGGTGGTGATCTGGCCCAGTGTGGAGACGCATTCGTTCGACTTCTCGACTTTTTCTGTAAAAGAGAAACCCTTCACTGAAGCCAAGAAGGAGTACGACAAGCAGGTCGATCAGCTTGCAGCTTACTTCGAACAGGCACGGCACTACGCGCAGGTGCTGCAGGCCGCAAGCGGAGCAAGTTTTGCGCGCGACGTGAAACTCGACGCCCTGGCTCCCGTGATTCGCGGGGAGCTTCCGTTGCTTGTCTTTGCCGACACCGCCCGCGAAATCCGGGATTCCGCGGAATTCTGCGAAAAGCAGAAAGTAAAAATGATTCTCGCCGGCGGCACCGAAGCCTGGAAAATGAAAGACCTTTTGCGGTCCCGGGAAATTCCCGTGATTTTACGGCCCACGCTGGGCGCTCCACCGGAAGACGACAGCCCGTACGACCGCATGATGACCCAGCCGGAGGAGTTGCGTGCGGCGGGGGTTAAGGTGGTATTTGCGAGTTTTGACAACAGTTTTTCCCGGCGCCTGGGCCAGCAAGCGGCCAATGCCGTGGCCCACGGACTCCCACACGACGAAGCGTTGAAGGGAGTGACGCTATATCCAGCGCAGATCTTTGGTCTGGATGCGCAACTCGGCACGGTGGAAACCGGCAAAACGGCGAATCTCATCGTGACCAACGGCGACCCGCTGGATGTGACCACCGAGGTGCGCTATCTGTTCATCAAGGGACAGCTCACCTCCACAGATAACAAACAAAAGGCCTTGTACGAAAAGTATTTGAACCGCCCGAAACCTGCGCGATGAAGAACCGCCGGTGGCAGGCCGGCCAACTTCGACCGCAACTTTTTGCGCGGTGGTGCGTATCTAAGAAGGTACCGCCATGCGCAAAATCTTCCTCTTTCTCCTTGCTAGTGCGCTCGCAGCGTTTGTCCCAAGTCCCTGCCGCGCCGACGAAGCGCAGAAAATCATCGACCAATATTTGAAAGCAGTCGGGGGCCCCAAAGTGGTATCTCACCTGCAAACGCTTTCGATTGACGGAAGCATTGCGGCCACCGGCGACGAGGTTCCCGGCACCTACACGTTCAAGGTCAAGCAGCCAAACCGCTTCTATACCGAGCTGCGCAGCAACGGGAAAACGCTCATCGACTCGTACAACGGAAAATCGGCCTGGCACCAGAACCCGGAGGGGGAACTCAGCACGTTCCTCGGGCGGGAAGCAGTGGAAATGGAAGCCGCCGCGCAGTATTACAACGCACGGCTGCAGTCGCTGGCCAAGCGCAAGGTTGGCGTGGCTTATAAGGGAGAGGCGCAGGTTCGCGGCCTTGCCGCGCAGGAGCTGGACCTCACCTATCCCACCGGCGTGCAGTGGCAGGTCTTCTTCGATGCGAAAACCCACTTGATTCTGGAAGAAAAAGCACAAATCGCGGGGATCCCGCGGCAGGTGGATTATGACGACTACCGCGCCGTCCAAGGCCTCAAAGTTCCCTATAAGATCGAGTTGCGCCGCGGTAGCGAGGCCTACACGGTGAACGTGACGCGCACCGCGGTGAACGAAACCGTCGGCGAACGGGTCTTCGATTTTCCCATCAAGTCGCAGGTGAAATTGCCGGACCTCAAGAAACTCTTCGAGCAAATCGACGCCAACCAGAAGGAAATCGACAAGGTCAAGGAAAACTACGCCGGAGCCCGCGTCGAGGAAGAAACCGAATACGACAAAGCCGGGAAGCAGACCAAAAAAGAAGTTAAGGAGTTCAGCTTCTTCTATCTGGATGGCGAGGAAGTGTCCACGCTGACCGGGAAAGATGGGAAGCCCCTCAGCGAAGAAGAGCAGAAAAAGGAAAACGAGAAAACACAGAAAGAGATTGCCGGGATCCAGAAACGTGAAAAAAAGAAAGAAGCCAAGGAAGAAAAGGCCAAAGAAGAGGGTAAGGGAAAAAAGGAAGATGACGATCCGGGCATCGAAGCGTTCCTGCGCAGCTCGCAGTTCGTCAATCCGCGCCGGGAACGCTTTCGCGGACAGGACGTGCTGGTCTTCGATTTCGAGCCCAATCCGGAATTCCAGCCCAAGACCATGGCCGAAAAACTGATCCGCGATCTCGCCGGGGTCATCTGGGTGGACGAAAAGGCAAACGACGTGGCGCGCCTGGAGGCGTATTTCGTCGGCGATTTCCATTTAGCGGGAGGCTTGCTGGCCAGCGTGGAGCGCGGCACGAGCTTCACCTTCGAACAAGCCTATTTGAATAATGAGGTGTGGCTGCCAACCTATTTTGAAGCCCACATTGGGGCGCGCGTTCTGTTGGTGAAGGGCTTCAAGATGAACGCCATCACGCGGTACTCCGATTACAAGCGATTCAATGTGGAAACGTTGAACACTATCGGCAAGCCAAGAGAAACGGGAACCGCCGCCAATCCAACAGACTCTTCGCCTGAAAAGCCGCAGTGATAAGCACCAGAATCAGCGCGCAGCCGTGTGGTTGAGAACTTCGCGGACTTTCCGGACCAGCGTCGCGGGCGAAAAGGGTTTCTGCATAAAGGCCAAGCCGCGTTCCAGCATGCCACCGCTGCTGATAACGTTATCCGTATAACCCGACATGTAAAGCACGCGAATCTCCGGACGCCTCGCCGAAATGCGTCCCGCCAATTCCCGGCCGCTCATTCCGGGCATGACCACATCGGTCAGCAGCAGATGAATCTCGCTCTCGTGGCGAGTGGCGATCTCTTCGGCATGCTTCGGATCGAGCGAAAGGAGCACGTCATAGCCCTGTTCGGTGAGTACGGTCTGAATGAGCTCGCGAAGAGGCTCCTCGTCCTCCACCAGCAGGACCGTTTCCGTGCCGCGCTGCACGCGAAGAGTGGCCGGCGCCGACGGCGTTTCCTCGGCCGCTTCCTCCACGCGCGGCAGATAAACCTTGAACGAGCTGCCCTTCGCCGGCTCACTGTACACCCAGATGTACCCTCCGCTTTGTTTTACGATTCCGTATACGGTGGAAAGTCCCAGGCCGGTACCGCGGCCGCTTTCCTTTGTCGTAAAAAACGGCTCAAAAATGTGCGCCACCGTTTGCTGGTCCATGCCCACGCCGTTATCGGAAACGGCTAGCATCACGTAACGCCCGGGCTTCACGGAAACATGATCCACGGCGTAGTTGGAATCGAGATCAACATTGGACGTTTCCAGAATCAGGTGCCCGCCCTCGGGCATGGCGTCGCGCGCATTGACCACCAGGTTCATGATCACCTGCTCGATCTGCGCGGGATCCGCTTTCACGCGGCCCAGGTTGTCGCCGACACGGGTGACCATTTCAATGCGCTCATCCATCAACCGTCGCAGCAGCGTATCGAGATTCAGCACGATCTGGTTCAAGTCCAGGACCTTCGGCTGCAAAACCTGCTTGCGGCTGAACGCCAGCAACTGGCGGACAAGTCCCGCCGCGCGGCCCGCCGCGTTTTCGATGCGCTCAATATCCGAACGCGCTTCGTTCGGAAGGTGCGCGCGCGTCATGGCCAATTCCGTGTAGCCGGAAATAATGGTCAGCAGGTTGTTGAAGTCGTGCGCGATGCCGCCGGCCAAGCGTCCCACGGCTTCCATCTTTCGGGACTGCAGCAGCTGTGTTTCCAGCATCTTTCGCTCGGTGATATCCACCAGGATGCCTTCCATCACCGGATGCGAGTCGCTGCCGTTAACGATGACCGCGGTATCACTGAGCCACACTTCTCGCCCGTCCTTGCGGCGTACACGGAACTCGGCTGGAAAGGAGCGCCGAGTTTGCTTTGTTCCTCTGCCGCCATAACCGTTGGCAGGTCGTCAGGATGGATATGTTCATCCCAGTTCGCAGCGATAGCCAGCCATTCCTCGGGCGTATAGCCGAGGATGGTCTCGATCTGGGGACTCACGTAATACCACTGACCCTTGATGCCGATTTCCGCGATGTAGGTGATGGCGTTCACGTGCTCGACCAGCATGCGGTATTTGGCTTCCGCTTCCGCACGGGCCTTTTCTGCAAGCTGGTGCTGCGAAAGATCGCGGCACACACAAGCCGTGCCGCTGTCCGGCATGCGGGCCACGTGCATTTCCACGGGAATGCGCGAGCCGTTCGGTCGGCGAAACTGCAGATTCCCGGACCACTTGCCGGTTTCCTCCAATGCATTGCGAATTTCCAGCTCGAGCGTTTCCGACTGCTGGAGAGCGTAAGCAGTTCTCCACGGTTTGCCCACGATTTGCAGTGGCGAATCGAAGCCGAGCAGGGAAGCGAGCGCGGCATTGGCGTAGATGTGGTTGCCCTTGTCGTCGAGAATGCCGATTCCTTCGACCGAGGAATCCATGGCCAGTGTCTGGCGGCGGACGGTCTCCTCGTCACGGTGCTGGCGCTGTTGCGTTAGGCCGATGCGCACGGCGTAGCAACTGAAGGAAATGCCCAGCAGGATAAAGCGAAACGCCTTCAAGTCCGGGCCGAGCTCCGCCACCTGAATGAGGATGGCCATCGGCGCGAAGAAAAACATGGCATTGTTGATAAGGATTTCGCCCAGCGTGTGATTGTGCTTGCGTCTGTGCTCTTCCGAATCCGGAACCGGCCTCCAACTGCCCGCCCAAAGCGCCGCGCACAGCAGCGGAATCGACCAGCCCAGGTCGTACAGCGTGCCGGTCGGCAATTCATGGCTCACCTGTTCATAAGTGACGTAGGCCGCCAGGATTCCGTAAAGCAGAACGTAGCAGGAGAGTCCCCCGAACAGGCGGCGCGCTTCGGCGGTGACGCTGCGCCTCCATTGCAGCACGGTCAGCACCAGGATCCCCACGGTCTGTGAGATCATCACCAGCAGTTCCCGGTCCAGGGATTGCTGGTAGTTCAGCCGCGCAGCGGGGAGATAATAGCCGCCCAGGAATATCAGGAAAAACAGGATGCCGATTTGCAGGAAGTCCAGCGTTTCGGCCGCTTCGATGGTGGAGTCTTCCTTGTCCTGGTTCAGGAAGACGGCCATGACGAAAAACATGCTGTGGGTGTCAAACAGGAAGCGGATGATGGAGCCGGGCGGCGGTTCGCGGTGCAGCCTCAACTCATAAAACGCCCAGCCGAAATTGGCTAGGCCCCAAATGCCCATGCCGAAGCCAATCAGTACCCAGAAGGAACGGCTGAATCCTGGATGGCGCTGTGCGGCATGAAAACACATCCCTGCTGCTAGGAAACTCGAAAAGATTTGCAGCGCGTTGCCAAGCCCGGTTCCACTGGCCGAGGCGCCAAAAAACACCACGTTTCCCACGTGGAGCGCGACCACGAGAAGGGCGACCCAGACCAAGGTTTTAGGAAGGGGCCGGAAAGTCAAAGGGCAGTCCTGATACTGATTTAATCTACTCCTAGCTTAGACGAGTACCAAAACGGCATACGGATGCCGCGCTACCCTGTGCCCGGAAGGTTATTGCGCCGTTGCTTGAAGAGGTTGTAAGCCAAGGTTGAACGGAAACCCCAAGACCCAGGTTCCCAACCCCGGAACCTGCTGGGCCCTGTCGAGATAGACCTAGCACCGCAAATCATGATCTATCACATAGAAGTCAGAGGACAGAACCTGTCATATGGATCCGGAGCGTGCGTAAACATTCAAATAAGAGCAGCTGCAGAGTGGGGCGCCAAACAGACCCCTACTTAGATCACAAAGAGCACGTAGGATGACTGGAACGCGCCCCGGAAGGTTGACCACCGTTGGAAAGCGTCAGCGGCCTTCAAAGGGGTAGCGGTCCTGGGACTGCACGGCGGCGGCGACGCGGCGGCGCAGGGCGATGGTGTCCACGGCGGGGCGCTTGCCGAAGCGCTTGAGCACGGCCATTTGCGTGGTAAGCATGTCGCCATCATGGACGGCGGCGATGGCGCGCTTGGCTTCGTGATCCACGCGCTCGGCAGCGTCGGCAGTGAAGACGCGCGCGGCGTCAATCATCACGGAAGCAGCGGCTTCACCCTTCACGGCGGCGGCTTTCTGCGCGCGCAGCAGGGCGGACTCCATGGCGTAAATCTCCATCACCACGTTGGCGAGGGCGCCGATGAGTTCCTGCTCTTCCGCGAGCTTTTCGCGGAATTTCTGCACCGCACCGCCGGCGGCCTGCAGGAACATCTTCTTGCAATTCGCGATGGTGCGGGCTTCCTCGGCCAGCACGCCTTCGGGCGCTTCCTCAAACGAAGGCCCAGCGAGGATCTCATCGGCCAGCTTCATGGCCGCGGGAATCAGGGCGAGCTGCCCGCCCATGGCGCGCTTCATCAGCATCTGGATGATGAGCATGCGGTTGATTTCGTTGGTGCCTTCGAAGATGCGGTTGATGCGCGAATCGCGGTACGCGCGGCACACAGGATATTCCTCGTGGAAGCCGTAACCACCGAAGATCTGCAC
>Ga0126371_10006241_pt1 | contig 10592 bp, 13 predicted proteins | sample PanSoiMetaPlot_4_FD_110145 | JGI IMG/M metagenome (GOLD analysis project Ga0126371, IMG submission 110145) | Tropical forest soil microbial communities from Panama - MetaG Plot_4 | ecosystem: Environmental > Terrestrial > Soil > Tropical forest > Bulk soil | place: Panama | collected 2016-02-17
CGCAACGCGAGACAACACTGACTCGAGTGCAATGGCAGGGCGGACCATGGTTTTTCCTCCAGCCAATGTGACTATGCCAATAACGCCGCCGTTATCATCTAGGACGGGTGCGCCTACCGAACTGCCGGCACTCGCTCCCGCAATTTCGAACCGGTCCGACTCTTGCGCGGTAATTGTCGTTTCGCGAGCGGTGCCCTCGTTTCCGGCCAGCGCGCTGCCGACTACAGTGACGCGCCCGCCTATACTCAATTCGGCGCTCTTGTTTAGCTCAAGAAATCTTACCAGTTTTCGCGGCTTCACGTCCGCCTGTAGAACCGCAAGCTCCAACGGCTTCGAAGCGGCGAGAACTCCACTCACGTTGTAGATTCCACCATCCGGTGTCTTCGCGACCGCATTCACGGCGCCTTCAATCGCATGCATCGTCGTCACGAATCTGCCGTCTGCCGAGATGAAAAAACCGCTCTCCGTCCGCAACAAATTTCCTTTCGAATCAAAGGCCGTTATCCAAATCACCGAGGGCCGGACTGTTGCTTCCAGGTTCGCTAAATCGGACGATGGACTTTGATTGGCTTTGGCTTCAGGCAGCGTAGTGGTTGGCGGCACGACAGTTGGCGATCGCGCGGTAGTCGTCACCGGCGATATTGATGGCGACGCTGAGCCGCTGATAACCTGACTCGCCGATTTTCGTCCGCATCCCACAGCCGCAAACACAGCCAGCCACAGGGCGTATCGAAGCAGCGGCAATCGGAGATTCATTTGCTTCCTTCGGGCGTATTGTCGCGCCTTGGACCACATTTGATCAAGGCTATGAAATTCCACCTGTGTTCGCGGCTACTCGAGAAAATAGACGTCACGTTTGTCGTTCACTCCCGCCTTTTGCATCGCCTGGTGCAGGTCATCCGAAGCGGGGAACGCTTTCGCCTTATTCAGGACATTCCACTGAAAACAGGAGAATGACTTCATTTGGATTCTCGACGTTGCACAGAAGATGAACCTGTTTCAGGCCGGCCTTCTGTCGTGGCGAAAGATGGTCGTCATAGAATGGGTTTCCATTTTGCGAAATCAGCAACTTGGTGACGAACCAGCATGTGGATCACGATCGGTCTCCTTTCTATCGCTGTTTTATCGTCGCCGTGAAAGGAGTCAATGGCGTTTAAAGTACTGCACTGCCTTCTCGTGTTTCTTCGCCGCGGCCTCTGTCTTAAAAGTGCCGAGATTTCTTCGCTTACCCGTGTTCGGATTTTTGTTGCGGGAATAAAGTCGGTAATTGCCGGATTTCAGCTTCCTGATCATTTCTCCGTTGGATATTCGCACATGAAGCAGGCGCCGCGCGTTGAATTGTAGGGCAACTGCTTCGGTTGCCAAATCAGGACAGGCAGGCGGCCGCCTCCGCCGAGGCTACGGCGTGCCAGGGAGTGCCTCCCCTACATACCTGGCTAAGCGATGCGAAAACCAAAGCGCGAGCAGCGCGGCGAGAATTCCGAGATTGGTCGCCAGGTGCGCAGGGAAACTCCAGTGTTGGCTGGCGTGACCGAAACAACCGCAGGTGATATCGAGTCCGCGTAGTTTTGCCGCGGCGGTCGCGAGCGTGAAGACCACGATCAGCGCGGACAAGATGCACAGCGCACCACGATAGAAAAGCCGGAACACGAGCCCGACACCGCAGAGAATTTCAAGCCAGGGCAGATAGAACGCGAGAGCGACACTAATGGGCCACGGCAAGATTTGGAAATTTTTGACATCGTGAGCGAACTGAACCGGGTCGAGCATTTTGAGCGCGCCGGCGTAAATAAAAATGCCGGCCACACCGAAATCGACAATCCGCCAAAGGATGTTTGATCTTCGATATTTGATGTTTGATGCCGCGCCGTCCGCTGAAACTTCGGCATTGAGCGCCTGCTCGCGATTTATACCAGTTGGGCGCTGGACGTTCGACGTTTGGTTCATCTGTTCTTCTTCAGCCACGCCTCCCAACCGCCTTCGAGCACGAACACGTCGGGAATTTGAGCTTCCTTCCGCAGGCGTTCCGCCGCTTCGCGGGCGAGATCGCAACTTTCTGCACTGCAATAAACAACAACCTTTTTACCCGGCGACCACGAGGCGACAAATTCCGGCAGCAATTCGTTCCATCGGTCTTCGTTCAACGACAGCGCGCCGGGGACGTGATCGCGCGCGAACTCCGCATCCGGCCGGGCATCCACCCAGATAACGTTTTCGCCCCACGTGCGCGCCTGATCCACACTCACCAGTTCTGATGGTGGAATGGGCGATTGCCACGAGATCTTGCCGCGGAAGTAGATCGCCTCTCCCACTGCGGGAAGAAGTGAAAGCGCGACAAGAACAAGCGCCTGACGCGTCAGTGACAATTTCAATGTGTTTGACCAGACGGAGCAGTTTTACCAACTGGGGCTTTCTGGTCTGTCGGGGCGACCGGCGCCGCCTGACCGGCTGGAGCTTTCTGATCCGCTGGAGCCATCGGAGCAGGCGGAGCACCTGTTACACGCGCGGTGGCATAGAATAGCTTCGGTGAATCCACCGGTTGAATCGTCAGCGTCGTGCCGAGATTGCTATTCGTATCCTTAGGTTGTACATCTATTTTGAATTCGCCCTTGCCGGTTTCCTCCACTTTGGTTTGAAAATCCGGACTCGATGACGTGACCTTGATATTGTTCACGGTAAACTCCTTGCCTACTTTCACCGTAATCGGTTTCGCGTCCGGCTTGTCGCCTTGCTTCCAGAAAACAAATGTCGGGGTGACCTCCAGTAGCTGCGGGATGATTGTCCGGAGCGTGAGGACCGTGTGCGGATTCGTGTGATCATCGGTTTCCACGGTCACCGTTTTCACCTGAGTGCCAGTGCGATCGCCGATGTTAAACGTGGCCGTTACCTCCCCTTTTTCTCCAGGTGGCACTTCGTCTTTCTGAGTTTGCGCCGCGGTGCAACCGCAGGACGCCTTAACAGACTTAAATTTCACAGGTGTTTTGCCGGTGTTCTGATATGTGAAATGGCCTACGGCCTGTTTGTCGGCAGGCGTCGGATGCAACTCGATTTCAGTCTTATCGAATTTCAACTCGGCGCGGGCACCAAGGCAAACGGTGATCGACAGTGCAAAAGCAAGGATGTGTGTTTTCATTTTTTCGGATAGAAGCGCGTAATATAATCAGTAACCGCTTCTCGCCAAGTGCGAGGTGATGTGCCGGTCAGTTGGGTATATTTGGCGGTGGAAAGCACGGAATAAACCGGGCGGCGCGCGACCCAATTGGTCATGTCTTTTAATCTGCATGCGTCAACTGTCTTCGCCTTGAGAAAAAGGCCGGCCTTATCACAACAATCCAGCGCCCATTGTGCGTACTCCTGCCAACTGCATTTGCCTGCATTGGTGAAATGCAAAATACCGCCTTCGACATCGCGCTCGAAAAACTGAGGCAACATTCTCGCGATGTCGCGCGTGTAAGTGGGCGTAGAAAATTTATCCGCGACCGCATCGATCTTTTCATTTTCCTGCGCTCGCTTGATCATTCCGTCGATAAAACTCGGCCGATCAGGACCGAACACCCAGGACACGCGCACGACGATATGCCGATTTGCCGTGGTGAGCACCTGCTTCTCTCCGGCCAGCTTCGATTCGCCGTAAACGCTGGTCGGATTCGCTTCATCTTCCTCGGTGTATGGCGCGCGTTTCTCCCCATCGAAGACGTAATCCGTGCTGAAGTGAATCAGCCTGGCGTTTTTCTCGCCAGAAATTTCCGCGAGCATGCGTGGGGCTTCGGCGTTGATGCGAAAAGCCTGGTCAGACTGGGTCTCGCAAAGATCGACATTGGTGAACGCGGCCGCGTTAATGAGCACATCGAAATCTGCCTCACCGAGTTTCTCGCGAATCTTGTTCAAATTCGAGAGATCGAGCTGCTCGCGATTGAAAGCGGTAACTTCGAACGAACCCCGGTATTCGCGCACAAGCGCCGCACCCAATCGGCCGCCCGCGCCAACAATCAAAATTTTCATTTAATGTGGAAACGCGTCGTGACAAAGGCGGCGCAGCGGCGCCGCATTCCAGAATCCGAAGTTCGCAATCCACACTCCACAATCAATATCTTCCTGTGCGCTCGAGAAGCGGTTGCCACCAGGGTGGATTATCAACGTACCACTGAATGGTTTCCTCCAGGCCTTCTTTGAAATTGCGAAGCGGTTTCCAGTTCAATTCCCGTTGCGCGAACGAAGAGTCGATCGCATACCGACGATCGTGGCCAAGTCTGTCGGGCACAAAGGAAATGAGACTGTGTGGTTTGCCCAGCTGGTCGAGGATCATTTTTACCAGATCGATGTTCGCCATCTCGCTGTCGCCGCCAAAATTGTAAATCTGCCCCGGTTTTCCTTCGAAAAGCGCGGCGACGATCCCGGCGCAATGATCGCTCACATGGATCCAGTCGCGCACGTTCATCCCATCGCCATAGACCGGAAGCGGTTCGTCGCGGAGCGTCTTGATTATCATGAGCGGAATTAGTTTTTCCGGGAACTGATACGGTCCGTAATTGTTCGAACAGCGGGTCACCAGTACTTCCTGACCATAGGTTTTGAATGCAGCGAGCACGAGAAGATCCGCGCCGGCTTTGCTAGCTGAATATGGCGAACTGGGGTCGAGTGGCGATTGCTCGGTGAATCTGCCGGCCAGCCCGAGCGAACCATACACTTCGTCCGTAGAGATTTGGACGAAACGTTGAACGCCGTGGCGGCGCGCGCAATCTAACAGCACGCTCGTACCGATGACGTTCGTATGAATGAAATTGAGGGGATCGTTAATGCTCCGGTCCACATGGGATTCTGCGGCGAAATTGATCACCGCGTAGAACCGGTGCTCGGTCATCAGGGCATCCATTTGATCGGCATTAGCTATATCGGCTTTGAAAAATTCGTAACGCTCGCCATGTTCTTCGACCACGCCATCGAGATTGGCGAGATTGCCCGCGTAAGTGAGGACATCCACATTGGTCACGTACGTCGGCTTGTAATGTTGCAAAATATAGCGAATAAAGTTGCTCCCGATGAATCCGCAGCCACCGGTTACAAGGATGCGCATGGCAGCGCGTACTAGCAGCGCCGACAAGAGCGCGCCAGCAGAATCTTCTCCCACAGTCGTGGGACTGCGCCGTTACCTGGGGCAATGGCAGGACGCGCTGGCCGGAACCGATTGGGTCCCGTGGGCAATTCTAGGCCTTACAATCTTCTTGCGCTTCCTGCTGCTTGGTATGAAGCCACCGCACTTTGATGAGGGCATCAACGGATGGTTTGTCGACCAGGTGGTAAAGAACGGGTTTTACAGATACGACCCGACCAATTACCACGGGCCGCTTCACTTTTACGTCCTGCTGCTTTTCGAGTGTTTATTTGGCCGGAACTTGTGGGCGCTGCGGTTGCCTGTCGTGCTCGTGAGCATCGCTGGTGTCTGGATGATGTTTAAGTTCGAGCCGCTGGTAGGTCGAAACGTCACCCGCATCGCAGCGCTGGCCATGGCGATCTCTCCGGGATTCGTCTTTTATGGGCGCTACGCAATTCACGAAGTGTGGCTGCAATTATTCTCAACCATGTTCATCCTGGGGCTTCTCGGTCTGTGGAAATTCGGCAGACTCAATTACCTCTGGTATGCCGGCATGGGATTAGCCGGAATGATTCTGACTAAGGAGACATACGCTATCCACGTGGCCTGCGCGATCCTTGCGATTCCGGCCCTGGCAGTTTCTTATGCGCTAAGCCGCGTCCCGGATGCGAAGCCGGCGAAGCAGACCTGGAGCTGGATCGATCTGGCAATGGTTCTTGGTGTCGGCACCGCCGCGATCGTATTTTTTTACTCGGGAACTTTCTTCAACTGGGATGGTCTCAAGGGTCTTTATCTGGCTTTCAAAGCGTGGACTGAGACCGGCGCCGCAGGTCACGGCCATGAAAAGGCGTGGGACTACTGGTTCAAAATGATGGGGCCATCCTGGGAAACCGGCGGAGAAAATTTTACAGCTTACGAGCTGCCCATGCTGGCGGGGTTAATCCTCTGCCTGTTTTGCCAGAAGTTTAAGAACCTCAGTCTGCGTTATCTTGCGATCTACGGCGTGGGAAGCCTGGTCGCTTACAGCTACGTCAAATACAAGACGCCCTGGTGCATTATCAGTTTCGGGTGGCCGTTCCTGTTTGTCCTGGGCGGTTGGGTGCTGCTGGTTCGGCCAAAGAATCTTCGCAAAGTGCACGTGGCGATAGGCGTTCTATTGTGCCTTTCGCTCGTTCGATCCATTTGGCTGAATTACTTCCGGTGTTCGTCGCCCACCGAGCCGTATGCGTACGTTCAGACATACAACGACATTTTTAAACTGAGTAAGCCGCTGCTTACTTTGGCAAAACGCGATCCGGCTTACTATCACCTCACGGGGCATCTGATCCGATCCAGCATTTACCCACTTCCCTGGACGCTGGGCGATTTCGATCGAGTCGGCTACTACGAAGGAGGCAACATGCCGGCGAACGTCGATGGCGATTTTCTGCTCGTGCAGCAAGACAAAATCAAGGACGTCGAATCAAAGCTGAAAGGCTCCTATTACACCGAGATGATGACGCTTCGCAACTACCAGGATCCATCCAAGATCTTTTTCAGCGCCAAAGTGTTTAAAGAATTCTTTCCGGGTAAAGCGCCGGACTTTGTCGGGACCGCACAGAACCAGGCACCCCAGAACCAACCACCACAGAACCAGGCGCCACAGACTCAGGCGCCACCACAGACCCAGGCACCGCACTAAACTTTCATGAAGTGGCTTACGGCAGTTCTCACATTTGTTAATTTGTCGGTGATCAGTGGCCTTTTTTTGGGAATGGCGGGAAGAGGCTTGAACACGCTAACGGCGGCTCTCGCATTGATATGCGGCGCTGCGTTTGCGGTCGCAGCGTTTCTTGGAACTTCTGATCCGGCAGGTCACGAAAAAACTGCAAATCCTTCGGAACGCAAGCCTGGGAACGCCACGGAAAGCAAGCCGACGCCCATTCGGTCGGCACTCATGCGGTACCGCCGTGTGTGGTTCTGGCTAATGGCCGCGTGCTTCGCCGTGTTTGCCGTCCGATCCTTTTGCTGGTTGTTCTACATCGACGGCAGCGATTATAAAATCCAATCGCCAAACAACCTCGGCGATCTCTCGCTGCATTTGACATTGATCAAAACTTTTGCCAACGGCGTTCCGCTCTGGCCGGATAATCCCATCTATGTCGGCAGCAAACTGCGGTATCCCGCAGGAATCGACTTATTCAATGGGCTGCTTTCACTCGTTCACGTTGATCTGATCACCGGATTGACGTGGGTCGGCCTCGTGGCGTGACTGGCAACTTTCTACGGGTTCTACCGATGGGGCGGCACCTTCGCGGTTGCAGCTTTCTTGTTCAACGGCGGAATAGCCGGTTTCCAATTCTTCAAAACGTGGAAGTTTTTGGATTATCAGGGCACGGCGGCAGATATCGCCCACAGACCAATCGCGTGGAAAAGCATTCCCCTGTCCATGTTCGTGACGCAACGCGGCTGGCTGTATGCGATCCCGGCAGCCTTGGCCCTGTTCTGGCACTGGCGAGAAAAATTCTTTCGCCAGAATACTGTAGCCGGGGGCGGCGACCCCGGCAGTTCCGCCCAAGCCACCCGCTCCGTCGACGCGGCTGCGAAGGTTGGATCGGCCAACGCGAATGACTCTGACCTATCCACTAATGGCAACGACCCCGGTCATTTCGCCGCCCTCAGCGCCCGCGGCGACAGCAGAGGTCCCCTACCCTTTTGGGCGGCGCTTGCCCTTTATGCATCAATGCCGCTATTCAATCTCCACACGTTTATCGCGCTAACGGTCTTCCTGGTGTTTGCTCTGGTGCTTGAACGGCCCAGCGAAGTTAAGTTTATCGTGGGTTTGACTCGCAACGAAGGCATGTCCGGGCTCGGTCGCCTGATTTCACACCCGAAAATGTGGCCGGAAATTTTCCGTGGCGCGCCGGTTCGCAGGCACGCCGCCGCGACGCTGGCGACTGCATTGATTCCAGCGAGTTTTTTTGTCTGGCTGGTTACCGATCACTTTCGCGCGGCGTCCGTGCTTCAATGGCATCCCGGTTGGGCACAGGATTCGCAGGAATTTGCTGCTCCCTTTTTCCGGATGGGTGGCACTGCGAATTTTCAATCTTCTACGGCGTTTGGCGCACTGTTGCAGAAAACTTGGAACGGCGTCATCGCTCCGTTTTTTCAGTTTTGGCTAACAAACTTCGGCTTGTGGGTCCCTCTAGCGCTGGGACTAGTCGGCTTGATCGGCTGGCGTATCTGGAAATCCGGATGGCGCTGGGGTGACAGGCCTCCGGCGGATGTCGCCTTCGTCGTGCCCGCCGTTCTGATCTTCGCGGTGGGTTATTTTTTCAAAACCGCGCCGTGGGAATGGGACAACCTCAAGCTCATGGTCTGGGGATACTTTCTGATTCTGCCTTTTCTGTGGAGCGACATTCTCGGGCGTTGGGCCTTCCCGGAACGAGCGGCGATTTGCGTCGCGTTGTTTGGTTCGGGATTTGTCACCTTGCTTGGCGGCTTGTCCGCCGGGCACCCGGGTTTCGGACTTATCGAGCGCGCAAGACTCGACTATGCAGGCGCGGCGATGCGGCCGTTGCCGATGGATGCCCGTTTCGCCGCATGGCCAACCTTTAACTGTCCGGTTTTGTTACAAGGCCGCAAAGCCGTGGCAGGATACCCGGGCCACCTATGGACGGAAGGATTTGATTATACCAAAGTAAACAATCGACTGACGGCCTTAATGACCGGAGCCGCAGACTGGCGCGATGCCGCCCAGGCGTTAGGCGTCCGCTATATCTTTTGGGGCCAGGACGAAAAGGCCAACTACCAATCTAGCAGCCGCCCATGGGAAGCGACGTCCTTCCTCGTTGCGTCCGGCGATTGGGGCGCAATTTACGACCTGGCGGCCCCAGCTCCTCACCAGTGAGGCGCGACGCGCGTCTTTGATCTCGTCAAGGCCGCGATTTTCCGCCGCACTCGGAACGGATGCTTAAGAAAAACAAAATAAACTGCGTTCAAAAGATCGCCGAGACTACTGGGAGGACTCGTTAGGCGCAGTGGGCCATCGCGCAAAGCCGCGAAAACATTTTCGACCGTAAGCGCAGGCAGCCTCGGGATGCTGGTGTAATGCTGCCCAAAGGCGTGCAGTCGGTGCGCGTCAGACGTGGCAATCAATGGCTTGGCAAACCGGGAGGCCGCTCTTTTCGCGCGCCAATTCGGATTGAAGGGGCCGACGTGAAAATGACAGAACTCGATCGCATCGAAGCAGTCGATTTCCCTGAACAGGCGCGATCCGATTGAGCCGCCAAGAACGTAAAACGGATGCGGCGCGATAGTGAAGATCGAATTTCCCCGCTGCGCCCGAAGCCGGCGCAGATCGTCGAAATTTTTTAGCTGAGCGACCTCTTCGGAAGTCACATTCAGCACGATGACGTCCGCGCCTTCCAAGCGCATCTCGGCCGCAGGAATAAGCAGAACGCCCATCGCCGCCGCGTCGGCGTAAACCTCCTTTCGGTCAAACACAGCATCGTGCAGCGTGATCGCAAGGACGCGGAAGCCCAGAGAGAGCGCGCGTTCCAATAATTGATGCGCCGAAAAATCCACGGCGTCCTTGGGATCATCGAGCGTATGAATATGTAGATCGATTTTGATCCACTCAGATTCGTCCGTTTTACTCTTGCTCATGTTCGTGCTCATGCGCGCCTGCCCGCCGTAGCTGTGCGAAGGCGGGTGCTCGAAACTTAACCGTAGATCACGCGAATTTCATTCTCCTGCTCACCACCACGATCTGATTGTAATCACCGTCGAATCTCGATAATGAGCCGAGAGCACGAACACAGTAAGAAGCGCGTCCGGCAAAAGCGCTTGCGAGCCGCTCTCCTCCATTTACCATTCACAAGTCACCTTCTCACGCTCGGGTGGTGGAACTGGCAGACACGTACGTTTGAGGGGCGTATGCCGAAAGGCTTGCGGGTTCAAGTCCCGCCCCGAGCACAACCTTCTACCCCCTGTAAATCAAACAACTGACAAGTCTTTATGACAGATTCAGCTCTGCTAATTGCCTTTGCCCATGCCGCATCGAGGGCCCAAGAGATCGAATACCTCTTACAGGAAAGTGTGATTGGCGCTGAAGTCGTCGCCGACACTCGCCACCGTTCGTTTGAGAAAATCGCGAAAGAGATAGACAAGCTTCCGCTAGGACCACTTAAAAAAATACCTCGAAACGATCGGCAAACAGATTGATGACCCACTTTTCGAGAGAATGTGGAAGGATATTAACGACGAGAGAAATTTTCTTATGCATGAGTTTTTCTGCGTTTACCCCATTTCCAGACTAGGGGCAACCAAGAAGCAGCGAACAGATTAGCTAGAATAGATAGCCTTCTTGATATTGGTCGTTGCATGCTGAAACAAGTTCTCGAGATGACGCTCGCGCAATTTAATATTCAACCGGCAGAGTTCCGGCAGTTCCTTGCAGCCGTTGCTGAACGTCGAAAGGAAACTGAAGTTAGAAACGCACGACAAGTCGCGGTGAAAC
>Ga0126371_10006242_pt1 | contig 10591 bp, 12 predicted proteins | sample PanSoiMetaPlot_4_FD_110145 | JGI IMG/M metagenome (GOLD analysis project Ga0126371, IMG submission 110145) | Tropical forest soil microbial communities from Panama - MetaG Plot_4 | ecosystem: Environmental > Terrestrial > Soil > Tropical forest > Bulk soil | place: Panama | collected 2016-02-17
CAAAACCAGCGCCGGTGGGCGATGAGTTGGTAGATATGCCACGGCGCAGCGAGCATCGCGGCCAATGCGCAGATCTTCATCAGATTGGCCCAGGGCGGGGAGCGGCGGCTGACGGCGTAGAAGGCAAGAAGAATGGGAATGGGCAGAACGCCGGCAAGATTTTTCGCCATTACCCCGGTTGCTATCGCGACGCCGGCAATGACAAGCGTGCTGCCTCGCGAGGCAACCGGGTCCCGAGCGACGGCGAACAGCGCGGAAGCCATCGATGCCACCAGCAGCATGTCCGTGTAGCCGAGCCGCGCGAACGTATGCCACAAAGGATCGGCGAGCAGGAGGACGACGGTAAGACACGCGGTCCAGAGAGATCGCGTTTCGCTCGGCCAGCAGAAAAGCAAAGTGATCGCCAGGCACCCGGCCAACAGCGCCGGAATCCGCAGAGCGAATGCCGAAATTCCAAGTATTTTCATGGAAACGGCGGCAAGCCAGATGAAAAGAGGAGGCTTTACAAGAAAATAGCGGCCGAGAATTTGCGGCGTCATCCAGCCGCCGTGCGTCGCCAATTCGGCTGCGCTCGCGGCATACGTCGTCTCATCCTGGGCGCGCATGGCGCTCACGCGGTCGCTGAACGCAGCAGCAAGTCCGCTCCTGCCAATGCCATAACCCAGAAAAACCAGCGACACAAAAAAGACACACGTCACCCTAATCCAATTCCGCATTGGTCGGATGGAGATGACTCGCCCAGGCGATATGTTTCAAAAAACTTCGGGGGCTTTGACAACTCGCGAGGCTTACTGTGAAACGGGCGGCCGACGCGGGACCCAGCAGGAAGGCGAGTGGATCATCACCACCTCTCCTTTTTGGTTCCGCGTGGTGACACTGAGTTTGACGATGCCGTAGGCCGGATTCGATTTTGACGGCCTGGCGGCGACGACTTCGCTTTCCGAATGGATTGTATCACCGGGACGTACTGGAGTGGGCCACTGAAGCTGCTCGACGCCCAACCCAAGGACCTCAGTTTCTCCAAACGGGCGGGCGTCGGCGACAAGGCGCATTACCAGCGCGGCTGTGTGCCAGCCGCTGGCGATGATGCCCTTGAATGGTCCCCGCTCGGCCGCCTTTCGGTCGACGTGCATGGGCTGTGGGTCGTAAGCGCATGCGAAGGCAAGGATTTCCGCCTCGGTTACCTGCACCGATGGAGAGGTGTGGCGCGATCCAACTTGCACATCTTCGAAGTAGATCATCATAGTCTCGGAGCGGGCGCCCGCAGGCCAAACTACAACTTCAGCAAGGCCCGCAACCGTTTGGTCTGGACACGGCTGACAGGGATCTCGGTCTGTTTCTTGTCATCCATCCGCAGTTGAAAGCTTGACTTGAACCAGGGAATCACTTCCTTGATCCGGTGAATGTTTACCAAATAGGAGCGATGCACGCGCCAGAACATGTCGGGGTCGAGATTTGATTGGAGCTCTTCGATGGTGCGGTAGTTGGATTGGCCTTCGAGGCTGGCGGCCACTACGGTAATCAGGCCGTCTGCAATCGTCGCGTAGACCACTTCTTGCGCGTCGATGATGAAGTTGCGGTGGTTGTTCTTCACCAAAAGCTTGGTGCGCTGAAGGGCCGGTTTTGGAGGCGGCGGTTCCGGCGCGGCGGCCTTCGCTCGTTCCGCGATGCTCTTACGCGCGCGCTCCACCGCCAGCGCGAGCCGGTCTTTCTCAACAGGCTTGAGCAAGTAATCGAGCGCTTCCCAGCGGAAGGCTTCCACCGCGTATTGGTCGTAAGCGGTCGCCATGACGAAATACGGCATGGGCGCATCGGACTCGCGCAATTTTCGAATGACCCCCAACCCGTCGAGGCCCGGCATCTGAACGTCCAGGAACGCCAGATCCGGCTCCAGATCTTCGATGAGCTTGAGCGCTTCCAAACCGTTGGAGGCCGTGGCGATGACCTCGATATCGGGAAAATCGCGAAGCTGGTAAGCGAGCTCCTCGCGCGCGAGCTGCTCGTCGTCTGCCAGGATGGTGGAGATCACCGCGGGCGCGCGATTTTGCATGGCTCAGATCAGCCGTTTGATTTCGTGATCCGCGCCGGAGCCCTCCGCCGTAGGCGGGCCCGGGCGACGAAGCTGCGCGTCTTCCAGATGCTTGGCTTCGCGCCAAGTGAAGATCATGCGATGCGCCACCGTCAGGTTCGACAACACGGCGATCACCCACAGCACTTGAGGCATACGGTTGAACAGCGCTCCGATGATAACCAGCACTACCCGCTCCGGCCGCTCCATGAAACCGACCTTGCAAGAAGGAATCGAATTCTCCGCCCTTGCGCGCGTGTAGCTGACCATTACCGAACCGGTCATCGCCAGCGCGGTCAGCAGAACATAGGAATGCCGATTGATGGAGCCATACCAGACCAGCAGGCCCGTGAGAAGAGCCAGATCCGAATAGCGGTCCAACACGGAATCGAAGAAGCCGCCGAAGCGGGTCACGCGATTGGTTTCACGCGCCACGCGACCGTCCACCATGTCGAACAGCCCGGCGCCGATGATGACGATGCCGGCCCAACGGAACTGTCCTACCCAGAGCAAAGCGCTGGCCCCCATGTTGATCAGCAGTCCCAGCAGAGTCAGGACATTGGGGTTGATTCGCGTCAGCGCCAAGCCGTGCACGATGACCAGAATCACCTTGTCGCACACGGCGCCGATGGCGCGGGTAAGAGTCACTTCGAGTTCGCCCCCACCTCGTGAATCGTGGTTAGCTCGATGATTTCCATTTCGCGGACGCCGCCCGGGATGTTGATTTTCACCGAGTCGCCCACCTGTTTGCCAAGCAGTCCACGCCCGATGGGCGAACTGGTGGAGATTAATCCCTTGGAGACATCGACATCTTCGCTGGTTACGAGTTTATAACGGATTTGTTCGTCCTTGACCATATCCAGCACGACAACCGTGGAGCCGAGCCCAACGCGGTCCCGCGGAATTTTCGACATGTCGATCATCGAGATTTCCCGCAGGCGCGATTTCAACTGGGTCAGCCGGGCGTTTACGAAGGCCTGCCGTTCCTTGGCGGCGTGATATTCCGCGTTTTCGCTCAGGTCGCCATGGGCGCGGGCCTTAAGAATCTCCTTGGGAAGCTCGATGCGCAGCTCCGTTTCCAGAGCCGCAACTTCTTCTTCCAGTTTCCGCTTGAGCTCTTCCATGCTACTCCGTAGCCGATTATAGCGTGGGCGGGCTTGGGCATGTAGCTGGAAACCAGCAGGATTCGGAGGCTAATCATATAGCAACGCCAGGAAACAGCCACAACAATGAGGCGACGTAGAATGCGCACCACGCCGTATCGTAACCGTCCACAATAGTGGCCGGCGCTTGCGAAGCATGAACCAAGCGCCCATTGCGGGAGCGAGAAACAACGTCAAATACAAAACCAGGCTGACCGCCCACGCGACGGGGATGGTGAGTATCCGCATATTCGAACGATGTCACCGCTGCGACGATATCCAAGGCCCAAAAGATGATCACCTCAGATAGAATCGCGCCGTATTCATTCACCAAGGGGATGACGGCTGCGCTTGCTAGAACGATACAGGCGGCCGCGACAAGAATCTTTGTTTCGCGCGATGGCGCGACCTTCCAGAGCCAAAACTCGAGTGTATTCACCGCCGACGCGTCACCCCAACGCAATCCGCCGCGAGGCGTCGATGTTCATATACATTAACGCGCCCACGGCGCATAAGGCCGAGGTCACCAAAAACGGCGTGTTCCAGCCAGCGGCTGCAACCAATATCGGCAACATCTGCGTCGAGACGGCGCCGCCGAGGTTGCCCAAGCCGTTCATCACTGCCGACGCCGAACCGGCGAAGTCGCCCGCGATATCCAGCGGAATGGCCCAGGAAACCGACACCGTCAATTCCAGTCCGCCGAACGCCAGGCAACTGAATGCGACGCACGCTCTGGGATCGTGGGTGAAGGTCGCGGGAAGAATTCCGGCCGCCGCGATCAGAAACCCCGCCACACCCACGGTGCGGCGGGCGCGCTTGACATCTCCGGTAAGGCGCAGCAGCAAGTCGGAAACCCATCCGCCTGCGAGATCCCCCACCACGCCGGCCCACAAAGGAAGGCTCGCGTAGAAGCCCATCTGCGCCAGAGTCATCCCGCGGGATTCTCTTAAGTAGGTGGGAAACCAATTCAGGTACACCTGCAAGGCCCACTGGTAGCAGACGTACATCAGCGAGATCATCCAGATGGTGTGGCTCGAAAGAATGCGCCGCCAAGGCACGGGCGCTCCGGCCCGCTTCAGCGGCCCGCCGCTAGCGGAATGGATGAGATCAAGCTCGGCGGCATTCACGCGATGATGATCTTCCGGAGAATCGCGGTAGTAAACGTACCATCCGATAGCCCACAGCACGCCCACGGCGCCGAGCACAAAGAAGGGCATGCGCCAGCCGAAAGCCAGCATCAGAAACGCAACGACGTTGCGCCCCGCGGCTCCGCCCACGCGCGAGCCGGCATGCGTGATGCCCTGCGCGAATCCGCGCTCGCTGGGCCGCATCCAGCGCGAAAGCGAGCGGGTGGCGATGGGAAACGCGCCCGCTTCGCCCATTCCGAAAACCCATTGGATCACCGTCATCGAAGCGGCGCTCCAGCCCAGCGCGGTGAGGGCGGTGAAGGCGCTCCACCAGCTTGCGATGAGCGTCAGCGCCCGGCGCGGGCCGATGCGGTCACCTAGCCAGCCGCCGGGAATCTGGAAGAGGGCATAACTCAGATTGAACGCGGATTGGATCGTGCCGAAGGCGATCAGCGAAATACCGAGTTCCTTCCGGATCAGCGGCGCTGTGGTGGAAAGGACCACTCGGTCCATGTACGTGATCATGTAGATGAGCACGGTGAGCCCGAGCACCACGTGACGCACGTAGGTGGGCCGGCCTTGTGGCGCAGGCGCTGGAGCTTGGGAGGTCATGCGCGCGGGAAACAAGCGACCATTAAATCACATGCGCGCGCCGAAGCCACCTGTCAGCGCCGAGGCTTACTGGGGGCTTACTGTATGTCCAACCCGCCGATCCGATCGGCGACAATCTCGGCGAAATTGGCGCCGCTCTCCGACCACAGCTTGCGATTCTCCAGCGGTAAACTCTTCTCGATCTCGCTCACCAAATGGAGCAGGCTTCGAAGATTGGATTGCCCCATCCGGACCGACCCCTCGATTTCGGGAATCGGTAAGAAGCGCGAATCGGGGCCGAACTCGATGCGCAGATGATCGTCGCTTTCGTTTTCGAAGCTCGGACCCATGCACAGCAGCGTCACGCCGGCGGGAGCGAGCTTCCATTCTTCGTCGAACTGCCACAAATCCCAGGACCCGTCCAGCTCGATGGAAGAATCCGCATGAGCGAACTCGCTCGCCGCGGAGACGATCGCCCGCGGTTCCGCCGGCTTTTGAAATTCCCGCTCCATCTGAGGCGGCTCCGCCCTTTCTATGGCGTACACTCGCAGCGTCAACCCGCGTTCGTCCAGGCGCGAAAATGGAAATAGCCCGAGCAGCTTCTCAAAATGCCGCAACATATTCGATTCGCTGAAACCCCGAATCCAGCAGGAAAGGTAGAGACGATCGGCCACGAGCCGATTGTATCGTGTCAGATATGGTGACCGATCTGATCCAAATCCGGCGGCTGGGTGAAAAGAAGCGCGAGGAAAATTTCCGCTTTCGGCGATGGATCAAGTCGCACAATTTCGTGGAGCGCCAGTTCCGGCGCGTGGCGGAGGAGGTTCATGCTTCGATCGATTGCCGCCAGTGCGCCGAATGCTGCCGGGTGACGGAGATTGCGCTCACGGAGCGTGACGTCGAGCGGCTGGCTCGCTTCCTCTCTATTTCCACGAGTCAGTTCATGGAGCGCTACACGGCGCGCGATGAAGAGAATGCGGTCATTCTAAAGCGCACGCCCGATGGCTGCGTGCTTCTGGAGGGAACCCAGTGCACCGTTTATGAGGCGAGGCCCGGCGATTGCGAGCGCTTCCCGCATCTTCTGCGCGGCAGCGGATCGATTGAGAGCCGCATGTGGCAGTTCGTCGACCGCGCTTCCTATTGCCCCATCGTTTTTAATTGGATGGAAGCGATCAAACCGCTCACAAATTTCAGGGGTGGCCGCTAATCCACCCGCTCCACCACCGCTCCCGCGGGGCGAGCCACCGCGCGGGCCGCGCGCTGTTTGGCGCGCTCCAGCCGTAGCAATTCCCGGCGCCGGCGCCGTTTCACCTGGTAGTCCACCTTGCGCCAGAATTTCCGGAAATAATCCGCGGCCGAAACAATCCCGAACAGCAGCACCGCCCACATGGCGATCAATCCGCTTGCGTTCAGACCCGGCCAGCGGATGCCGCCGATTACCAGCGAAATCGCGATCACCTGTGCGCTCATCTTGGTCTTGCCCAATTCGCTGGCGCGGATTACATAACCGGATGCCGCCGCGATTTGGCGCAACCCCGAAACCGCGAACTCCCGGCCGACCACGAGAATCGCCATCCAGGCGGGCACGCGATGCACCCACACCAGGGAAATCAGCGCGGCCATGATCAGCAGCTTGTCCGCGATGGGATCGAGCAGCGTTCCGACGGTGGTGACTTGACCCCAGCGCCTGGCAAGATAGCCATCCAGTAAATCCGTGGCCGCGGCCGTCAAAAAAATAGCGAGCGCGAACAGTTCCCCGGAAACCGGGAAAAAAGCCTGCCGACGCAGCCCGTCGTCGTCCGCCAGCAGCGCAGCCACAAGCAGCGGTACGAAGAAGATCCGCAATAAAGTCAACAGATTTGGCAGATTCATGCCAGCGTATCCCTAGTGTAAACGCGTACTAACCGGAACGGCTAAAAGTCCCCGCCTGCAGCGCTCTCTTTTGCGGATGATAGGGCCACCCCGTCCCGTGCGCTCCCTATGATACCGAAACCAGATACTTCGCAAGCCTGCGCCTCAGCGATTCCGGCGTCTCGGCTTCCACCTCGCAGAAATCGCCGTTGTACTGGGTGCTTATAACTCGCCCATATTCGTGCAGCAGATGCAGCGGCGCGCCTTCGGCGGCGGGGATGCGAAACATGCAGGCCGAGACCGGATCCACCGGCAGCGTTTCGTCGATTTTCGATGAAAGCTTGTCGAGCCCTTCCCCTGAAAGGGCGGAGACGGCTACCGCGCCCGCCGGCTGATGCTCGGGATCGCTCAGTATTCTGCGAGCCAACGCCGCCGCGTCCATTCCGCCCGGAATCAGGTCGGCTTTATTCAGCACCAGAATCTGCGGCGTGTGAGCGGCGCCGATCTCGCTTAAGGTCTCCAATACGTGGGTGGTGTGCTCTGTCGCGGCGGGGGAGCTTGCATCCACCACGTGCAGCAGCAGTTCGGCTTCCGTCACTTCTTCCAAAGTCGCGCGAAACGCCTTCACCAGCGTCGTCGGCAGATTGCGGATGAAACCCACAGTGTCGCTCAAAAGCACCCGGCGGCGCGAAGGAAGCGTCATGTGCCGCACCGTGGGATCGAGCGTAGCGAACATTTTGGAAGCCGTGAGCACCTGAGCACCGGTAAGCCGATTGAACAACGTCGACTTTCCGGCGTTGGTGTAACCCACTAACGCCACGGTCGCGAGTGGCACGGCCTGCCTCTGCTGACGTTGGGTCGCGCGACCGCCGCGCACGCGCTCCAGGCTTGCTTCGATCGCGTGGATGCGCTGGTGAATGCGCCGGCGGTCGGTTTCAAGCTTCGTTTCGCCCGGTCCTCGGGTTCCGATTCCGCCGCCCAATCGCGACATCGCCGCCCCATGCCCGGTGAGGCGGGGAAGAAGGTAATTCAATTGCGCCAGCTCCACCTGAAGCTGTCCTTCGCGCGTTCGGGCGCGGCGGGCGAATATGTCCAGGATGAGCTGCGTCCGATCGAGGATTTTGATTTCCAGCTCCCGCTCGAGGTTGCGCTGCTGCGTGGGAGTCAGCTCGCGGTCGAAAATCACGACTGTGGCGTCGTGGAAATGAATCTTGCTCTTGAGTTCCTCGACTTTTCCCGAGCCCACCAGCGTGGCGGCGTCCGGGCGGGGGCGTGACTGGATCTGGCTTTCGGCGACTTCCGCTCCGGCGCTTACGGCTAGCGCGGCGAGCTCTTCCAGAGACTCCTGGGATTGAGTGAGCGAGTGTGGCCGCCGCGAAGCGGTCGTCTCCAGGCCCACCAGGAGCGCGACTTCTCTCAAGGCTTGCTTCCGAGCGGCGTCAATGCTCCGGCTCTATCGGTACGCCTGGAGCGGCGTGCGAACCCACTGCCGCGGCCGTATGCGGACCGGTGTGGAAGGGCCGCGAAACCACCACTGTCGAGATCGCGTGCTTGAAAATCAATTGCTCCTGATTGTTCGTCTCCAGAACTACGGAGTATTTGTCGAAACTTTTGATGCGGCCCGAAAGTTTCACTCCGCTCATTAGGTAGATCGTCAGAAACGTTTTATCTTTGCGCGCGTTATTTAGAAAAGCTTCTTGTATGTTTTGCGCTTGTTTTTCCACAGGAGCTTCCTCCCTGGCCATTCATCCCAATGATACATTCTTTCAGGAGCGGAATCAGGAGCCTGACGAAGGAGTGTCGGAAATCTGCACTAATTCAGGCCGCGGGGAGGAAAGCAGCGCGGCCGGGAGCTTGCGGCGGTAAATCCACCGCTCCACGGCGGGCAGCGCGCGCCGAACCCATTTGCCGTGAATCAATAGGCTTGCTGCGGCGAGCAGAGGATGCGGGATCGCCGTGCAACAGCGGGAACACATGTCGATCTCGGCGCCCCGGCCGGCGGCGTGAAGCGTGCGCAACCGGCGCATTTCCTCCGAGTTAAAAATCTGTGGCAGGCTCTGGCGGCGCAGGTCGCCTATCGGACCGCCGTCCAGCATGTAACTCTGGCAGCAAGGAAACACGCGCCCGTCGTGCTTCACGTACATCGCGCCGCGCCACAAATAATGGCATTTGCGGCCGGCCCCCCTCCGCGCTTCACCGGATGCCTCCGGCTGCACCAGATTTGTCTCGTCCTCCTTGACTCTCACTTGATCGATGCCCGGAACCGCGCTCCAGAACCGGTGAAATTCCGCTGCTTCGTGCGCGTTGCCGGGCATACGCACCATCTGCGCCACCACCTGCACCTTTGCGCCCCGTTCGTGTTTCATCCGAGCGAAGCGCACGAAATTGTCGCGGACCTTTTCGAACCGCGCGCCTTTGCGGTAGCGCTCGAACGTTTCCTTCGACGCGCCGTCGAAGCTCAAGGTGATATGCGCCAGCGAAGAGTCGAGGATGCGAAGGGACGTCGCTTCATCCAGGAACGTTCCGTTTGTCGAAAGGAGAGTGGCGACCCCATGGCGCTCACAATACTCAATGCGGTCGAAGATTTTTCGGTCCATGAACGGCTCGCCCAGCCCGATGAGCATCATGTGCTCGGCCGTACCGCCGGCGCCTTGCACGAGGCGCTCGAAAATCTCGTCCGTCATGTCTTCCTTGGGCTGCTTGTGCGTCTCGCGCGGGCACATGGGGCAATAGAGATTGCACTTGGCCGTGGTTTCGACAATGTACTCCACGGGCAGGCCATGCACGCGGTCGCTGCCGGTAAGATAGCTCCACAGAATTTTGGCTCGATTCAGGAAAGACATGCGCCGCAACTGCCTTCGCACTATTTTGTCATCCTGAAAGGGATGAATGTCGCCATCACGGGAGCTTCCGGCTTTGTCGGCAGCCGCCTGACCCAGCGGCTTCAAGCCGAAGGCCATGCGACGCGCGCGATTTCGTTGCGCTCCGCGGTTGCGCCGGACGCTCTGGCCGGCTTCGAGGCCGTGGTGAATCTTGCCGGCGAGAATATCGCCCAGAAATGGACTCCAGCCGCGAAGCGCCGCATTCGAGAAAGCCGCATCACAGGAACACGCGCGCTGGTGGCAGCCATGCGCGCCCAGCCTCCCGCGGTGCTAGTGAGCGTCTCCGCGGTGGGCTATTACGGTTCTCGCGCAGATGAGGTGTTGACCGAGCGATCGAAGCCCGGCGCCGATTTTCTTGCCCAAGTCTGCGCGGAATGGGAGCGCGAGGCGATGGCAGCCGCGATGACGGGCGTCCGCGTCGCGTTGCTGCGAACAGGGATGGTGTTGGGCGCCGAGGGAGGCGCATTGCCTCGCATGCTCCCGCCTTTCAAGCTAGGCGTCGGAGGGCGGCTGGGGAGCGGCACGCAATGGATGTCGTGGATTCACATCGCCGATCTCTGCGATCTGATCTGGTTCGCGCTCCGCGAGCCCACGGTGAGTGGCCCGCTGAACGCCACGTCGCCCAATCCAGTCAGCAACGCGGATTTCACCCGCGCTCTGGCACGCGTTCTTCATCGGCCTGCTTTATTTCCGGTTCCCGCTTTCGCACTCAAGCTGATTTTCGGCGAGATGGCCGAAGTGCTACTCGGAAGCCAGCGCGCGGTTCCGGACGCGGCGCTCCACGCGGGTTTCGTCTTTCAACATCCCGAAATCGGCGCGGCGCTCCGGAGCCTCTTGGCTACTTGACGAGGTCGCGCGCGCCTGCCGCCTCGTTCGGCTCCCACAACACTTCCGCGGCGCCCTGCACATGACTAGCCCAGCGGCTCCAAA
>Ga0126371_10006244_pt1 | contig 10590 bp, 9 predicted proteins | sample PanSoiMetaPlot_4_FD_110145 | JGI IMG/M metagenome (GOLD analysis project Ga0126371, IMG submission 110145) | Tropical forest soil microbial communities from Panama - MetaG Plot_4 | ecosystem: Environmental > Terrestrial > Soil > Tropical forest > Bulk soil | place: Panama | collected 2016-02-17
CTTCGACTTGGCTTTGCGGCGGTTGGCCGATCCCTTGAGCTTGCGGCTTAGAGATCGGGACAGACGTTTGAGCTTCTTGAGATTCCCTCTAAGCGCCTTCGGGTTTTCAACTTTCAGGACAGCGACAAAATACGATGCAACGTCTCCAGTTGACACGTCGAACCTAAGTTCCGATGCCATGCTCCATTGCTGATCTCTCAAGCGACGAGGAGGAAGAACATTACATATATCAATATATCGCCCGCCAAGCACACATTACCTATCCTTGAGGCGCAAGGATTCACCCGATTCTCCGATGACCAATTTATTAGTTTAGTATTCCCCCGCGGCCGCCACCGCGCTCGAGCCCGCGTGGTGCGATCCGACGTTAATCCCAATGCGCACTTTGAACCTTTCGAGCAAATGTGTTCTTGGCTTATGCGAAATATGGTTGTCTCAGTCTTTGGTGCACGACCACGGAAAGAGCCTACCCATTTGTGTTTGTACGCATCGTGAAGCGCTTCGTACCGTGTGCGCAACTGATCTACTGTCGACATATGGAAGACTTCATTGAGTTTGCCCGGCCCATAGGATCATAGCTGGCGCTGCATGGGACGCCTTTCGTCCTCATTGACTCGAAAGGACCCATCCCCAGGCTCGTCGGCAGGTATTTTGATGGTGCTTCTCCAAAATATTTTAAGGGACCGGTTGTACCTCGCTTAGGAGACCTCGCGTATACTGAGGCGGCAATGTTGCCCGACCTATAATGAAAGCCGATATTAGGATCGCCGTTTTTGGAGGCGATGTGAATCAAGTCTTGTTCAGCTCGCAGAACGCCCGCCGGAGACATCCGCATCCCCCACAAGGCTTCCGTGACCTCCTCAACCCGGCCGACCGAAACCCCGGCGAGGGATATGTCGATCAGCGCCTTCTCAGCTTTCGCGCCCCCGATGAGGACCCTGGCGATGCTGATCTCAGAGACGCCGCCTTGCTTGCGGCCGTCAACCGCTCGCCCTCTCCTAAGCGCCCCATAGCCTTAAGCGTCCGCAGGCCCCTGCGCCCGAGGCTGTTGGCAACCTGTCGGAACGTCGCGCGTCCGAATAAGCGCGGCGCGCCTAACGCGAGCGTCGACCCCACGGCTGCGGGAAGCTGCAGCAACGGCAGCTTGGCGACATGTCCGGCAACTCTTGTGGTGACGAGACACAGATCAACCAGGATCGCCCCTAGGCTGACGCACAAGATCTCGGTCTGATACGCGGTGAGGAAGGATGCCGCAGCTGAGAGCCAGTCGGCCACCATAAGACCCAACCAGTAGGCCACACAGGCCGTCAGCCCCAAGCTCGTCAACAGCACGACAAGCAAGCCACCGATCCCGTCTCCTGCCTCGTCAGGACGTTTGCAGCAACGGCAACGACAGTGGCGCTCACACATGCCCTGCCCCTTCTTGGATCTTGCCTGCCAAATCCGTGCTGTGGGAGACGCCCGAACAGGTCATAAGTTGCAGAAGGGCGATCACGATATGGTGGCGGAACCTTGATCAAGCGCTGCGCGTTATCTGTTGAATAGCGCACGTCTGTCTGTTGCAAGACGCACAATGACCGCGCAGCGGTCCCAAGGTCAGGCGCCAGCCCCTAAGGTTGCTCTCCGATCCCGCCTGTCACGCGACTAGGCCGCTCGCGGCCTCTTTCCCGGGCACGCCCCTTAGAATCGCTTGATCACTCCTTGACCGCGCCGGTGAGCGCCGAGACGTAGTATTCGACAAAGAACGAATAGAGTATCACGACGGGGATCGAGCCAATCAGCGCCGCCGCCATCAGCGAACCCCAATGATAGACGTCGCCCTCAACGAGTTCGGTAATGGCGCCGACCGGCACGGTCTTATTCTCGGACGAAGAGATAAAGGTCAGCGCATAGATGAACTCGTTCCACGACAGCGTGAACGCGAAAATCCCAGCCGATATCAACCCAGGAACCGATAGCGGCAAGGTGATGCGGGTGAGAATTTGCCAGCGGCTGGCGCCGTCGATCAGCGCGCATTCTTCAAGCTCGTAGGGAATGGTGCGGAAATAGCCCATCAGCAGCCACGTGCAGAACGGGATTAGAAAAGTCGGATAGGTCAAGATCAAAGCGAGGTCGCTGTCGAACAGACCGAGCTTGAACACCATGGTGGCGAGGGGGATGAACAGGATGCTCGGTGGGACCAGATAAGCGAGAAAGATCGCCATGCCGACATAGCGCGAGCCGGTATAGCGCAATCGTTCGACCGCGTAGGCGGCAAGCACGCTCGAAAACAGGGAAATCGTCGTGGCCGACACCGAGACGATCAGCGTATTGAGCATCCAGTCCGGGTAGCTGGTTTCGAACAGCAGTTTCTTGATGTGTTCGAGCGTCGGATGGGCGACCCAGAAGGGATTGAAATGCTCGTAGTCATAGAGTTCGGCGTCGGGCTTAAACGTCGTCGTCGCCATCCAGTAGAACGGGAAGAACAGAAAAAACAGCATGAGGCCGAGCGGCAGGTACAGCGTGAGCAGCCGCCGCGGCAACGTTTCTAGATACTCGGTGCCTTCGTCGACGCCGCGTGCCATGCTCAATCCCGGCTGCCCTGTTGCCAACGCCGGCGTTGCAGGCCGAAATAGCTGAATAAGATCGCCGCGAGCAGAAACGGCACCATGGCGTCCGCGATCGCCGCCCCCTCGCCGAGATTACCACCCGTGATCGCGCGCTGAAACGACAGCGTCGCCATGAGATGCGTGGCGTTGATCGGCCCACCCCTGGTCAGGGCGTAGATCAGCTGGAAATCGGTGAAGGTCAGCAGCACCGAAAATGTCATGACCACGGCGATGATGGGCGAGAGCATGGGCAGCGTCACGAAGCGAAAGCGCTGCCACGGCGTGGCGCCGTCGAGCATGGCGGCCTCATAGAGCGACGGCGAGATGGTCTGCAGGCCGGCGAGCAGCGTGATCGCGACGAACGGAATCCCGCGCCACACGTTGGCCACAATCACCGACCAACGCGCGTTCCAGGGCTGGCCCAAGAAATCGATATAGCTATGGATGAGGCCGAGCTTGATCAGCACCCAGGAGATGATCGAGAACTGTGAATCGTAGATCCACCAGAACGCGATGGCAGAGAGCACGGTGGGGACCACGAACGGCAGCAGCACGAAGGCGCGGATGAGCGCCTTGAACGGCAAGCGGTGATTGAGCAGCAGCGCCAAGTAAAGACCGAGCGCGAATTTTGCCACGCTGGCAACGACGGTATAGAACGTGGTGTTGAAAACCGAGAGCCAGAAGACCGGGTCGTGCATGAGCGAGCGGAAATTGGCAAGCCCAACGAACCGGCCGGCCTCACCAATCTTGGTGTCGGTGACCCCGAGCCAGAATCCGAGCCCGAGCGGATAGGCGAGGAACACCAGCAGGATCACGCCGGTGGGAATCATGAAGCTGACGCCGAGCAGCTCACGGCCGTCGGCGATGCGCGAGGCGCCACGGCGGCGATGCACCGGGGCCGCATTGGCTTGAACTTGCACCGTCATGGGTTGGCCTCAGACCGGGTCTGGCCGCGCGCGCTGACCTCGCGTAAGTCGACCGCGATAAAATCGCCCATCACGGCTGCCTTGCAGGAATAGCTTTTGCACGCAAAAGTCGGTGCAGCGAACACCGGTTGATCTCGGCAATAAGCAGCAGCGCCTCGACGCCAGCCCGCAAACCATCCCATCTCGTCCGATTGCTCATGAGCCTCCCTCGGCCGCGCCGGCATGCGCTGTTTGTGCCCGGCCCGACAACGCTGATAGTGACTCAGTGTAGGGTTCGACCGGTTGCAGCGTCAAACACGTGGGTCAAGTGTGCGCGCGGCCTGAGATGCACGATGTCGCCGCTGCGGAATTCGTGGCGTTCGTTGAACACCGCGCAGACCTGCGTTCCAGCAAAATCGCCGTACACGAAGGTATCGGCTCCGGTCGGCTCGACGACGTGAACCCGCGCGGGAATACCGCCGGCGGCGGCGACTTCGAAATGCTCCGGCCGCACCCCGTAAACCACCTCCTGGGCGTCCCGCCCGCCCTCGCGCAGCGGCGCAGCAAGACGGATCTGGTTTGCGACCTCGACGCAGGCGCCCGCACCGTCACGGCGCAGCGCCCCGGGAATGAAATTCATCGCCGGCGAGCCGATGAAGCCGGCGACAAACAGATTGGCCGGATGGTCATAAAGCTCAAGCGGGCTCCCGATTTGCTCGACAATGCCGTCATGCATCACCACGATCTTGTCCGCCATGGTCATAGCCTCGATCTGATCATGGGTGACGTAGACCGTCGTCGTCTTGAGCCGCTGATGCAGTTCCTTGATCTCGGTCCGCATCTGCACCCGCAGTTTGGCATCGAGATTCGACAATGGTTCGTCGAACAAGAACACCTGCGGGTCGCGCACGATCGCCCGCCCCATGGCGACGCGCTGGCGCTGGCCGCCGGAGAGCTGGCGCGGATAGCGGTCGAGATAAGCTTCGAGCCCCAGAATGCCGGCAGCGCGCCGCACGCGGGCGTCAATCTCAGACTGGGGCGCCCCGCGCAGCTTGAGCGAGAAGGCCATATTGGTTTCGACCGTCATGTGCGGATAGAGCGCGTAGTTCTGGAACACCATGGCGATGTCGCGCTCTTTGGGGGGCACATTGTTAACGATGCGATCACCAATTCGGATCTCGCCCGAACTGATATTCTCGAGTCCGGCAATCATACGTAGTAACGTTGATTTACCACAACCAGACGGTCCGACCAGGACGACGAACTCGCCATCCGCAATGGCGATGTTGACGCCGCGGATAACCTCGACGGCCCCGAATGTTTTGCGCACTTGGTCGATCGCGACCAGCGCCATGCGTGATCCTCCCTCGACCGCTTCTTGCCATGGCCGGTTCCTGGTCGGCTGCGCAGCGGAGCGATGATTGTTTCAGCAAAGCCCGGAAAATCAAGCCCTTTCCAGTCGCGCCGCGATCAAGAGGGCGACAGATTCCCGTTGACTTGACACAACCGATGCCGAGAGTTTGTGGTCGCCGTGGCCAGAGGTGCCGGAGAAGCGCATGCCCGCAGACGCAATGGAGGTGATGGAGCTCGGCCCGATGATGCCGCTGATTGGCGAGGGCCTGGCGCCGCATTTCCGGGTGCATCAATTATGGCAGGCGCCGGACCGCGACGCGCTCATCGCCGAGCTCAAGCCTCGGCTGCGGGCGATGACGGCGATCCATGCCGGCCATCCCTATGTGGATGGCGTCTTCATGGCGCAGTTCCCCAAGCTCGAGATCATCGCGAGTTTCGGCGTCGGCTACGATCACGTCGATGCCGCCTGGGCGGGTCGGCACGGCATCGTGGTCACCAACACGCCCGACGTCCTCACCGAGGAGGTGGCCGACACGGCGCTCGGCTTGCTGATTGCGACGGTGCGTGAACTGCCTCGGGCCGAGCGCTATCTGCGGGCCGGCCAATGGCTTGAGGGGCACTACCCGCTGTCGCCGACGCTGCGCGATCGCACGGTCGGCATGGTCGGCCTTGGACGCATCGGTAAAGCGATCGCCCGCCGCCTCGACGCCTTCGCGGTCCCGGTGGTCTATTTCAGCCGCCAGCCACAGCCAGGCGTCAGCTACCGTTATTTTGCGAGCCTCATCGAGATGGCCCGCGCGGCCGACGTGCTCATGGTGGTGGTTCCAGGCGGAGCCAACACGGCCATGCTGATCAATGCCACTGTGCTCGATGCGCTCGGACCCAACGGCATTCTCATCAATATGGCGCGCGGCTCGGTGGTCGACGAGCCCGCGCTGATCGCCGCCTTGCGGGACGGCAGGATTCGCTCCGCCGGCCTTGACGTCTATCCCGACGAGCCACGGGTTGCTCCTGAGTTGATCGCGATGGACCAAGTGGTGCTTCTGCCCCATGTCGGCTCCGCATCGGTTTATACGCGAAGCGCCATGGGTCGCCTGGTGGTTGACAATCTGATTGCCTGGGCGGCCGGGGAGGCACCGCTGACACCGGTGCCCCAGACGCCCTGGCGGCCACGACGATGATGGCCATGCACTGGATCCTGCGCCGTTTTTTGCAACAGCGGACGCTGGCATGCGCGCTCATCGGGGCGGCCGTGGCGACAGGCACCGCGTTCCTCCCGGCGGGCGCGCAGACGCCGGGCGGGGACGCCGCGACCTTGATGGTCGGGGCCTGGGAGCTTTCCAATTCGGATCACGACAAGATCTGTGCGATCACGTTTCGGCTCGATGCGACGGGCCCGGGGCACGCGCTCGATTTTGATAAGTCCTGCGCCGAGATGTTCCCGGAGACCCGCACGGTCGCCGCGTGGACGATAGGCAAAGATGCAGCGCTGCGGCTGGTTGACCCCCGGGGCAAGCCGGTGCTGGAATTCATTGAGGTCGAGAATGGTCTGTTCGAGCCGCTGCATCCGGGTGGCACGCTCTACTTTCTGCAAACCGCCGCGGCCGCGCAGGGGCGCCAATACACCGCCGACCAGATGTTTGGCGATTGGGCGTTTGTTCGCGGGACCAACCGGCAGATTTGTCAGATGTCACTGCTCAACGTTGCCGCCGATCCTGAGAGCTTTGCGCTCAGCCTCAAGCCCGGCTGCGACAACCTGGTGGCCACGTTCGGCCTGAAGGGCTGGCGAATGGATCGCGGCTTGTTGCTGCTGCTTTCCGACCGCAACGATCCGTGGCGGTTTGAGGAAGGCGATCCCGGGGTGTGGCATCGCATTCCCGAGGGCCGCCAACCCTTGCTGCTGATCCGGCCCTAGACCGTTACAGCATCAGCAGGCCGAGCCGCACCGCATGGGCGACGGCATCGGTCCGTCCGGTGGCATCGAGCTTTTCGAGAATCGAGGCAACGTGGAATTTCGCGGTGTGAACCGAGACCGCGAGCTGCCTCGCAATCATCTTGTTGGAGGCGCCTTCGGCGAGCAGTTTTAGCACTTCGAGTTCGCGCGCCGTCAATCGGCGCTCATCTTCTTCATCGGCGCCCCACAGGCCGCCGGCGGGAGCAACCGCAAGACCGTGGAGCATTGCGTCGATGGCCACGCGGAGCTCGGCGGCCCCGGCGGACCGCGGCAGCACGCCGGCCGCACCAGCGCGCAGCGCCGCCCGCGCGCGGCTGCGGTCGGTCAGAACGATGACGGGTCCGTCGGGGGATGCGCGCCGCATCGCTTCGATGCTGTCGGTGACAGTGATCGGCGCGCCCCCGCCTGCCGAGCGCTCCACATCGATGTCAGGGAGCTTGCGCAAGGCCGCACCGATGCGATCGCGAAGCACGTCATCCTCGATGCAGAGCACGACCGCGATGCCCGTTCCACTGGGACGCGCGGCTTGATCGTCCGGCATCAGCGCGCCGGTCGCTCTGTGATCTTGATCGTGAGGGTGCGCGGCTCCCCGCCACGAATAATGCCGAGGATGACTTCGCTCCCGACCGCGTCGGGGCCAAGACGACGGAAGACTTCGCGCACGGTGTGCACGCGATCCCCGTTCCAGGAAACGATGATGTCGCCGATCAGCACGCCGGCACGGGGACCCGGGCCATCGGAGTCTGCGTTGACCACAATGACACCTCGCCGCTCGCTCAGCGACAATGCGCGCACCAGCGCGTCGGTCAGTCGGACCGGCTGCAGGCCCAATCCGAGATAACCGCGTGCGATCCGGCCGTGTGCCAAAAGCTGCGCTGCGACCCGCTCGATGGTCTCGGCCGGGATGGCGAGCGCCGCGCCGCGCGGCCCCGACACCGTCATGCCGATCCATCCGCCGTCCGCATCGATCAACGCGCCGCCCTCCTCGCTCGCGTGGATGCGTCGATCGAGCCGAATGGTTCGGTCGATCCGCCCGCCCCGCAGGCTCTGCCAAGGGCCGCCGGCCACCGCGACCACACCGAGCCGGGCAATCGGTCCCTCACTGCGTCGTCCGATTGAAAGCACAAGCTCACCCGCGCGCAGGGGACGCGAACCAGGTGCGGCCACCACCGGGGTTGCGGTTTGGTCAATCTTTAGCACCGCGATGTCGGTGCTTGGATCACGACCCGCCAAGGTGGCGGCAACCCGCGTTGCCTCGCCCAAGATGACGACGATGTCCTGGTCATGCTCGAGCGCGTCACTGGCGGTGACAACGACACCCGATCGCCAGACAAAACCTGACGACGACGCGCGGCCGCGACCGAGCACGGTGACGACGCTGCCGGCGACGGCCGCAACGGCATTGGCGAGGTGCGTGGAAAGGAGGGAAAGTGGATTGGGTTCGAGGGCTGACATGCGAGATCTCCGGGCTTCGACTCGACCTGATATGTCGTGTCAAGCGCCGTGCTCCTACTGGCCCGGTGGCTAGGTCAGAAGGGTATGCGTCGCGGGTGTGGCGAAGGGTGCCAAGCGCCCCGAACACGCGTGCGAAGCGGCGGCCTACGCACCATCGCCCGCCGCAGCCGAGAAGCCGCGATCGGCCTTTATGGCCCGCACGAGGTCAAACCAGCCCGAAACCTTGGTTGAAAGCAGAATGGCGCCCCGCACCGCCCGGAATCGGACGATCGGGATCGCAACCGAGACGCTCACTTCGTCACGCGTAGAGCCGCGTACCATCGAGGTCCGATGGCCCGCGAGCGCCTGCATGACTTCGGGGATGCGTTGGCCACTTTGCAGCCCGAGCACCTCGTCGGGCGGCCGGTCATGCCGGATGAGCCAGCCCTTGACCGCCAGCAACGTGCGGCGAGCAAACCCTGCCGGCTCGTGGCGTGGCGAGGGCGGATCAAACCGCAGCACGGGTCCGGCGACATCGGTGTCAAGCCACAACACACCCCGATGATCGTATACCCGCGCCCGAGTCTTGGCAGCGCCCCCCATCTCGTCCAGAAGGGGCGCGATCCAGGGCAGATTGGCCACGGCGCTGAGCGCAGGATCCTCGCCGCCAGTCTCGTCGATCTGCCGGCGAACGCGACGGATCGGATCAGCTTTGCCCGCACGGGATTCGCCGGTCGCCGAGACGGCGATGGCGCCGGCAATGATTTCCCCTTGCGTCGCAAGACGCTGCACCTGGGCGTCGATCAATTCGGTACGATAGTGCCACACCGAAGACACAGACCAAAGGCCGATGGCGATGAGACCCACCACTCCCATTCCCAGTTGGGCCTTTTCCCAGGGCTTCATCGCGGTTTCTCCCGTGGATTGGAGCCGTCGACATCAGGCGCTCGCGGCGCTCGTGGCCGCGTACCCTTTCACCTGTGTGCTTATAGTGCGAGGCTCCTCCTCCCGATAAATTGCGCAGAGGCCGTTTGGTTCGCCAAATTCACCAAAAACGCGGGATCGGGGCGGTTGGTGGGGGTCGGGGCCATGGTTGAGGGCGTTGGATGCGCGAGAACGCGGAGATTGTACCGATCGATGTCGGACGAATCGTGGAGGGAATTCGGCAATGGGTAGAAATCGAGAGCCCAAGTAGCGACATCCGCAGGGTCAATGCGGTCATCGACTGCATTGCGGCCAGCGTTGAGGGACTGCCCATCCGGACCGAACGCATCAGTGGAGCGCCGCACCATGGGGACGTGCTGGTGTTACGCTCGCTTCAGAGCGCCGAAGCAGGGGGTATTTTGGTGCTCTCGCATGTCGATACCGTGCATCCGGTGGGCACGCTGTCAGGGGCACTGCGGTTTCGCCGCGAGGGCGACCGCCTCTACGGGCCTGGCATCTACGACATGAAGGGCGGGGCCTACCTGGCGTTTGAGGCCTTTCGGACGGTCGTGCAAACGGGCACCCATCGGCTGCCCCTTGTGTTCCTGTTTACACCCGATGAGGAGATCGGCAGCCCGTTCTCGCGGTTGCTCATTGAACGGGAAGCCCGTCAGGCGCGGTTCGCGTTGGTGACCGAGCCGGCACGCGACGGGGGCAAAGTGGTCACTTCGCGCAAGGGCGTTGGGCGATTTGAGGCGGTCGCGACCGGGGTACCGGCGCATTCGGGGACGCGCCATCCAGACGGCCATAGCGCCATTGCCGAGATGGCCCGCCAGGTGCTCGCGATCGAAGCCATGACCGATTACAGCCGCGGTATCACCACGGCGGTGGGAATGATCTCCGGCGGAACCGCCGCCAACGTCATTGCCCAGCACTGTCGCATCAGCATTGATCTACGGGTTCGCGACGAGGTGGACGGACGCGCCTTGGAGGCCGCCATCCTCGGGCTCAAGTCGGTCGATCGTGCGGTCGAGCTCGTGGTCACCGGTGGCATGAACCGGCCGCCCTATCGTAAGAGCGCGAGCACCGACGCCCTGTTTCGTCATGCGCGCACGCTTGCGGCCGCGCTGGGCTTCGCGCTGGTCGAGGCGCCGATGGCGGGCGGGGGCAGCGACGGCAATTTCACGGCAGCGCTCGGGCTCCCGACGCTTGACGGGCTCGGGATTGATGGCGAGGGCGCGCATACCAATTGGGAGCACGCATTCGTCTCCTCGATCGAACCGCGCTTGCTGCTGCTGCGGCGCTTATTCGAGACCCTGGTCTGATGCCGTGAGCGACCGCCACGCGGTCCTAGATCCATTTCAGGGTGTTGAAGGCGAGCGCGATGGTGTGGCCGACCCACGCCGCGACCATGCACAGCACCACCGAAGGC
>Ga0126371_10006245_pt1 | contig 10590 bp, 13 predicted proteins | sample PanSoiMetaPlot_4_FD_110145 | JGI IMG/M metagenome (GOLD analysis project Ga0126371, IMG submission 110145) | Tropical forest soil microbial communities from Panama - MetaG Plot_4 | ecosystem: Environmental > Terrestrial > Soil > Tropical forest > Bulk soil | place: Panama | collected 2016-02-17
ACGTAGGCGAGGTGGTGCTTGTCGTGATGAAATTCGAGCGTCTCCGAAGACAGGTAGGGGACGAGCGCGTCGTATGAATATGGAAGCTCGGGCAGTGAGAATGACATAGACTTTCTCCTCGATCAATGCAAACGGCCAACGCGACTGAACCATAGGCGCGCCCCCCTGCGCGCCAAACCTGTGTGCCCGGGCCTGCGCTGGTGAACGCGACTAGGAGTTGAGACGGTACGCGCATCAGAGGCGCGCTCGTTGATGCCCAATCCGCATAGCTAGTCTTAGTCTAGGCGCCGCTGACTCTTGCCAGAAACGGATCGACCAATCATACTGCGTGACTATACCGCTGACCAGATCATTTGATCTGCAGCGAATGAGAACGGGGGAGGGAAGGGCGATGAAACCTCCCGTCTTCGCGTACGAGAGGCCGCCGAATTTGCGCGCCGCGCTCGATGCCTTGTCGAAGCACGCCAGCAGCGCCAAGTTGTTGGCGGGAGGACAGAGCCTCATCCCGCTACTCAATGTGCGGAGCATAGCGCCTGGCCGCCTCATTGATGTTGGCCGGCTCACTGAGCTTCAATATATCACTGAGGACTATAGCCAGTTGCGCATCGGGGCGCTGACGACGCACAACAGCATCTTCCGCTCGCCCATCGTCGCAGCGAATTGCCCGATCATGGTCGAGGCGTACCAGCACGTTGCAAACCATTCCATTCGCAATCGCGGAACGCTCGGTGGCAATCTTTGCCATAACGACCCCGGCTTCGAAATGCCATTGGTGATCGCCCTCGTGGGAGCCAGCATGGTCGCGCGCAGCGCGCGCTAGTAGCGCACGATTACAGCTAAACAGTTCTTCAAGGCGCCGTTCGCGACCGACTTGGCAGCAGACGAGATGCTTGTCGAAGTGCGTGTTCCGCGTCTATCTGCCGGCCACGGCTATTCGTTTCTCGAAGTCAGCCAACGCTTTGGCGATCGGGCGCTTATCGCAGCTGGCTGCACTCTGACCATCCGCTACGGGACATGTCGGGATGTCCGCATCGGCATCTGTGACACGATCAATATGGCGTTGCGGGTTGCGACCGCCGAAGCCGCACTCGAAGGCACAGCGATCTCGGCCACCGCCATCGAAACCGCGGCCGAAGCCGTGGCCGACACCATCACCGCGGCTGACGATCTGCATGCGGACGAGGCCTACCGCCGAGACGTCGCTGCAACCTTGACCCGACGGATGTTGCGCGTCGCCTGCGCGCGCGCCGGCCAGGCGATCGCGGAGTGACCGCTCGATGTATGAGCTGGATGTCAACGTCACCGTCAACGGCCGCATCTTCAAGCGGCGCATTCAGCCACGGCTGCTTCTGTCGGACTTTATCCGCCACGAGATCGGCTTGACCGGCACGCATGTCGGCTGCGAAAGCGGCGTGTGCGGTGCCTGCACGCTTCTCCTTGACGGGCTGGCGACGCGATCCTGCTGCACGCTCGCCGTGCAGGCCGACGGCCGCATCGTAGAGACGGTCGAGTCGCTCGGACGTCTCAATAATCTGAGTCCGCTCCAGCGCGCCTTTTGGGAGAAACACGGTTTGCAATGCGGCTACTGCACTCCTGGGATGCTGATGTTGATCACCGAGCTGCTACGCGAAAATCCGAATCCTGATCGTGAAACAATTCGGCTCCGCCTCAACGACAATATATGCCGCTGCACCGGTTACGAAGACATCGTCAGCTCGGTCGAGCGTGCGGTCGAGCTGATGGGGGTCGAGAGGGTGGTTGGGTGATGGCGGAGGCGGGTAAAGTCCATTCCCCTCCACTGGGTCGACAGAAGGAGCGTCCTGATCAGCGGTTGAGTGTGATCGGCACGCGAATGCTGCGCAAGGAAGATCCGCGCTTTCTAGTCGGTCGCGGGCGTTTCGTCGACGACATCGCATTGCCCAACATGGCACACGCCGCGGTGCTGCGCAGCCCGCACGCGCATGCCCGCATCAAATCGATCGATACGGCCGCGGCGCAGGCGCTTCCCGGCGTCCTCGCCGTTATTACGGGCGAGGAGGCGGCGAAGCAGACCGGACCGCTGCCATGCTTTGCCAACCCTCCCGTCGAACAGCGATGCATCGCGCTCGGCAAGGTGCGCCATGTCGGCGAACCGGTCGTGCTGGTCGTCGCCGATACGCGTTACCTCGCTGAGGATGCCATCGAACTCATTAACGTCGAATACGAGCCACTTCCGGCGGTGTCCGACATGATCGACGCGATCAATTCCATCGGCGACGCCGTGCTTCATCCCGAGCGCAGCAAAGACAACATCGCCGAGCACCGCACCTACATGTTCGGGCCAGTCGAATACGAGTTTGGCCGGGCTGCGCACGTGATCAAGCGGCACCTGCGGTGGGCGCGCTCCGGAGGACAGCCGCTCGAGACGTGCGGAGCAGTCGCGAGCTTTGATGAGGGATCGGGGAACTTCACGATCTACGTCAACAGCTCGATGTACAATTACATCGGCTTCACGATCGCGGCCGTGCTCAAGGTAGCGAGCCACCAAGTCAACTTGGTGCCGGTAGATGCCGGCGGCAGCTTCGGCAGCAAATTGTTCCTCCACAAGATCGCGGTGCTTTCCGCAGTGGGAGCGCGCGTGGCCGGGCGTCCCGTCAAATACATCGAGGATCGGATTGATAATATCACTGCCTGTGACGGCCACGGATCGGACCGCAGTTACGACGTTGAGCTTGCGCTCGATGCGAACCACCGGATGACTGCATTGCGCTATAGGGTCGTAGACGACTATGGTGCGTATTTCCAGTTCGGTCTGGGGACGCATGGCAACGGCTTCTCGCAAACGGTTGGGCCCTACAAGATCCGCGCGGTCGGCGCCGAGATTTATGCGGTTTTCACTAACAAATGCCAACAGGGTGCTTGCCGAGGGTTCGGCTCCGAAGTCACCAACTTTATGATCGAACGGGTCGTGGACGCGGCGGTTGAGGAACTAAGGCTCGACCCGATCAAATTCCGACGCGATAATTTCATTAAGCCTGAGGAGTTCCCCTATCAGATTCCGACGGGCAACCTTTACGACAGCGGCAACTACCCAGCCGCTCTCGATCTGGCGCTGAAGATGCTCGACTATGATGGTTGGCGCGAGAAACAGCAGATGGCGCGAACCCAAGGACGCTATGTTGGTATCGGAGTCGCTAGCTGCCAGGAGAAGGGCGTTTTCAGCGCCACCGAGTTCTGGATGCTCAACCGTGCCCCGGGCTTTGCGCTGACGAGCTCGCCCGAAAGCGCTTCGGTCAAGATCGACGCGACGGGCAAAGCCGTGATTTCGCTCCACGCTCCGTGCTGGGGCAACAGTCCCGAGACGGTCGCTGCCATGGTCCTCGCCGAGCAGCTGACCATGGACCCCGCCGACATCAGAGTGACGTATTCAGATACTGATCATGGATTGCCGGGAACGGGGCCAGGCGGCAGTCGCTACACGGTCATGGTGACCGGCGCGGTTGCGGGCGCCGCCAGGATCCTCAAGGAGAAGCTCAAGCGCGTGGCGAGCCACATGCTCGAGGCTGGCTCGCATGATCTGGAGTTCCGCAACGGTAAGGTAGGCGTCAAGGGCGCCTCAGGCGTTGAAGTGTCGATCGCCGAAGTCGCCACGCAGGCGCACTTCTTCCGGCTGTCGCTGCCGGATGATCCCGATTTGAGCAGCGGCCTCGATGCGAGCTACACGTACGACCATCCGCTGGCGACTTTGCCCAAAAGCGACAGCGACTTCGGCATCTTCTATCCGATCATGGGACACATGTGCCACATGCCGGTCGTTGAGGTCGATGCGAAGACTGGCCAGGTAAGTTTTCTAGACTATGTTGCAGTGCATGATTGCGGCACCATGATCAATCCGATGACTGTCGACGGTCATGTGCGCGGCGGCACCGCGCAAGGCATCGGCACCGCGTTGCTCGAGCAGTTTCAGTATGATCCGAACGGGCAGCTCCTTCAGACGTCGCTCCAGGACTACCTGATGCCGCGAATCGGCAACCTGCCGCCGCAGGTCCGTATCGGCCACGTGGTCACGCCATCGCCCTACACCGAATACGGCGTCAAGGGAGCGGGTGAAGGTGGCCGAATGGTCGCGCCGCCGGCGGTGGTCTCTGCGATCGAGGATGCGCTTGGGCCGCTCGGCGTACGGATCGATACCCTGCCGGTAACCCCCGCGCGGCTGCGTGCGCTGATCCGCGAGGCCGAGGCCCGCAAGAATGCGGTGCGGTGATGGACAGCTCACCAACCACCGCGAGCGTCCGCTCCCATCTATCGCTCAAGAAAGACGCAACGATTCTGAGCGACGTCCAGGGGGCAGGGCGCGTACGCCAATCTTGGGCGGACTACGTCCCAAGATCCCCGGTTTTGAGTTTTCGACAGGGACGATACAATAGTCGACGCGGCTCTCGGGTTGGGCCCGAACCGCCGAGGCCGAAAGGCGGAGAGAAAGATAGGCGGAGCATCAGGGAACAATTCAAGTCTCCTGAAGTTTTTCTTAGGCCCCTGAAGTTCCTCTTAGGAAGGAGGAAGCCAATGTCATTCCGCAAGACTGGAATTGCTCTTGGCCTAGCCGGAGTCGTAGCGCTGAGCGCGATAACGCCTTCAATGGCGTCCATGCCGACTGCTGTCGCGGCAATTAAGACTGCACCCTCGACCAATACCATCGACGTGCGCTGGGGCTGGTGGCCGGGAATCGGAGTCGGCATTGGATTGGGCTTGCTTGGAGCAGCGATCGCGTCACCGTATTACTACGGTTACGGCTATCCGTACGGCTACGCCGGCTATTACGGTGGTTACGGGTACCCCTACGGCTACTCGGGCTACTCATATGCTTACGGCGGTTACGGCTACCCATATGCCTACGGCGGTTACGGGAACCCCTATGGCTATGGCTCCTATGGCGGCTACGCCTATCCCTATGCCGGGTACTACGCCATGCCCATCCGCCGTAGCACGGTCGTGAGGCACTATAGGTACCACCACTAGTGACGGCCAATAAGTTTACGTTGGATCGCTGGGGTTAGGTCCCACGATGCGATGTGATGTCCGCTGTGCGCCTCGTCAGGCGATGAAGCGGCCCCCACATCGATACCTTGCCTGAGCAGTTCGCCGTAATCCGTGGCGCTCCCACAGCGGGTTGACATCTCGCGAATGAGCTGACGAATGTCCACGGGCTTTGGTTGGCTGCCACACGACCGTGACTTCCAGGGCCATGCCAGCAGGAAGCCCGCGCCAACGCTCTACCGTCTCCGGCGTGAGGATTTGCACCGGCGACCCGACGAGTCGACCATCGCGCACCACATCAGCCGGCAGAGCCGCTCATTGGGCGTGACGCCAGACCTAAGCGCTAACCGAGGCCTGGCGCGCCACCGCCCTATATCATTCGTGATCGTGATGGAGGTTTTCATTCGGCGCCTCACAGCGATGGGCATACGAGATCGCCCGATTTCGGCTCGATCCCTTTGGCAAAATGGACTCGCGTAGAGGCTGATCGGATCGAGCCGACCGGACTGCCTCGATCACGCCGTGATCCTTGACCAGCAGCGTCCCTGTCATCTGCTCAAACTGTTACAAACAATATCGCAATGAGAGCCGTGCGCACCTACTGCTGAAGAAGGACGCGCAGATTTCGCGTGACGCCAGAGAGTAGGGTGTGTGCTCGCTTTGCCGATCTCGGAAGCGCTTCACCACCGCATTTGCATATCCGGCAGGGATAGAGGTCTAATCACGAGACTTGGTTGCGGCAATCAGCTGCCGCATTAGGTAAGAAGCCAGCAAGTTATGGCCTTCGGAGGTGAAGTGAATTCCGTCCCACTGGTACAGAGTACTGGGCACAATTGTATTTTCAAAGACAATGACCTTGATATGGCGAGCGTGTAGTCGGTCCACGATTGCGGCGATATTTGCAGCGCGCTGCTCCTTTGAACCAAAGAAGCGCAGATCATTGCCACCTGGGTTCAGAATCACGATCGAAGTACCGGGCGGCACAGCTGAATCAAGACGTCGTAGCATGCCGGATGTCGTGTCGAAGTTCACTCCGGCATTCGCAACATGCGCGTCGTATCCCCGGGCCTTCAGCATCGCCTCCAGTTGCGCTGGATAGGCGTTCTGTGAACCTATGCCCCAGCCTGACGTGTTGCTTGCGCCGAGCGCGACGATATTGACTGCGCCAGCGACGACGATGTCACTTGCGAAACCGCCGCATAAAAACCCCAAGCAGGCAACCCGGAACAAGCCGCGACGCCATCGTCGCGAGGCGCGCGTCTTTAAGTCTGCGGCATGCGGCTTTGCTTTTTTGACAAGCAATTCGCTAAACGAGTTTCGAGATCCGACCCAGCCCGCCGCAGCACATCGGGCAGAAACGCTACGTGCTGGTTTTCGAGCCCCGCGCGTAGAAGTGAACAATGAGCACGTCACCAGTATGTCCCAGTCCAAGTTGCCGACGAGCACGCAGAATGCCGATTCGCAGCCATAGCAGTGAACGCTGGGACTTTGCAAGCTGCTCGGCGCAGAACTGTCGCGCTCGGCCGCACCGACGTGATCTGCATGAGCGCAGCGAGGCCGGGCGCCTTCTCATCAAGTATCGAATCAGGCTGAGCCACCCCGCGGCGTTTGCAACTTAGGGGATTCCAGCAGGCTCTCACTTCCGCCGAACAGCTCTTGACGCGGTCTTTCACCGCAGCATGTTGACAATCTCGGCAACTATGGCGGCGTGAATTTCCGGGTCATGGTCAATCACCACATGGGTTTCGTCGCGTTCAACCCGCATAATCCGTCCCTTGAATCCTTCCGCGGTTGAGACCATCCCGCGACCGAAGAAGCGACCGTAGAAATCGATGCGCTGGTAATAGTTGAGCACGACTGCGACGTTGACCGGTACCGGACGGACACCGAACCGCGATGGATCGATCGCAGCCACCAGGGCAACTGGCCCGGCGAGTTCGCTCGCGATCTCAATCGCAGCATCGGCGCCCATCGAGTGCCCAACGAGTACCACCTGCGCACCCGCGGCATCGGCGGCTTGTGCCTGTGACTCAATGCTCGTAACGTCAGTAAAATCCTCGACCGTGCAGGTCACCGAGGCAAGCTCGGCTAGTTCATTGCAAAGGGCGTTCATACCACGCGAAAAGAGCGCTCCGCCGACGCCGCGGATCGCAAACACCCGGACAGCGGACGCCGCCTCAGCGACAGTCATCGCAAACCCCAACGCAACCCCCAGCACAACGGCATGCAACATCATCCGTACCTTGGCGGCGGGCGGTTGTAGGCGGGGACTGCGGAGGTCCGGTCTCTCGGGCCTGCTTGATACATTGTGTGCCCTTGTCCGCATCGGATCCTCGTGGGGTGCCGGATCCTCCCCAATATTTTCTCCCGAGACGGCATTTGTGCGATGCGGGTGCAGGATTTTGCCACATTTCTGCCCTCTCGGGACCCAGCTGTAGCAAAAGAGGATGCGTCGATAATTTTGCGGCGTGTGGTTAGTCAGACGGCTGTTTTTGAAAAAAATGCGATTCCGCGCGAGCGGCGCAATGGTCAGCTAAACGCAGGCGGCGGCCGCTTGCATCAGATAGGGCTCCCTAGGTTTTTTGCGGATGTGACGGCGCTCGTCTGAGCGGAGACTCGTCGGCTAGTTCAAGCTAGTAGAGATCCCAATACAGGAGGCGCTCTCACGCTGCGGAAATCACGACCTCTAACTCGAACTCCGGCAAGCGCACGACTCGCTCGGTCGCTCGTTGTTTCGTCCAGGGGACGACGGTACACGGTGCTCCGATTGATGCCCAGTCGCCTCGGGGCTTCGGACACGTTCCCGTTGCTTATTGCCAGCGCGCAGCGCACCGTCTGCTTCGTCATTTCGTCGAGCCGTCCGATCCCGCCGCACACCGTCGGCTGTCCCATGGATGAATCCTAGGCCGCGTTGATGACAAGCGCGTGTGCCGCGAAGTTCGAACGAGGGTCCTCCGGGATCAAAGGGTCATTCGCTGCCCCAAGAACCCGCAAAATCGGCTTGCAATGCTACCCGCGACTGGACGAGTCGACGAGTCCGGCCATCGCGCACCAGATCAATCGGCAGAGATCGCTCATTGAAGCGATTATCAGCCGATTCGGAGGAGACTTATACTAAAGGTTCGACCGCCTCGCGTTCACGTCTCAAAATTATTTGAACGCAATTCCTTAACGGACAAGAGTCAAGCACAATCGAACCCAACTAAATTAAAACCGCTGTTGACTGGTTTTCCTCAGCCCAGCCGTTCACGACTTTCGTTCATGATAAGGCTGGCGCTGGTGAGTCACCCAAGGGCCTCCTTTCAACGCGCCGAATGATCCGTAGATACCCCACCCGAGTTCTACTGACGGGATTCGCACACAGCATTTAGGAGCAAACAAACAAAGTCGTCAACGTGAATTACACTCACCCAGCAAATTTCGCGGCAGTATGTGATCAATCTCACCTTACACGATACCGAATTCGGAGCATCTTACAAAGTGCCAATGACCGAAGCTTGCGATGAAGACTGTTCCACCATTCTGGCTTGCTCGCTCGCAGCCCCAGGAAGCGTGCGTGTGAGACCGAAAAAATGGCGAACGCAGGCGACAATAATGCGGTGTGAATGAACCAACAAGTCGAGGAGCAATTCCGTGACGCCAGACCAAATCGCGGCAATTCAGCAGAGTTTCGCCAAAGTCCTGCCGATCTCCGAGCAGGCAGCTATGTTGTTCTACGGCCGGCTGTTCGAGATCGCACCAGCCTTAAAGCCGCTATTTCGTGGTGATATGACTGAGCAGGGCCGCAAACTGATGGCCACCCTCAGCGTTGTCGTTACCGGACTCGCAAACCTGGAATCGCTGTTGCCTGCCGCCAGCGCTCTCGCGCAACGCCACGCGGGTTACGGCGTCAAGGTTGCCGACTACCAGCCCGTCGGCGCGGCCCTGCTGTGGACATTGGAGCGTGGTCTCGGCGAGCAATGGACGCCGCAACTCGCGGCAGCGTGGACCGAGGCTTACGCCATTTTGGCCAATTTCATGATTTCGGAGGCTTATGGCCGCCCCATCGCCGCTGAGTGAGTGCCCGAGATAAGAGCGCCTTTGATCACTATCGGCAGTGTAATGACGGCGACGCGGCTGTGTGACCGGGGGAAAAGTGGATCACCTGACGACCCAGGGCGGCTCGACCCTGTCCGTTTCGCGGCTTGGCTTCGCCCCGTATAGCCACAAATTGAAACGGTGAGGACGGGCGAGTATCCCAGCCGGAGTAGTCTGTACTCACCTCTCTGCCAGGATGTCGCAAGCCGCGTTCGAATGTGGCACCATAGCGGCTGTTGCCGGATACATATCGGATCCTGGTGGTTCGTCGCTAAGGTGGCGACGAACCGCGCCGTCAGTTTTCAGTGGTCATAGAGGTAGTTTGGGTCTGAAGCTAACTGGTCTAGCAACTGCTGCGAGTTCTCTGCTTGCCGTTCGAGGGCATCTCTGCGTTCAGCGAGCCCGTTGTAAGTGTTCTGCAATCCTCGAAGATCTTGTTTCGCCTTAGCGTCGGCGGCTGAATAGGCCTTGCTTGAGAGGTGAAGCCGTTTCGCTTGCTGCAGGTTCTTCTCGAGCGACTGCAGCACATTCTCTTTCTGGGTAATTTGGTTTTCAGTGTTGGCCATGCTTTGGGTCACCGAGTTAAGGGCAGCAATGTCGTAGTGAAGGCTTTTTTCGAGGTCAACCTGCGCTGTGTTAAGTTCCTTCTTCAGCGTTCCGGGGGCGCCCGGGTTGTTCATGTCTGCCACGGCTTGTTTGGCGGCTTTTTCATATTGTGCGTAGAAGGAATCGGCTTTCGCCTTCAATTGCTGCTCGGTGGGGGTCTTCTCATTCGGCGATATGGGTGGCGATATCGGGCCGCTGATGCCTGGTGCCAACATGACCTATTCCTTTCCTGACACGGGGTTGCAGGCTCGCGAGCGAGCAACGAGGTCGGCGAATTGTCACTCGTGCGCGCAGCGAGTGATAGTTCGGCCAAAGTGTTCGCACAAACGACGCTCGGCTGGCAACAACATCTATGGTCAGCAGACCAAAAAATAATGACTCAATAATTCACAGACGGCATAGTTCTCTCTGAATAAAGAATACAGATTGGAGAAGTCGTTGAGAGCTTCATATCGTGAGTATCTCATATCGAGAGCATTCTTGATGAGTTTGATGGCGACGACTGCCGTTGCGGCAAAACGCATACCATCATCGCCCACATATTGCCTTGGTGTTGCCTTGATGGGCCGTTTCCTCCGGCTAAGCCACGCGGAACGCTCCTGATTACCGATAGAGACAACTCCTTCAATGTGCAGTCACAAGCGAATGTCTTCGTCATCGCGGACTTCGAGGCGAAAACGGGGTTCCCGTCGCAGCGCGGCCCGCGTTACTTGGCTGGTCCGCAAATGACGGGCGGGGGCAAGCTTCCCTGTCGCCTCGATTCATCCGCGTTCGACTCGGGCTCGTAAGAACGATGGCTGGCCAAGGAGCACGCAATATTCAATATTACTGTGTCAATGGCTTGCGGTCAGCGGTTAGCGCCATTGACTCTAGATTTAAGTTCCAAATTTC
>Ga0126371_10006246_pt1 | contig 10589 bp, 7 predicted proteins | sample PanSoiMetaPlot_4_FD_110145 | JGI IMG/M metagenome (GOLD analysis project Ga0126371, IMG submission 110145) | Tropical forest soil microbial communities from Panama - MetaG Plot_4 | ecosystem: Environmental > Terrestrial > Soil > Tropical forest > Bulk soil | place: Panama | collected 2016-02-17
TAAAAGCCGTATTGATCGTACATCTGGCGTTTTTTTGAATCGGAGAGAACGTCGTAGGCTTCCTGCAATTGCTTGAATTTTTCTTCGGCGGCTTTGTCTCCAGGATTCAAATCGGGGTGATACTTGCGCGCGAGTTTGCGAAACGCAGTTCGAATATCTTTCGTGCTCGCCTTGCGCGGCACTCCCAGAAGCTCGTAATAATCCGTTTTGCTCGTCGTTGGCATCCAGAATCCAATCAAAGAAATGCAGGGGCGCGTCTTTGGCACGCCCCTGCCGGTCTTACATCAAGTCAGTTAGGGCGCTTCGATTCGTCCACGTCAACGTATTCGGCGTCGATCACGTCGCCAGGCTTTTGCTGTTGCGAACTGCCCGATGTTGAACCGCCCCCGGCGCCTGCGCCGGCCGCACCGGCCTGAGCCTGGGCTTCGTTCGTCTTGTAAAGCGTTTCGGCCAGTTTGTGCAGCGAACGCTCCACATTTTCGGTGGCTGTGCGTAGTCGCGCAGTGCCGCCTTCATTAATCGCCTTCTTTGCGTCTTCGAGAGCTTCTTCGGCGGCCTTCACGTCGGCTTCAGGAAGCTTTTCGCGATTCTCACGAATGGTCTTTTCGGCCTGATAGACCAGACCATCGAGACGGTTGCGCGATTCGACTTCCTCCATGCGCCGACGATCCTCTTCTGCATGCGATTCGGCTTCGGTGCGCATCTTCTCCGCTTCATCCTTGGTCAAGCCGGTAGAGGACTGGATGGTGATCTTCTGTTCTTTGCCGCTCGCCTTATCTTTCGCGGAGACGTTCAAGATGCCATTCGCATCGATGTCAAAGGTGACTTCGATTTGGGGCATGCCGCGCGGCGCAGGTGGAATGCCGTCGAGCTTGAAGGTGCCGAGCGAACGGTTGTCCTTGGCGAATTTTCGTTCACCTTGGAGGACATGAATCTCGACGCCCGGCTGATTGTCCGAAGCCGTTGAGTAGGTTTCGACTTTGCGCGTCGGGATCGTCGTGTTGCGCTGAATCTGAACGGTCATCACGCCGCCGAGCGTTTCGACGCCGAGAGAAAGGGGCGTCACGTCCAGCAGCAAGATGTCCTTCACTTCGCCGGCAAGCACGGCGCCCTGAACGGCCGCACCGACAGCCACGACTTCGTCCGGGTTTACGCCCTTGTGCGGTTCTTTTCCGCCAAAGAAATTGCGAACGAGCGATTGCACCTTGGGAATGCGCGTTGAACCGCCGACAAGCACGACTTCCTGAATGTCGTTCGGCGAAAGCTTCGCGTCTTCGAGCGCCTGTTGAACCGGCTTCATGGAGCGATCAAGCAAATCGCCCATCAACTGCTCGAGGCGAGTACGGGTGAGCTTTTCCTGCAAGTGAATCGGGCCGCTCGCGCCAGCCGTGATAAACGGAAGGTTGATTTCGGTCTCCATCATTTGCGAAAGCTCGATTTTGGCTTTTTCCGCAGCTTCCTTCAGGCGCTGCAACGCCATGCGGTCCTTGCTTAGATCGATGTTGTTGGCTTTTTTGAAGCCATCAATCAACCAATCGACGATGCGCTGGTCAAAGTCGTCGCCGCCAAGATGCGTGTCTCCGTTTGTGGATTTCACTTCGACGACGCCGCTGCCGACTTCGAGCACGGAGATGTCGAAGGTACCGCCACCCAGGTCGTACACAGCGATCGTTTCGTCGCTCTTCTTGTCGAGGCCATAGGCAAGCGCGGCCGCCGTGGGTTCGTTGATGATGCGGACAACTTCAAGCCCTGCGATTTCCCCGGCCTGCTTGGTCGCCTGCCGTTGCGCATCATTGAAGTAGGCGGGAACCGTGATGACCGCTTTCGAAACTTTCTCGCCGAGGAAGTCCTCCGCGGCTGCCTTGAGTTTCCCGAGTATCATCGCGGAAACTTCGGGCGGGCTGTAAACCTTGCCAGAGATTTCGACGCGAGCATCATCATGCGGCCCCTTTGTAACTTTGTAGGGAACGCGGCGGCTCTCTTCGCCGACTTCGTCAAAGCGACGGCCCATGAAACGCTTAATCGAATAGACAGTATTTTCCGGGTTTGTAACGGCCTGGCGTTTTGCCACCTGACCAACCAGGCGTTCGCCGGTCTTTGTAATGGCGACAACGGACGGAGTCGTCCTGGCGCCTTCCTGGTTCGGGATGACGACGGGTTCACCGCCCTGCATCACGGCCACGACCGAGTTGGTCGTACCCAGGTCAATTCCAATAATCTTACTCATAAATCAGGTTCCTCCCCTTGCCTAGCCCAACCGGCGTGGGGCCGAAGGGCCTCAAGGTCACGCCTGGAGTCGTAAGCTCGATATACGGGAGGGAGTATACAGAGTTGAGTGCATCGTTGTCAAGTTTTCTTACATCATCAATAAATGTCACTATTTCTTCTAGTTACGGACGGGCGCAGCGGGTTATTGCCAAACAAACTCTAAAGCCGGTGGGGTGCATCGAACTTGCTTGAAACTGAGTTTTGACGGGCGGCTGCGCGGAGTTGCCTAAGGCTGCGTTTGCCATGCTTTCGGGTTAGAATCGGCATCACTAAGTTCCCTATTCCGGGTTCAATTGCAATGGAGGCATTTGTGAGCTGGCAAAAGTTTAAAGTGGGTGCGATCGCGGTTGGTTTGCTGGCGGCAGGAGCCTACTTGTCCCTTGGGGGGCGGGCGGCACTGGCTGCCGCGGCGGAACCTCAAACGGTGAATCTGCCTGACGTTGACCCGCACAAGACGCGCGGATCAAAAACGGCGCCAATTGTTATGGAAGTCTTCAGCGATTTTCAGTGTCCGGCGTGTAAGCAACTTTACATGGGCGCGTCAAGGCAAGTGGATGACAACTATGTAGCGACCGGCAAAGTGTTTGTGATTCATCGGGACTTCCCGCTACCGATGCATGCTTACTCTCGCATAGCTGCCCGGTATGGCCGAGCCGCCGCGCAAATCGGCAAGCTTGATCAGGTGGAACAGGTGCTGTTTCAAAACCAAGAAAACTGGGACAAGACAGGAGATGTGGACGGAACGGTGGCTTCGGGACTAAGCGCGGCTGACATGACCAAGATTCGTACGATTTTGAAGAATCCTACCGCAATTGACGCCGCTATCGAAAAAGACATTGCGCTCGGGAAGACATACAACGTCAACCAGACCCCAACCACGGTGATTCATTGCAAAGGTCAGACCTATCCTGTCAGCGGAGTTGTGAACTACGAGGTTCTACGTTCCTTTCTCGACCAGCTTCTTTCGAGCAAGTAGGCCGGAAAATAGTCCATGATGCAATCCAGTCCGCTTAACTGGCGCCGCGCGGTCATAATTTTGGGCCGGCTTGCGATTGGAGCCGTATTTCTGTTTGCGGCTTATTCCAAGATTTTTCTACCCAACAGTCTCTTTGGTCCCTTGCCCATGAAGATGGCCCTTTCTGTGAATCTGCAAAATTTCGTTCCGTCCGTCGAGCAATACAAAGTTGTCTCGCCCAATACGGCGGTTTCCATTGCGCATAAGTTGCCCTTTGTGGAGCTTTTGCTTGGCGTTCTGCTTTTGATCGGCTGGCAAGCTCGAATTTGGCTCTCCGCCGCGTCCGCGATGTTTCTGGGCTTTCTTTCTTTGCTTACGTGGGCTTTTTTGAAGCACATGGATATCAAGGATTGTGGTTGTTTTGCCTCGAGCATTCCGGAGCCTTTGACTGGGATGACTCTATTGAGAGATGGCATTTTCCTGGGTTTCGCCTTGTTGATTACGTATTTGTCGTTCATCGAGGCACGCAAGCCGCATCCGTGGACGGCTTCGACGAATTCCTAATCGCGCAACATCTGGAAACGAACTTGCTCATCTTTCTCACGGCGCACTTTCATCTGCGCTAGAATTTTCTTTCGATGCTGAGTCTTCCTCCGATTACATTACGTCTGCGCGGCTGGAAACTAATTGACCGCGTGGCGCTGGCATTCCTCCTGTTTTGTTCCATTTTGTTTGGGGCGGCGGCGGGCCTGCTTTTTGTTTATGCGAGCGATTTGCCGGAAATCCACGCGCTGGAAACATACCGGCCCAACGTTGTGACGGAAGTCTATGCGGACGACGGCCAACTGGTAGGCAGCTTTGCGTTGCAACGCCGCATTCTGATGACCTACGAGCAGTGCCCAAAAATTCTATTCAACGCGGTCACTTCCATTGAAGACCAGCACTTTGAGCAGCACTGGGGCATCGATTTCCCGCGCATTGCAGGTGCGATGGTTCGCAACGTTGTTCATCGACGCATCACGGCCGGCGCCAGTACGATCTCGATGCAGCTCGCCGGAAATCTCTTTCTGGATCGCAGCGACCGGACATTTCGCCGGAAAATCCAAGAGATGCTGCTTGCGCTGCAAATCGAGCGGCGCTACACGAAGCCGCAAATATTCACGATGTACGCGAATCAGGTTTATCTTGCGCACGGCAACTATGGTTTTGCGGCTGCTTCGCAGTTTTACTTCGGAAAGTCGGTAACGGATCTGAATTTGCAAGAGGCAGCGCTGCTTGCGGGAATGGTCAATGGGCCGAAATTCTCGCCAATCGCAAATCCCGAAGCGGCGCTCAATCGCCGCAACTTAGTGCTTCGCCGCATGGAAGAAGAAGGGAAGCTCTCCACTGCGGAAGCCAACGCCGCAAGAAAAGCGCCTCTAGGTCTGCACTTGCAATATCCGCGCAACGATCTTGCACCTTACTTTTTTGAGGATATTCGCAAGTATCTGGAAGCGACCTACGGCACGGAAGCCGTGCACGAGCGAGGTTTGCGCGTTTACACCACGCTCAATGTAAAGATGCAGCGCGCGGCGAATCAAGCGGTTCGCGATGGACTCCATTCGTATGATCGCCGTCACGGCTGGCGCGGCGGTTTGCCGAACCTGATCAAAGACAATCTCGGCAAGCTCGACACTTATGAGGACGACGATTGGCGCCACACGATTGAAAAAGGAAGTTACGTAAGCGGGCTGGTCATGGCTGTGGACGACAAATCGGCCACCATCAAGATTGGCCAATATCGGGCGCTGCTTTCGGCTCAAGATATCGCTTGGACGGGAAGAAAAAAGCCCGCCGACCTTTTGAAAGTCGGTGACCTGGCGCAATTCTCGATTCAGGAGTTGCGCGAAACTACGGCGCGGGTTCAACTCGAGCAGCAACCCACTCCGCAAGCGGCGATGATCTGCATTGACAATCCTACGGGTGAAATCAAAGCGATGGTCGGCGGGTACAGCTTTGAAGATTCAAAATTCAATCGCGCCACGCAGGCCGTTCGCCAAGTGGGGAGTTCTTTCAAGGTCTATGTTTACGCTGATGCCTTGGAAAAAGGATATACACCGTTCGACACGATTTTAGATGCCCCGTTTTCCGTCAACAGCGGCAACCAACTTTATTCTCCTCGAAATTACGACGAAAAATTTGAAGGCGTAATCACACTTCGGCGGGCTCTTGCCGGTTCGCGGAACGTGCCTGCGGTAAAACTTGCAGATAAGGTTGGTATTTCCTCGGTGGTTGAAGAAGCTCGCCGATTTGGAATTACTACGCCGCTGCCGCCGTATCTTCCGCTGGCGCTGGGCGCGGCGGACATGAAACTTGTCGAACATGTTTCCGCCTTCACCGTTTTTCCGGACGACGGCATTCGCATCGATCCACACATGATTCGCCGCGTAGCCACATACGACGGCGCGCTGCTTGAGGAAGCACATCCAGCGATTCACGAAGTGATTCCGCCGGATGTTGCGCGGACGATGACGGCGATGCTCGAGGAAGTGATCCAATTTGGTACAGGTGTGGAAGCAAAAGTCTTGAAACGCCCTGCGGCAGGCAAGACTGGAACGACGCAGGATTACACCGACGCATGGTTTGTCGGATTCACACCACAGATAACGGCAGGAGTTTGGGTTGGCTTTGACGACAAGCAAAACTCGCTCGGCAAGAAGGAAACCGGTGCGCGTGCGGCGCTGCCGATCTGGACGCAATTCATGCAAAACGCACTCGCTAGTGCGCCACCTTTGGATTTTGCGAATGTAGTTCCGCTGGAACAGCAGGTGAACGAACACAATATTAAAGTGGACACTCCGGACACGGCGCCGACCGAAGACGAGCCTTCCGCTCCAAGACAAAAGCCGCCGTCTGCGCCACCCGCAGCAGCGGGGACGACAACCGGCGACCAGCGTCCTCAATAAAGAATGCTCTTAATAACTAATGCTTCTGCACAACCACATTGAGCGAAGAACTTTGCACCGACGAGAAGTTCGCGCTTGCTGGATTCAGTGTAAGGGCTATTTGCCAGAGCGAATTCCCAGCGGTGTCCGTCAAGCTCAAGTTCACGTTCATGGCGCCGACAAGTCCAAGCAATTGCGGCGAGGAAACAAGCAGGCATGTCGCGTGCCCTGAAGTTAGAGGTTGCTTGCCGTTCATGCTGGAACTTGACGTGGTCACCTTGTAATTCAGAGCGCCGGAAACGGGCGTTCCGTCCGGGTAAACGAAATTTAGCGTCAATTGAGGCGTGGAGAGGGTTTGGATGATCTCGATCGCGCTGATCTCCGGCATTCCGGAGACGGGGTCCAATTCGATAGTAAGGTTTCCGTCTGTCACCACAGCATCAGAGCTTTTCTCTAATGCAGTGTTGGCCCCCACATTAGCGAATACGTCGAGATTGCGGACGGTATAGCTTCCTTCCACCTTCACGTCGAAAACGCGCGCGCTTTTGTATTCGGACTTGGTTGAGGTTTCGGCAAAATAGAGGTTTACGTGATACGAACCGGCGCTGACGGGGAAAGTATAGATAAGCGGCTTTCCGTTTGATGCGTAGCGCGTCGAGTGGAATAGCGGCTGATTCGCCGTTCCGGCGATATTGGCCGTATTCGAAACTACGGTTCCGCTGTTGTATCCATGGTCGGCTTGCCAGACTTGCGCTTTGGCGTCTGTGTAAGCAACGCCGCCACAATTTACGCGAATGGTTTGTAGTGTTTGTGCCGCTCCTGCTGACGTCTGGGCGGCAGACGGAAGAGAGAATCCGGCCACAAAACTGAGAATAAGGGAGAGTCTTTTCACGCTTCCTCCTAGAAGCAATATTTGCAAACTGGTCTTCTCTTCAAGACGCGAAGCGAGAGGGAGCGCTGGGTGAGTGGGCCCGCTTTTGCACCGCCACATGCACTGTAGAGACAAGGACTCGGCTCAAACAACTGTCCGTCAGAACCGAAAACGTACAACTAAAAAGGGCAAGGAACGACCTGTACTAAGCGTAAGAAATGGTTTGGTCTCTTAACCGGCTAGTTACCGAACGGATCCCAACCACCCGGCCGGATTGGATTCACTTCGCCCGAAGCACCGATTAACAGGAGTCTGCGTTTTGCGGTGACTTCTCCGATTTCGGTCAGCTTGACGCCATGCAACTTCGGCGGAATTTGTCTGGCTTTGTCTTTGCGCACACAAAACAATAGTTCGTAGTCGTCTCCGCCATGAAGCGCCGCGGCAAGTCTCTTTTTTTTGCTGAATTCCGAAGAGAAGATAGGCGAAGAGAGAGGAAGGTTTTTGCATTGAATTACCGCACCCACTCCGCTCGCTTCACACAACCGCGTCAAATCTGAGGAAAGCCCGTCTGAAAGATCCATCATCGCGGAGGCAAATTTGTTTTGAACAAGCCAATGTCCGAGCTCGATGCGCGGCTGGGGATGGAGATGCTTTCTCAACAATTCATTGTGGCGATCGACCAAGCCCCGGCTGCGTTTTGCAAGTTCCCATCCAAGCTCGGCTTCGCCGAGGCATCCACTGACAAAGATCCGGTCCTTTGGCCGCGCACTGGAACGAAGCGCGCCCGTTCCCTGTTTTACTTCTCCAACGACGGTAATATGGATGAGGATTTCGTCGCGCCGTGTCGTGTCTCCTCCGGCAAGAGGACAAGCCAGTTTCGCCGAAGCTTTTCGCAATCCCCGCAGAAATTCATCGCACCAATTGCCCGTGCAAATCTTTGGCAAAGCCACGCTGAGCAGGAAACACCTCGGTTGGCCTCCCATGGCTGCAATATCGCTCACGGCGCGCGCCAGGCACTTCCAACCGACTGCTTCGGGCGGATGTATTTTTCTTAAGAAATGCGTTTTTTCGAGGAACCAATCGCAAGTCAAAACAATCTCATATGCAGGGCTCGGCCTGAAAATCGCGGCATCATCGCCAATCGCGAGCCGCAATCCAGAATTGCGGTTTGCGGCGGCGTGAAAATGGCTTTCGATTTGGCGAATTAGACTATCTTCCGTGAGGTGCGGAGCCTTATTTGTCCAGCTTATTCTCACGGCGCAAGTATAAGCTGCTTCCGCCTGTACATTTGTACAGTGAACAGGAATCCACAGCCTGTCCCAAAATTACCCAAATAGAAGGTTGACCCGTGAATCTACAGAATTTAATATGGGGTCATAGCGAACCGATACTTACGGTTCCGTGCCAGTTCGAGCGATTCAATGTAGTTTCCAAAGTTCGAAGCGGGCCAGGGCAAAGCGCTCGCGCTAGAGATAGAAAATCAAGGGCTGAGGGGCTCAGCAGTGATTAAAGGCAAGAGCTATACATTTTTTGTCGCGTCCACGCCGGGGAATCTCCGGAAACTGGTCGTGCCTGCCTATGCCCTTGTCAGTATCGGAGGACTCGCCCTAGTTGGAATGTTGACTATCGTGATTGGCATCGGCTCTTATTCGCGCATGCTTTGGAAGGTCGGCAACTACAATGCGATGCGCCACGAGCTAGAAACCGTCAAGCAGCACTCACGCGATCTTCAGACTACGGTCAATGACACGAATCAACGATTGAATTCCTTGCAGTCCCTTGCCACTGAAGTGGCGATGACCTATGGTGTGCTGCGCTATCATCCGGTCGCGTTCGACGTGACAGACAATCCCGTGACTCCGGAAGACGCATTCGACCAGTCGGTTGAGCAATACACTTTCTTGAAGAAGAACGCAGCGGCAATCGCCATTTCCGCTGGAGGCCTACGGCTGCTTCCTTCTTTTAGCTTTGCCGATTCATCTTATACGCCTTCTGTGTGGCCGGTGCTCGGCCACGTCACGGACAGCTTCGGTGAACGGCTTGATCCTTTCAGTGGGGAAGGCGCGTTTCACACTGGGGTTGACGTAGCTTCCGACTATGGCGCGCCGGTGCACGCCACGGCGGACGGAGTCGTTACAGTCGTCGAGAATCACGCTGGTTACGGCCGCCTTGTTGTGGTGGACCACGGTTTCGGCATCACCACCTGGTATGCCCACATGTCTGCGTTTGCCACGATTGCCGGATCAAGAGTGAAGCGAGGCCAAGTCATCGGCTATACCGGCATCAGCGGACGTTCCACCGGCCCTCACGTTCACTATGAAGTCCGCATGAACAATGCGCCGATCAATCCATCGCGGTACATGAAGTCCGGGCCCAGCGGCGACTGAGTTCCGCAATCCTTACATAATCCTTAGAATCTATTCTGTGACGTTCCATTTTGGTCTTCGGCATTTTTCCCTTCTGATCATTTTCAATTCACATGAATAAAATTTTGAATTAACGCGCACTCCCTAATCTTCAAAGCCCAGTCCGAGCGAGTCAGTCAATCGTCCGCATCTTTGAGGGAGGGTGTATGTCCTTTAAGCAGTCCGCATTAATTTGTTGGAAAGGCCTGCGCGTCGGTCTTGCAGGCATCCTTGTTGCCCAATTGAGTTTGGGCAGCGTGTTTGTTGGAGCCGCGAAGGCTCACGAACATGAAAAGGAGCACACGCGCACTCCGATCAAGCATGTGATTGTGCTTATCGGAGAAAATCGCACTTTCGATCATGTCTTTGCGACGTACAAACCCAAAAAAGGAGAATTTGTAAACAATTTGCTGTCTGAAGGGATCATCAAAGCGGACGGCACACCGGGACCGAACTTTGGCAAAGCGAAACAATTTCAGGCGGTTGCACCTTTCAGGACTGAATATTTCGTCAGCCTCAAGAAAAGCGAAAAAACGCCTTATCAAACGCTTCCTGCTCCAACACTGAACTTCGCACCAACGGCGACGATCTTTCCTTCGGGAACTCCCGCAGCTTTGCTCGCGGCCGTTGAGCCATCTCTCGAGCTTGCTGACGAGCATCTCTTGACGACCGGTGCCGCAACCGGCTTTAGCCAAACGTTTGTTCAACCGGACCCCGACACGAGAGTCGCCAATTTCAATGCACTTCCCAATGGGCCATTTCCCTTGAGAGGCACGAATCTTCCTTATGATTCTTACACCGGAGACACGACGCACCGTTTGTTCGAAATGTGGCAACAATCGGATTGCAACATCGCCAATGCAACCTGGCAGAATCCATCTGGCTGCTTGAACGATCTGTATCCGTTCGTCATCACGAACTACACCAACATTCCGGATCCTGCCAGTGGCGGCGCAATCGACGACAACGGTGGCGGCAATTCCATGGCGTTCTATAACGTTCAAGCCGGCGATGCACCCGTCCTTACGCAGCTCGCCGAAGAATTTTCGATGAGCGACAACTTTCATCAATCGGTTATGGGCGGAACAGGCGCCAATCACGTGATGCTTGGCTTGGGTGATGCGATCTTCTGGAGCGACGGCAAAGGAAATCCAACAACTCCGCCA
>Ga0126371_10006247_pt1 | contig 10588 bp, 7 predicted proteins | sample PanSoiMetaPlot_4_FD_110145 | JGI IMG/M metagenome (GOLD analysis project Ga0126371, IMG submission 110145) | Tropical forest soil microbial communities from Panama - MetaG Plot_4 | ecosystem: Environmental > Terrestrial > Soil > Tropical forest > Bulk soil | place: Panama | collected 2016-02-17
GTCGCGATCAACAAGAACAGCGGAGAGGTGGAGGCCGTCGGCAAAGAGGCCAAGGAGATGCTGGGACGCACTCCCGGCAACATCGTCGCCATCAAACCCATGAAAGACGGCGTCATCGCCGATTTCAAGGTCACCGAGCGCATGCTGAACTACTTCATTCAGAAGGCGCACGGCCGGAAAATGCTGGTGCATCCCCGCATTGTCATTGGGGTTCCCAGCGAAATCACCCAGGTGGAAAAGCGCGCCGTCATGGATTCGGCCTACCGCGCCAAGGCCAGCGAGGTGCACCTGGTCGAGCAGGCCATGGTGGCGGCGATCGGCGCCGGACTCCCGATCACCGAGCCTTCCGGCAACATGGTGGTGGATATCGGCGGCGGCACTACCGACGTTGCTGTCATTTCGCTCTCCGGCATCGTCTACTCGCGCTCAGTGCGCGTCGCCGGCAACGAGATGGACGACGCCGTGATGCAGTATCTGAAGCGGAAATACAACCTCCTGATCGGCGAGCGCACCGCGGAAACCATCAAAATTGAGATCGGCTCGGCCTATCCGCTGGACAAACAAATGACGATGGAGATTAAGGGCCGGAACCTGATTGAAGGGGTCCCGCGTACCATCACCATCGATGACTCTGAAATCCGGGAGGCGCTCTCGGAATGCGTGGCCATGATCGTTAATGCCATCCGGGTTGCCCTGGAACGGACGCCGCCCGAGTTAAGCGCGGATATTAGCGATCGAGGTATTGTTCTTACCGGTGGTGGTGCGCTATTGAAGAATCTGGACAAGCGCATTCGCGAAGAAACCGGCTTGCCGGTTTCCATCGCGGACGATCCGCTGGCTTCGGTGGTTCTCGGGACCGGCCGGATGCTCAGCGATTTCCGTTTGTTGCGGAAGATTTCGATAGACTAGAAGGTAGGGGCGGCCCCGCCCGATGGAATCGTTTCTCAATCGCTATCGCAATATCACGGTTTTGCTGCTCGTGATATTCGCGCAGCTGGTGCTGCTGGCGGTGCAGGTGCGAAACGACCAGGACGTGCGGATGATCCGGGTGTGGACCGTCACCGCCGTTACCCCACTGGCGCGCGTGATGGAATTCCTGCGCGGCGGCAGCATCGGTTTCGTCCGCGATTACATTCTTCTCCACGATACCCACGAAGAGAACCGGCGCCTGCAAAGCGAACTCGACAAGTTGAGGGTCGAGAACAACTTCCTCAAAAACGAGCTGAACATGGCCGAGCGCGCCAAGGCCCTGGCCGTGTTTCAGGAGCATACCCCGTCTAAAACGGTAGCCGCCAACATTATTGGTTCCGGGGCCGGGACCAATTCGAAAGTGGTCTTCACCGATCGCGGGTCCACCTCCGGGGTACAGCGCGGCATGGCGGTGGTCACGCCGGACGGCATCGTGGGCACAATCATCGAGTCGTATCCCACCGCTTCGGAAGTCTTGTTGATTACCGATCCGGATTTTGCGGCGGGCGTGATTTCGCAAAAGACGCAGGTGCGCGGCACGCTGAAAGGGCAGGGGACACCCCTATGCCGGGTAGACTATGTTCCTTTTGAAGAAAAGGTAGACGTCGGTGACTGGTTCTATACTTCCGGCGATGATCGGGTCTTTCCGCGCGGTTTTCCCGTCGGAATCGTAAAAGCGGTGCATGCCGGCCAGCCCTTTAAAGAGATCCTGGTGGAGCCAAGCGGCATGCACCGGGGCCTGGAAGATGTGCTGATCCTGTTGGAGGGCGTGCACCAGACCATTCCGACCGAACAGTTGGCTTTCCAGCCGGTCTATATCGCACCTGCTCCTCCGAACGCCGCACCTGGTCCGGCGGAACCGGCGGCGCCGGGAGGCACGGAGGCCGACAAGTTGAGAGCGCACTATAAAGCCGTGGGCGACGCGCAGAATCACAAGTTTGGGGAAGGATTGCCCGGCAGCAAACCGCCGGATTTCAATCTGGCGGTGAAGCCCGGCCAGGGGCCAGGGGCCAGCGCCGAGCCAGGGGCCGGGGGTCAGGGGCCAGCGGCGCCCGCTAAGCCTACGCAACCGCCATCGGGTCCCGCGCCTAAGCCGGCAACCACCGCAGCCGCGCCCGCGAACTCGTCGCCGGCCCCCGGCCCCCGCACTCCGGCCCCTGCCTCGACCCCGGGGCCCAAGCCACCGGCTCCGGCGTCGAACAACCCCGATCCGAGCCAGCCGCCGATCCCTTCCGGGGTCCCAATTTCCGAACGGCCGCATAACGAATGAGCTACTCCGGCAGCGAGCGCATCTTACTAAACAGCCAGCGGGAAGGCCAGGTTTCGCGGTTTTCGCCGTGGGTCCTGCTGCTGGTCCCCCTGGCGGCCATTCTCTTCCAGGTCTATGTTCCGCTGTTCTTCCAGTTCCTCGGCTACCTGGAGATGCCGCTGCTGGTGGTGGTGTACTTTGCGCTCATGCGGCGCAACCAGATTGGGGGATTGCTGATCGGAACCATTGTCGGCCTGGCTCAGGATTCGCTATCCAAGGCGCCTCTGGGGATGTTCGGTATTGTGAAAACGCTGGTCGGCTATTTCGCGGCGTCCGTGGGCGTCCGGCTGGACGTGGATAACGGTCTGATGCGTCTATTTTTGGCCTATTTTTTCTATGTTTTTCATCAATTCTTTTATTGGGTTATGGCCCGGGCCTTGTTGGCCCAGCAGGTGGCTTTCGAACTCCAACGAACGTTAATATTAGGGTTACTTAACGCAATTGTAGCAGTGGCTTTATTTCATTTTCTCGATAAGCTGCGCGAGACCGGCTGAATTTCGCTAAAATTAGAGAGAGTATAGGCTTCTCCGACTGTGATCCTGCCGCCTGCCGATACCGGAACGGAAGTGAAAGTTTCCGAACAGCCGCGTCTGCACGACGATACGCGGTTTGCCGGCCCCAAGATCGCGATTTTCCAGTACGCAGGTGTCGCGATTTTCCTGTTTTTGATTTCCGGGTTCTGGAAACTCCAGATTCAAAACCCTCAGTTCTACGATGAGCGGGCGCAGGCCAACAGCATCAAGTCGGTGCCGATTTTGGCTCCGCGCGGGCGGATTCTGGACCGCGACGGGCGCGTGGTCGTCGATAACCATTCGTCGTTCAGCCTGATTCTGGCGCGCGAGTCCCTTAAGGAAGATCATCTCCGGCCGATCGCGCAGGGTCTCGATTTGGATTACAAGGATCTGTCGGCGCGCGTACGACGCTTCAAATCGCAGCCCAAGTACGTGCCGATCGTCATCAAAGAAGAGCTGACGCCGGCGGATCTGGCGTTTGTCGATTCGCATCACGAGTTCTTTCCCGAGTTGGTGCTCATCCAGGCGCAGCGGCGGCTCTATCCTCAGAATGGCATGCTGGCGCATGTAATCGGGTACACCGGTGAAATCAGCGAAGACGAGCTGGATACTCCCGAATTCGCCAAGTACGATCAGGGCGACGTCATCGGCAAGTTCGGAATCGAGCGCGAGTACAACAACACGCTGATGGGCGTCGACGGCCAGCGGCAGGTGATTGTCGACAACCGCGGCCAGGTGCGGCAGGTGATCGGCAACAAGCCGGCGGTGCCCGGCAAGGACATTCAGCTCAGCATCGATCTCGATCTGCAGGTCGTGGCGGAGTTGGCCATGGACGGACGCAACGGCGCGGTGGTGGCGCTGGATCCGCGGACCGGCGAAGTGTTGGCCATGGTCAGCCGGCCGACATTCGACGCCAACAAATTCGCCGTGCGCATCAAGGCCAAGGACTGGAAAGAAATCGCGGACAACCCCGAGCACCCGATGCTGAACCGCGCGATTCAAGCCCAGCAAGCGCCGGGCTCGACATTCAAGCCCTTTGTGGCCTTGGCGGGTCTCGAGACCGGCACCATCGACGATCAGTTCACTGTGCACTGCGCAGGCGGCGTCGCACTGTACGGCCGCTTCCAGAAGTGTTGGGTCTACCCCAAGGGACACGGCTCGGTTTCGCTGCACCGAGGAATTGTCCAGTCCTGCGACGTGTTCTTCTATACCGTGGGCGCCAAACTGGGAATCGACAACATCGCCAAGTACGCCAGTCTGGCCGGGATGGGAGAGTTGACGGGCATCGATCTGCCGCACGAAGCAGCGGGTATCGTGCCTTCGGAGAAATGGAAACTGCGCAATTTCCGGCAGAAGTGGTACGCCGGAGAAACGCCATCGGTTGCGATCGGCCAAGGCGCGCTGACGGTCACGCCGCTGCAACTGGCGCGCGCTATTGGCGGCGTCGCCATGGACGGTGTCTGGCACCACCCGCACCTGCTGAGAACGCTGGATAAGAGCGAGACGCCCGAGGTCTGGCAGCTGAATCCCGACAACGTCAGCAAGGTTGTGGACGGCATGTACGGCGTGGTCAATGAGGGCGGAACCGGCGGACGAGCGCGCATCCCCGGCATCGATGTCTGCGGCAAAACCGGTTCGGCGCAGTTGGCCTCTAACGATTACCTGAAAGGGACCGCGGCGGGCCGGTACTTAAAAGACAACGCCTGGTTTGAAGGATATGCGCCGTGCCATGCTCCGGAAATCGTCGTAGTGGCTCTGTTCGAGCACGGCGAGCACGGGCAGTTCGCGGCTCCGATTGTCCGCGACGTCATGAAGGCGTATTTCGATAAGAAGGCGCGGCTCTCGACTGAGGCGCAGCAAGGACAGCAGAACCTGACTGCGAAGCTGGCGGGCGTGGCCGGTCTGGGGTTGCCGCAGGCCGTACCTGCACCGGCGCCGCCAAAGCCGGCCGAAACCAATCTCATCTTTCACGAGCAGGCCGACGAGCCGGCGGCATCGCAGCAATAATATGGCGCGCTATCTTTCCCGTCGCGATATCGATTGGCCTCTGCTGCTGATCACTTTGTTGATCTGCGCCGTCGGCGTGCTGCAGATCTACAGTGCCACGCGCGACACCATCTGGCAGGACGCGTGGTGGAAGCAGATTCTCTACGTGTTTCTCGGGTTGCTCTTGATGTGGATCATCATGGTGGTCGACTACCATACGCTGCTCCACCATGTGACCTTGATGTACATTATGTCGGTGCTGGCGCTGGCCGGCACGTACGCCATCGGCAAGACGGTCTTCGGGTCGCGCCGCTGGATTCCGCTTGCCGGCGGTTTCCATTTGCAGGTCTCGGAGTTCGTAAAGCTGGTGATAATATTGTTGGTAGCCCGCTACTTGACCGAGTTGAAGAAGGATGAGTTAGAGCTCAAGGAGATGCTGAAGCTGGCGGGCCTGGTAGTGATTCCCACGGCGCTGGTGTTGAAACAGCCGGACCTGGGGACCTCGCTCACGTACTTGGCGGTGCTGGTCGTGGGTGCGTTTTTGGCGGGATTGCGGTGGAAATACATCGCCGTGATCGGTGTCGTGACGGTGTTGGTTCTTCCCATAACGTACAGTTTCTTGAAGCCGTATCAGAAGGCGCGGCTGGTGAGTTTTATGGATCCCGAACGCGATCCGCAAGGCACGGGATATCAGTTGATCCAATCCCAGATCGCGGTCGGGGCAGGTGGTATGTTCGGCAAGGGACCGCTGAAAGGAACGCAGACCCAGTTGCGGTTTCTGCCGGTGCCGCACACGGATTTTATCTTCTCGGCATTTTCGGAAGAGCACGGGTTCGTGGGCGTCATTGTCGTGTTGTCGTTGTTTTTTATCATGATCATGCGCATCGTCCAGAATGCGCAAACGGCGCCCGATCGCGCCGGCATGTATATCTGTATGGGGGTGGCGGCGCTGCTGCTATTCCATATGCTGGTGAATGTCGGGATGGTGGTGGGACGGATGCCGGTGACCGGTATTCCGCTTCCCTTCATGAGCGCCGGTGGTTCGAATCTCTGGTCGAATTTTCTGGCTTTGGGGCTGGTAAATAACGTCCGCCTCAGAAGGTTTGTGAATTAAACAATTCTTGGGGAGCCTTAGAGACCCCCGGGACGGTGGCTTGATGCCATACCCGGAAAGAGGAGCGGTTCCCGGCCGGTGCGTGTAGAGGAAGTGAGCTCCACGCCGGCCCGCGTGAGTTTGTAGTCGCAGTTTTTTCGATCGCCCTTCACGGGGTGTATCGAAACCACGCAGGACGCCCACCTTTTCACCCCGTCTCCGATCTCTGTGTTCCCGCAGGGAGGCAGTCGATGTCGAAGGAACTAGTGATCTCGGCGAGTCGCCGCGAAACTCGCGTCGCGATTCTTGACGACGATCAAGTAGTCGAGGTTTATCATCAGCGGGAAAATGAATACTCGCTGGCGGGAAGCATCCACAAGGGCAGAGTGACGCGGGTGCTGCCGGGCATGCAATCGGCGTTTGTCGATATTGGCCTGGAGCGCGATGCGTTTCTGTACGTGTCGGACTTCTTCGAAGACAACGAAGAGTACGACAAGATCGTAACCAGCGTGGAGGAAAAGGTCCTGAAGCTGGACCGGACGCCTCCGCCGCCTCCAGCCACGGGCGCGCCCGCGGCAACGCCGGAGCCCGGGGTTGCGCCGGTTTCGGAGCCGGCTGCAGCAGCCGGGGAAGCCGGGCCCGCTGCGGCTCCCACACCGGCAGGGCCGGCGCCAGCCGAGACCCGCTGGGACGATCACGACCGCCGGGGCCGGCGGGGACGCCGCCGCGGCCGAGGACAGAGGGGCCGCGGTCTGCCGGAATCCAAATTTTATTCTCCCGGATCGCGTCCGGCGGCGGAGCCGGAAGCGCCCCGTCAGGAAACACCCGCGCCAGCCGCGGAAGCTCCCGTGAGCGATGCGCAGCGCGAGGATTTCTTTGTTCTGCCCGGCGAGTCCCTCGCGAAATACACCGGTGAACACGAAATCGCCGAGGAGAGCACCGAGATGGAGCCGGAGCCGGCAGCGCCCGAATCGCCGGCTCACGAAGCGCTAGAGGCGGTGGCGCTGGAACGCCAGGATACCGCAGCGGCGCCGGTGGAGGAGTCCACCGAGCCGCCGAGTTTTGTTCCCGTGCCGGAGCCGGAGACTGCCGAGGCGATGCAGTTGGTGGCCGAAGAGTCCGGCGAACTGGCGGAGCCGGCAGGCGGCGAAGTGCAGGAAACCGTCAAGATTTCCTTGGTTTACGAAGCCGAAACGGAGGTAACGCAAGAGGTGGTCGCGGAAGGTCCGGCCGAGGCTGCTTCCGAAGGTGGAGAGATTTCGGACGCCGCGGTTGCCGGCGGACTCAGCGCCACGCAGCGCGAACATTCCGGGCGTTATCCGCATCGGATGTCGCGCCGCATGCGGCGGCGCGGCCGGGGCGGCCCCGGAGAAACGGGGCGAGGGCCTCAGCCTGAAGGCCGGCCGCAGGAATCCGGCCCGCGCGCCGCACTGGAAACGCGAACCGCCCCCGCTCCGGGCGGTAAGCCCGCGACGCCCTCGATCAGCGATCTCCTGAAGGAAGGCCAGGAGATCATCGTTCAAATCGCCAAGGAACCGCTGGGCCAGAAGGGCGCCCGCATTACTTCGCACATCGCGCTACCCGGGCGCTTCCTGGTGTACATGCCGACTGTCGATCACATCGGCGTGTCGAGGAAGATTCCGAGCGACGAAGAGCGCGCGCGCCTGAAGCGTGTTTTACAGAACAACCGCACCGGCATTCCCGGCGGGTATATTGTGCGCACGGCCGGCGACGGGCATACGGAAGAAGAACTCCGTGCCGACATGATGTTCCTCTACAACCTGTGGCTGGATCTGCGGCAGAAGGCGGAACGGCGGCCGGCGCCGGCGCTGCTGCATCACGATCTCAACGTGGTGGAGCGCGTGCTGCGCGACCAGCTGACGTCGTCGTTCAAAAGCATCTGGGTGGACAACGAGGAAGTCTACGAAGGCGTGCTACAGTTCGTGCAGCGTTTCCAGCCGGCGCTGGTGAGCCGAGTCAAGCTGTACACGCGGGCGAATCCCATCTTCGATGAGTTCAACGTTACTTCGGAGCTGGAGAAAGCGCTGCGCCCCAAGGTGTGGCTGAAGTCGGGCGGGTACATCGTCATCAACCAGACGGAAGCCCTGGTGGCGATCGACGTCAACACCGGCAAGTTCGTCGGCAAGTCGAATCGCCTGGAAGATACGATCGTCAAGACCAACACCGACGCCATCAAAGAAATCGTGAGGCAGATCCGCCTGCGCGACCTGGGCGGCATCATCGTGGTTGACTTCATCGACATGGACGAGCGCAAGAACCGGCAGAAGGTGATGCAGACGCTCGAAGAAGCGATGCGGGCCGATCGCGCGCCCTACAAAATTCTCCAGTTCAACGATTTCGGCCTGGTGGCCATCACGCGAAAGCGGGTGAAGCAGAGCCTGGAGCGGACGCTCTGCACGCCATGCCCGTATTGCGAAGGCGCGGGGTACGTGAAGAGCCCACAGACGGTGGTGGGCGAGATCCTGCAAGAATCCCACAAAATCGCCAAGAGTCTGGAAGGCAACAACGTGATGCTGCGCGTAGCGCCGCACGTGGCGAAGTTGCTGAAGTCGAACCAAAACTCCTACCTTCAGGAAATCGAGGAAGTGCTGGGGCGGACGGTGATCGTGAAGAGCGACCCGCTGCTGCACCAGGAGAAATTCGACCTGGCATAGCAGAGTAAGGCTCCGCCCGGCGCGGGACGCGGCGTTTCCTGCCGACAGAAGGCGGAGCCTTGTGCTACAAAGACTGGATTGGAGGTTTGATGCTCAAGGTGTGCAAGGTTCCCATTTCCGTTCTCATCGCCGGCGCGGCGCTGCTGGCCGGCGCCCAGGCCAAGAAAGCCGGCCCCGATACGATCGTACTCATCAACGGAGACAAGCTCGCCGGGACTTTTGTGCGCTCGACGGGCGCTGCGGTGACTTTCAAGAGCGACGTGTTGGGCGATCTGACGATCGAATGGAGCAAGGTGAGGGAACTGGAGAGCACCACCAAAGTCGCGGTGATTCGCAAGGGCGTGAAGTTCCGCCGCAAACAAACGCCTCTGAACATTCCGATAGGAACTCTAGGGATGCAAGATCAAACGCTGCAGGTCACCGCGGCTCCCGGAGCATCCGCGCAACTGATTGCGGTGGCGGACACGTCGGTGGTGCTCAACGACGACTCGTTTCAAAAGGCGACCAACCGCTCGCCCGGACTTTTCTCCGACTGGACTGGGGCTGTGACTGTGGGTGCAACACTGGTGGAAGCGACGCAGAAGAACCGGACGTTGGCGGGAGCGATCAGCCTGGTGCGTGCCGAGCCGACGGAGGACTGGCTGAATCCGAGCTACCGCACCTCATTCACATACTCCGAATCCTACGGCAAGCTGACCCAGCCGGGGACGCCCGCGATCAAGACGTCAATCTTTCATGCAGGCGCGGAACAGGACAAATATTTCTCGCAAGCCATGTTCGGCTTCGGGCAAGCGGCCTTCGATCATAACTTCTCGCAGGGCCTCGATCTGCAGCACACCTACGACGGCGGCATCGGCTGGACCACCTTCAAGACTGCCGTTCACGAGCTGGATTTGAAAGCCAGCATGAGCTACATCCGGCAGCAGTTCCTGGCGGGGCCGGACGGTGTCACGCCGGCGAGCCTGAGCCTGGTGGGTTCGGTGTTCTCGGAGCGGTACCATTGGGCGCTGTCGCGCGGCGCGGTGATCGAGGAAAACCTGTCGGTGACGCCGGCGTGGAACGACACCAAAGCGTATTCGGCGGGGTTCAACACGCTGCTCGCGATTCCGGTGTATAAGCGCTTGGGCGGCTCGCTGAGTATCACGGACATGTTTCTGAACGATCCGCCGGCCGGCTTCAAGAAAAACTCGTTTCAGTTCACGCTGGGACTGACGTACACGCTGCAGTAGCGGAAGCGTCAGGGCTGGTGCGCGGAGTACTGGGGCTGGGGAGGGTTCAACTTGATTTCGAGAGTCTTCTCGGGCTCGGTAACCTCGAAATCCTTTCCGAAGGTTTGGTAGCCTTTGGCGATCACCTGGACGCGGATGGTGCCTTGCGGGATTTCCGGGATACTGGCTTCGCCTTCCTGGTTGGTGCGCAGCTCGTAGGTAGTGCGGATTTTCTTGCCGAGCTTGATGTAATTGCGCCCCTGGACGAAGCGGACGATAACGCCGGCTCGGTCGACGGGCTTGCCGCTGTCGTTTTTCACCGAGACGGTAAGCTTGGTCATTTCGGCGGCCTGGGCGGCGCACGCTCCGCAGAGCAGCGCCAACACGCCGACTATACCGAAAACCCATCCCCGACTGCGCATAACTTGATTATACGCGGCTCCTGGTAGAATAGAAGCGTAGTACCCACTCGGGTGTCTCATGTGGGGGCGCACCGGATTCGACGGGATTGAATCGTGGTGGGGAGGCGTGCCGGGTTCCGAGCTCCCGTAAAACGATCGGAAAACCAAAACTGCCAATACGCAGTTTGCTTACGCTGCCTAATTAATTAGGTAGCCGCTCCAGCCGTTGAGCCCGCGCGGCGGTGAGTGAGCGTCATTTTGCGGGATGGGCCAAAGGCTTCGGTCCGGAGCCGGCGGCTGACACACAATCGGGCTAGGGGGCCGCCGCTCTCGCCGGTTCTAAAGCGGCCGCCGAAAATTTCGAGCCGGCTACGCACGTAGGCTCTTCACGACGAGCTTTCTCGGACGGGGGTTCAATTCCCCCCGCCTCCACCA
>Ga0126371_10006248_pt1 | contig 10588 bp, 7 predicted proteins | sample PanSoiMetaPlot_4_FD_110145 | JGI IMG/M metagenome (GOLD analysis project Ga0126371, IMG submission 110145) | Tropical forest soil microbial communities from Panama - MetaG Plot_4 | ecosystem: Environmental > Terrestrial > Soil > Tropical forest > Bulk soil | place: Panama | collected 2016-02-17
GAGGTCGAAGGAGTACGAGTCCTTCATGATGAACTGGCGCACGCGGAGCAGGCCACCCTTGGGGCGGGGTTCGTCGCGAAACTTTGTCTGAATCTGGTACCAGATCTGCGGAAGTTGCTTGTAGCTGCGAACTTCATTGCGCGCGATGGAAGTGATTACCTCTTCGTGCGTCATGGCAAGGACAAGCTCGGCGCCCTTGCGGTCCTTGAGGCGGAACATGTTCTCGCCCATCACCGCCCAGCGGCCGCTGGCCTCCCAGAGTTCGCGCGGATGAATCGCGGGCAGAAAAAATTCCTGACCAATCGTGTCCATTTCCTGGCGAACGATGTTCATGATCTTGTTGAAGGAACGCTGCCCCATGAACAGATAGGAGTAAATGCCCGCGCCGAGTTGGCGGATATATCCCGCCCGGACCAGAAATTTGTGGCTCGCTACCTCGGCATCGGCCGGAGCCTCGCGCAAGGTGGGGATAAACAGTTCGGACCAACGATGCATAGATTGATGATTTCCAGTAATGAAGAATCCGTTATTGTAGCAGCCGGGTGTAACCAAGGAGGGTGGTGTCCGTACGCAGGAAGCTGCTATTTCGCGATTTCGCTAGTTACTTTGCCGATAATTCGGCGAGAATCTGCTTCCCGAGTTTCTGCGCCTCACCGAAGAATTTCTGATACTCGGTAAATTGCCGATTCAACTCCAGCGACTCTTCTGGCTTCAGGCGCTTGCGCAGGATCATGTCACGCAAGTGGACAGGATTGGGCAGGGTCGCATCTTCGCGGAGTTCTTCAAGCGCTGTGGCTGGATCGTAGTGATACATAAAAACCTCCCATCGCAAAATCTGTGTCATCGGGAAATTGAAAATCAACCGGTCACCTGATCGCCCAACTAACTCAATTAAAGCATCTCCGTCCCCCAAAGATCATGCAGGTGGACGACTCCTTTGAGTCTGTGGTCTCCATCGACCACCACCAGCGATGTGATCTTCTTCTCTTCCATAAGTGCGAGTGCCGTGGCGGCGAATTCATGGTTGCTGATCGTTTTGGGGTCCCGGGTCATGCAATCGGCCGCCGTCAAATCCAGTACATCCTTGCCGCGCTTCTCTAGCAGGCGCCGCAGATCGCCGTCGCTGATCACGCCGACAAGCTTCTCCGACTCGACGACCGTAGTCATGCCGAGTTTCTTCCGAGACATTTCATAGATGACGTCCGACATCGCTGTCTGTGGTGCGACCCGAGGTAACGAATCGCCGCTGTGCATAAGCGCATCCACGCGCGCCAGTTTCTTTCCCAATTTTCCGCCCGGATGCAAATTCGCAAAATCTTCTTCCTTGAAGCCGCGCCGTTCTGAAAGTGCGACCGCCAGTGCATCTCCCAGGGCGAGCATCGTCGTCGTTGACGCTGTGGGTGCCAGCCCCAACGAACACGCTTCTTTCGCGACCGAGCAATCCAGCGCGATGTCGGCGGCCTCCGCCAAGGTCGAAAGCTTCTGGTTGGCGCGCCCGCCAGAATCGTCTGCCCAGATCAAGTCGGCCGTCATGCTGATCAACGGGACCTGCAGTCGCTTGATGGTCGCGAGCAGCCGCAGAATCTCTTCCGTCTCGCCGCTCGCCGATAAAACCACCACCACGTCGCCGCGCACAACCATCCCGAGATCCCCGTGCACTGCATCCACCGGATGCATGAAAAGCGCCGGCGTTCCGATCGAACTCAACGTCGCCGCAATCTTGCGCGCGATGATTCCGCTCTTGCCCATTCCGGTGACGACCACGCGGCCCCTGCACGCATCCATCATTTTCACGGCGCCTTCGAAAGCAGCGGCCATTGGTCCAGCAATGCGGTCGGCAAGCGCACGCAGAGCTTCGGCCTCGATGCGGACCACGTTTTCACCTGTATGTTTCATGAAGAAAGAGGATGTTATCAAAATCGCTGGTGTACGAAAGGCGACGACCCGCTCAGAAATGGTCGTCCAGGACATGAACCTCTCCCAGGCCTTTCGCTTGAATCACGCGATCCCATGGCCCGCTCTGCCAGTTGTCTTTCTTGATCTCAACGCGGAGCCACGGCGGGATCGAGAGCAACAATCGTTGCGCCAGGGCTTCGCTATACGGCTCGTAAAGAGAACGCAGCTTTCGCAATTTCTGATCGGCGGCATCATCCTGTTTCAAGCGCATGCCAGCGTCGGCCAGACGCTTTCGCAAATCCTGAAGTCCTTCATCGGTGAGCCGTTCCCGGCGAACTGGGTCGTATGAAGCGTTCACAACCTGTGCCAGGTCGACGACCGCATGACGAGCCATCGCAAAGGTCAGCTTTGCCTGCTCTTTGGGAATGCCGTCAATCCCGGCGAGCACCAGCGAAGTGACGTCCAGCATCGTCGTCAGCGCAGCCAGCCACGATTGATTGCTATGTTGCGAGCGGAAGAAGCAGAGCACCGGATACGAAATATGACTGGCGAGTAGGTCCGCCGACCATCGCTCCCAGCCGCGAAAAATGTTGTCGAGCACCACCGGGTCCGGGCAACATCCCAGGCGCGCCAGGAGTTCGCCAGCCGATGGAGGCGACCCGGCCCGCGAATCGAGCAGCGAGATTTCCACCTCGCGCGACGAGAACGAAGAATAGATCACCGGGAGATAGCCCACGACGACGCCCAGGAATGCGAATCCCATTCCCGCTTCCATGACCGCGAGCGCGCGCGCCAAGGGGGACACGGGCGTGATATCCCCATACCCAAGCGTGAAGAACGTCTCGCCGCTGTGATAAAGAAGAATCCCAAACGTGATCGGTTCGTTTCCCAGCCGCACATGCTCCCCGAGTCCGTACTGCACCAGCGCGAATCCGAAAATCAACCCGATTGCCCATAACACCAGCAACAGAATCAGCGAAAGCGGCCCGAAATAGCCAAGAAAGCTCTCCCGCCAATTATTCGAGCGAATGCGCTGCGCCACCCGTACCCAGGGCTTCCATGTGTGCCGGTAGAACCATGACGTCAGACGAAACGAGCGCTGTACTTTCCGCGGCAGGACAACGGTTTCAAAGGCATCCAGCAGTACAAACAGGATGATCAGGACACCGAGAGTGGCCGTGAACACATGCATAGGGATACACGTCTGATGTGGGCAGGATGGTAACAGATTCAGGCGGCGTCGGATTGATAAGGCCGCGGAAGATCTCAGCGCGGAGTTCAAGGTCCTGATTACGGCGTAGCGTGTGCCTTGGCCAAGCCCTTTTGCACGGCCAGCAACTCTTTCAACACACCGCGCAGCTTGCGCGAGTCCAGCGCATTGGCCCCATCCGACTTGGCTTCTTTGGGATTGTCGTGAACTTCCATGAACACGCCGTCGACGCCGGCGGCCACCGCCGCCCGCGATAGTACAGGGATGAATTCCGGTTGGCCGCCACTGGTGGCATTCCCGTTCTCATCGCCGCCCGATGATGACGGCAGTTGCACCGAATGGGTCGCGTCGAACACCACCGGTGCAAACTTCCGCATGATCGCGAGCGATCGCATATCGACCACGAGGTTGTTGTATCCAAAGCTCGACCCGCGCTCCGTCACGAAAACGCGTTTATTGCCCGACTCGTGACATTTCGCCACCGCGTGCTTCATGTCCCAGGGCGAAACGAACTGGCCTTTCTTGATGTTGACGACGCGCTCGCTCAACGCCGCTGCCACAATCAGGTCGGTCTGCCGGCAGAGGAATGCCGGAATCTGCAGGATGTCAGCCACTTCCGCCACCGCCGGAACATCCGCGGCCTCGTGCACGTCGGTGAGCACGGGAAGCCGCACTTCATTTTTCACTTTCTTCAGAATGCGCAATCCCTCTTTGAGGCCGGGTCCGCGAAAACTTTTCAACGATGTCCGGTTCGCTTTGTCATAAGACGCCTTGAAGATGTACGGAATGTTCAGCGAGCGAGTAACGCCCTTGATGATCTCCGCCATGCGGATGGCGTGATCTTCACTTTCGATGACGCAAGGCCCGGCAATCAGGAAAAGCGTTCCCGATCCGATGCGGACGTTGTCGATTTGGAAGGAGATGCCCATGCCTCGAAAAATCTTAAACCACAGAGGGCACAGAGGTGTTCCGGCACCTACGCCGCTTTGCGCTCCTCTGTGCCCCCCGTGTCCTCTGTGGTTCACGGTTTTGCAAAATTTGGCGCGGACAAAATTCTTCCGCCCGAAATCGAAGACTCAAATACCCGATTGTGTGTGGCGCGCACACTCCTCTGCGCGAAGAGACAGTTTGGTTTTTATGCGTGTGAGCCATTCCGGCTGCTCTTAGCCGAGACCTGACACCTAAGACCTGAGACCCAAGACCCACTCTTTCACCGTCTTCCCACCTTCTCTGGACGATGGAACATCTCAACCTCAGCGGCCTCTTTCTCAGAGCGGCGCTTCAGCCCGTGGTCATATGCCGCGCCGATGAACGCTTTGAACAACGGATGCGGCTCAAGTGGCTTCGACTTGAACTCGGGATGGAACTGACATCCGATAAAGTAAGGATGCTCAGGAATCTCGACCATTTCGACGTACGTTCCGTCCGGTGTCGAACCTGAAATACGCAGTCCGCCCGCGGTCAGTGTGCCCTCATACTCCCGGTTGAACTCGTAGCGATGCCGGTGGCGTTCGCTGATCTCCGTTTGGCCATAGACCTTGTGCGCAAGCGTTCCTGGCTCGATCTTGCACGGCCACGCGCCCAGGCGCATGGTTCCACCCAGTTCCTCTACGCCCCGCAATTCGCGCAATTTGTAAATCACGCGGTGCGGCGTGGCCGGATCGAACTCGCTGGAATTCGCGTCTTCGAGCCCGCAGACATTTCTTGCGAACTCCACGCACGCCGTCTGCATACCCAGACAAATGCCGAAGTAGGGGACTTTCTTTTCACGCGCGTAGCGGATCGCCACCAGCATGCCTTCGATGCCGCGCTTGCCGAACCCGCCCGGCACGAGGATTCCGTCATAGTCCACGAGTTGCGCATCGATGTCGGCGCCCGCCGCGGACTCCAAACCTTCCGCCTCAATCCAGTTCACCTGCAACTTCAGATTGTGCGCGAGCGCACCATGTACCAGCGCCTCCTTCAGCGACTTGTAAGAGTCTTCGTACTCGACATACTTGCCGACGATGCCGATCGTCACCTCAGCCTTCGGGTTGTAGACCCGATGCACAATGTCTTCCCACTTCGCAAGGTCGCGGTCCTTCGCCTCCAGGTGCAGGTACTTCAGCGCGAGCGTATCGACATTCTCACGCGCAAATACAAGCGGCACTTCATAGATCGACGCCACATCTTTTGCCGTAATGACGGCTTCTTCTTCCACGTTGCAGAACAGAGCAATCTTGGACTTGATGTCTTTCGCCAGGAAGCGATCGGTCCGGCACAACAGGATGTCAGGCTGAATTCCGATGCTGAGGAGTTCTTTCACCGAGTGCTGCGTGGGCTTCGTCTTCAACTCTTGCGCTGCCGCAATGAAGGGCACCAGCGTCACGTGTACGAACAGCGTGTGCTCGCGACCAAGTTCCTGACGCATCTGGCGGATGGCTTCCATAAAGGGCAGCGATTCGATGTCGCCCACCGTGCCACCGATTTCCACGATCGCGACGTCCACGTCCTGCGCCACCTTCTTCATGGCGGTTTTGATTTCGTTGGTGACGTGCGGAATCACCTGCACCGTCTTGCCGAGATAGTCGCCCCGACGTTCCTTGGCGATGATCTGCTCGTAAATGCGCCCCGTAGTCCAGTTGTTGTCGCGAGAGAGCTTGGCGTGAGTGAAGCGTTCGTAGTGCCCGAGATCCAGATCGGTTTCGGCGCCGTCATCCGTAACGAAGACTTCGCCGTGCTGGAACGGTGACATCGTACCCGGATCGACATTCAAATACGGGTCGAACTTCATCAGGTTGACCTTTAAGCCGCGGCTTTCGAGCAGGCATCCGATCGACGCCGCGGCCAGCCCTTTGCCTAAAGAAGACACAACTCCGCCCGTCACAAAGATGTACTTTGCCGACATCGCTTCCTCGCTTAATTTTTGCTTGGGAAATTGTGCAACTGGCGTGCACGATCAATTATGGCAGAGATTGGCAAAGAAGGGAAATGTGGAAAACGAGGAAGAAACTCCCGATCAGTGCCCAACCCCGATGTGCTGCTTAAGACTCTGAAACAAGTCGTCCAGTTGCGCATTCCATTGATTCCAGTCGTGACCACCTGAAACAACGTGAAACTCATATTGAAATCCACGCTGCTGCAGCAGCTTCGAAAAACTGCGATTCGTTGGAAGCAGACCCTCTTTGTCGCCGCAAGCGAGAAAAAAGTACGGGATCTTCTTTGGGTCGGCGGAGCGAGCCAATACAAATGGATCGTTCTGACGGCGTGTTTCACTTCCCCAATCACCGAAGATGGATTGGTAGTGCCGCCATTGCCCGATTCGATGGATTGAGAATGGACGGCTCGGCACATCGATTGCAGAGCTCAGGCCCCCTGCAAAGGCGAATAAGTCAGGGTACTTCAACGCCACCTTCACAGCCCCGAAGCCGCCCATCGAGACGCCGGCTATCGCTCGAGTTTGTCGACCACTCGCCGCCTGAAAGTGCGACTCAACATCCGCGATCAGGTCACTCACGATGTAATCTTCATAGCGATCCTGCGGATGTTCACGCGAATTCGTGTAGTACGACTCGCTGCCCTCGGGCATAACCAGAATCAGGTTGTGCTCGGCAAATCGCGCCACATCAGAGTAGTTCGTCCAGTCTCGAAAACTGCCAGCTCCGCCGTGAAGCAGGTAAACAACAGGAATTCGGGTCCCAGTTGCAACGCTGGCCGGCATCACGACGCGATAAGACATCTCTCGACTGAGAGCCGCGCTGCGGAATGTCATATCTCGCAGCGTGACCTTCGGAGTGATCCGAGGATGATCGGAAATCGTTGGTGGAGAATTGCGGCTACATCCAACCAGAAGAAGTAGAATGCTGAAAAGCGCTGCTTTCCAAGCACGCATCAAGCCGTTCGTCGTCGGGGCCCGGCCATACTCAGCCATCAATTACTGTCCCCACCGCTTCGGATCGTACGAGAAATCCACCAATCCATCGCGGTAGTCGATCTTGACGTCGAGCATTCGCAGCATCGCAAATCCCAGAGTCCCGGAAATCTCCGTCCCGACGTCGTCGCTTATATGCGTCAGGTCGAAAGCTACCAGGTCCTGGTTTTCTTGTTTCAGATGCCCGAATTGCAACACGGCCTTGTCAGCGCGATACACCTTGTTCACGGATCCGCTCAGACCGTGAATGATCGTGTCGGAATCGCCGTGGACCTTGGTGACCTCGCGCGCTGCCTCGGGCGTGATGTGATTGCTGAAGGCGCCTGTGTCGAGCAGGAATAGCTTTCCCGACACTTCCCCGATCGACGTGGGTACCAGAAGAAAATGTCCAAACCGAAAGATTCGAGTGTAGGACTGCATCTCCGGCGCGATATATCGGTCTTGCGGACCAGAAACCCTTGCCTTCGAATCATTGGTCGATGACGATGCAGCGGCGTTTTCCGAAGCCGGTTCCTCGGAATCTTCGTCTTCCTCAGACTCCAATATGAGATTGCCGCTGCCTGCAGCGTCGTCGGGTCGTTTCGGCAGTTCGCTCAGCTTCAATTTTTCGTTTGGAAAATCAATGTCCACCAGAAAACTCGAAAAAACGTCTGCGCCGATCAGTCCGTCCTCTCCGACCACGGAGCGCTTGTCGAGAACCTCAACGGTGCAGTTTTGAAATTCGAGACCGCCAACCTTGAGCGAATCCGCCAGCGCACGATACCCACTCTTCTGCCCCTTGTCGCCGACTCCACCGACGTCGAGATCGGCCAGTCGAGTCACTCCAGCTTTCTCCGCCAACGATCGATTGATCAGGATTCCCGAGGCCCCGGTGTCGAGCATGAGCCTCGTCTTGTGGCCGTTCACTTCAACCGTCAACCCGTATCCTCGCAAGTGGAGGGGATCCTCAAGCAGACGGACGAGAGGAGTCTCAGTTCTCGTCGTCTTCACCAGGTGGCAGGCGCCACGCGAATCTTTCGCACGAGCATGAAGGTATTCAAGGTAGTGACGCATGCCTGTCCGCGTCTGCTCGTCGTCATTGTTCTCTTCAGCGAGATACTCCTCGAGGAACGCGATGCGATCTTTTGTGTTTAGCCGGTGCATCCAGGCGCGCCGGATATCCGGATCCGATGAATCGATGGCGTGTGCCTTCTCGATCATGCCCCAACCGCTCTTGTACATCGAAATCGCCCAGCGAATACGCGCCAGCCCCATGTAGGCGTGCGCGTCCTGACGCCCGGAATTAACGACCTTGACCCATTCGTCTTCCGCTTCACGCAACTTCCCCTGCCGAAAATAGACCTCGCCCATTGCCACATGCACGGGTACTGAGTCGGCGATCTCCAGAGCCTTGGTCGCGGTCTCCGACGCCTGGTGCACGTCTTTCATCTTTAAGTATGTGCGGACGAGTCCCGCATATGCATCGGGAGACTGGGGCTTCTCGTTGATGATTTGCTGATATTTTCCGATTGCTCCCTCAAAGTCACCCTTCTCATAAAGAAGCCTGGCGGCGGTAAGCGATGTCGGCGGTGGTGATGCAAGGGGTGGGGAGAAGATTACCTTAGGCTCAGCGGGTGCAGCCGCTTGCGTGTTCGTGGCAGGATTGGCCGACGTGGCAGATTGCTCTGCCCCAACCGGAGAGATGACCAGACCTACAGCGGCTAATCCAACAGCGACAACAATCCGCAAGCTGGAGAGCAAAGTGGCACCGCGCTGGCCGGCGTCTCGTCAACTCCGGCCTATGGGTGCGAGTCTGCCACAGGTACTGGCCGACGCCAAGAGAAACCGTGAGCGGTAGTCACCGACGCTGAGTTACGGTCCGAATCGGGTGGGATCGTACGTGAAATCGACCAGCCCATCGCGATAGTCGATCTTGATCTCGAGAAGGCGAAGCATGACAAATCCAAGCATCCCGGAAACCTCTGTTCCGATTTGATCGCTGGTGTGGCTCAAGTCCAGCGCCACGAGGTCTTGATTGTGCTGCTGAAGGTGCCCAAACTTGATCAATGCCTTGTCGGCGCGGTAGACCTTGTCAACGGATCCGTTGAGCCCTTTGATTCGGGTGCCATGATCACCGCGAAGGCGCGTCACCTCACCTGCCGCGTCCAGCGTGATCACGTTATCGAACGCTCCCGTATCGAGCAGGAACAGCTTGGATTCAGACTCATTCCCAACCAGCGTTGGAACCAGCAGCGAGTGTCCAAATCGATACACCTTCGTGTAACTCTGCATCTCTGGAGCGATGTAGCGATCTTGTGGGCCACTACGCGGCTTCGCAGTCTTCCCGGAACTGCCTGCAGGCCCTGTTGCTGAGTCGCCGCCTTTTCGGGCTTCCGCCGCATCCGTCTGCAGTGCTGGGGGCTGCGCGGTGTCGTCCGGGCGCTTCGGCAGTTCACTCAAGCGCAAAGTCTGTTTCGGAAAATCGAGATCCACGAGGAAGTTGCCAAAAACGTTGGAGCCGATCAATCCGTCTTCCCCGTTAATCGAGCGCTGATCGATTACATGGACTTCACAGTTCTGAAATTCCATCGGACCGATTTTGATTGAACTTGCGATGGTTACATATCCGGCCGCCGCACCCTTGTCACCAATTCCGGCAAGATCCACGTCTGAAATGCGTGTCAGTCCGGCTTTCTCCGCCTGAGTCCGGCTGATCAGGATCCCGCTCGCACCCGTATCCAGGAGCAGTTTCGACTTTTGGCCGTTGAGCTCAACATTCAGCCCGCAAGCGTGAAACCGCGAGAAATCGGCGGGAAGATGGATCAGCGGAATCTCCGCATTGCTGACCGCGTTTACCAGGTGACAGCCTGCAGTGGTGGGTTGCGCGATCGCTTCCAGATATGCGAGCATCTGTCGCAGCCGTTTCTTCGTCTCCTCGTCATCGTTGTTCTCACTCGCCAGATACTCCTGAAGATATTTGATCTGTCGTGAGCGCCCCAAAGTGCTCATCCAAAACTTGGCAATCTCGCGATCCGAGGGATCCAGTTCGTGCGCCGTTTCGATCATGCTCTGCGCACTCTTGTTCATCGAGACCGCCCATTGCACTCGCGCCAGTCCAAGGTATGCACGAGCTTCGCGATGTCCTTCGCTGACAACGATCGCCCATACATTTTCGGCTTCATGGATCTTCCCCTGCCGAAAGTAGACCTCCCCGAGCGCCACCTGTACGGCAGGAGAGTTGGCCACTACGCGTCCTCGTTCCGCAATCTCGAATGCGCGTTGCACATCTTTCTTCTTGAGGTAGACGCGCACTAATCCCGCGTAAGCGTCCGAAGATTTCGGCTGTTTTTCCAGCACCTGCTCGTACTTCTGTTGAGCACCGACAAAATCACCCTTGCGATACAACAAGAGCGCTTCGTGAATGGGATCGGCGATGGGATCTGCAGACGCTTTTGGATCAGGCGTCGGGAATGGTTTCGCTTGATCTGTCCGGGTAGACCCAGCCGAAGATTGAGACTGCGATGGTGGGTTCGATTGCTGGGCCGCGAACGTGACAGAACCGCACAAGAAAACCGCAAGCCAGCACACACAGA
>Ga0126371_10006250_pt1 | contig 10587 bp, 3 predicted proteins | sample PanSoiMetaPlot_4_FD_110145 | JGI IMG/M metagenome (GOLD analysis project Ga0126371, IMG submission 110145) | Tropical forest soil microbial communities from Panama - MetaG Plot_4 | ecosystem: Environmental > Terrestrial > Soil > Tropical forest > Bulk soil | place: Panama | collected 2016-02-17
GAAATTTCCGCACTGACGTCGCAGCCCGCTATCATACTCTTCCGCGAGCAGCCCGAGATCGTTTGCGATCCCGACCACGCGCTCGAACAACGCCTGCGCCTTGGCGATGTCGCCCGCCAGCGCATAAGCGTCGGCAAACCACAGGCTGCAGGCGAGAAAGGCGCCCTCGATCGGCTGGGTCTCGTTGGAGTTTTCGCGCGGATCGTGCCGCAGCACGAAACCATCGCGGATCATGTGTCTTTCGACCGCCGCGATCGTGCCGCGAATGCGCGGGTCGGAGGAAGGCAAAAAGCCGACCGACGGCAGCAACAGCAGGCTGGCATCGAGCAAACGTGAGCCATAGGACTCGACGAAGGAATTGAGGCCCGCATCGAAGCCCTTGTTGCAGACATCGCGATGGATCGCGGCCCGCAACACGCGCCAGCTTTCAAGCGGCGCTTTGAGGCCGAACCTCTCCGAACTCTTGATGGCGCGATCAAAGGCGACCCAGCACATCACCTTCGAGAACACGTAGTGCCGGGCGTCACCGCGCCGCTCCCAGATACCGTGATCGGGGTGGTCCCAGACCCGGGCGAGATGATTCATCACCGCGCACTCGACGTCCCAGGTTCCGTCGTCTAATCTCAGCTCGGTCATCCGCGACTGGTGAAACGCATCGATCAGTTCGCCATAGACGTCGAGCTGCAATTGCGCATGGGCGGCGTTGCCGATTCTGACCGGCAGCGAATTCTCATAGCCGGGCAGCCACTCCACCTCCCATTCCAGCAGGCGGCGCTCGCCCATGATGCCGTACATGATCTGCATGTTCGCGGGGGCTCCGGCCACCGCGCGCAGCAGCCAGCCATGCCAGGCGGAAGCCTCTTCGGTGTAACCGGAGTTCATCAGCGCGAGCAGCGTAAAGGTGGCGTCGCGCAGCCAGCAGAAGCGATAATCCCAGTTCCGCGCGCCGCCGATCTTTTCCGGCAATGACGTGGTTGGCGCGGCCACGATGCCGCCGGTCGGCGCATAGGTCAAAGCCTTCAGCGTGATCAGGGATCGCAGGACAAGGTCACGGCCCTCGCCTTCATAAGTGCAATGGCCGCACCATTCGGTCCAGAAATCCTCGGTCTCCTGGAGGGCAACGGCCGGATCGATCGGCGCGGGGGCGGGCAGATGCGACGGACCATAGGTGAGCACGAAGGGCGTGGTTTCGCCTTCGCTCACCACAAACTCGGCGACCGTGGTCATGTTCTCGCCGCGCGTCTCGACCGGCGTGCGCAGCACCGTCATGTCCTGTCCACAGATCGCAAGCAGCGCCGAACGGTCTTCCGACCGCTTCACCCAGGGAATATCGGCGCCGAAGCCGAAGCGGATCACGAGCTCCATCCGCATCTTCACCCGGCCGCTCACGCCGTGCACCAAGCGAACCACGTCCGAGGCCTTGCCGCGCGGCGGCATGAAATCGATCAGCGCGACCGTACCGCTCGCCGTCTCGAACCGCGTCTCCAGGATCAGCGTATCGTCACGATAGCGGCGCGAGGATGCGGTGATCGTCTCGCATGGCGCGATCAGCCAGCGGCCATTGCCCTGCGTGCCGAGGATCGCGGCAAAGCAGGCGTCCGAACTGAAGGCCGGCCAGCACAGCCAGTCGATCGAGCCGTCACGGCCGACGAGCGCCGCCGTCTCGCAATCGCCGATCAGGCCGTAATCCTCGATCCCAAGGGGCAAGACATCCCTCGTACAAATGTGTCAACCCGCAACACGCGCCCGCTCATGCGTCGCGGCTTTCAGCGCGGCGACGTCGATGGCGGAGGCAATATCGCCGAGCGCGACCGGCAGCCGCTGCCGCCAGTTCGGATGCTCGTCGACGGTGCCCGGAATATTCGGCTGATCGACCACGCCGAGCAGATCTTCCAGCGAGATCGCCAGCAGGCGCGACTTGGTGCGCGCCAGGAAAGCTGTGACCGAATAAAAATCGTTGCGGTCGATGGATTGGTGGCGCAGCGCGTCGTCCAGCATGCCGAGCGCACGCCAGCGCGCATCGTCGGTCTCGCCGGGATCGATCCCGAGCGAGCGCTTCAGCTTCAGATCGCCGAACGAGCGCCAGCCCGCATAGGTCGACAGATCATGCGTGTTGAAGGTGATCAGCGCGTTGGGCATGTAATGGTCGACGCCGCGAAACCGCCCGTCATCATCGCGCTCGAACATCATCACCTGATAGGACCAGACGCCCCAATCGGCCATCTGCTCGCGGAATCCTTCCGGCACGGTGCCGAGGTCCTCGCCAATCACCACGCAGCGATGCGCGACGCTTTCCTGCGCGACCGCGGCCATGAGCGCGTCGAACGGCATCTGCACATAGGCGCCATCGCGTGCGGGAAAACCGTGCGGCACAAGATAGAGCCGCTTCAAGCCCAGCACGTGGTCGAGCCGGATCGCGCCGGAAAAGCGCATCGACGCCGCGAGCATCTCGCGGAACGGCGCAAAGGATTTCATCTCGAGGCCCGCGGCGTTGAAGCCCGCAAGGCCCCAGTTCTGTCCCTGCGTGTTGAGCGGATCGGGCGGCGCGCCGACCGCGAGATGACGCGAAATCGCCGTCTGCTCGTTCCATGCATCGAAACCGTCGGACTGCACGCCGACGGCAACATCGAGATAAAGGCCGACCTTCATGCCGAGGCGGTCCGCGCGCGCGTTGCAGCCGCGCAATTGCCGGTCGGCGATCCATTGCACGAATTCGACGAACTCGATCTCGCGCCTGTCAGGCCCCTTGCGCAATTCCTCAAGCCGCGCCTCGGACGGTTGCCGCCATTCTTCGGGCCATTCCCACCAGGGCCCGGTGAACTTGTGGCGCAGCATCTCGAAACAGGCGAAGCGTGCGAGCTGTGACCCGCGCTCGTCGCGGAATTTGTCGAAATCCTCTCGCCGCTCGGGCGCGGCCTCCGAGCAGAATGTCGCAAATGCGGCGCGCAGCGCGCGCCATTTCCGCGCCGCAACGCCGGCATAGTCGACGGTCGGGGCCTCGCGCAGATGCGCGATAGCCTCGCCGTCCGCCGTCCGCCGATATTCCGGAATCTTCTCGATATCGATGTAGAGCGGGTTCAGGAACAGCCGGCTGTTCGGCGAATAGGGGCTGCAATCCGTCGGCCGGTCGTCGAACAGCGCATGCAGCGGGTTGAGGCCCACGCCGTCCGCGCCCAACGCGGCCGCAAGCTGGATCAGCCCCTCGAGATCGGTGAAATCCCCGATGCCCCAATTGCGCGCCGAGCGGATGCTGTAGAGTTGCACCGCAAGCAGCCAGCCCCGATCGAAATCGCCGCCGAATGCGCGCGGCGGGGCGACGATGAACGGCGCCTCCTCGCTCACCACGGCTGCATCCGTCAGCCGCAGCCGATAGGCGCCGACCGGCAAATCCGTGGGCCAGAGGATGGTGCGACCATCGGTCTCGCCTTCCCTGATAATGCCGGGCCCCGCATCGATCTTCCAGGTCAGCGGCAGTTTGGCCGCCTCGGTGAGCTCGCTCCGCGCGGGCTGACCGGACCGGATCACCACCGGACCTTCGATGAAGGCGCATGGCGGCTGCGCGGGGAAGGCATCGACGATGATCTTCAGGGCGGTCTCGTCCGTCACGTGACGCACGCCCTGTCCATCGACAAATTCGGTGAGAATTCCGAGATTTTTGGCTTGGGTGAAGAGATCCATTCGGCACGCGGTTTGCACACGACGTCTGGCGGATGTCGCGAAATGATCTGGATACATAGGCAGGATAGCGATATCTAACTCTCTGGCTAGCACGGCGTTCCCGTCGGGAACCAACGGCGAGCGGACAGCTTTCTAGAGAGGGTCAGAGCGCGTCCTTTCTCCGTAAGAGAACGGGACGCCAGTTCCATGTCAATGGCATCACCGTGAAGAAAATCATTCAAACTGCTGCGAGCGCCGTGGCCGGCGCCTTTGGGCCTGCTATCTTTGTTCTTATCCTGGGGGCGGATTCGACCTCGCAAAAGGTACTTCATGCCAGGGTATCTGGCGCCAGCGATTTTGGCGCTAAGGGACGTGGCGCGAGGTTGGCTTGGCGTAAGGGGCCGCCATGAACGTTTTATCATCGATCGATGCTACCGAGCTGCCGGTCACCGACCTCGACGGTGACGAACTCTGGTACAAAGATGCCATCATCTATCAGCTTCACGTCAAGGCCTTTGCCGACAGCAACAATGACGGCATCGGGGACTTCGCCGGGCTGACCGAAAAACTGGGCTATCTGCAGGAGCTCGGCGTCACCGCGCTGTGGCTGTTGCCGTTCTACCCCTCGCCCGGCCGCGACGACGGCTATGACATCGCCGACTACGGCACCGTCAATCCCGATTTCGGGACCATGAAGGATTTCAAGCGCTTCATCCAGGAGGCCAAGAGGCGCGGCCTGCGCGTCATCACCGAGCTCGTCGTCAACCACACCTCGGACCAGCATCACTGGTTCAAGCGCGCGCGCCGCAGCGATCCGAAATCGAGCGCGCGCCACTGGTATGTGTGGAGCGATACCGACCAGAAATATCAGGGCACGCGGATCATTTTCACCGATACCGAGAAGTCGAACTGGACCTGGGACCCGGAAGCCGGCCAGTTCTATTGGCACCGCTTCTTCTCGCACCAGCCGGACCTCAATTTCGACAATCCGCGCGTCGTGCACGCGATCATCCAGGTGATGAAGCGCTGGCTCGACGCCGGCGTCGACGGATTCCGCCTCGATGCGATCCCCTATCTGTGCGAGCGCGACGGCACCAGCAGCGAGAACCTTCCCGAGACTCACGCCATCATCAAGAGGCTGCGCGGTGAGCTCGACGCCTATTCCAAGCACAAGGTGCTGCTGGCGGAAGCCAATCAATGGCCGGAGGACGTGCAGGAATATTTCGGCAACAGCGACGAATGCCACATGGCCTATCACTTCCCGCTGATGCCGCGGATCTACATGGCGATCGCGCAGGAAGACCGCTTTCCCATCACCGACATCCTGCGCCAGACGCCCGATATTCCGAACAATTGCCAATGGGCGCTGTTTCTGCGCAACCACGACGAACTGACGCTCGAAATGGTCACCGACGTCGAGCGGGACTATCTGTGGTCCACCTATGCCAATGATCCGCGCGCCCGCATCAATCTCGGTATCCGCCGGCGGCTTGCGCCGCTGATGGACAACGACCGGCGCAAGATCGAATTGATGAACTCGCTTTTGTTGTCGTTTCCGGGCACGCCGATCATCTATTACGGCGACGAGATCGGCATGGGCGACAACATCTATCTCGGCGACCGCAATGGCGTGCGCACGCCGATGCAATGGGCGCCGGACCGCAATGGCGGCTTCTCCCGCGCCGACCCGGCCAAGCTCTATGCGCCGATGATCATGGACCCGGTGTATGGCTATGAGGCGGTCAATGTGGAAGCGCAGTCGCGCAGCCACTCCTCGCTGCTGAGCGCGACCAAGCGGCTGATCTCGGTGCGCAAATCGACGCTGGCCTTCGGCCGCGGCACGATGACGTTCATCCGCCCGATCAATCGCGCCGTGCTCGCCTATGTCAGGCAGTACGACGACGAGGTCATTCTCTGCGTCGCCAATCTGTCGCGCTCGGCGCAGGCCACCGAGCTCGATCTCTCCGCCTGGAAAGACCGCATTCCCGTCGAGATGCTCGGCCGGTCGCGCTTCCCGGCGATCGGCGACCTGCCCTACATGATCACGCTCGCGCCCTACGGCTTCTACTGGTTCCAGCTTCAGGAGCGTGACAAGTCGGAGCCCGTGGCGCCGAGGGAACTGCCGGAGTTCGAGACGCTGGTGGTGCCGCTCGGCTCGACCTGGGTGTCGCTCGCCCGCACGCGCGGGGTGTTCGAGCGCGACGTGCTGCCGGGGCACCTGGCGCGGACGCGCTGGTACCCGGAGCACACACCGCACAAGATCCACCCGGCGCTGGTGACGGCCATTCCGTTCTGCGACATCGGCGACAACCGGCCGTGGCTGATCTTTTTCGAGGCGACGCAGGACGGCAGGACGACGCGCTATCATCTGCCGATGCTGATCGAATGGGTGCGCTTCGATCGCGAACGCTACAACCCGATCGCCCTCGCCGCTGTTCGTCAGGGCGCCCGCGAGGGCACCGTGCTTGATGCCGCGACCGAGCCGATCTTTCTTGGACTGTTGCTGCGCAATTTGAAGGAATCGCTGACGGTCGAGGAGAACGGCCTGCGGCTCGAATTCCGGCCGACCGGAAAATTCCTCGACCGGCTGGTTCGCGAGCCCGAGCGCATTCGCCCGGTCGAGACCGATTTGGCGAACAATTCGTCGCTGGTGGACAATGATTACGTCGTCAAGGTCTACCGCAGGATGGAAGCTGGCCTCAATCCCGCGATCGAGATCGGCCGCTTCATGACCGACGAGGCTTGTTTCGCCAATGCGCCGGTACTGCTCGGCAGCGTCGAATTCGTCGAGGATGGCAAGCGCTATGCGATCGCGACCGTTCATGCGCTGGTGGAAAACCAAGGCGACGGCTGGACCGTCAGCTCGGCCTATCTCGATCGCTACATCGACGACCATCGGCTGCTGGCCGCAACGGGGGGCGAGAGCGAGCAGCAGTCTCCGTACCTGCGCTACATGTCGCAGGCCGGCTGGCGCGCCGCCGAGCTGCATCTGGCGCTCGCGTCGCGTCCCGACCTGACCGACTTCGCGCCGGAGCCGACGCGTCCGGAGGATGTGCGAGGCTGGATCAGCCAGGTCGATAACCAGGCGAAGCAGGTTTTCGATGCCTTGGGCCAAAAGCGCGAGACGATCCCGGAATCCGACCGGGCGCTGGTCGATCGCGTTCTGGCGCAGCGCGAGACCTTCGCAGACCGCCTTGCCGAGCTGCTGCCGCCGGACATCGACGGGTTCAACATCCGCCTGCACGGCGATCTCCGTCTCGGCCAGATGCTGATCGTCAAGGACGATATTTTCATCGGCGGCTTCGATGGCGATCCGAGCCTCCCGCTCGACGAGCGGCGGCGCAAGGCGCCACCGGCGCGCGATGTCGCCTGCCTGATCAATTCGATCGACTATTCGGTGGGAGCGGCGCTGGAGCGCGTGCGGGGCATGGCGCCGGACGAGCAAGGCAGGCTCAGGGCCGCGGTGATGGAATGGCGCAACCGCGCGATGGCGGCATTTCTGACCGGCTACCGCGAGACGATGCGCGATTCGCAACTCTGGCCCGCCGATCCGCATGCAACTGACGCGTTGATCAATTTCTTTTTGCTGGAAAGGGTCCTCTACGATATCGAAGATGAGCTGGCCCACCGGCCCGAATGGCTGCGCATTCCCTTGACCGGCCTGCTTCGAATCCTGTCCGACCCTGCAAGCGAGACCGTATGACCAAACTGAGTGCCGAGGCCTATGCGATCGTCGAGGGACGCCACGCCGATCCCTTTCACTATCTCGGCCTCCACACCGAAGGCGGCAAGACCGTGGTGCGCGCGTTCCTCCCCGACGCCTCCAGGGTCGAGGCGGTCGGCGAGCATGGCGACGTCGCCGCGCTGTCGCGCATTCACGACGCCGGTCTTTTTGCCGGCGCGCTGCAGAAGGGCTCGCGGCGCTACCAGTTGCGCGCGCAATATGGCGACAATGTCGTCGAGCTCGACGACCCCTATCGTTTTCCGCCCGTACTGAGCGACTTCGACCTCTATCTGCTCGGCGAAGGCACCGACCAGCGCCTCTATGACAAGATCGGCGCGCACCCGATGACGCTGGACGGCGTCGATGGCATCGCCTTCGTGGTGTTCGCGCCGAACGCGCGGCGGGTCAGCGTGGTCGGTGATTTCAATTTCTGGGACGCAAGGCGGCATCCGATGCGCCGGCGCGGCGTCGGCTATTGGGAGCTGTTCGTGCCGCGCGCCAAGGCGGGCGACCACTACAAGTTCGACATGATCGGGCCGCAGGGCCAGCATCTGCCGCTGAAGTCGGACCCCCTGGCCTTTTTCTCGGAGGTGCGTCCGAAGACCGCCTCCATCGTGTTCGACGAGCAGAGCCTGCCGCGTCCGCGGCCCGCCCCATCCGGCATCAACGCGCGTAGCGCGCCGATGTCGATCTACGAGGTCCATCTCGGTTCATGGCGGCGCAACGGCGGCAATACATGGCTCAGCTATCGCGAGCTGGCGGATCAACTGCCCGCCTATGTGCGCGACATGGGCTTCACTCATGTCGAGTTTCTGCCGGTGAGCGAGCATCCGTTCGACGGCTCGTGGGGATACCAGCCGACCGGGCTCTATGCGCCGACCAGCCGTTTCGGTTCGCCGGAGGATTTCGCCGCGCTGGTCGATGCCTGCCATCGCGAGGGCCTCGGCGTGCTGCTCGACTGGGTGCCCGGCCATTTTCCGGACGACCCGCACGGCCTCGGCCAGTTCGACGGCACCGCCCTCTACGAACATGCCAACCCGCAACAGGGCCGCCATCTCGACTGGGGCACGCTGATCTATAATTACGGGCGCACCGAAGTCGCCAATTTCCTGATCGCGAACGCGCTGTTCTGGCTGGAGCTCTACGCCGTCGACGGCCTGCGCGTCGATGCGGTCGCTTCGATGCTGTATCTCGATTACAGCCGTCCCTCCGGCGGCTGGGTGCCGAACAAATATGGCGGCAGAGAAAATCTGGAAGCGATCGAGTTCCTGCGCCGCTTCAACACCGAACTGTTCGCCCGCTTCCCGCAGGCCACCACCGCCGCCGAGGAATCCACCTCATGGCCGCAGGTGTCGCGCCCGGTCGATTTCGGCGGTCTCGGCTTCGGCTACAAATGGAACATGGGCTGGATGCACGACACGCTGAAATATATCGGCAAGGACCCGATCCATCGCAAATATCACCACGGCGACATATTGTTCGGCCTGCACTACGCCTTCTCCGAGAACTTCATCCTGCCGCTGTCGCATGACGAAGTCGTTCACGGCAAGCGCTCCATCCTCGGCCGGCTGCCCGGCGATGACTGGCGACGCTTTGCCAATCTGCGCGCCTATTACGGCTTCATGTTCGGCCATCCCGGCAAGAAGCTTCTGTTCATGGGTTGCGAGTTCGGCCAGGAGCGGGAATGGAATCACGATCAATCGCTCGACTGGCACCTTTTGCAGCAGCCGAAGCATGCCGGCGTGCAGGCGCTGATCCGCGATCTCAACCACCTCTACCGCACGCTTCCCGCGCTGCATGAACTCGATTGCGAGGCGGCCGGGTTCGAGTGGATCATCACCGAGGATGCCAGCAGCAACGTGTTCGCCTGGATGCGCAAGGGCAGCAATGCGCGCGAGCGATGCGTGATCGTCGTCAATTTCTCGCCGAACGTCTATCATAACTACCGCGTCCGCGTGCCTTATTCCGGTCCATGGCGCGAGATCTTCAATTCGGACTCCGCGCATTATGGCGGCAGCAATGTCGGCAATGTCGGCGTGGTTCATACCGTGCAGGGCGCCGGGCCCGAGCTCAACCTGACCATCCCGCCCTTGGCCGCCGTGTTTTTGATCCCCGAAAGCTGACGCATGCGCCTCACCGCCGGAACCTTTGCGCGCCTCGGTGCAAACTGGGACGGCCGCGGTACCAATTTCGCGCTGTTCTCGGCCAATGCGCAGAAGGTCGAGCTTTGCCTGTTCGACAATCAGGGGCGCCGCGAGCTGGAACGCATCGAACTGCCCGAGCGCACCGAAGACGTCTGGCACGGCTATCTCAACGACGTGTCGCCCGGACAGCTTTACGGCTATCGCGTGCACGGCCCCTACGAGCCCGAGCACGGCCACCGCTTCAACCCCAACAAGCTGCTGCTCGATCCCTATGCCAAACGCCTGGCCGGACGCCTGGTCTGGAGCGATGCGCACTTCGCGCACCGCATCGGCAGTCCACGCGAGGATTTGTCCTTTGACCGTCGCGACAATGCGCGCGGCATGCCGAAAGCCGTCGTGATCGACGAGACCTTCAATTGGGGCCGCCGCGAAATGCGTCCGAGCATCCCATGGGAAGACACGATCATCTACGAGGCGCACACCAAGGGCGTGACGCAGATGCGCAAGGACGTGCCGCCCAATCTGCGCGGCACCTATGGCGGGCTGTCATCGCCCGCGATGATCGCGCATCTGAGGAAGCTCGGCGTCACCACGGTCGAGCTGTTGCCGGTCCATGGCTTCCTCGACGACCGCGTGCTGGTGGAAAAAAAGCTCGTGAACTATTGGGGCTACAATACGATCTCGTACTTCGCCCCGGAGCCGCGCTACGCGGCGGACAATCCGCTCGACTCCTTTCGCACCATGGTGGCGCGGCTGCACGATGCCGGCATCGAAGTCATTCTCGATGTCGTCTACAACCACACCGCCGAAGGCAATCATCTCGGCCCGACATTGTCGTTCAAGGGTATCGACAACGCGTCCTATTACTGGCTCAATCGCGAAAATCCCCGCTACTACGACGATTTCACCGGCTGCGGCTCCTCCGTCAACCTCACCCATCCGCGCGTGATGCAGATGGTGATGGATTCCCTGCGCTACTGGGTCGAGGTCTGCCATGTCGACGGCTTCCGCTTCGACCTTGCGACGACGCTCGCACGCATGCCGAACGGCTTTGACCGCAAC
>Ga0126371_10006251_pt1 | contig 10587 bp, 5 predicted proteins | sample PanSoiMetaPlot_4_FD_110145 | JGI IMG/M metagenome (GOLD analysis project Ga0126371, IMG submission 110145) | Tropical forest soil microbial communities from Panama - MetaG Plot_4 | ecosystem: Environmental > Terrestrial > Soil > Tropical forest > Bulk soil | place: Panama | collected 2016-02-17
GCACGTCCGTCATGGCCACCGCGGTATTCGCCACTCCCGGAGGGATAACCGCTGTCTCCCCCGCCGGGCAACTGCTTTCCCTGTCCGGGCCGAGCGTTAAGCCAGGGCCGAAGCTGCGCGTCGGCATCTCATACAGCGGTGGCATGCTCTGGCAGTACCTGTCGCCCAATGGCCACAGCACGGGGCCCGTCTACGCGAGCGCCATAACTCCAGGGTCATTCCATGCCCTCGGCAGGCTAGTAACCACCCAATCCCAGGTCAGTGCCGAGGGGAACGACTCCTACCTCATCTCAGATGGCCGGTACGCGGCCATCGTGGCCAGCCCGGTGATCTACGTGTTCAAGCTCTAGCACTCGCCCCGGCAGCCTGTCCGCGGCCATCCGGAAGTGGTGGCCGCGAGTGCAGTCCACGGCGACGTGCTCGACACGGCCATCCGTGCTGGGCAAGAAGAAGCGTTCGGTGATCTCGGCGGGGACCCCGCATTCGGGGCACGCTATGACGGTTAGCACAATTCACCTCGCAGACGGCTCGGGTGCGGTTGATCTCCCGCTGCGTGCCAGGACCGGAACCAGTAGCGGCGGGGTGCCCGGGACGCGGCGATGGCTGCTACCGCCGCCACGGCCTGGTCGACCTCGTCCAGGGTGTTGTAAAGGTAGAAGCTCAGCCGGCAGCTGGCCGGCGGCGTCAGCTGGAGCGCGTGATGCGCGAGCGTCGCGCAATGACAGCCCGCGCGCGATTCCACCCCGGCGCGGTTCAGGGCGCTGGCCACCTGGAAAGGGTCACGGCCGGCCAGGTTGAAGGCGACCAGTGAGGTGCGCCGTGCCGGATCGCGGGGGCCGTAGATCGTGATGCCGTCGATCTCGGACAGCCCGTCAAGCGCCCGGCTGACCAGCTGCCGGTTCCAGCTGGAAACGCGGTCCATCGCGGCACGCACCGCGAAGTGGTGCACCGGCATGGCCGTCCCGAAGTACGTGCGCCGGTCTGGCGCCAGCGCCAGGTCCAGCAGGATGCGCAACGCCTGCGCGGAGAGGATCGTGCCGAGGATGTTCGGCGTCCCGGCGGCATACTTCCACGGCAGCGAGTTGTACTCGACCAGGTCAGGGAACACGCGGCCCTCGGCGATCATGTCACCGCCATACAGGAACGGCAGCGCGGAGCCGAGCAGGTGCTCCTTGCCGTACAGCACGCCGGTCCCGAACGGCGCCAGCATCTTGTGGAAGGAGAACGCCAGGTAGTCGACGTCGAGGGCCCGCACGTCGACGAACGCCCCCGGCACTAGCTGAGCGCCGTCGATGAGCAGGTACGAGCGGCGCTCGCCAGTTGGCTGCGGGTAGCCGCTGGAGTCGGCCAGCGCGCGGACCGCGCCGAGCGGGTTCCTGGTGCCGAGGAAGTTCGAGGCGCCTGTGCAGCAGACTAGCTTGGTCCGCTTATCGATCAGCGCGGACAGGTGATCCAGGTCCAGCTCGCCGGTGACCGGGTCAAACCGCGCCAGGCGATACTCCACCTGCCTGCCGAACCGGGGAAGGATCTCCCGGCACATCGCGTACCAGGGGACGTAGTTGGAGTTATGCTCCATCGCCGTGGTCACCACGTTGTCGCCGTCGCGGAACTCGGTGAGCAGCGAGTACATGACCGCGTTGATCGCCTCGGTGGTGTTCCGGTACAGCGCTATGCTCGCCCTGCCCGGCGCGCCGATGAACCGCGCGATCGTGTCGTAGGACTCCTCGAACAGCCTGGTCATCTCCTGGGACGCGGTGGACTGCCCGCGGTGCACGTTCTCGTATCCGGGTGCCAGCGAGTCCAGCAGCGCGACAAGCTCCCGCGGCGGCTGGGTGCTCGCCGCGTTGTTCGTGACTACCCGGCCGAGCTCAGGGAACATGAAGTGCGCACGGATGCCGTTGACGTCCGGCAGGTCATCGTTCATGGCTGTAATCCCGGCAGCACGGTCCACGCCCCGGTCATCGGGGGTCCGAAGCAGCAGGCGTCGGCGGCCAGAAGTTCCGCGAGCAGCCGGCTGGCCAGGGTCGGCGGGTCTACCTCGGCGTAGCTGGCCACTCCCGTCGCCTCCATCATGGGCACAGCCGCCGAGACGACGCTGGCCCAGGCCCAGGCAGGGGCGTCCGGGCCACCCCCGGCGAATCCCTCGACTAGCAGCCGGGGCGCCGGCAGGCCAGCGGCCACGAACGTGCCGAACAAGGCAGGCCCCATCCGTCCCTGGAAACCGGCATGCGACAGCGCGTCCATGAACCACGCCTGGCTCCGCGCCGACAGGGCTGTCCGCGGGCTGGTGTTCGGGTACTCCAGATCGGCCTCGTGCATGCAGATAAGGCCGCCGGGCCGGACGCGCGCGGCCGCCGAACGGAGCGCGGCCGCCGGATCCGGCATGAACAACAAGACCAGACGCCCCACCACCGCGTCGAACCCGTCCTCAATCCCGTCTAGCGTCTGGACGTCCGCGACACGGAACTCCACATTGGCCTCGTCGGTCCGGTACGACGCGAGCTCGACCGCGTCGGGGTCCCTGTCGACCCCCACTACGAAGCCGCTCGGCCCGACCAGGCCAGCGGCGAGCCGGGTGACGTTGCCCGCGCCGCTGCCCAGGTCGAGCACCCGCATGCCGGGCGCCAACCCGGCCTCCTGCAGCAAGCGGCGGGTGAGCGGATCGAAAAGCCTGCCCTGGGCGATCAGTCGCTCGTCCTCAGCCACTCGGTCCGCGAAGGGGTAGTTATTCATGCCAAGCCTCCCCATCGAGAATTGCCGTTCGGGCAAGCATCGCCGTGGGGAAGCCGTGTGTCGTTGGGCTAGCGCGCAGGATCCTTCACAACGCGTGCGAACATCCGGTACTCCGAGGGCGGCAGCCCGTGCACGGTGCGGAAGACCCGGCTGAAATCGGCCGCGCTGGCGAATCCCCACCTGGCCGCGATCGCCGCGACCGGGCGCGACCCCAGCGCCGGGTCAGCGAGATCACGGCGGCAGCACTCCAGGCGCCGACGGCGGATCCAGTCCGCTACCGTCAGGCCTTCGTCGTGGAAGAGCTGATGAAGCGAGCGCAGCGAGATGTGATGGGCGGCCGCGATCGTGGCGGGAGAGAGCGTGGGATCCCCCAGGTGCTGCTGGATGAAGCCCTGAATGCTGGTGAGCAAGGCGTGCCTGCGGGCCTCTGGCGTGCCCCAGTCGCGAATGTCCAGTTCGTGCGCCAGCCGCGTGGCCAGCACCTCGAGCGCGGCGGCGGACAGCCGTGCCGCCTCTGCCGGGCTGTAGTGATCGATGTTGCGGGAAAGCTGCAGCAGGAACTGCGAGGTCAGCTCGCCTACCCCGGCGGTGGCCGGGATGCGCACGGCGGACAGCTGCGACAGCAGGCTCGGGGACAGCGGCAGCAGCGACGGCGGGAACATGAACGTCAGCAGCCGCACCGGATGGTCCGCGCCGGCGCCGCAGGTGACCTCGTAGGGGCGCCGGGTGTCGTAGAAGATGATGTCCCCGTTCGACACGCGCGCCTGCCTGCCGCCCTGGCTGACGACTGAGGTTCCGTCGCTGCACGCCATCGCCACTTTCAGCAGATCTGGCGCCGCCTGGGAGATCAGATCCGGGGTACGGCGCACCGTAACGGGCATGACGTCCAGCACTACTACCTGCATCGGCCCGAGTCCCGAGGCGCGAAACTGCCCCCAGGCCGGCGCATCCGGCTCTGGCTGGCACTCCATCGGCACCCACGTCGCAGCGACCATGTCCGTGAGGTAGTCAAGGCGGTCAGCCGCGGGCACCTGGTCAAGCGTGATCAGCGTGCTCATCGCTCTCACATCCCCGTTGGCGACGCCACGAGCGTACGTCGCGACTCCGGAGGCAGCCATGGCCGGAAATAAGCCGAAGGGCAATCTCCACACGGCCTACACACGGTCTCCATACCGATTCCATAGACACAGCACACCAGCCGCTGGTGTACCTCCCGGCACTGCTGCCCGGTAACGTAGGAAACACGACGGGTGGTGCCGGTCCGCTCCGGCGGGGTCAGGTGACCAGTGATGCTGCTCGGCCGTCACGCAGAACGTGCGACGCTAGAGCGCCTGCTCGATACCGCGCGGGCTGGGCATAGTGGCGTCGTGGTGATACGCGGCGCGCCAGGCATCGGCAAGACGGCGCTGGTGGAACACGTGATCGAATCAGCGTCTGGGTTCCGGGTCGCGCGGACCATGGGCGTTGAGTCAGAGATGGAACTCGCGTTCGCCGCGCTGCACCAGTTGTGCGCGCCGATGCTGGACCGGCTGGATGGGCTGCCGGGTCCGCAGCGCGATGCGCTGGGCGTGGCGTTCGGCCTGACGGCCGGAGGCGTGCCGGATCGGTTCCTGGTCGGGCTGGCGACGCTGAGCCTGCTCGCGGAGGCAGCCGCGGAGCGGCCGCTGCTGTGCGTTATCGATGACGCCCAGTGGCTGGACCGGGTCTCGGCGCAAGTGCTTGGATTCATGGCGCGCAGGCTGCTGGGCGAGCCCGTCGCCCTACTCGTGGCGGCGCGTGAGCCGGGGGCCGAGTTCCGCGGGCTACCGGAGCTCCCCATCGGGGGGCTGAGCGTCGGTGATGCTCGTGAGCTACTGCGGTCGGCCGATCGTGGCAGGCTCGACGAGCAGGTGCAGGACCGGATCGTCGCCGAAACGGGAGGCAACCCGCTGGCGTTGCTTGAGTTGCCGCGGACGTTGACCTTCGCGGAGCTGGCCGGCGGGTTCGGCGTCCTGGACGTGCGGGGACTGCCCGGGCGGATTGAGGAGAGCTTCCAGCGGCAGATGGAGCTTCTTCCTGCCGACACGCAGCGGCTATTGCTCGTCGCCGCCGCGGAGCCGATCGGTGAGCCGACGCTGGTGTGCCGGGCGGCGCGGCAACTGGGGATTCGCGCTGAGGCGGTTTCGGCGGCGGAGGCGGCCGGATTTCTGACGATCGGCGAGCGGGTGACCTTCCGGCACCCCCTCGCGCGGTCGGCGGTTTACCGGGCGGCCACCCCCCAAGGACGCAGGGCAACGCATTATGCGCTGGCGGAGGCTACCGATCAAGAGGCCGACCCGGACCGCCATGCCTGGCACCGCGCCCAGGCCACCCTGGAGCCGGATGAGGAGGTCGCCGCCGAGCTTGAACGACAGGCGGGCAGCGCCCAGGCACGAGGGGGGATGGCCGCGGCCGCCGCGTTCTTCGAACGGTCTGCCGAGCTGACCCATGAGCCGGCGTACCGGGTAGAGCGCTTGCTGGCTGCGGCGCAGGCCAAACATCTGGCCGGCGCGTTCGATGCCGCGCTGAAGCTGCTGGGCGCGGCCGAGACCGGGCCGCTTGACGACTTCCAACGGGCCCGAGTCAGCCTGCTGCGCGGCCAGATCGCGTTCGCGTCCAGCCGCGGCAACGACGCGCCCCCGTTGCTGCTGACCGCAGCCAGGCAATTCGTGCCATTTGACGCGCGGCTGGCGCGTGAGACCTATCTGGAGGCGCTGTCCGCGGCCCTGTTCGCCGGGCGGCTTGCACGTGACGGCGGGCTCCGGGAGGTGGCCGAGGCCGCGCGGTCAGTACCTGCCGCACCCGGGCCTGCCCGCGCGCCCGATCTGCTGCTCGATGGGCTGGCATTGCACATCACGAAGGGAGTAGCCGCCGGAGCGCCGCTGCTTAAGCGCGCGGTGGCCGCCTTCCGCGGCGAGGATGTCGCCACGGACGATCAGGTGCGCTGGCTCTGGCTGGCCTGCCACACCGCCGGGCTGGTGTGGGACTACGAAAGCTGGGATGCGCTGTCAGCCCGGCTGATCAAGGTTTGCGGTGAGCTCGGCGCGCTCCCGCCGCTCCCGATTGGCTACAACACGCGCGCGGGCGTGCACCTGTTCGCTGGCGACTTCGCCCACGCGGCCTGTCTCGCCGAGCAGGCCCAGTCGGTCACCGACGCGATAGGGAGCAGCATCGTCCCGTACGGGGCCATAGCGCTTACCGCCCTGCGGGGCCGGGAAGCCGAAGCCGCCGTCCTGATCGAAGCCGATACCAGGGACGCCCAGCTCCGGGGCGAGGGCGAAGGGCTGAGTTTCTCCCAGTGGGCGACCGCGGTGCTCTGTAACGGCCTCGGCCGCTATGAGCAAGCCATGGACGCGGCGCGGCAGGCGTGTGAGGATTCCGACGCACAGTGGTTTTCCAACTGGTCGATAACCGAGTTCATTGAGGCAGCGACACGGGCGGGCTTTGCCGAGGGGACGGCCGACGCCCTCGACCGCCTCTCAGGGATGGCCCGGGCCAGCGGTACCGACTGGGCGCTCGGCATCGAGGCCCGCTCGCGGGCGCTGCTCACGCAAGGCGATCACGCCGAAGTCTTTTACCGCGACGCGATCGACCACCTTGGCCGCGCTCGCTTGCGCATCGAACTCGCCCGGGCCCACCTGCTTTACGGCGAGTGGCTGCGCCGCAGCCGACGCAGACGCGAAGCTCGCGAGCACCTGCGCAGCGCCTATGACACGTTCGACTCGATCGGCGCCGAAGCATTCGCGGGACGGGCCGGGAACGAGCTACGGGCCACCGGCGGGCAGGTCCGCGAACACAGCGTCAACCCGTCAGATTCCAGCCTCACCGCGCAGGAAGCGCTAATCACCCGCCTGGCAAGCAAGGGCGCCTCAAACGCCACGATCGCCGCGCAGTTGTTCATCAGCCGCGCTACCGTCGCCTATCACCTCCGCAAGGTGTTCGTTAAGCTCGGCGTCACCTCGCGTGACCAGCTCCCACGCGTTCTTCCCGCGCGGCCCGATTAACCGGCACGGGCTCCGCCGCCAGCCGGGCGCCGCCGTACTATCCAGCGGCTATTCATTAGCCGGTCATGACTATCGCCCCAGCGGATGCGCGCTTAACTGCCCCGCGCCTAGCGTGAATTGGTGTCTACGCAATGCCCCTACCAGGCATTTGACCAGCGCTATTACCGGCAACACGGAAGGCAGGTACGCACATGACGACCTCGGAGGCCATCGCTGGCCGCGAGCTGGAAACGCTACGGGCCGCGCTTACCGGCGCGGTTTTCACCCCGGGCGACCACGGTTATGACCAGGCACGCCAGGCATGGAACCTGGCCGTCGACGAGCGGCCCGCCGCCGTAGTGATGGCCGAGTCGGACGCTGACGTCGCGCATGCGGTGTGGTTCGCCCGCTGGCACGGCATACGCGTCGCCCCGCAGGGCACTGGTCACGGCTCGGTGCCGCTCGAGCCCCTGGAGGGCGCGATGCTGTTGCGAACCGTGCGGATGCGGGGCGCACGTATCGACCCGATCACGCGCACCGCCCGCGCCGAGGCCGGCGCGCTGTGGCAGGACGTGACCCTCCCCGCAGGCCGGCATGGCCTGGCCGCGCTCGCCGGGAGCTCGCCGAACGTAGGCGTGACCGGTTACACCCTCGGCGGCGGGATCGGCTGGCTGGCCCGGCGCTACGGGCTCGCCGCCAACAGCGTGACCGCCGCCGAACTCGTGACGCCCGACGGACGTCTGCTCACCGCCAACGCGGATCACGAGCCGGACCTGTTCTGGGCGGTGCGTGGCGGCGGCGGTAGCGTCGGCGTGGTGACCGCGCTGCAGATGAGGCTGTACCCGGTCCGTGAGTTGTACGCCGGGGCGCTGTTCTTTCCGATCCAGCGCGCCGCGCAGGTGCTGCATGCCTGGCGTGCGTGGACTGACGAGGTTCCCGACGAGGTCACCTCGGTGGGCCGCATCCTGCGGTTGCCGCCGCTTCCGCAGCTCCCTGAGGCGATAGCCGGCCGGGACTTCGTAGTGGTGGAGGCGGCCTGCCTGGGTGACGAATCCGCCGGCGCGGAGCTTATCGCTCCGCTGCGCCGGCTTGCACCGGAACTGGACACCTTCGCGATGATCCCCGCTCCCGCACTCCAGCAACTCCACATGGATCCCGGCGAGCCTGTTCCCGGCCAGGGCGACGGCGCGTTCCTCACCGACGTGCCCGCTGCCGCGATCGACGCCGTGGTTGCACTGGCCGGGCCGGATGCCGACACACCGCTGGCGAGCGTCGAAATCCGTCATCTCGGGGGCGCGCTGGCCCGCTCCGCACCAGGCGGCGGCGCCCAGCCCAGCATCGACGCCAAGTACTTGATGTTCGCCGGCGGCCTCACGCCTACCAGTAACGTAGCCGCGGCGGTGCGCGCCCACGTGCAGGCGGTCAAGGATTCGCTGGCTCCCTGGCACGCGGGCTACGACTACTACAACTTCGAGGAGACCCCGGCCGACGCCAGCGCGGTGCTCCCGCCCGCCTCCTACCGCCGCCTGCAGAAGATCAAGGCCACCTACGACCCCGACCAGATGATCATCTCCACTCATCCGGTCTGGCCCGCCAGGAGGCGAACGTGACCTCGGGGTGGGACGTCCGATGAGCGAAGGACCAGCTGGTGAGGCGGTCATCCGGACTCCTGACCGGCGGCTGCGGGTGTTCGTCAGCTCCACACTGGGCGAGTTGGCCGCTGAGCGGCGGGCCGTCGCGCGAGCCATCTCGGCTCTGCGGCTGACACCGGTGATGTTCGAGCTAGGGGCGCGACCGCATGCGCCACGGGACGTGTACCGGGCCTACCTGGCGCAAAGCGACGTATTCATCGGGCTGTACTGGGAGCATTACGGACAAATTCCCTCGGGCGCCGATGTGTCGGGTCTTGAGGAGGAGTTCGACCTGTCGGCGAGGCTGCCGAAGCTGCTGTACGTGAAGGAACCGGCGACAGGCCGGGAACCGGGACTCACCCGGCTGCTTGACAGGCTCCGGCAGCAGGCCTCGGTCTCCTACCGGACTTTCCGCACGGCCGCTGAGCTTGGCCGGCTGGTGCGTGATGACCTAGCCGCGCTGCTGAGCGACCGGTTCGCCGCCAGCTCATCAATGCGAGCCGCGCCGTCCCGGCCGAGCAGTCTTCGCCCGTTGCCGGTAAGCGCCACCTCGCTGGTCGGACGGGATCAGGCCATCGCAGAGGTGGCCGGCCTGCTGACCCGGCCCGGGGCCCGGCTGGTGACGCTGACCGGCCCGGGTGGCGTCGGCAAGACCCGGCTGGCGCTGGCCGTGGGCGAACAGCTGCGCCAGCGTTTCCCTGACAGCACCGCATACGTCCCGCTGGCGGCGGTCACTCGTCCCGAGCTGGTGCTGCAGGGCATCGGCCGGGCGGTGGGCGCAGAGCTAGCGGGGGCGCCGTTGGAGGCGATCGCCGACCGCATCGGCGACGAGCGGTGGCTGCTGATACTGGACAACATGGAACAGGTGGTCGCCGCCGCCGCCGACCTTGCCGAGCTGCTGTCCCGCTGCCCCGGCGTGGTGACTCTGACGACAAGCCGGACCGTACTGGGGCTGGAAGCCGAACGAGAATACCCGGTACCCCCGCTGCCGGTGAGGGAAGGAGCCGATTCTTCCGCCGTCTCCTTCGACGAGCTGCTGGCCTCGCCGGCGGTGGCGCTGTTCGTGGACCGCGCACAAGCGGTCCGCCCCGACTTTGCCCTGACCGAGAGCAACGCGCCGGCGGTGGCCGGCATCTGCCGCCGCCTAGAGGGCCTGCCGCTGGCAATTGAGCTGGCCGCTGCCCGGACCCGGCTGCTGGACCCGGACGCGCTGCTCACCCGGCTTGCCGCCTCGCTGGACGTGCTTGGCAGCAGTGCGGTGGACCTGCCTGGGCGGCAGCGAACCCTACGGGCCACGGTGGAGTGGAGCCTCGGCCTGCTTGATGACCACGAGCGGTCTCTGCTTGAGGCCGCGGCCGTGTTCGAAGACGGCTGGACGATCGAGGCCCTCGGGCAGGTAGCCGACCTGGACGAGGACAAAGCGCTGGAACTCAGCGAGTCCCTGGCCCGGCATAGTCTCACCCTTGCGGACGGCGGACCTGGCTCCCGGTCGCGGATGCTGGAAACCATCCACGCGTTCGTCGCCGAGCGACTGGCGGCACGCCCTGACGTGGATCAGGTCGGGCGCCGTTACGCCGACTATTACATGGCGCTGGCCGAACGGGCCGACCCGGCGCTGCGGCGCGCCGGGCATGGCGAGTGGCTGCAGCGACTGGACGACGACGCGGGCAACCTTTCCGCCGCCGTGCGCTGGTACCTCGACCACGATCGTGGGCCGCTACCCCATCTCCTTCGCGTCCTTTGGCCATTCTGGTTCCTGCGCGACCACATCAGCGAGGCCCGCACCTGGATCGATCAGCTCCTGCCGACCGCCGGCTCCCTCGGCAATCAGGCCCACGCCGAGCTGCTGACGTCCGTGGCGGTGATAGCGCTGGAGGTAGGCGACGACACCGCGGCGCTGGCCGTCTGCCACCAGTTGCCACAGCTGCTTGACGAGATCAACGATCCCTTCGTGCACGCCGTGTCCAGGCTGGCGATTGCCTGGGCCTTGCCCATCACCGGCGAATTCGACAGCGCACTGCTGGCCGCGTCGGCCGCGCTAGATGAATTCCAGCTTCAGGATGAGCCACTATGGACCGCCGTCGCGGCCGGCTCCCTCGGCTGGATTGAACTATGCGTGGGCCACTGTGACGACGCCCTTGTCCACCTACGAGAATTCCGAGACGTGGCCGACGGGTTCGACAGCGCCTGGCTGGACGCCTGGTCACGGATGCAGTTGGCCA
>Ga0126371_10006252_pt1 | contig 10586 bp, 11 predicted proteins | sample PanSoiMetaPlot_4_FD_110145 | JGI IMG/M metagenome (GOLD analysis project Ga0126371, IMG submission 110145) | Tropical forest soil microbial communities from Panama - MetaG Plot_4 | ecosystem: Environmental > Terrestrial > Soil > Tropical forest > Bulk soil | place: Panama | collected 2016-02-17
AAGGCGGGCGCGGAGAGCGTCCCGCCCACGACGGCGAAAACCGCGTGCACTGAGAGGACTGTGCTGAACTAGCCAATCGGCTAAAATAAAAAGCGATGACGATGCGCGCCGCGAAGTTGGCACTGTCCAGCCGCGGCGCGTACTTTTCCTGACCTGCGGAAACCTGGACCTGTGAAAATCGCAATCCTCGCAGCCGAAGCTGCTCCCTTCGCCAAAGCCGGCGGCCTCGCCGACGTGATCGGATCGCTTCCCGGCGCGCTCAAGCGCGCAGGCGCGCGCCCCTCGCTGATCCTGCCGGGCTACGCCTCGATCAAGCAGAACGTCGAGACCAGCTGGGCAATGCGCGATGTTCCGATTCGATTTGGCGACGCCGACGAGCGCTTTTCCATCCTGAGCGCGACCGATCCTTACGGCGTGCCGATGTACCTCATCGACCATCCCGGATTTTTCGGCCTGCGCGAAATTTACGGTGAGAACGGCAAGGACTACCCCGACAACCTCCGGCGTTTCGTCTTCTTCGGCCGCGCCGCGATGATCGCGGCCGCCGAGCTGGTCCAACCCGACATCGTCCATGCGCACGATTGGCATGCATCCGCCGGACCGGTCGCGATGCGCGCCGACAACGCTCTGCGCGCAAAGTTCGAGCGCGCGCTTTCTGTCTTCACGATTCACAACCTTGCGTTCCAGGGGATCGGCAAGCGCGAGGACTTCGCGCTGCTCAATCTCGACCCGTACTACTACTCGATGAACTACCTGGAATTTTACAACCATCTGAATCTGATGAAGGGCGCAATTGTCCTGTCCGACGCAGCTTCGACGGTCAGCCCCGGTTATGCGCATGAAGTCGTCAGTGACCCGGAGCTCGGTTTCGGACTGGAAGGCGTGCTGCGCGACAAGGCCGCTAACTTTGTCGGGATCCTCAACGGCGCCGATTACGACGAATGGGACCCGGCGCACGATCGCGAAATCGCCGCCGCCTACACGCCCGCCAAGCCCGACGGCAAGAAGATCTGCAAGCGAGCGCTGCGCGATTCGGTGGGCCTGCCGCATCGCGACGACTGGCCGGTGGTCGGGATGGTGACCCGGATGACGGGGCAGAAGGGCGTCGATCTTCTGCGCGACGCGCTCGAGGCCGTGATGGGCCTCGATCTGCAGTTGGTGATGCTGGCGAGCGGCGACGCGGCGCTCGAGAAGTTTTTCAAGGACGCGCAGTCGCGCAATCCCGACCGCTTGAGTGTGACGATCGAGTTCAACAACACGCTGGCCCATCGAATCCAGTCCGGCAGCGACGCCTTCCTGATGCCGTCGCGGTTCGAACCGTGCGGGCTCACGCAAATGTACGCGATGCGCTATGGCACTGCGCCGATTGTTCGGGCCACCGGCGGCCTGCGGGACACCGTCAGCGAGTTCGATTCGGCGTCCGGTCAGGGCAACGGCTTCGTGTTCGACAAATTCGACGCCGATGAAATGGTCGCGGCGTTGCGCCGGATGGCCGCCACGTTCGCCAATCGCAGGGCGTGGAGGCGGTTGATGAAGAACTGCTTCGCCGCCGACTTCTCCTGGGACCGCGCCGCGAAGCAATACGTCGAATGGTTCACCCGGCTGCGCAAAGACCGCGAGCTTAGCTAGAATCCGCTCTGTGGCAGACGCCAATCGCGAATATCTCGTCTACGCCGACGGCTCGTGTATCGGCAACCCGGGGCCCGGCGGATGGGGCGTCGTGGTGCGCGATCCTGACGGCGCAATCAGCGAACTCAACGGCCATGACGATTCGACGACCAACAACCGGATGGAATTGACCGCGGCGATCGAGGGACTGCGCGCAACCGAACGCGGCGCGCAGGTGCTGCTGCGCAGCGACAGCGAATACGTGGTCAAGTCGATGACGCTGAACTGGAAGCGCAACAAGAACCAGGACCTGTGGGGATTGCTCGACACCGAGACGAGGGCCCGCCGCGTGCGGTTTGAATGGGTGCGCGGGCACGGAACCGACGCCACCAACAATCGCGCCGACGAACTCGCCCTGATGGGCGCCAACGGCCGTCTGCTCGCCGACGGCGCCTCGCCCGCGAAGCGAAAGACACAGGCGGCGAACGTCGAGACGGAACTCGCGAAACTGCTCAAGCCGGGGGAATCGATTCGCGAGTGCAAAGCATGCGGCGCAAAGTTCGTGACCGCGAGCGCCGACGACTACTGCCCGCACCTCCGCTGTCAGCTCAAGGCGCGTACTCCGTCATCCTGACGGCGGGATCACCACATCGCAGGAATCAGCGCGTCGGTTTCGCGCACGTAAGTGTCGTACTCCTCGCCGAATCGCGCCAGCAGCTCCGCCTCTTCGGAGTTAATCCGCCGACGAGCGAAAATCCCGCCGATGATCACCGTCAGAATTGCCGTCACCGGCGCGCCGTAAATCAGGGTCCATCCGAACGTGACCAGGAACGTACCCGCATAGATCGGATGCCGGATATAGCGATAGAAGCCTGTCCTCACCAGCACGGGCCGCTCCGCGGTGCCGCCTGACGTGAAGTATCCGATCTGGATGCGTGCGCCGAGCGCCAGCCACATCCCGAGCAGCTCAATCAGAAAGCCGATCGCGCTGATAACCGCGGGCGACGTTCCGCCATAGACATAAGTCCGCTCAAAAGGCGCCGCCGCAAATACGATCAGCACGGGAAGCTGCGCAGTAATTCTCCGCCGCAGCTCGATATGCGTGGGACTATCCGCAGTGTCTTCGCGAACGATCAGATCGGCAAAGCGAAATCCCGCGTAGGCTGCGAGGTACGCGAGCACGTAGCGATGCTCGACGAAGTAGTCCGTTATCCCGAGTCCCAGTGCGACCGCGCCAAGTATCGCGACCAGGAAAATCGCGGTCTCAGCCGAGCGCAGTGCCAGATTGTGGATGAAGTGCGGACGCTGCGCCGGCGCGGCCGCATCGCGCCCGGCGAGCATCGCGGTCGTCGGCTTCAATCCTCCGGTTGCTTTGCCATCCGCTTGAGGCGCGGCCGAGCTGAGATCATCTGCCATCATCCCACTCTCGCAAATGCGTTGAGCATGATCAAAGAGGAGCACCTTGTAACTCGCCCCGCAGTTGGATTGCTGCATAGCGCTGCTTGCTCCAATTCGCGAAACAAGAAATTTGCTGCGAAAATCCCAGCCGAGTGGATTTCGTATCGTATTTTGCGAATCATGCTAAGCTATTGAATCTATAACATAATCGTTAATTTCGGCTCTATGTGAACGGCACATTAAAGGCCCACGCCCTTGCCAAATCGAGAGTTTTTACCCTGGCACGTCGGTTGCTTTACTGCCTGCATAACGATTACGGGAGGTCACGAAAATGAACGCAACGACTAACGAAGTAAGGCTCGCAGTGGTCCCCAACGAAGCAACCGAAGCGACCGCCGGAACTCGCCTGGCGCAGAACAGCCTGCTCAGCGAACTGCCGGGTATCGTGTTCGGACTGATCACTCTCGGATATGTGATTAGCTCGCTGGTGGCATTGGCCTAAGGACATCCGCAAACCATACGAGAGGATAGTACGATGAACGCAACCACTACTCAGAGACTCGCGGCACTCGCAACGGCGAACGAGACCGAGACCACCGACGGGACCAGGCTCGCGCAGTACAGCATACTGAACGAACTCCCCGGCGCGATCTTCGGCATCATCACCATCACCTACATCTTCGGCTCGCTGCTCGCGCTCGCGCATTAAGCCATGTCGATTCGCGCCGCCAACATCGCGAAGGTCACCGGGCGCTCCGGCGCCGCAGCGGTACGACCGGATGTGGCGCGCGCGGAGATGCGCGAGGCGGCAGCGGGTTCGTCCGCCGCTCGCGCGACCATGTTGAGTGACACCCAAATGACCGCCGCAGCCAGCACGATCGTCAGCCATGCCATCGCGCGGATTCGGCGCAGCATCGAATCGATCCGCTCGACGGTGAACGCCTCGCCGTCGCCGTGCGCGGCAACTTCTTCCTGGCGCCCGATTCTGAACGCCAGCCCGAATGTGATGTAGGTCTGGACGAAGATGAGCAGGAACGCCAACGCCAGCTTCAACTCCAGCGCCGAACCGATCCGCGCGAAGTAGTCGAACTTCATCGACGCTTTCAGGTCCGTCAGGCGCATCGCGCCGCTAATCACAATCAGTCCCAGCACGCCGATCGTGAACGGGTTGTAGAACTTGAAGCCCGCGATCAGACTCGCGCGCCGCGCCGCCTCGCTCGGCGCCGTCGCCGCCGCCGGAATCAGCATATAGATGACCGCGAACTGCGCGCCGACGTAGGCCGCCATCGCGCACAGGTGAATCCACATCAGGAATTGGCCGCTGCTCATCGCGGCCCCGCCGGCTCGATCACAGCGTCAGATCACCGGGTCGAAATCCAGCGCGCCGGTTCGCGCCAGCCGGGAGTACCAGTTGCCGCTTTCCTTGACGATTCGCTTCTGCGTCTTGAAGTCGCAGTGCACGATTCCAAACCGCTGCTGAAAGCCTTCCGCCCATTCGAAGTTGTCGGTGAACGTCCACAGGAAATAGCCGCGCACGTCGGCCCCGCCCTTCATCGCCTGCCCGACTTCCCAGATGTACCGACGCAGGAAGCTGATGCGCCGCTGGTCGTTGACCTTGCCGTCGGCGTCCGGCCCGTCGCCATACGAGCATCCGTTCTCGGTCACGTAGATCGGAACGCCGGGGTACTCCTTGGCGATATGCAGAATCATCTCCGACAGCGCCTCGGGATAGACTTCCCAGCCGAAGTCGGTGACCTCCTCGGCTTTCGGCCGCACCTGCTTGACGCCCATGTAACGGTCCTTCGAGTCGTGGGCCACGACCGCGCGCGAATAAAGATTGATCCCGATAAAATCGAGCGGCGCCTTCATCAGCTCCATGTCGCCGTCGCGAATCTCGACGTGATCCTTCACCGAACCGTGCAGGTAGGCGTCGGGATAGCGCCCGTGCATCACGGTGTCGAGAAACCAGACGTTGTGAAACCGGTGCCAGCGCTCGGCCGCCGTGCGATCTTCCAGCGAGTGCGTCTCCGGATGCACCGGCGCCATGCTGAACGCGGTGCCGACTGCCTCCGGATGGTTCCTCGATTCGCGAATCGCCCTGACTCCCATTCCCTGCGCGAGATTGACCGTGTGCGTCGCCTTCAGCGCCTCGGCGATATCGCGCCGTCCCGGCGCATGGATGCCCGTCGCGTAGCCGAGCATCGTGAAGATCCACGGCTCGTTGAAGACCATCCAATGCTTCACGCGATCGCCGAGCGCGTCGGCCACGGCGCCGGCGTAGTCGCGGAAATATTCCGCCAGGTCGCGATTCGGCCATCCGCCGAGGTCCTCGAGCGCCTGCGGCAGGTCCCAATGGTAGAGCGTCACCCACGGCTGAATTTTATGCTTGAGCAGCTCGTCGACGACGCGCCGATAGAAGTCGATGCCCTTCTGGTTAACCGGGCCCTTGCCGGTCGGCATGATGCGCGGCCATGCGATCGAGATGCGCGCGGCATTCAACCCCAGTTGCGCCATCAACTCGATATCGCCGGCGTAGCGATGGTAGAAGTCGCACGCGACGTCGCCGGTGTCGCCGGTCTTGATTTTGCCCGACGTGTGCGAGAAACGATCCCAGACCGACTCGCCCTTGCCGTCCTCGTTGGCGCCGCCCTCGATCTGATACGACGCGCTGGCAGTGCCCCACAGAAATCCTTTAGGGAACGTTGTATGCGCCATACGGCGGTTTGTTATCACAGGGTCCGCCGCTTGGCGACCCTTGCAGGAAAGGCGCCCGTTTACGCGGCGAGCACTTTCCTCAATGCCGCTGCTACCGCGCGCCGATCGACAATCGCGAGACTTCCAGCCTTAAGCACGATTAACCGGTTATCCAGGGTGAACAATTTCATCCGGACCCTTGAGGGAGCGCGAAGCCCCGCCGCGTCGGAATCGATAACAACATCCATCGGCCACGGCGGATTGTCGGCGCTGGTGATCATCGCCAGAACAGTGTGCCCGCTGTCGAAGCTGAAAGCTTCTGAAGATAGCGCCAGCGCCGGCCGTCGCTTCGCCGCCCGGCGATCGGTGAAGGGGAAGGGAACGACGACAACGTCGTACGGCCTACAGGCCACCGTATGCTTTCTCGTCGTTCTCTGAACTCCACTCCGACAGGGTCTTCTCAAGCGCCGAGAGAAATTCGAAGTCGAGCGGTTCCGCCTTCCTGATGCGGACCGTTCCGGCTTGCGCCTCCTCAAATATCACAGTGTCTCCCGGCTCCAGCCGCAATTTTTGGCGCACCCGCAACGGCACCGTCGCCTGACCCTTGCTCGTCAGCCTGCTGCTTGCAATTGCGCGCCGCGCACTGCGTCTCGATACTGCCATATCGCTTGGTCCCCGGTATTACCTTCTTACGATATTACGCCCAGTCAGCGCTGTACAGCAACTTTGCCCCGCCCGCCCCGCTCTAAATCTTGTTCCCCTTCCCGCGCAGGAAGGGCTTAGGGGTTAGGTTCCGATTCCGATCTCTGGCGCTTCGGGTAACGCGCTCCGTTGTCGCACCACGCCCACCCGTCATTCTCGCGCGTTCTGCAACGCGAAGCGTCCGGTGAAAAAGGCGCGCGAAGAGTCCCGGCGTTGTGCTTGTAATGCGCTCGATTTTTGAAGAACCGTCAGCCGGTTCCCTTCGGCATGGCTCAGGGCGGGCTCTCGACCTCCGCGGCAGGGCACCGCTCCTTCGACTGCGCTCAGGACAAGCTCTGCACCGTGTATTACAGCAGCGCCAGGATAATCCCCTCCTCCAATGTCGGAGGAGGGTTAGGGCGGAGGACCTTTTGGCGGTACAGATGCCCACAGTGCCGCCACGATTCTTCTCCGTGTGCCTCGCCCGTTATTTTCACGGGAGAGGATAGGTGAGGGTTCTGCGATTCCAGCGTCTAGCTTTCCGATGCATATCTCGAAACCACCGACGGCGATGGTGTAATCTGCTGCCGATGCTGGCGCCACCGCGAAGACCAGAATGATGATGACTAGCGGTTCAGAAGTCTGTTCGCACTGATGATAAGACGAGATTTTTACTCCGCCCGCATTTCTGAATTTCTGAGTTCGTCGTCCGATGAGATCCTCGGGAAGCTGGCCGCCAACAACCCCTTCACCCTGGAAATAAATCAAAGAAGTGCGTGGCTGGAAGAAATCTCAATTCTGAAAGATGTTCTAGCTCAAAAAGAGGGTTTCATTTCCTTTGAGTACTCCATTCCCCGCATGGGAAAACGCATAGACGTTGTTCTCATAATCGGGCCCGTGATTTTCGTTCTCGAGTTTAAGGTTGATGAGAAAGAATTCTCGTCCGGAGCTAAGGATCAGGTCTGGGACTATGCACTAGACCTGAAGAATTTCCATGAGGCGAGCTATGATCCACTCATCGCTCCTGTTCTCATTGCGACCAAAGCCACTTCGGCGCAGGCCGCTATCTCTGAGACCCCACATCACGACAAACTGTTGTTCCCGATCTGTAGCAGCGTGGGTTTGTTGAGAAACGTGATAGAGCGGGTTCTATCGTTTGCCAATAACGATTCTCGAATCGATTTCTCGCACTGGCAACAGGGCCGATACTCTCCCACTCCGACGATCATCGAAGCCGCGCAGGCCCTATACAATGGGCACACCGTAGATGAGATTTCCCGCAATGATGCGACAGCGATCAACCTTGCGGCCACTTCGGAGGCTATTTCCAAAGTCATCCGCGACTCCGAAGAAAACCACCTCAAGTCGATCTGTTTCGTAACCGGCGTGCCAGGTGCCGGCAAAACTTTGATCGGGCTGAACACAGCAACGAAACATCGGGACCAACAGGACAGATTCTACAGCGTCTTTCTGTCCGGAAACGGTCCTCTGGTCGCCGTATTGCGAGAGGCGCTTGCGCGGGATCAGGTACTTAACGAAAGACTCTCCGGTCAGAGCCTAAGACTGGCCGACGCCAGGCGAAGAGTTAAAGCTTTTATTCAAAACGTCCACGAGTTTCGCGACGAGTGCCTCAGAGATCAAAACCGGCCGCCAATAGAGCACGTCGCCATTTTCGACGAGGCTCAACGAGCCTGGGATCTGCAACAGACGGCGTCATTCATGGAACGGAAGAAGGGAATCCGTAACTTCGGCCATTCTGAACCCAAGTTTCTGATCTCTTGTCTCGATCGGCATCCTGATTGGGCGGTAGTGGTGTGCCTGGTCGGCGGCGGTCAAGAGATAAATCGAGGAGAGGCAGGAATCAGCGAATGGATCGAATCGCTCGAACGATACTTCCCAGATTGGCACATTTATACTCTTCTCGATTGACCGACATCGAGTACGGAGCAGGGCGCGACTTACAAAGGATCAAAGCGCGTCGCAATGTCATCACCGATGATGCATTGCACCTTTCCGTTTCGATGCGATCTTTTCGTGCCGAGCACGTTTCTGAGCTCGTTAAACAATTACTCGATCTAGATGTGGCTTCATCGCAAAACACCCTGAACAAACTTCGCGCGAAATATCCCATCGTGATTAGTCGCGACTTGCCCGCGGCAAAGGGATGGTTAAGGACACAGGCACGCGGCTCGGAGCGCTACGGAATTCTCGTTTCCTCGCAGGCGGAACGGTTAAGGCCTCACGCGATTAATGTGAAGGCGCCGGTCGATCCCGTGAACTGGTTCCTCCTCGCAAAGGACGACGTCCGCTCTTCTTATTACCTCGAAGATGTGGCGACTGAATTTGACGTGCAAGGACTCGAAGTCGACTGGGCATGCGTCACTTGGGATGCGGACTTTCGCCACGGTCATGCTGGCTGGGAACACTGGTCATTTGTGGGCAATCGTTGGAATGCGATTAGAAAGGAAGAGCGCAAGACCTACCTCAAGAATGCCTATCGCGTCCTGCTTACGCGAGCGCGGCAGGGGATGGTGATCGTCGTGCCACCTGGTGATTCGGACGACCCGACGCGTAACCCCCAGTACTACGACCCAACATTTGCGTATCTGAAACAGGTAGGTTTCCCGACCATATAGAGCGGGCTGACGACCGCTGCGCAGACAGGGCGCGGGCGTTCGCAGCGTTTCGCTCGGTGCACGGCGTGCCCTGCCGCGGAGGTTCGGAACCTGCGCAAGGTTCCGCGTCCCCTTTGTCTGCCAACCGCGCAACGCTACTCGCCCCTAGCTTCCAGCCAGCGCTCGGCGTCGATCGCCGCCATGCATCCCGTGCCCGCCGCCGTCACCGCCTGACGATAAACGCTGTCCGCGACGTCGCCCGCTGCGAACACGCCTTCGACGTTGGTGTAGGTCGAGCCCGCCTTCACCTTCAGATAACCGAGCGCGTCCATCTCGAGCTGGCCCTTGAATAGCGCAGTGTTCGGCTGATGACCGATCGCGACGAATACGGCGTCGGTCTTCTGGTCGGTGATCTTGCCGGTCTTCAGGTTCATGAGCTTGACCCCGCTGACGCCGTTCTTCTGCTCGCCCAAGATTTCCTCGATCACTGAATCCCAGATGAATCCGATCTTCGGATTCTTGCGCGCGCGGTCCTGCATGATCTTCGACGCCCGCAGCGAGTCGCGGCGATGCACGACGGTGGCCTTGGTCACGAACCTGGTCAGGAAGGTCGCCTCTTCCATCGCAGTATCGCCGCCGCCGACCACGATTGCTTCCTTGTCCTTGAAGAACGCGCCGTCGCAAGTCGCGCACGCGCTCACGCCGTAACCCATCAGGCGTTTTTCCGATTCGATTCCGAGCAGCTTGGCGGTGGCGCCAGTCGCGACGATCACGGCCTCGGCCTTGATCACTTTGCCGTCCGCGACCAGCTCAAACGGACGATGGCCGAACCGCACCTCGGTTACGGCGCCGGTCGTGAAACGCGTGCCGAAGCGAGTCACCTGTCGGCGAAACACGTCCATCATCTCGGGACCCTGTATCCCTTTCTCAAAGCCGGGATAGTTCTCGACCTCGGTGGTGATAGTAAGTTGTCCGCCGGGCTCGTCGCCTTCGATTAGCAGCGGACTGAGATTGGCGCGCGCCGTGTAGAGCGCCGCTGTCAGTCCGGCGGGACCGGATCCGAGGATTACGACTTTGTTGATTTCGTCAGGCATATGATCCATGTGCGCGATGCGTTGAGACGTTCGATCAAATCGGGAATCAAGAGTTTATTGTATGTGCGGCGGCGGTCAACATAAGCTCTAACTGCTCCTGCGATGGCGGGCAAGAAAAAATCTTCGGGCGATCGAGCTGCCGGCGCGCGCCTGACGCATCTGGATGGGCGCGGACGAATCCGGATGGTCGACGTCGGCGAGAAACCGGTGACGCGGCGCGAGGCAATCGCGCGCGGCGAGGTCAGGATGGCGCCGGCGACACTTGACGCTATTGTCGGGGGCAAGCTCAAGAAGGGTGAGGCGATGGCCGCGGCGCGGCTGGCCGGAATCATGGCGGCGAAACGCACGCATGAGCTGATCCCGCTGTGCCATCAGATCCCGCTGGAAGTCGTCGAGGTAGATTTCACGCCCGACGCAGCCAACTCGGCGCTGCTGATCGAGGCGCGCGCGGTGACCGATGCGCGCACCGGCGTCGAGATGGAGGCGCTGGTCGCCG
>Ga0126371_10006253_pt1 | contig 10585 bp, 6 predicted proteins | sample PanSoiMetaPlot_4_FD_110145 | JGI IMG/M metagenome (GOLD analysis project Ga0126371, IMG submission 110145) | Tropical forest soil microbial communities from Panama - MetaG Plot_4 | ecosystem: Environmental > Terrestrial > Soil > Tropical forest > Bulk soil | place: Panama | collected 2016-02-17
CAAATACCACGCCATCCAGAACCGGCCAACGTGGATGCCTGGGAAGCTCGCGGCGCAAATAACCGCGAAAAGCGTCATCGCTTCTGCACAACGGTTAATGGAAGTACGCCATTTTTGGCGCAGCAAAAACAAAATCGCCGAGATCAGTGTGCCGGCGTGTCCGATACCAATCCAGAAAACGAAGTTGGTAATGTCCCAGGCCCAGCCAACAGGGATCTGATTTCCCCATGTGCCGACGCCGGTGGAAATCTGATAGCCAATGCAAAAAAGGCCGAAGGTCGCGGCACTTGCAGTGATGGTGAACGCTACCCACCACCAGCGCGGCGCGGGTTGTTCTATCACGCCCGAAATGCGCTCCGTTAGCCAACTAAAGTTGCGCCGGTTCAATACCAGCGGGATATGCGCAATTCGCCGCTCGGCATCTCTGATCGTTTCTGGTGCTGCTGTTGGCGCCGCGTCCATAATTACATTGCAAGCTCCACACGCTCTGTAGTCACGGCCCTGCGGGCGGTCCCAATGGAACGTTCTACAGGCACGCGGCTACAACCTGAGATCGTCCGGTTCATTCTGGTACCTTCTCCATCAAGCTTGCGATTCCGATGTTCGCCGCGTCCGGCATTTTCGGATTCGGATTGCGGATGCGCGCCAGATAACTCGTCCGGGCCTCGATATTCAAATAATCGAGCATCCGATAATTGCGGTCCTGCTGCTTCAATTTTGAAACGCGACTTTCGGGATCCTTGATATTGCCAAAAACGATCGCTTCCGTGGGGCAAGCTTGCGCGCACGCAGTGGTAAACGAATCGCGCGGAATGCGCGTGTCTGGCGAGGCCCCGGCGCGCGCAAGCGCGGCGATTTTTGCTTCCTCGATGCGTTGAATGCAAAAGGTGCATTTCTCCATCACCCCGCGCATGCGCACCGTCACGTTGGGATTTTTTTGCATCTTGATAGTGTCCGGGGCACCCTTGCTCGTTAGTGGCGCGAAATATTCTTCGTAGATGTTGAACGCCCCGACGACCTTTCTCTTGCCGACCGGCCGCTGATTGTAATCGAAAAAATTGAACCGGCGCACCTTGAACGGGCAGTTGTTCGAGCAAAATCGCGTCCCGACACAGCGATTGTAAGCCATGACGTTGAGACCCTCCTCGCTGTGAACGGTCGCGTTGACCGGGCAAACAGTTTCACACGGCGCGTTCTCGCAATGTTGGCAGGGCACCGGTTGATGCACGATCTCGGGATTCTCCGGCCATTCGCCCCGGTCCTCGTCGAATCGTTTGCGGCTGGCGTAATACCGATCGATGCGAAGCCAGTGCATGATGCGGCCGTGCGACACCTGCAATTTGCCGACGACGGGCACGTTGTTTTCCGCCTGACAGGCAATCACGCATGCGCTGCACCCGGTGCAAACGTTCAAGTCAATACTCATCCCCCATTGCTGCGGCGCAGTCAGCGGGGGGTGCGTGTAAAGGCTTGGCGGCGGATGCGGCAGTTCCTCTTCGCCCGGAATTTTCTTGGCGAACTCGTTGTTTGCGCGATAGCCCTCCAGCGTCGCTTCCCTGACAAGTCCGCGGCCTTCAATGCTGAAGTGTTCCTGCATGCTGGACAACGGATAAGTCCGGCCCACCTTGGTCACCTCCACGCTCTCGATCCCTTTCCCGCCCGCGGTCACGAAATGCGGATTTGCCGCCGTGCGTAGAAAGTAGCCGTTGAAGCCGGACTGCTCCTCGATGCGCGCTCTTTCCTTCAGGTCGGCTCCCGCGTATGGCAGCTCGTAGAATTGCGGCATTTTCCGACCCCAGCCCAGGGGGATGGTCACCGAATTATCGGCGTGACCCGGCGAAACGAGCGCAGCAATAACCAGCTCGCGTTTTACAGGGGCGGCGCCGTTGCTTTTTTCATTAATGGCGATCCGCAAGAGGTCGCCGGTCAGCACACCAAGTTTTCCCGCAAAAGCGGGGCCGATCAAGGCCGCATTGTCCCACGTGAGCCTTGTGATGGGATCGGGCAATTCCTGGAGCCAGCCGTTATTGGCGTAGCGCCCGTCGTCCATTCCGTAACTCCCAGCCAAAACAATTTCGGGCGATTCCATTGAAGGCGCTGGTGGCGGGCTCCACGAATCTCGCCCCGGGGCTGCAGCTGCATTTGCGTTAAACGACGGCGGCTGCTCGCGAACCTGAACGTGGGCTGCAAACCCATCATGCAGAAAGCGCGACCACGCAGTTTGAAAATCTCCCGGCGGATTAGTTCCGCGGAAAGTCTCCTGCACTAACTCAGGTCCCTGCGTTTTCGGTCCGCCGATCAGTGCGTTAAGCAGTTCGATTTCCGAGAGACCGCCGAAGAGCGGCAGGATCATTGGCTGAATCGACAAGTAATCGCCGCCCGCGGTGAGCGCGTCTCCCCACGATTCCAGATAGTGCGCGAGCGGAATGTGCCAGTGGCTAAGTGCCGACGTAGCATCCTCGTGATAACCGAGCCGCACAATCTCCGGCACTTTCTTCTGGAGATCGCTCCAATCGAGCGGGAGCTTCGTTTGCGGATCTTCAACCAATCCACGCGGCGCGTTATAAACAGGATCACCGCCGAGGATGAAAAATTGTTTGATGCGACCTTCGTTTATTTCTGTCGCGAGCTGTGCTATGTCGATTGTGCGCGGATTGCGCGGAATCTCGCGCACGATCAGCGTTTGCCCGAAATTTTTCAATGCGCCGTTGATCGCGTAAGCAAGCAGGTGCACGACAACTGGCTGACTCGGCCCTGCGAGCACCAGGCTCGCGCCCGGTTTTGCAATGAGATCACTTACGACGCCGCCAAGCCATTGGTCATCGAAAGTCCCTTCGCTTCCCGGACTTTGCAGATTTCCAACGACTGCGCCCAGGGCTGCATCGTTTGTGGCGGCCACAATTCTTCGCGCAACCGCGTGCGTGAAAGCGGCGATCTGGCTGGCCGGGCAGCGCAACCGATGATCGGCCATCGCACCGGTCAGCGTGAATCGGTTCTCCACGACGTAGAGCCGGTTCATGCTGTCCTTCGCGGAACTCACCCTTCGCCGCGACGTAAATGCGCGCACGGACTCGAGGTCGCCGTGGCCGCAATCGAGAAAATCGCTGTCCAACGCAAGAATCACATCTGCGCGATCGAGTTTCGGCAAGACCTGCGCGTTGAGACCGAAGGCGGTTTGCATGGCAAGGTTCAGCTCCTGGCTCAGGCGCGGCTCGTACACGCACCAGCGCACACCTGGGAAATTTTTTTCAAATTCCGCGCGCAAACGCTCACGCGTAGGCGAATGCGTTTCCTCAACAAGAAACGCCAGCCCCTCGCCATGCTGGCTGAGCAACGCCGTGCGAAGTTCGCCGATGTAGCTGTCAAAATCTTCGCGTTTGCTGGGTTTTCCCTTATGAACAAATCGTTTCGATCGCGTCGGGTCGTAAAGATCGAGGATCGACGCCTGAACAAAAGTGTCGGTCGCGCCCGCGCTAGCCGGGTGTAGTGGATTGCCCTCAAGCTTGATTGGGCGCCCGTCCACCGTCGTAGCGATCAGCGGAATGCCCCCGGTGCGGCGCGGCATCGCAGTAGCATAATAGAGAAATTTCCCAGGAATGGTCCATTCCACATTTTTAGTAAAAGGAACCAGATGCAGTTCCGGGCGACGACAACTCGTTAGGCCGACACCGGCCAGCGCCATCGATGCTCCCATTAATTTCAAGAAATCCCGACGTGACCATTCGTCGCCGTTCAGTTCTGCCGCGCCCGGAGGGAATTCGCGTTCCAGCCATTGGCGAAATTCGGGCGTGTCGTTCAACTCGCCCAGGCTGCGCCAGTAACTCTTTCCGCTTGGCGACTCTGGTGGATGTTGAAAGACGCGTTTCATCGGTGGCAACCCTGACAGTTTGTTGGGGGATTGATATGCCAGCGTTCCTTCAGCGTCTGGCCGATCTCCGTTTGCGTGAGCTGTTTCTTTTTAGAGAAATCTTCACCCGCATCGCTTGGCTGACCGTATCTGGCTACAAACTCCACCGGCTTCACATCGTCCGGTTTCCAATCGAGATTGAAGACTTGCTCTTCCGGGCGCAGAAAATTCTCCGGGTTCCGATGGCATTCCAGGCACCACGCCATGCTGTGTGGCTTGGCCAAATACACCGTAGACATGTGATTGATTGGACCGTGGCAACTGAAACAACTGATGCCGCGGTTAACGTGCGCGGCATGATTATAATAGACGTAATCGACCGTGCGATAGATCCACACCCACTCGACCGGGTTGCCGCTGTTCCAGCTTTGCCGCACCGGCTCCAGCTTTGGATTGTCCTTTTGCACCTGCGTGTGGCAATTCATGCAAGTCTGAGTGTTGGGGACATTCGAGTGCGCCGCCATTTCCACAAAGCTGTGACAATACCGGCAATCCATTCCCAGCTGCGTCACGTGAATGTCGTGCGGAAACGGCACCGGCTGGATCGGTTGGTAGCCGACCTTCGTGTATTTTGGCGTCGCGTAGTACCACGTCGCTGCGCTCAATCCACAGGCGATCACAATGCCGCACACCAACAACTTGATCGGTAGCCAATTCGTCCAGCGTGGAAAGAAATTTGCCATGATTACGAATCGGCAGCCGCGCTAGTGAAGGTGTCCTGCCAAGTCCGCCACGGCGCATTCGTCCTGTGGCGAACTGCCAACAAAAGAAAACTGTACTCAGGATCGGGCTGGTTCAGACGCTGCAAAGGGTTAAGGTTAATTGCTCGTCCGAGGGGTATCGAGGATTCTATAAATAGGTTGCCGGAGGGCAAAATAAATTTCGTCGTTCATGTTGATTCAAAAATTGTCGTGCGACATCCGATCACGTCAGAACTCGCCCAAAGCGTCAAGCCCGGAAGATCGAATAAATTGTGATGACAGCAGTCGGTGGCAAAATTGTCTTTGGCGATTAACAATTGGATCATCGAAAGCGTGACACATGATGACGAGAGTCGTTACGCCTCAAAATCTAATAACGCGCGCGATGCTCGCTCCGGGTGTCTGCTTTGTTTTGCTGGCGTGGGGTGATTCGCAATCGCCGGCCGCCGTCCCTGAACACGAGCATCCTGTCCCGGAAAAACTTGGCCGTGTCCAGTTTCCAACTGCGTGCTCGAGCAAAGCACAAAAAAGTTTCGAGCGAGCGGTAGCGCTTTTGCATTCGTTCGCATACTCGGCAGCGGAAAAAGAATTTCGAGACGTAGCAACTAAGAACCCTAATTGCGCTGCGCCGCACTGGGGTGTCGCCATGACTTATTTCCATCAGTTGTGGGAGCCAGCAGTTGCACCGCAAAACATTGCTCGCGGCCTTGCTGAAATCGAACAGGCGAAAAGGCTCAACAGCTCGGATCGCGAGCGCGGATTCATCGACGCCATCGGTTTGATTTACACGAACGCTGATTCCGTGCCTTACGAGGAACGGCTGAACCGTTACACACAGGCCATGCGCAAGCTTGCGGGACGTTATCAAGACGACGCCGAATGCCAGATTTTTTATGCGCTCGCGCTGATCGCCTCGGCGCCTCCGAGCGATACAAGCCATGCAAAACAGAAAGATGCTGTTGCGATCCTCGAGCCGTTATTTAAGAAGTATCCGCAGCATCCTGGCATCGCGCATTACCTGATTCACGCCTGCGATAATGCAGAAATGGCGCGGCAGGGCGTCGCTGCAGCAAGAGAATACTCGCAAATCGCGCCCTCGGCGCCACACGCGTTGCACATGCCATCGCACATCTACACGCGACTGGGAATGTGGGAGCAATCGATCGCTTCAAATCTGGCGGCACAAAAGATTGCACGCCAACAAGGCGACAAAGGCGAGGAACTACACGCAATGGATTATCTGGTTTACGCCTATCTTCAACTTGGCCGCGACGCCGAGGTGGCGCGCGTGCTTGATCAATTACTCGCCGTGGGCGCGCTCGACGGCAGCGATTTCAAGATGGGATACGCGGCGAGCGCAATGCCTGCGCGCTATGTGATTGAGCGCCGCAAGTGGTCGGATGCGGCGCAACTTGTTCCAGTCGATGAGGCGCCACCCCAAGTCTTGGCAGTCACGCTTTGGGCGCGAAGCGTCGGACTCGCCCGCAGCGATAAACCGGCTGCCGCGCGACAGGAGATTGAAAAAATGAGGAACTCTTACGAACAACTGCGCGCAGCCAACGATAATTATTCTGCGACGCAGGCACACGTGGAGATGAACGAAGCGATGGCGTGGGTAGCGCAGGCTGAAGGAAAAGCCGACGAAGCTCTCAAGCTAATGCGTGCGGCCGCCGATGAAGAAGACGCCATCGAGAAGCGTCCCGTTACACCCGGAGCGATTGTTCCAGCACGCGAGCAGCTTGGTGATCTTCTGCTCGAAACAAATCATCCCCAGGAAGCCATCAAAGAGTTTGAGCGTGCGCTTACGATGACTCCGCAACGCCGTGGCGCATTGATGGGCTTGGCCCGTGCCCGTGAGATGATCGCTTCTGCGGAACCGACTAAACACTAAGTCGGTGCGATCGCCAGCGATCCAATGACGCCGGATTTTATCCACGTTCGGAAAGCGGCGGAACACCACCACACTCCAAAACGTGACCGTACTTCGCATTCGCAAACCGCTTGCGTTTTAAAAGGGCGTACACTGCCGAACCACTTTGGATATGCTCAGAAATGTTGCTATGATTTTTGGGGCCAGCCAACGCCTGAGAGAAATGGAAGCTGGGCCACCTCTACCGGAATTGGCCGGGCAGAATTTTCCTCCGGGAAACCATCTAGTTTCGTGCCAGCGTTGTTGAAACCACGTTTTACGTAACCGAGCGCGATTTCTTTTCCGATTCGTTCGCTGCGCGTGGCGCTTGTGACCCAGCCGACTTCTCTTCCCCCTGCCGAAGGAGTGGCAAGTTTCATTCCCGGCTGGAGCGGGAGATCACTCACGGAAATCAATCCACACAATCGCTTGTTCGTCTGGCCCGACATCTTCATTCGCGAGATGACTTCCTGGCCGATGTAGCAGCCTTTCTCGTAATCGATCGTCCGTTGCTCCAGATTGGCTTCGATCGGGATAATCTCCTCGGTAAGTTCGCGACCCCACCGAGGAATACCCTGCTCGATTCGCATAACCTCTGTCGCAGCAGAATCAAGAAACCCAAATGCCGAGGACAATTGTTGCCAGACAGCATCATGACGCGCGGCATCGCTGAAGATGTCCCAGCCTTGCTCGGCGAAACGGCGCACGGAAACGATGCGGCCATGCTCGGCGGTTGGCGATTTTTCTGATAGAACGTGAAACAGCGAGAACTGCTCAGTGACATCCTCGATTTGAACGTCGTCCGCAATCACGTAGCGCTCCAGCCGGATGCGGAGCGTTTCGCGAAGTTCCAGTTCGGCGTCCACCGAAAAGCACTCGCCCAGTCCGCTAACAAAAATGTGGGCGTTCATCTTGCCTTTAGCATTGAGCACGCACGCCTCCATGGCGACGGTTTCAGTCGCTTTGCGCAAATCATTTGTGATTTGTCCGTTGAGGAATCGAAATCGGTCCGTCCCGGTGAGACGAAACTTTGCCCGCGCGGAGAGGTCGATAAAGGTCGCTTGCTCGCCTTGGAAGGATTGCTTCATCCTTGTCCGGGCGAAAACCGGCTCAGCAGTTGTCTGAGGAAGCCACGACGCAATCGTGAGGCTGGATGACCCGATCCGTCGCCTGCTCCGCTGAAACTGAGCAAAGGCTGCGGTGCACTCATCGCACTTGCATCTTGCGGTTTGAGGCCTCGTGTCTCCGCTGCGGTCGCAGCAGTGGCTGGTTCTCCGGCGTCACTTTGCTCGTTGTGCGCTTCCATTTGCGGCTCTTTGTAAACTGCTGGACCAATATCGTGCAGAAATTTGCGCGCCACTGCCGAATAATCATAGTCCCCGTGCCCCCACTGCATTTGCTCAACCAACTGGTCGCGGGCGGCGGCGGTCAGTCCGAGGTCCAGATAACGCGACAGAGCGATCTGATTGGCAATCTGCATATCTTTCAACATGTGCTTAACAGAAAAGTGCGGCTCAAAATCGCACTCAAGCATCTTCGGCAGTTTCATTGCCAAAGTGGTGGAATAGCTGGCGTTGGCACGCATCGCCTCGACGAATTTTTCCAGCGGCACGCCTAGCGCTTGGACTAGCGCCAGAGCCTCCGCCGCAGCCTGGACGGTTGCGGCCGTGATCATGTTGGTTGCGATCTTGATCGCGCTGGCCTGGCCGACAGCTCCGATGTGGACAATCTTTTTGCTGCTGGCCTCGAGGATGGGGCGCGCTTCCCGCAACGCTGTGTCGGTTGCGCCAACGTAATAAACCAGTTCGCCCTTTTCCGCCGCAAGCTTGCTTCCGGTAAATGATGCTTCCACAAACCGCGCTCCCCGACATTCGACAATTTCCGCCGCAGCGCGCATCGAATCCGGAGCGACCGTCGAATGCGCAAGGACAATGTGACGGGGCGCAAGCGCTGCGCTTACCTGCTCGACAGTCTGGAGCAGAGCTTTGTCATCGGACACAAAGATCTGAATGTAATCGCAAAGGTCCGCCAGCTCCCCTGGCGCGCCGACAAAATTTGGCACAGGCCGTGGCGACCGATTCCAAACGAAAACCGAAAATCCACTGCGGCGAAGATGTGCGGCCACTGCGCGACCGATGATCCCAAGGCCGATCACACCAACGTTCTTATATGTTGGGTGAGATGTAGATGCGAGGCGCTCCATTGAGGCGACAATTCACGATCAAAATGCTGGGAAACGTTGCAATAGGCAATCCTGAAATTTGGGAATCCAACGTGACTCGTGATTCGTTACATTGTTAAACGGGTGTGGATTCACCGGCTCAACGATTCAACGCTTTAACGCGAATTCAGAGAGGTAATAAATGGCAACGGAGCCGACGATTTGCAGACTCTCCGCGCTGATTTTGTCGAGCGTATCGCCAGCGGTGTGCCACGGCGGATAATCAAAATCAATGACGTCGAGCGTCGGAATCCCGATCTCGTTCAGTGGCACGTGATCGTCAATCAACTCACGGTCGAAGTAGCTGAAATAATTTCGCAACTTGAGCGCTTCGGCTGCCGCAAAAATATCGCGCGCCATCTCCGCAGGAGAATCTGACGGAAGCGTGATGCCGAGCGACCGATCGCCAACCATATCGAACAAGAGCCCGCCGCGAAATTGTCGGGCGGCTTTCAGGTGCCTGGCAAAATAGCGGCTCCCATAGAGCCCATCCTTCTGAGAAAATTGCTCGTAAGCTTCTTCGCCATCGAAAAACACTAGCTCAATTTTACTTGCTAGATCCGGATGCTGGCCGATTACCCGGGCCAATTCCAAGAGCAGGCCTGTGCTGGAGCCGCCATCGTTGGCCCCGACAAACCGAATGGTATCAAACATTTTTGTGTCGTAATGCGAGCACAACAGAAACGAGGATGAGGCATTCCCTTGGCCGGGAAATTCTGCAATCAGATTTACGAAACCCATCTTGCCTCGGGGCGTGTCATCACTGAATGCTTGACGGGTTACCTGCCATCCAGACCGATGAAGTTGATTCTCAATGTAATCTCTGGACTTCTCGATAGCCTTGGACCCGGCCGGGCGCGGCCCGAAATCAACGAGCCGTTGAACGTGAGCAAGGGCTTTGTCGCCTGAGAATTCTTCCCAAATCTTTGTCTCCGCTGCGCGCAGGGAGACGACCTGAACAAACGAGAGGAGAAAAAAAATAGGCGCGATCTGTAGGGCGTTTCTGGCACACACCGCGATCCGCCAATGCTTTTGGATTGGCGTCTGATAAAGACGCCTTACAATTTCCATTAATTCTACTCGTCCGGCGGCAGCCCCAAGGCAGTAACGATGCGGTGGAGATCGTCCGTTCCGTAATACTCGATTTCGATGCGGCCGCGTTTGTCTCCGTGATGGATGGTGACGTGGGTAGCCAGATGTTGTTGCAACCGGTTCTGTAAATCTCCAACTGCCGCTGTAGTCGCACCAAGATCAATCCCGACGCGCCGAGATTTTCGGCGCGGGCGTCCGATCCCAAGCTGGCGCGCTACCAAACGCTCCGTGGAACGTACCGTGGCGTTGCGCCGCAGAACTGTTTCTGCAGCGAGCAGTTGTTCGTCAGGAGCTTTCAGTGCCAGCAACACTTTGGCGTGACCCACTGAAAGCAAATTCTGAGCTAGCCAGACTTGCACCTGCGGGTGCAGATCCAAAAGCCGTAGCGCGTTCGCCACGGCCGCCCGACTGCGCCCGACCTTGAGCGCGATGTCCTCCTGCCGCATTCCAAACTCGTTAGCTAATCTGGCGTAGCCCTGGGCTTCCTCGATTGGGTTGAGGTCTGCGCGCTGCAGATTTTCAATCAGAGACAACTCGAGCACCTCCAAGTCATTGGCGCTTCGAATTATGGCGGGCACCGTCGCGAGGCCGATTTCCTGCGCGGCGCGCCAGCGGCGCTCGCCGGCGATCAGTTCAAATCGCGGGCCTGCCTGACGGACGATCAGCGGTTGAATAATGCCATGCTGCCGAATCGAATCGATCAATTCCTGCAGCGCTTCGCGTCCAAAATCTTTGCGAGGCTGTAACGTGCTTGG
>Ga0126371_10006254_pt1 | contig 10584 bp, 11 predicted proteins | sample PanSoiMetaPlot_4_FD_110145 | JGI IMG/M metagenome (GOLD analysis project Ga0126371, IMG submission 110145) | Tropical forest soil microbial communities from Panama - MetaG Plot_4 | ecosystem: Environmental > Terrestrial > Soil > Tropical forest > Bulk soil | place: Panama | collected 2016-02-17
ATCTGCGTCTGGAGGTCGGCGAAACCGGCGTCGATGAGGACGGGGTGGTGGCTGCGGACGTTGAGCGCGCAGGTGACGTTGTCCCCGGTGATGTGAAGGGTGCCGGTGGCGTCGGGGAAATGCCGCCAGATCTTGTCGGGGGTGGCATTTTCGTAGCGGTCGCAGCCTGGCAGTTTCGCGGCCGTGCCCGCGTCCAGTCGGCCGGGGATTGACAAGGTCGTCATCGACGACTGACGCGTGACGCGTGCCAGCTAGCTGCAGGCGCCTCAAGACACACGCGCCTGACCGGGAAAGAACGCGGGCGTCAGCCAATGCCCAGACTCGGCGCCAGGACCGCGGTCCCCGGGCCTCCACCCCGGGTTTCCGCCTGCCGAACTGCCCGGTGACAGTTTGCTGGGGTGGTATTGGGGCGCGGCCGCGTTACATCCCGACTTGGGCCAATGGGAATCCGATCGATGCGAACATGCGGCGGATCGCTTCCGGCGAGCCCTTCGCCCTGGCGAGGCGATGATTGATGGCGTGGGCGACGCTCATCTGGCCGCGGACGACTTCGGAGAGTGTCCCTGCGCTGGTGGCGAAAGTTACATGCGGGCGGATTGCTCGGCCCTCGGTTCTGATGAGCTGGCTTCCCCTAACTGCGAGGGTGAAAGTTTCTCCGTCGATTGTCCACCGGTAGCTTTCCGGGCCATCATAGCTGGCGTCCTCGCTGGTCCAAGATAGATCGAAGACATCCTGACGCCCTGTGTCCTCGCCGGCCTTAGTGCACAACTTTTCCCCGGCCAAACCGCGAAACTGCACGTCAGAGTGCCGCTGACCATCTCAGAGCCGGATCGTGGCCCAACTCAGGTCTGACGTTGATCCGCCCTGACGGGCGGGTACTCCCTGTGACTGAACCGGCCCACGGCCAGTGCGCGAGATCCGCCTGATGGTGGACAGCGATCCGGTGGTCGTGCTGGTGGTTGGTCGGCGCCAGAATATGGCGTTCTGGGTGCGCGCCTGGCGGCTGTGTGGTTACCGTCGGCCCGGTGCTCCCGGGCCAGCCGCAGCCCGTGGACAACCCCTTCACGCTGACCCGAAGCTCAGGCCGGATTCCGCCTCGGTGATCTGACCGGCCGCCCGGTGCTAGCGGCCGCAGTGTTGGTCACCAAGAGGTCCCACCGGCCGGCTCGGCCAGCATCTGCGCAGCCATGGCCTGATGTTCGCCGTGGCTGCTGGTGCCGGCGGCGATCTGCTGTGCGGGGGATCAGGATTGGATAGCTGCGCCCCGGCCCGGGTGATTGTTGCCGGCGTACCCCATCTGCGTGCGGGAGGGGTGCGGGGATCGGCACCCTGCGCACGGCCGGGGATTCCTTCCGGGCATGTGGTTTCGCCCAGTGATAACCAGGAGGAATGCGTTACCCGCTGGTCAGCCCTTGCCGTACCTTGGCGAAGGTGTTACCGCTGGATTACCTAACGCCCGGATGACGCACCGTGCGGTGCCGGGCGTGGCCGCCGGGCATGCTGCGCTGCCCGGGCCGCTGGGGCCGGCCGGGCGCAACGTGGTGGACGGGGCACCCGCCACCCGCTTCGGCGGCAAACTTCGGGAACTCGTAGAGAGCGCCACCGCGATTTCACCGTTGAACTAACCAGAAAATAGAAGCCCGGCTAACCAGAAAATAGAAGCCCGGCTGGGCAGGCCGCAGCACCGGGGTTCCCCTCAAACCGTGGAGAATCCGGTTGTGGTGATCATGATCGGCACGGGCTGTCCTTGATGCGCCCGCGCTCGGCGGGGGCAGGCTCGGGCCTGCCCGCTTTGCCTGCTCCCAGGGGGCCGCAGGGGTCCCCGGGGTCAAGGGCGTCCCGCAGGGCCGTCGCCCGCAGCAATGCCGCGTCGTTAAGCCCTGTTGCCTGGTGTCGACCGGCACGGGCAACGTTGGGGTTACGGCCCGGCTGGGCCGATGGCGGGGAGCGCGTACCGGCCGGGGCCGGTTTTGGCGAGGAGGCCGAGGCGGGTCCATTCGGCGAGCTGGGTGAGCATATTGCGGGGCGGGACGCCGAGCCGCTCGGCGAGTTCGCGTCCTGGCCAGTCGCGTCCGGGTTCGCTGGCCATGATCTGGGTGATCTTGCCTCTTCGGGTACCGGGCCGGGGCTGGCGGGGGTCGGGGGTCGGGGGAGTCGTTGTTGCGGGCACGGCTGCGGGCTGCGGGCCGGTCCGGCGGCGGGACGAGGATGGTGATAGAACGCTTCGCCGCCTTGCCGCTGGAACGCCACGCCGCGCACGGCGCGTGGAACTACACCCTCCGCCCGGCGGCGGGCCCCCCGTCGGCCAGCGAGGGCACCACGGATCAGCGGTCCAGCCCCGCCTGCCGCCGACAGGAGATGCTGGCCAAGCTGAACGATGAGCGGCTGACCGGGATGACCAGCGCCGAACTCGCCCGCCTGTGCGCCGCGCTGACCCAACTTCAGGCCGCCCACGCCCAGCAGCGCTACAGCGAGCAGCGCGGCGGCCGGGCCCGCAGCCGTTGCCATCGGGTGGCTGTTCTTTGCCGGGGCCCTGGCTACCACAGGTAGGGAATCATCCGCGATCGGACCCGCCCTTGGTAGGCCCGGTAGGCGGGTGCAGCCGAGAGCAGCCGCTCCTCCGCCACGGCGCGGCAGATGTTGCAGCCGGTCGCCACCATGAACACGGCGATATTGGGCAGCGACATGGCCTGCAGCACGTAGCCGGACTGGATCAGCAGGTAGGACGCATACACCGGGTGGCGGACCACGGCGTAAGGACCGCGGGTCTTCACCCCGCGGTCGGCGGCCACAAATCCGAACGACCGGCCCAGCGCCACCAGCGAGATGAGGCAAATCACCAGCCCGGCCAGCTGCAGGGCGAACCCGGCAGCAACTCCCCACCCCGGGTGGGCGCCAGCCGGCCGGAACAACACCCCGGCGAAGGTTCCGCCGAATGCCACCAGCCAGCTGGTTAGCCGCCGGCTGACGGCGCGCTGGGGCCGCCGGGCCAAGAACGCGACGACGAACCATGCCTGCTCGACGACGAACAGCCCGCCGATCAGCCGGTGGGTGTCCAGATAGAACAGCACGCTGGCACGGGCAAACAGCGCCGCGCCCGCCGCCCCGAGCAGGTTCACTGCGATCCTGATGGGCCGGTCCAGCCCGGCGGGGAGCGCGCCCCTCAGGCGGGCATGCGCGATCGGCGGCCGGTGACCGGTGCTGCTGGCATCGCGCCAGAACCTGGCCGTGGCCCGCACCTGGCGGTCCTGGAAGCGGCCAGAACCTGGGTGTGCCAGATCCGGGACAGGCCGGGACGGTGCCTGCCCGCGGCCAGGTGAACGGTGGAAAAGAATCGGCATTCTCCGTTCAACGAGGCGGCCAGGCGGCCGGTGCTGGCAAGCGCCCTGGATGACCGCGCGGCGTGCATGCGGCACCTTGCTGCCTTGCCTGCCATCTCATAGCTACACGCAGGCAAGACCGCCGCCGGTTCAGCGGGCCGTCCCGGCTAACCCCGATGCTGCCATCGGGAGGGCCCGTGAGCGCCACCGCCGCGGCAGAGGCGCGCTACCAGCCATCGCGGCTCGGGGCCGATGCGCCGGTCACAGCTGGAGTCCGCCACCCCACTAAACCGTCTGCCTGGCAGGATACGGGCGAATCAGCTGGAACCCGGCTGGCCTGGCAGGAACGGCGTTTCATCCCGTGCAGGCTGCCGGGCCGGCCGCCGGCGGCGATTACGATGCGATCATGGCCCGAGGTGACCGGGCCCGCCCCGGGGCCGCCGCGGTGGCGCTGGGCTGCGCTGTTTTGCTCAGCGCCGGATGCGCGGCCGCGAAGTCCGCGCCGACGGCGCACCGCCCAGCGTCCGCCACGACCGCAGCTGGCGGGGCCGCATCCGGCCCGGCGAGGCGCGCGCTGGCAGCCCGGTACCTGGCGATCGCCAACGCCGGAAACCGGTGGCTGGACGACGCCTTCGGCCGGCTCCAACGGCGGGACCGGAACCGGCTGGCGGCCGCGGAGGCCGACCTGCGGGACGCCGCGGCCACCGAGCGGCTGTTCGACCGCCGCCTGCTGCAGATCGCATTCCCGCCCCGGACCGAACAGGCAGCGCGCTTGCTCTACCGGGTCAATCAGGCCCGGGCGGCGCTGACCACTGCCGCGGCGGCATCCACATCCGTGCGCCAGCTGCACGCCTACCAGCGGCTGACCGCCGCCAACCGGCCGGTCGAGCAGGCGGTCAAGACGATCCGCCGCCAGCTTGGCCTGCCACCCCCCTCGACAAGCTGAGCATTTGTACCCAGGCGGGCATGGGCAGTGCAGGCCGGGTGGCAGGCGTTTGCGTCATGGTCAGTCGGGGATCACATGGGCGGCCGCAGGCGCGGCTGCGGCGGATGACCACCTGGCCTGTTGCCTGCGCTGCCGGGAGGAGCCGGCATGGCGGAACTGCCTCCCTCTTGCGGATGGCGCCCGCCGAGATCACCCCGGTTATGCGGTGCGCGGGTGGCGGAAGAGAGCGCAACGTAAGCGCGCAACGGCCTCCGTGCGGGGGCTTGTGCTGGTGCCAGGTCCCCGGAAGTGACCTGATCGAGGCGCATCCCGGCCTCACGCGTGCCGCCCGCCCCGGGGCCCGCCAGTTTCAGCCAGCGCACGCCGGCCAGATCGAACCACACCCGTTTCCTGGCCGTATCAACTAGTACAAGCACCTGGACGCTGCGTCAGCAGAATCCCGGCAACTCGAAGGGCATCTCCATGCGGTTGACGCTTGTCCCGCTGGCGGCAGGGCTCGCCTTGCTCACCGCGTTCGCCGCGGGGTGCAGTGCCGCTAGCGCCCACCACGCCCCGGCCGCGGCCCACCAGCCGGCATCGTCGGCGTCGGCAGCGACCCATCTGGCCACCCCGGTGCGGGCACCGGTGGCCGAGAAGCACGCGGCCCGCCACTTCCACCGGGCTAAGGCACTGCCGCCGCCGGCCCCGGCGCCGACCATGAATCCGATGCCGACCATGAATCCGATCCCGCAGGGCAACGGCGGCGACCAGGATTTCGACAACAACGGCGGCCCCAGCGACGGCGACGGCAACATTTAGCGGTCGCATGCCCGGCGCCAAAGCGCCAGCCGCGGGACAGCGGCCCGGACCACCCCGGGAGGTTTCCCGGGGCTCTGGGTTCTTCGTCCTGGCCGGATACCGCCTGGGTAGCGGCCAGGTGGAGCGCATTGCCCGGGCTGGAGAGTAAGGACACAATGGCAGCCTCAACGATGAAGCTCCGCCGGCGGCGGATGTGGGCCGTTTCCGTGATCGCGATCGCGGCCGTCGCTGGCGTGGTCATCGGCTTGGTGATCTGGGCTCCATGGGCCAGCCCCCCGCTGCTGCGCCCGGCCGGGCTCACCGTCGGCCCGTCCACCCCCGACTCGGTTGAATTCCACTGGTCGCGCCCCGCGACCGGCCCGGCGCCCGATCACTACGTCATCCTGCGTGCCGGCAAGGTGATCGGCTCAGTCCGCGGCACGGTCACCTTCTACCGGCAGCCGGGACTGGCCCCGGCGACGGCATACCGGTATCAGGTGGCAGCGGTGCGCGGTGGCAAGCGTTCCGCGCTGTCTTCGGCCCTGGTGGTGAGCACCGCCACACCGCCGCTGTCCGCGGCCCGATTGGCGGGGCCATGGACCGTCCGGCTCAACCTCCTGCGGCGCGGTGGCCTCATCGGCGCCAGGCAGTGGACCGAATCGTGGCTGACCACCCCGAAGTGCGCGACTGGCTCGTGTGCCGAGACGCTCTCGGGACGCGTCGGCGGCTACCGGTTCACCGCGAAACTAGACCGTAGCGGCGCCCTATACACGGGAACGACCAGAGCCCGCCTGTTTCCTTGCCGATCGGGTGCCAGCTCCTTCCCCATACGAGACACCATGACCTTCCATCTCAAGATCACCGGGGCGCACGCCGACAACCGGGCCTGGACTGCCAGCTCATGGACCGGAGCCCTGGTGATGTCCAACCCCTACACCTCCTCCGGCAATCTCTTCTGCCCAGCTTCCAGCCAGACAGCCGCCCTTTCCAGCCGCCCCTGAACAAGTTCCAGGTCCTTGCATAACTAGGTGTTCGGCTGTCGGTGGCTTCCAGGCTGGACTGCGCTCAGATAGCGCCGGCATGCTTCACCGCCTCGACAGCCAGGCCGGCCACCAGCGTCTTTGATCTGGATGGCATACCGAGATGACTCTCAGTGATAATTGCGAAGTTCGCATCAGGGGTGAACTGCGTGACCGCCGGTGTCCGCGAACCCCGGGGATTCGTGTCTGACTTCTGGATACAGGCCAGATAGCGCCATTGATTGTCAGTGGCACTTGCCGGGCGCTTGTAGGAGCGCCCGGTAGCTGCGTCGCTGACCGTGTCTGGCAGAAGCGGGTTGCGCAGATCGGCAGCGGCGATGGTGAAGGCACCTGGGATGAGCGAGCGGATCTCGAACGAGCTGCGGCGCGGCGGGATGGCGGCGATCATCCCCCGGCTTGGGTTCAGCGACCGGGCAGCAAGCGGCAGCTCGGCCTACAAGGGCAAAGCTGCCCACTACCCATTGACGCTGGTGGTACTTCCTGCCAAGCTCACCGCGAGGAGGTGGCTGTGCAAAGCACCCTGAGGGCGGCTGATTGCTGCACGCCTGATCCACGCTCAGCTGCCAGCCAATAGCATCCGTCCTGTACATAGGGGGTAGCGATGCGCAGTCTGATTCGCCGGGCCGCGGTGGTGGCCGGTGTTGCGGTGGGGGTGGCGGCGGGAATAATGCCGGCGCTTCCCGCCTTGGCCGGGTCAGTCACGGGTCCGGCCGCCAATGGCACCTATCTGGCGCTGGGGGACTCGGTGGCGTTCGGCTTTGTGCCGTCGCAGGCGGTGCCGCCGCCAAACTACCTGTCCGCCCATTCCTTCGTCGGCTACCCGGAGGACGTGGCTCAGGCGCTGCGCATCCGGGTGTTTAACGCCTCCTGCCCTGGCGAGACCACGGACAGCATGCTGGTGGCTGGAGTGGTGAGCAACGGCTGCGAGAACAGTCCGAACTCGCCTACCGGCTACCGCACCCTGTTCCCGTTGCACGTGCAATATCAGGGCACCCAGATGGAGTACGCGCTCAAGTATCTGGCCGTGCACCGTCACACCCAGCTGGTGACGATCGATATCGGCGCCAACGACGTGTTCCTCTGCCAGGAAACGACAGCAGACCACTGCGCGAGCGCCGCCGAGATCCAGGCCGTGCTGCAGGAGATCCAAGCGAACCTGACGGCCATCTACACCCAGATCCGTGACGTCGCCCACTACCAGGGTCTCCTGGTCGCGCTGACCTACTACTCGCTCGATTACAGCAATCCGGTCCAGGTGGCCGGCACTCGCCTACTCGACTCGGCGATCGCGTCGGTCACCGAGGCCTTCGGCGGGAAGGTCGCCGACGGCTTCGCCGCCTTCCAAGGGCCGTCTGCGGCCTTCGGGGGCTCTCCATGCGCGGCGGGACTGCTTATCAAGCTTCCCGACGGGACCTGCAACATCCACCCCTCGTCGGCCGGGCACCTGCTGCTGGCCCAGGCCATCGAGGACGTTGCAGGAGCCCTCCCGCCGAAGTAACCAGCACCTAGAAGAGGTCTGCAGGGCACCAGCGGTACGCCCCAGGCTTCGAGAGCCAGGGGCGGATTCCAATGCGGCACCTACGTCAGCCGGGACGCTAAGTAGCGGGGTCGCAGGGCGGCACACGCCGCCCTGCGACCCGCTAAACGCCACATCGAGCGGCAGGCTCACCCGTCCGCACGGGCCACGCCGACTGGGCAGGAGACGCCGGTCCCGCCCAGCCGCAGTGCCCGTTGGGGTTTTTATTGCTTGAAAGATACTGCTGGTGGTTGTCGTATACCCGCGCAATGCCGGCAGGCGTTCCGGGAGGGATGGGACCGGCGGCCGGGAAGCCCATCTCTGCCCTCGGGCGTGAAGATGCCCATGTCCTCGGCTGCCCCACCTGTAGGGTTCCAGAACCTTGTCGTCGCCTTTGACCTGCAACGTTATAGCTGGGCTGGTGGTCGTCATCCGGCCTGTTTGTACTCATGAATCAGCCCGCCGAGGACCTTGTGACGTCCTATCCGCGCCGTCGCCAGGTCGGTGACCGGGGCTGTGATGCGGTCGGCGCCGTCCGGTGGCCGCAGATTCCTGCCCCGGTGCGGGCGATGCCTGTTGTAATGGGCGACGTACTTCTCCAGGACCGTATGCAGGTGCCTCGGGCCGACGATCAGCATCCGGTCGGTGACCTCGGACCGGGCTGTGCGCACCCACCTCTCGGCGTAAGCATTCGCTCTCGGGCTGCGCGGCGGGATCTTCACTACCTTGATCCCCGCGGCCGCGAGCGCCGCACCGAATGCCTCGGTGAACTGCCCGGCCCGGTCCCGGATAAGGAACCTGAACCGGTTCGCGTGCTCCCCAAGGTCCATCAACAGGTTCCGTGCTTGCTGCACGGTCCACGCGCCGTCTGGGTGCGCGGTCACGCCCAGGACGTGGACGTGGCGGGTGCCGACCTCGATCACGAAGAACACGTAGACGCGGCGCAAGGTAACTGCGCAGTCGACGTGGAAGAAATCGCAGGCCAGCATCGTGGCCGCCTGCGTGCGCAGGAACTGCCGCCACGTCAACCGGGAGCGGTCCGGTGCAGGCGGGATCCGCAGCCGTCTCAGCACCCGCTGCACCGTGGATGCCCCGACCCGGTACCCCAGGCCGAGCAGCTCACCCTGGATCCGCTTGTAGCCCCAGCCCGGGTTCTCCCGCGCCATCTGCTCGACCAGCACCACGAGCTGGGCGTCGACCAGCGGCCTGCCGCCACGGCTGGGATAGGTCCACCGCCGCGAACCAGCCGCCGGTGCCAGCGCAGCACCGTGTCCGGCGTCACCAGCCGACTCAGCCGCAATGGCCTGGGAAGCAGCCGGGCCAGCGCGGCAATCACCGCCCGGTCAGCCCAGTCCATCCTCGGCCTCGGGTGCTGGCGCCGCAGCACCGCGACTTCCTGGCGCAGTACCAGCAGTTCGGCGTCTTTCGATGCGGCCGACCGTGCCAGCAGCGTCATCCAGCCAGTAAGGCGGACGAACATCAGGTAGAGCATCCGGGCCGTCACAAGCCCGCGATCCTGCCAGCACTGCAGACACTGCCGCAGCCATAGAGTCAGGTCAGCAACCTATGCCCCCGTTTTGGAACCCCACACGGACTTAAGCCCCGCTGGCCGGATGCTAGACGCTGCCCGGCCTGACGGAGTGCGGCGAGGACGGCGCCTGCGGCCGCGCGTGTCAGGTTCTCGGGGCGCGCCAAAGCGTCGATTCGGCGGCTGGAGCGGACGTCGGCCAGTGGTCGCAGGACTACTCCGGCCGGGGCGGGTGTGGTCCAGCGCGGGATGAGCGCCAGGCCGGCTCCGGCGCGGACCAGTTCGGCGGCGACGGTGAATTCGTTGACCCGATGGGCTACGGTCACCGGCCGGCCGGTGACCGTAGCGAGTGTGTCGATGATGGCGCCGACGGGGAAGCCGGCGTGTGTGGTGATCCACGGCTCGCTTGCGGCGGCGCGCGCCGTGATCGTTCGGCGGCGCGCCAGCGGGTGGCCGGCGGGCAGGGCGACGTCGAGCGGTTCGGTCAGCAGCGGCACCGCGGTCACGGTGCCCGGCCAGGCAGCGGTGTGCTCGAAGCGGTGCGCCACCACGATGTCGTAGCTCGCGGTCAGTGGGGCAAAGGCCCGCTGTTCGACATCTTCGTCGGTGAGCACGACCCGGATTGCCGCACTGGCTGGGAACCCGCGGGCCAGTGCTGGGAAGAAGGCCGTCGCGGCGCTGTTGAAGGCGGACACGCTGACCGTGCCCTGGGGCGCCTGTTGGAGCTCCTCGGCGAGCTGCCGGGCGCGGGCCAGCGCGGTTTCGACATCGACGGCGGCGGCCGCGAGGGCCTCGCCGGCCTCGGTCAGGCGCAGGATCCGCCCCTCGCGGCGGGTGAGCGGAACGCGCACCGGCGCCTGCAGCAGCCGCAGCTGCTGGGAGACGGCCGACGGGGTGATCCGCAGCGCGTCAGCGACCGCCCGCACGCTGCCAAGCTCGCCCAGCTCGCGCAGGACCTGCAGCTGCCGGACATCCACCCAAACAATGTAGTACAGCTAAATCTTCGGTTAAGAAACCTAAGCCTTGTTTTCCTGTACGCCGGCACGCATCATCACTGGAGTGCAGGCGGATACCGGCGATGACCCGACCTACCAGCAACTGCTCGCGGTGCTGACCGAGTACGGCGCCGACTTCGACTTGATCGATCACGATCCGGTCGGCACGACGGAGGTCGTTAGCGCGCTGCGCGGCCACCCGCTGCAGCAGGCCGCCAAGTGCCTCATGCTCATCGTCAAGCTCGATCGCAAGACCAAGAAGTACGTGCTCGCCGTGGTGCCCGGAGACCGGAAGGTTGATCTCGGCGCGATCCGCACCCTCTACGGGGCGCGGTATGCCGGCTTCTGCGAGACCGCGACGGCCGAGCGGCTCGCTCGCGCGGCCGCCGGCACGGTGCTGCCATTCGCCCTGGACCCCGAGGTCGAGCTGGTGGTCGATCCTGGGGTGCTCGAGCAGCCGCG
>Ga0126371_10006255_pt1 | contig 10583 bp, 6 predicted proteins | sample PanSoiMetaPlot_4_FD_110145 | JGI IMG/M metagenome (GOLD analysis project Ga0126371, IMG submission 110145) | Tropical forest soil microbial communities from Panama - MetaG Plot_4 | ecosystem: Environmental > Terrestrial > Soil > Tropical forest > Bulk soil | place: Panama | collected 2016-02-17
CTGGGCGTCCTGGAGCATCTTGCCCCAGCTCGGCATCGACGGGTCACCGAGACCGAGGAAGCTCAGACCCGCCTCGAGAAGGATGGCCGATCCTGCGTCCAGCGTCACCTGAACGATGACCGGAGCTATGGCGTTCGGAAGAATTTCCTTGAAGACAATGTGGGACCAGCGGAAGCCGGAGACCTTGGCGCCCTGGACGAAGTCTCGTTCCCGGAGGGTCAGGAACTGCGAGCGGGCTATGCGAGCCTCCTGGGGCCACAAAGTGAACCCGATGATCAGGACGATGTACGAGAGCTGGCTGCCGAGAAGAGCCACGACGACGACAGCAAGGATCAGCGACGGGATCACCATGAACAGCTCGGCGATGCGCATGAGAACGACGTCGACGACTCCGCCCAGATAGCCGGCCAGGCCGCCGATCACGCAGCCAAGGATTAGCGCAAGCAGACCCGACGCCGCGCCGACGAGCATGGAGACGCGGGCACCGTAGATGAAACTGCTAAGAACGTCGCGTCCGAGCTCGTCAGTGCCGAACAAGAAATGACCAAACGGCGTAGCGAACTGCGGGCCGACGATGGCGTTGGGGTTATATGGAGCCAGGATCGACGCGAAGATCGCCATCCCGGTCAGCAGGACCATGAGGATGATGGCAACGAGACCGAACTTGGTCCGGACGAACCGCCGCAGCCAGGCGCGCGCCCCGTGGATCACGCTTGGCGGCCGGTAATCGTCCTCGATAGCCGCGCCGGTACTTACCTGCGCCGAGATCTGGCCAGCCGGCTGTTCCCCGACTGGCGTAGCAGCCGCGCCCGTGGGCGCTCCGTCGACCGTCATGACTGTGCCCGGATCCGCGGGTCGAGTGCACCGTATATAAGGTCGGTGACCAGATTGGTAAGAATAATGATGGCAGCGGCCACCATGACGATTCCAATTATCACCTGATTATCCCTGCGGTTGATCGAGAGAATAAGAAGATTGCCGATACCGGGCCATCCAAATACGTTCTCTATCAGTACCGTTCCGGCCATAGCCGTCCCGAATCCATAGCCAATCACCGTCACTACAGGCAATAGCGAATTGCGCAATACGTGCCGACGAATTATCTGGGCAGCAGACAGGCCCTTGAGTTCGGCAGTCACGATGTAATCGTTCCCCAGAGTTTCGATCGCGCTCTGCTGCTGGACCCGCGTGATATTGGCCAGCGCGGGGATACTAAGCGCCAGCACTGGCAGCGTCAGGTACTGAATGTGCTGAAAGAGTCCGGCTATCCCTGTGGCGCCACCGAAAAGCGGATCCATTCCGGAGACGGGGAACCAGTTGAGGTGCACTGCGAAGAACAGGATGAGCAACTGGCCGAACCAGAAAGTCGGAATCGCGAAGCCGGCCACGACCCCGACGTTGACCAGGCCATCAACGAACCTTCCGCCCAGGAGGACAGGCAAAAAGCCGAGCAGGATGCCGATGACCATCGAGACGACGGTGCCAGCCGCAACCAGCAGCAATGTGTTGGGCAGGGCGCCGAAGATAAGTGAGGTCACCGACGTGTGACCAGCGTAGGAGTAGCCGAGGTTACCGTGCAGCATGTTCCACACGTAGTAGACGAAGCGCTGCGGGAGTGACTGGTTGAGGTGGTACTCCGCGACGATTGTCGCACGATAAGCAGCCGGAACAGGGTAGGCGCCGATGAGATCCTGAATAGGGTCGCCGGGAGTGAGCTGCAGCAAGATGAACATCATTATCAGCACGCTCAGAAAGAGCGGGATCGAATGCAGGATGCGTCGAATGGAGTAGGCGATCATGAGCGATCTCCTCGTGTCGAAGGCCCTGCAAGTGGCTCCCGGCCATCGAGTGCGGCAACCGGTCTCATCTGCCAGATCTCCCTAATCTTCCGGCTCCGGAATGCTATTACGTGCTACACATCTCGCGCGGTAGTTTCATGTGCCAAGTTTTCAGTTGTCTTCTCTAGCTGAGGATTCGCTGGAGGGCTGGTGAAGGCCTTCCGAACGACGGCCGGCGACTCCCACTTGCTTTCCTCGGGCGCGCGTGAGCGCGCGCAACGCGAGCTCGTTCGCGATTTCTGAACGCGCCTTAGCGCTGCAGTGGAAGTCATCTCTGATGCTGCACTCGGATGCGAGTGCAGCGGCTGCCTCCCGCAGATCGGCATCGCTAGCTCGCGACCCGAGAAGCGCGGCTTCGGCGGCTGCAGCCCGGACGGGAGTAGGGCCGACGCCCGCCGCGGCTATCCGGACCCACGAGCAGACGCCATCGATCAGTTGCATGCCAGCGAACACCGACACGAGCGCGAAGTCCCCGTGCCTCTCGCTGAATTCCTCGAATGCCGTCGAGGCGCCAAGCGGCGGAGCCGTCAGGCAAACGTCGGTGAGTATTTCACTCGGCTCAATTAAAGTCATGAAGGGGCCGAGAAAGAAATCATCTGCGACAACTATGCGCTGGTTGTCGGCGCCGACGAGGGTGAGTCGGGCACCATAGCCGAGACACAGCACCGGGATCTCCGCCGATGGATCCGCGTGCGCGATGCTGCCGCCGACGGTCCCCCTAAAGCGGGTCGGGTAATGGCCGATGAGGGGCACAGCCTCCGCGATCGCGTCCCAGCATGATCGCAGGCTTGTCCTTTCCAAAGTTGCCTGGCGGGTGAGTGCTCCAATGCACAGCTCTGCCTCGTCCTCACGCACATAGTCCAGATCTTCGATGTGGTTAATGTCCACGAGAAGACTCGGCCGGGCGAGGCGGAAGTTGAGCAGCGGGACCAGACTCTGGCCGCCCGCGAGCAGTTTCGCGTCCTCGCCGCCTTCCGACAGGAGCGCGACCGCGTCTGCTGCTGAGGAGCAGCGCACATAGTGGAAAGGGGGAGGTTTCATGTGGAATCTAGGGTCGATGATATACCATGTGGCGGCGCGGAGGAACTGGCCCGCAGCAGGCCGAGTACGCGGTCGGCTCGCAGCGGGGTTGACGTGACGACCATTCGGTCGGGATCAACGGCATCCGCGACAGCATTGGCGATGACCGCCATGGATCCGATGATTCCGGCCTCGCCAGCGCCTTTTGCTCCGATGAGGTTGTCCTCGCTCGGGAACTCCGACCAGGCCGTCTCGATGTAGGGCACCTCCGACATGGTCGGGAGCATGTAGTCCATAAACGAGGTGCACAGAGGCTGACCGCGATCGTCGTACGCAAGCTCCTCGAGAAGAATGCCGCCGATGCCTTGTGCGGCGCCTCCTTCAAGCTGGCCACGCACTATGAGCGGGTTGACAGCGCGGCCAACGTCGTAATGGCCGACGTATCGCTCTACTCGTACCCTGCCAGTCCCGCGGTCCACTGACACGGTGGCTAGGACGGAGCCGAAAGAGAAGTCAATGGCTGAAGTCTCGAACCTGGCCGACGCTTCACATTCCAGGGCGCGGAACGTGACGACGCGGCCGTCGCATGCCCAGACCTCGTCCGCCCTTAGCTCGACCTCGTGCTCGGCTACGCCGAATCGCTGCGCCCCAGCCCGCCGAGCATTGTCCTTGAGCTGGCGCGCCGCGAGAACGAGTGCGCTGCCACCGACCGAGGTGGTCCGGCTGGCATATGCGCCCATGCCGTCCTCGATCGAATCAGTGTCGTGGTGCAGTATGCGGGCGCGGTCGACACTGACCCCGATTTCGTCGGCCAGTATCTGAGCGAGTGCTGTCTGGACTCCTTGCCCAACCGAGGCAACCCCGACGTATCCAGTAAACGTCCCGTCAACTTCGGCAACGACGCGTGCCTGCTCGAACGGCCCGATCCCGCCCTGGTCGAGGAAGCAGGCGACGCCTATCCCGACGGCCTCGCCTAGTTCTCGGCGACGTGCCTGCTCGTCTTTCAGCTCCTGGTATCCAGCATTCGCGAGCAGACGATCGAACATTGCGGGGTAGTTGCCCGAGCCGTACTCCAGCGTTTCGCTGCGAGGGCCAGTCTCGACCCGATAGGGAAGTGCTTCGGCCGGGATGAGGTTCCGCCGCCGGATGTCCGTGGGATCGAGGCCGAGCTTGGCGGCCAGAATGTCCAGCGCCCGCTCGCGCACGAAGGTTGCCTCCACCTCACCGGGACCACGGTAAGTGCCGAGCGGCGTCTTGTTCGTAAGGACGCCGATGACCTTCGAGCTGAACCCGCGCCAGCGGTATGGGCCGGACAGATGCAGACCGACAAGCTTGGCGACCGTCAGCCCAGTCGTACGGACATAGGCGCCGACCGAGCACCAGTCCGTGCAGCGGAAGCCAAGCAGTGTCCCGTCGGACTGGGCCGCGATTGTTAGGTCGATGACATGCTCACGCGAGTGATTCAGCGCGACGAAATTCTCGGCGCGGTCCTCTATCCACTTCACCGGGCGTTTGAGCCGAAGGGCGAGCCACGGGATTAGGAAATCCTCGGGGTAGAACTCGCCTCGCGGACCGAAGCCGCCCCCAACGTCGGGTTCGATCAGCAAGATCCTGTTATCGGGCAGGTCGAGCATCGAGGCGAGGACGCGCTTGTTAAAGTGCTTGACCTTGGTCGGGCCCCAGACGACCAGCCGGCCGGTCTGCGGATCAGCCTCGGCGACAAGGCCGCGTGGTTCCATTGGTGCTGCCGAGTGCCGGTGGATCGAGAAGCGCTGATGGAGGAGAACGTCTGCGTTCCTGAACAGCCCGTCGACGTCCTCGCCGTTGCTGGTGTCGATGTCGCCGACGATGTTGTCAGGCACCATCTCGTGCAGGACGGATCCGCCCGCACTGAGGGGATCCAGGTGAGGCGGCAGCTCCTCCATCTCGGCCCAGACGTCCTCCGCGACGTCTTCGGCCACGTACGGGTCGGTGGCCACCACGACTGCAATCGGCTCGCCGACGTAGCGCACCTTGTCGACTGCTAGCGGGGTCTGAAGAGCGAACTGGTCGAGGCGGGACGGCGTGATCCGGACCGGGATCTTCTTCTGGGCGATGTCAGGGATGTCGGCCGCAGCGAACGCGGCCACGCACCCAGGCCGCGCGCGAGCTTCTTCCAGGTGGACAGCGAGCAGCTTCGCGTGTGCGACCTGGCTCCGTACGATGCGCGCGTATACCTGATCGGGACGGTTTACGTCCGCCACATAACAGCCAAGGCCTTTGATCAATCGGTTGTCCTCCTTGCGGAGAACTGGCCTGCCGACCGACTTCGGCTCGGCTGCAAGCATCGTGGTGGCGGTCACTGGCTCATCTCCCGCTGGGCGGACCGAACTGCACGCAGGATGGGCCGATAGCCCGTGCACCTGCATAGGTTCGATGAGAGGACGTCGCGGATCCGTCCTTCCGATGCGTCCGGCTCACGCTCCAGCAGCCCAACAGACAGCATGATGAAACCGGGAGTGCAAAAGCCGCACTGCAGAGCGTGGCTCTCATGGAACGCGCGCTGGACAGGATGGAGCTCGCCCGAGGGACACAATCCCTCGATCGTTCGCACAGAGCTACCTTCGACCTGCACCGCGAGCATCACGCAGGACCGAACCGGCTCGCCATCCACGATCACGGTGCAGGCACCGCACACGCCGTGCTCACAGCCAAGATGAGTCCCGGTCACGCGCGCTTTCTCCCTGAGCATGTCAGCAAGGGTCCAGCGCACCGAGCAACGCAGAGTGGTGGCGGTGCCATTGAGTTCGAAGGTGACCTCGACAATGTCGTCCGATCCAACCATCGCGACGACGGCAGGGTCGGTCCTGGAGCGAAGCGGCGAGTCTTGGTCGCTCATCTGCTCCATCGGCCACCTTCCTGATGTCGGCGTCACACGCGCTGGATGAGTCGTTCTCCCAGCGGGTGCACCTCGTGAGCTTTCAGCCCTCTCGGCCGATTGTCGTAGGCAGCGAGGGACGTCCGCAGGCGGGCTGTCTCCTCCGCGTCAATTTCGTATAGGAGGGCATCGGCGTCGATCTCCCGCACGCTTACCCCATAGACGTCCCTCGCCTTCTCGATCGTCACGTAGCCATCAAGTACGTCCTCCAGCACGGCCTCCTGGTCGCGCTCCCACGGCAGCCCGTATCCGCCGCCGCCATTGGACTCGAACCTGATCGTGTCACCGGGCTTGAGCTTCTTCTTGGTGGCGAACATGCCGAGGTTCTCCTCATCGGGCCGGCCCTCGTTGCGAACCATCCGATTCGGACCTCCGTTAGTGCCTCCGGCGAGCCCGAACGGCGTAAAGATCTCGCGGTCGCCGTGCACCGTAATCTCGGTATCTCCCCAGACTTCGAAGGAGCGTGAGAGGCCGACGCCGCCCCGGTACTTGCCGTCACCGCACGAGTCCGGCACCGCGAGTACCTCGGTGTAGTACATCGGGTACCAGCGCTCCAGAGTCTCGCATGGCTGGTTGGAGGCGCCGGAGATGAAGATCATCATGTAGTAGTCGTTGCCGTCGGCATAGGTGCGTGCTCCCTGACCGCCCTCGAGCCAGAGGTAGCTGACGAATCCTCTGCCGGTCTTCGGATGTATCCCGCCCGTGACCACATTCTGGAGGTTGACTGTCGCGGCGTGGACGCGCCGCGGGTCGACGTGCTGCAGGGCCTGCGCCCAGCAGGCCGTGGCGATGGCATCCGCCTTCTCGAATGAGCCTGAGCAGTATCCGGTCACCGGCGTGGGCTCTTGTACGTCCACGCACGTCCCAGGCTTCGTGATGACATTGACCGCCCGGACTATCCCGTGGTTGAGCGGAGCAAGCTCGGGGAAGCAGTGCATAGTTCCGTCGAAGTTCGCCGCTAGCAGGGCCGGACGCGCGAAGCCCCATGATGCGATCGGGGCCGGGTCCGACCGTGTCCAGTCGAACGTGACCTGGTCGCCTTCGATCGTCATCGTGCAGTGCACGCGGATTGGCGGATGACCCTCCCTGCCGATGTCGTGGTCGCCGAAGTCCTCGAACTCGTAGAAACCATCCGGCAGCCTTGATACCCAGGTGCGGAACAGTCGCTCCGAGTGGTCCATGGTGTCCTCGAAGCCGTCGCGAATCTTCTCGACACCGAACTTCGCCACGAACTCAAGCAGTCGCCGCTCGACGAGGCGGCAGGCCTGAAACTGGGCGTAGATCTCAGCCTGCCGCTCGACTCCCACCCGGACGTTCGCCATGATGAGGTTCCAGATCTGGCGGACTGGCCGGTCGTCCTCGAACAGCTTGAGCGGCGGCATCCGCAGCCCCTCTGCGTAGCACTCCTCGGCTCGCGGGTTGAACGTCCCCCAGTTGGGGCCGCCAACATCGGGCCAGTGGCACAGGGCGATAGCGAATGCCAGCAGTTCACCGTCGTGGAAGATCGGGCGCATCAGCTTGACGTCGTTCTGGTGCGACCCTCCGCTGTAGGGGTCGTTGTAGATATAGGCGTCGCCTGGCGCGAAGGTTTCCACTTCCCTCGTCAAGGTCTGGATCGAGGACTCGAAGGTCCCCATGTGAGGCGCCTGGTCACGCTGGCCGTGTGAGATCAGGCGGCCATCCGGCGTGAGGATGGAGACCGAATAGTCATGGCCCTCGGTGATGGTGGGTGCGTAGGAAACTCGCTCGATGAGGGCGCTTGCCTCGTTGCAGATTGATCGGTATGCGTTTCGCAGGATCTCGAAGGTAATCGGATCCAGTCTCCTGGCCGCGTCGGTCGACGAGGTAGCCATGTTGCGCCGTGCCTGCCTTCCTGGTACCTAGTCGCCGTTCACGGAGATGATGATGTGAAGGTAGTCGTCCACGACCGCTGACGATCCCGGCGGCAAGACGACGGTGCTGTCGAGCTGCTCGACGATGGCCGGACCGGCGAACTCTACGCCGCTGTGCAGCTGATCACGCAGGTATATGTCCGCTTCGACTAGGCCGCCGGACTCGGCGAAGAAGACCTGTCGGGTGCCGATCTTGGCGTCCCCGAGCTGTCCTGGAGCGGGATCTCTCGGCAGCTTGGCCCGCTCCGAAGCACCGACGGCCGCTACTCGGGCGTTCACAAGCTCGACGGCTGCGAAATCGCGGGGCAACACATAGCCGAACTCCTTCAGGCACCGATCCTCGAACCGCGCGATGATCTCCTCGACGTCCTGGTCGGAGCTAGGCACGCGCTGCAGAGGCAGGTTCATGTACGAGGTCTGGCCGTAGTAGCGCACGTCGACGGACAACTCGGTTGCCTGTTCGCTTGGCGGCACCTGCTCGGCGGCGAACCACGCCCGGGCCCTTGACAGCAGATTCTCGTAGACCGACCGGAGCTCGCCGTCGCCGAGCTGCGACGACTGCTTCAGCAACGGGAGCTGGAAGTCGTTGCGAACTTCGGCGTGCAGGATGCCGAGAGCGGAAGTGAGCCCGGGAAAACGCGGCACGACCACGCGCGGGATGCCCAGCTCACGGGCAACTTCGACCCCGTGCAGCGGCCCGGCGCCACCGCCGGCGACGAGGGTAAAGTCCCTCGGGTCGTGGCCTCGCTGGACCGATATCAGGTGCGTGGCCATGGTCATGTTCGTATTCGCAATGCGCAAGATGCCATGTGCTACTTCACGGGCGGACATTCCGAGCTGATCGCCGAGCCCTTGGAGTGCTTTGGCTGCAAGCTCTGGCTGGACGATGATCTTTCCGCCGAGCGGCCGTTGCGGCGACAGGCGCCCGAGATAGAGGTGGGCGTCCGTCGTCGTCGGCTGCATATTCCCCTTGCCGAAGCAGGCTGGTCCGGGGTCAGCTCCGGCGCTCTGTGGACCGCTCCGTAGTGACCCCCCGTCGTCGACCCACGCGAGCGTGCCGCCGCCAGCACCGATCGTGACCAGATCCACAGCTGGGAACAGGATGGGGATGTTCCAGTCAACCTTCCACTCGGACACAAGCGTCGGCTTGCCGTTCGCGACAAGCGACAGGTCGGCGCTGGTCCCGCCCATATCGAAGGTGATGACGTTCTCGTACCCAGACGCCTGGCCAGTCACGAGGCCCCCGATGACGCCTCCCGCGGGCCCCGACTGGCAGATCCGGGCGGGTACGCTGCGCGCCGCCGCGGCTGACACCATCCCGCCGCCAGAATGGGTGACCCCGACCTCGCCTTCGTATCCCCATTCCCGTAGTCGGCTGATCAGCGCGTCCAGGTAACGGTTGATGATTGGCGCCAGGTAAGCACTGGCAACAGTGGTCGAAGTTCGCTCGAACTCCCGTATCTCCGGCAATGTGTCGGCGGATGCGTACACGTAGACGTTGTCCGGCAGCTCCTGCTCGAGGATTTCCTTGGATCTCGCCTCGTGGGCGGGGTTCATGAACGCGTTGAGATAGGAGATTGCCACTGCCTCGATGCCTCGCGCCCTGAACTTTCTGGCGGCCTCCCGGACATCGTCCTCGGCCAGCGGCGTAAGCACCTTCCCCTCGTAGTCGACCCGCTCAGAGGCCTCAAGCACGTTGCGGACCTGGACCAGCGGCGGCGAGGGATCCCAGTTTGAGTTGAAGAGGTCCGGGCGGTTGGCGCGGCCCGCCGACAAGACGTCGCGCATTCCGCGCGTCGTGAGGAGACCGGTCTTGGCGGCCCGCCGCTCAATGATCGCGTTGGTGGCAATGGTTGAGCCGTGCCTCAGGTGCACTACCTCGCCCGGAAGGATTCCCGCGGTTTCGAGGGCCGCCATGACCCCGTCGATGAACAGCGGCGGAGTCGATGGCGCCTTCCCCAGCAGGGTCTCCTCCGTTGCCTCGTCGTGAGCAACGAGGTCGGTGAAGGTGCCACCTATATCAATGGTCACGTGCAGCTTTCGCCCCATCCTCGCTGTCTCTCCTCAAACGCTTGCGCCGCTGGTCAGGCCTGCACAGCCGCAGGTCATCTCAGCTGCCTATGCTGACCGCGTCGCGGGAGGGTGCGCATCGGGGTACCCCCTCAAACTTGCTGCGGGTTGAACGCCACACGCTGGCTTTTTCCAGAAGGCATTCAGCGGACAGACAATCGCTGCCGCTCCGGTGCGGCCGGGCCAGGATTCGCGTAGTTGACGGGACAGTTAGCGGCCCGCTGCCTGGCCACTACCTTCGCTCGGTCCTCAGCTCGGCTCCAGACGGGAAAGCTCCTCGCGCAGCTCCTCTACGTGCATGTCGGGAACGTCGAGAAAGGCGATGATCCGGCATGGGCAGGCCTCGCCGCCCTCGAATTTCCACGGAAACGCGCCAATGACGCAGCGAGTGTTCAGTACTCGGTCGATATCCCCGCCGACGTTCTCCGCATGGATGCACCCTCCGGGAAACGCAAGGTAATGCATAGGGAATAGGTCCTCGGTGATCTTCCTGCCGCTCAGATGATGGGTGTACTCGTACTCGCCGAAGTACTCCGTAGCGCTCATGCCGACTTGGCGCTCGAAGCGCGCCGTGATGTCGGGACGCATATGGCGGATCGTCGTGTTGATGGGATGATCACCCGACCCGGCGTCGATTCCCCACCAGCGGATCTCGAGGTCCAGCATCCAGCGGGCAAGCTCAACCCCGCCTCCGGGATGCATGCAGAAATAACGGACGAGGTCTTGCTGCGGCTGGCCCTGGTAGTAGCGGTGGAAACCGGTGTGAATGATCAGGATGTCGCCGCGGCGTACCTCTACCTTGCTGAGGATGTGCTCGGGCTTGATCACGTCCCAGTCCTTGCAGAC
>Ga0126371_10006256_pt1 | contig 10582 bp, 9 predicted proteins | sample PanSoiMetaPlot_4_FD_110145 | JGI IMG/M metagenome (GOLD analysis project Ga0126371, IMG submission 110145) | Tropical forest soil microbial communities from Panama - MetaG Plot_4 | ecosystem: Environmental > Terrestrial > Soil > Tropical forest > Bulk soil | place: Panama | collected 2016-02-17
AGGAGCCCCGCGGCGATCGGTACCCCAAGCAGGTTGTAAACGAAGGCAAAAAACAGGTTTTGGCGGATGTTGCGCATGGTCGCCTGGCTCAAGGCGCGCGCCCGTAAAATAGCTCGCAAATCGCCCTTGATCAGAGTTATGTCCGCGCTCTCCATCGCGATATCGGTTCCTGTGCCCATCGCGATCCCTACATCGGCTTGGGCCAGAGCCGGGGCGTCATTGATGCCGTCACCAGCCATAGCGACGACACGGTGTTGGCTCTGGAGCTTTTTGATCTTTTCGGCTTTCTTGTTGGGCAGAAGCTCGGCCTCGAATTCATCCATGCCCAATTCGCGCGAGATCGCTTCTGCGGTAATCCGGTTGTCGCCTGTAAGCATGACCAGGTGAAGGCCTCTGTGTCGCAAGGCTTTCAGCGCCACGCGGGTTGACTCCTTGATCGGATCAGCCACGGCGATCACGCCGGCCGGCTTTCCATCGATCACAACCGCCATGACGGTTTGCCCCTGTCGTCGAAGATGCTCAGCCTGGAGCATAAGGCCGCCGATGTTGACATCCCCTTCGGCAAACAAAGCGGCATTGCCGACTGCTACCTCGTGACCATCAACTGTGCCGGCGACACCTTTCCCGGTCTGGGAGCGGAAGTCCTGCGCATCGCCGATCGGCAAACCGCGTTCCTGAGCCCCGCTTACGACAGCGGCCGCCAGAGGATGTTCGCTGGACCGCTCCAGCGCCGCCACGAGCCGCAGCAAGTCATTCTCGCTGAAGTCGCCGGACGTGATCACTTTGCTCAAGCGCGGCTTCCCTTCCGTGAGCGTGCCGGTTTTGTCCAGGACCAGCGTGTCGACCTTTTCCATCGTTTCCAGGGCTTCCGCGTTCTTGACCAGAACGCCCGCGCGAGCGCCACGTCCCGTACCCACCATGATCGCCATCGGAGTAGCCAATCCCAAAGCGCAAGGGCAGGCAATGATCAGAACTGCGACGGCGTTGACAAGGGCATGCGCAAGTCGAGGCTCAGGTCCCCAGAGCCCCCAGCCGACGAAAGTCAAAACGGCGACGGCGATAACGGCGGGTACAAAATAACCTGAAACTTTGTCGGCTAGAGACTGAATGGGAGCACGGCTGCGCTGCGCCTCAGCCACCATGCGTACGATCTGAGCGAGCAAGGTCTCGGAGCCAAGTTTTTCGGCCTTCATGACGAAGGAGCCGGCCTGGTTGACCGTCCCCCCGATCACTCTTGCGCCGCCGCTCTTCTCCACCGGGATGGATTCTCCGGTAATCATTGACTCGTCGACCGCGCTCCTGCCCTCCAGCACCGTTCCGTCTACCGGAATGCGGTCGCCAGAACGTACGCGAAGCTGGTCGCCGGCCTTCACCTGCTCCAGAGGGATTTCTTCATCCGCCCCGTCGCTTCGCACCCGGCGGGCCGTTTTTGGATTCAAGTCAAGCAGCGAGCGTATTGCAGAGCTGGTCTGCTGTCGCGCGCGAAGCTCCAGCACCTGGCCCAAAAGAACCAGCGTCACGATGAAAGCGCTGACTTCAAAATAGACGTCCACCCGCCCGTGCATGCGAAATGACTCGGGAAAAATGCCGGGGAACAGAGTCGCGATCAGGCTATAGACGAAAGCCGTTCCGGTTCCCATCGCGATCAGAGTGAACATGTTGAGATGGCGGTTAACCAGAGAGGCCCAGCCTCGCTGAAAGAAGGGCCATCCACCCCAGAGCACCACTGGCGCCGCAAGCGCTAGCTGCAAGAAATCCCGCAGGCTTGCCGGAAGTGCGTGCAGCGGACTCCCTTTCGCCATCGCGCCCATCGAAAGCACAAGAAGTGGAATGCTGAGGGCTGCGCCGATCCAGAAGCGTCGCGTCATACTGCGAAGCTCGGAATCGTCTTCCTCATGCGCGCCGACGGCAACTCTCGGCTCAAGGGCCATCCCGCAGATAGGGCAGGATCCGGGCTGGTTGCGAACGATCTCCGGATGCATCGGGCAGGTGTATTCCACCGCCTCGGACTCGAGCGCCATCCCGCAAATAGGGCAGGGACCGGGCTTGCTCTCACGAACCTCGGGATCCATCGGGCAGACCCACGTCGTGGTTCCCTTCTGCGACGAAATGGTTGCAGGCGCATGGTCATGCGTCGAAGATGTGCTGGGTAGCGCGATGCCGCCAAGTTGCACCAGTCCGTTACCAGCTGGTTGCGGCGAAAGATACTTCAACGGATCCGCTTTGAATTTTTGGGCGCAGTGCTGGCAACAGAAGTAGTAGGTCTTCCCAGCATGATCGGCTGAGGCGCGTGCCTGCTCCGGGTTCACGTCCATATTGCAGACCGGGTCTTTTACCAGGGCGTTCACATGTGTCTCCAATTACCGGGCGTGCTTGTAAAAGAGTTCGGTCAACTCGTCATAGGTTCTGCGCGCCTTTTTCTCGTCGCCGGAACGCAACGCTTCCGTCGCGCAATGCTGCAGATGGTTCTTCAGCAATACTCTTTCGACGGAGCGCAGAGACTCGTGGATGGCCGACATCTGCATCAGCACGTCGGGGCAATAGCGTTCTTCTTCCACCATCTTCTGCACGCCGCGTACCTGCCCTTCAATCCGGCGCAGACGCAGCTGCAGGTTTTCTTTTGTCGCACTTTCATGCTGCAGCGCCCCTTTGGTTTTTTCTTGACTCATCTCTGCCATCCCTCGAATTCAACCCCATATACACTATACCCCTATATGGTATATACGGTCAACAACCATCATCCGCTGGTGATTTCGAACAAGAAGGAACCCATACACGTCTCCCGTTGCGGTCATTCTGGGTTTTTGCCTTTTTGCACTATGATGGCTGTTCCCTGTTCAATGTTCCGGTTCGCTGGCGCAACTCTGCCCGCGGCCTGCGAGGACCAACTGATGACAATGCTCGACGTGGTTTTCAAATACGGCACGCCGCCAGGAGAAAAGGAAATGCTGGCGCTGAACAATGCATGGGAGGTGTACGGCGTGCGCAAGATCAAGTTTGACGAGAAAGAGCACACCATCCGGGTGGAATATGACGCCACACGGCTCAACGATGCGGAGATTGCGGCGATTCTCAGGCGGGCCGGAGTCGATCTGAGGGAGAAGGTGCAGCTCGTATAAAATGCAACGAGGCACTTTCGACAGGATCTCTGGCCGTTAGATCCTCGAAAGCGCCCCGATGCGCGCCACTTCGTCTGCCTTGTGTAATAGCATCCCCCATGCCAATCTATCCGTATTGAAAACAAATGGCTTAGACGGCTCAAAGTAGTCCAGATAAGGTAGTAATTCCCTGTTCTTGAAATTTTTTCCCGGTAACTTTGGCTCCTTACGTCCCGGCCCAGCATCCGCGAGGATTTAACGTTCCATTTCCCCCAATCTGTGCTACAAACCAAAGCATAACAATAACTTACACGTGATCGCCTGAAACCAGAGAACAGGGATTTTCCTGTGGTTTCAAGGGGATGGAGGAGATTCGAATGACTAGTTTCGCGGATCGCGCAAGGATCGTTGATGCGGGCGGCAACCCCTTCGGCAAATTGGTCGGAGTGGGCGCTCTGGCTGTGTTTCTGGTGATTATGGTTTGGGCCGCAGTGGCCTATGTTCCTCCCGGCCATGTCGGTGTCCTGACATCGTTTGGCCGGGTGACAGGAGAAATCCTGCCTGAAGGAACGCATTTTGTCTCACCATTCAAAATCAACCACGTGCTCTCGATTCGCACACAAACGCAAGAGGAGCACACCTCGACGCCCTCCAGTGAGGGGCTCAACCTGGAAATCGACACCTCACTCATCTATCACCTGAATCCGGACAAGGCGGCTTCGGTCTTTCAAAGTCTCGGAACGCAATACGGCGCTACCATCATCGATCCCAACCTGCGCTCCACAATTCGCGATACCACGGCTGGACACTCCGCGAACACGCTTTATTCCAGCTCGCGCAAGCAGGTAGAAGACGAGATTCGACAGGGTTTGCGAGCCGCGCTGGAACCGCGTGGAATCATTATCGAGAACGTGCTGTTGCGCGACATCCAGCTTCCCCATGCTCTTCGTGCCTCGATTGAGACCAAACAGCAGGCTGAGCAGGAATCGCTGGCCATGAACTTCCGGCTGCAGAAGGAACGTCAGGAGGCCGACCGCAAAAGGATTGAAGCTCAGGGAATTCATGATTTCCAACAGATCGTGGCCCAGGGAATCAGCGCGCAGCTGCTGGAATGGAAAGGCATTGAAGCTACGGAGAACCTGGCGAAGAGTCCCAACAGCAAGATTATCGTGATCGGGAACGCGAAAAATGGGCTGCCACTGGTGATGTCGCAGTAACGGGAGCTTTGCGAACGCGGTCCGATTTGCGTGAAATCGGGCTCACATTAGAGGACAAGGCAAGGGACAGCGACGCTATTTGAGCGCAAACAGGGCGTTCACATGCGCATTGACGATGATCGTCTGCGGGCTGAATTCGGCAGTCGGCGGTGGGGGCGCAGCATTCGGCGCCGCCATTGCCATTCGTTGTGGCACCATCACCGGCACAATGGAACCCTGATTGACGTCAACCGAGGCGAAGAGAAGCTCGCCCAGTGTGCGGCCGCCGGCTGTGGCCACTGCATTTGCCTGGCCTCTGGCTTTCTTTAGAGCGTCTTCTGAAGCTTTGGCCTTGGCTTCTTCCATGTTCTCCAGTGTGTAGCTGAGAGACTGGTTTTCTGTGTCTTCTATATCTGCCATCTGGCCGACAATCGCACCGATCTTGGAGAAGTCGCGAAGCTTCAAGGTGACATCCGTAGTCACGCGATAACCGACCACCTTGTGCTTGGGATTCTTCCAGTCATACATCGGCTGCACTGCATAGGACCCAAGCTGGGCCACTTTGGGATCGATTCCATTGTCGCGTAGCACTTGCCGCACGTGATCGGCCGCGACGGATGCTTTGTCGTAAGCGGCGCGAGGCGTGTCCTGTTGTGCCGCGATGTTGAACCTGAGCACTGCGGTATCAGGCGCTGCTTCAAATCTGCCATCCGCGCCGGCGTAGATGGTGTTGAGCTGAAGCTGTGGTGTTCCCGTCGTCTGTGTCTGCGCCTGCGCGAGCACCGCCCACAGCGCCACAAGAAGAACCCGCGCCAGAATTTTCATTTTGATGTTTCCTTCCTGCACATACTAACACCGTGAATTTGAAGAAGTTCGCTTCCCTCACACCGGCTATGGCCGGCCTCCTGAGTTGACCTCAAGGCGCGCTGAATATAGTCTTGAGCACTGTCGTTAAACCTGCGGAGGTAGCAGATGGATCGAAGAACAGCTTTGCGCTTATTGGGTACCGTGGCGCTTCTGGGTCCCCGCGTCAGTGGACTGTGGGGACAGGAAAAGAAAAGTGAGGAGAAGAAAGCATCCGCTCCTCCACCGCCATTGGAATTAAAGGTTGGAGATGAGGCGCCTGACTTCACTCTGCGCGACCAGACCTTCCAACATCAGGTGTCGCTGAAGGATTTCCGGGGCAAAAAGAACGTCGCCCTGGCGTTTTATATTTTTGCCTTCACCGGTGGTTGAACCAAGCAGATGCAGAACTTCCAGGCTAACTTGAAAAGACTGGAAGCTGCAGATACCCAGGTCCTGGGTATTAGCATGGACAGCCCCTTCAGCAACAACGCTTGGGCGGAGAAAATCGGCGTGACCTTTCCTCTTCTTAGTGACTGGGGAGGAGATACCACCAAAAAATACGGTCTCTACGATGAAAAACGAAAGATCGGCCGCCGCGTCAATTTCCTGGTCGACAAGGACGGAAAGATTGCGGAAATACAGGTCGACAGCGATGCGATCGATCCGTCCAAAGTGGTCGATGCATGCGAGCGCAAGAAGCTGAAAAGCTGATGGCTGTCTCGCTGGGAACCGAAGCCCGCCGTGAAACTTCTTCACGGCGGGTTCTTTTTTTGCTTTCGCTCGCCGAGCTGCTGGCAATGTCGCTCTGGTTTACTGGAACGGCAGTCTTACCCCAGGTAACTCGGTTGTGGCATTCAGGCCTGGCGCTTGGTTCCTGGCTGACCATCGCGGTGCAGGTCGGTTTCTCTCTGGGCGCAATCACCTTCGCTCTATTCAACATCCCCGACATCTTCAGTCCGGTTAAGGTCATGGTTTTTTCCACGATCGCGGCTGCTGCTGCCAACGCAACCTTTGCCTTCGTGGCTGCTGCCCCGCTTCCCGCGTTGCTGCTCCGTGGTGCGACCGGCTTTTTCCTTGCCGGCGTTTATCCAGTGGGAATGAAGATCATGGCGGGATGGTTCCAGCGAGGTCGTGGTCTAGCTCTGGGCACCATGATCGGCGCCTTGACCGTGGGATCAGCCGTGCCTCACGCGGTCAATTCGCTGGGTGGGATTCCATGGCGTGGCGTGGTGCTGCTGGGAAGTGTGCAGGCCCTGGCTGGTGCACTGATTGTTGCTCTTACCGTGCGGCAAGGACCCTACGCCATGCCGCAATCGCGTCTCGATTTCAGCCAGGCGCTGGAGATTGTCCGCAACCGCCGCGTGCGGCTGGCGAATCTCGGATACCTGGGCCACATGTGGGAGCTGTACAGCATGTGGGGCTGGATCGCTGTGATTCTGGCTGCGTCGTCGGGCTGGCCACGGAGCGAGTTTGAGATGGTTGCTGCGCTAGCAATTGCGATTGGCGCTGTTGGCTGTATTTGGGCCGGAGTCGCAAGCGACCGGTTGCAGGACAGCGCGGAAGCCCTCAGGGTCGCGCAGCGGGCTCGCGTCACCATCATCGCCATGGCAGCAAGCGCGGCGTGTTGTCTGCTTGCAGCGGCCTTTTTCCACCAGCCTCTTGCTCTCGCGGCACTTTCCTTGATCTGGGGCATCGCCGTAATCGCGGACTCAGCGCAGTTTTCCACCATCATCAGCGAGGTTTCCGACAAAAGCTACGTCGGCACTGCTTTGACCCTCCAGACTGCTCTGGGATTCATGCTGACCGCATTCATCATCCGCTTCATGGCGGCAATTGCCTCGTCCTACGGTTGGCAATGGGCGCTGGCCAGCATGGCGTTTGGTCCGCTGCTAGGAATATGGGCGATGAGCGGGCTGGCAAGAAGAAGCAATTAGCAGTCAGCGCTCAGAAGTCAGCCAAAAGATTCTTGCCATGCCCAAATTTCTGTTCTGGATGGCGATCCGGCGTGTGGGAGGAATGCTGAGTGCTGACTGCTTTCTGTGCGCCCGTGGTATTCTTTCCGGTTTTTAGCGAAATCCCATGCCTTACCAACAAGAGGAGCGAGTCATGTCAAAGCGACAAGTGCCGCGCCTGCCGATCCTGACGGCTCTGCTGCTTTGTTTCTCCGCTGCAACCGCGCAGCTTCCTAAAGCGACTCCGGCACCACCCGCGCCGCAGCAACCCACTGCGGGTGAATCGCGCGTGAGTGAAACTCCGCATGAGCTGACGGCAAGCGATGTCGCAGCTTTTCTCGATGGCTTCGTGCCTATGCAACTGGAGCGGGAAAACATTGCAGGCGCGGTTGTTCTGGTGGTAAAGGACGGCAAGGTACTTTTCTCCCGCGGCTACGGCTACAGCGATGTCGATAAAAAGACGCCTGTCTCTCCTGACTCAACGCTGTTCCGTCCCGGATCCATTTCCAAGCTTTTTACCTGGACCGCCGTGATGCAACTGGTGGAGCAAGGCAAGCTCGATCTTGATCGCGATATCAATTCTTATCTCGACTTCAAAATTCCCGCGACGTTCCCCCAGCCGATCACTCTGCGCAACCTGCTTACTCACACTCCTGGCTTCGAGGAGCAAATCAAAGACCTGATCAATGACGAAAACTCTTCCATTGCTCCTCTGAAGCAACATCTCACCGAGCACATGCCAGAGAGGATTTTTCCTCCAGGAAAAACTCCGGCCTATTCCAACTATGGCGCAAGCCTTGCCGGATACATCGTCGAGCGCGTTTCCGGCCGTCCCTTCAACGATTACGTTCGCGAGAACATCTTTCAGCCGCTGGGGATGGAGCATTCCACTTTTGTCCAACCGCTCCCGTCCGATCTCAAGCCGCTAATGTCCACCGGTTACACCGTCGCGACCGGCAAGCCCAAAGGTTTCGAGATCATCGAAGAAGCGCCGGCAGGGGCACTCTCGGCAACAGCCTCTGACCTTGCCAACTTCATGATCGCCCATCTTCAGGGCGGAAAGTTGGGCGACAAACAGATTCTGCGTCCCGATACGGCGCAGCTGATGCACTCGCGACAGTTTGCCTTGAATCCGGCGCTCAACGGCATGTGCCTGGGATTCTACGAAGAATCGCGCAACGGACATCGCATCATCGGACACGGCGGCGACACCGTTTATTTCCACAGCGACTTGCACCTGATCCTCGATGCAGGAGTCGGTTTCTTTGTCTCCTACAACAGCCGCGGTAGAGGCGAACTGAGCCCGCGCTCGGCATTGTGGTACCACTTTCTCGATCGCTACTTCCCGTATACGCCGCCTCCTGCAGAAAAACAGGCCACCGCTGCGGCTGATGGCCGCATGGTCACCGGGCGTTACATTCCCAGCCGCCGCTCAGAATCGACTTTTCTGCGAGCCACGAACATCCTGGGACAGCCGACAGTCACATCCGATCCTGACGGCATCCTGAAAATCGAGCCTTTCAAAGATTTCAACGGCGAAATGAAAAAATGGCAGCAGATCGGGCCGCTGCTCTATCGCTCCGTCAACGGGCAGGACCTGATCGCCTTTCGCCGTGATGACAAAGGACGTCTGGAGCTTCTTCCCAACTTCCCCGCTGAGGTTTTCCAGCGTGCGACAGCGGCCCAGAACGGGTTCTTCAATACATCGCTCATCGTCGTCTGTCTGGCGATCATGGGGCTGACGCTGTTGTTCTGGCCGATCGGAGCCGTTATTCGCAGCCACTATCATCAGAGACTGGAACTCGATTCCCCCACCCGTCAGGCCCGTTTATGGATCCGGCTCGTGTGCTTGCTCAACGTCATCTTCATGATCGGTTTGCTGGTTGTTCTTTCGAGCGACAATCCGGGAGACTTCAGCGAGAAACTCGATCTCAAGCTGCGCATCTTTCAGGTCATCGGACTACTTGGGGCCTTCGGCGTCATTCTGGTGCTCATCGGCTGCATACGTTCATGGCGCGACCGCAACATGTGGACTGGCGCCAAACTCTGGAACACCCTGGTTCTGCTGGCGACGATCGGCTTTCTTTGGTTCACGATTTATTGGAACCTGCTCAACTTCAATATGAATTATTGAGGAAACGGGCTTATGATCTCTTCCGTGTCGCGCCCTTTCCGCTATTATCTGCGCATCCGCTACGGCGAGTGCGATGCGCAAAAGGTCGTCTTCAACGCGCGCTATGGCGACTACATTGATCTTGCGACCAGTGAATTTCTCCGCGCTCTCGGCTATGGCGAACAGCTGTTCAGCGGCGAACTCGATTTTCAATTGGTAAAACAGACAACGGAATGGAAAGCGCCTGCCCGTTTCGATCAGGTTCTGGAAGTCTCTGTGTACGCGAAGCACATCGGCAACACGTCGTTCATTCTCGCAGCTGAATTCCGCGTCGCCGATGAAGAGCGGATCATCGTGTCCGCTGAAACTGTTTACGTGCTGGTGCAGCAGCACACGCTGATCAAAACGCCCATCTCACCACAGCTCCGCGCTGATTTGGAGAAGGGCGCCCCGGACATCACCACCGACCACGCCGGCTTTCAAGCGCGGTCACGGGAAGCGGTATCGTGAGCTGAATACTAACCGGTCCTTCGAGCCGGTTGCATCGTCCTATACAATGCTCTGCTTATGTCCAGGTCATTTTTCCCCGCTCTGCTTATTACGTTATTGTGTCTCGTCATTCTGCTTCCGGTAGCTGGATTGGCCCAGCAGGTTGATCCCTCTTTGTACGGCGGTCTTCGCTGGCGGATGATCGGCCCGTTCCGCGGCGGCCGCAGCATCGCAGTCGCGGGAGTGCCAAATCAGCCGAACGTCTATTATTTCGGCTCTGTCGGCGGCGGGGTGTGGAAGACCACCAACTCGGGCGAAACCTGGGAACCCATCTTCGATTCCCAGTCCATTGCTTCCATCGGCGCGCTTGCGGTGGCGCCTTCGAATCCCAACGTCATTTACGTCGGCACCGGAGAGGCCGATTTCCGTTCCGATCTAACCTATGGAAACGGCATTTATAAATCCACCGACGCAGGCAAGAGCTGGACCAGCATCGGCCTGCGCGCTTCGCGGCACATCGCGCGCATACTCATCGATCCGGTGAATCCCGAAATCGTACTTGCGGCGGCGGTGGGTGAAGCGTACGGGCCAAGTCCGGAAAGAGGCGTTTATCGCTCGACAGACGGCGGCGCTAGCTGGCAACGGGTTCTGTTTAAAGATGAGAACACGGGCGCGATCGAACTTGCTGCCGATCCGGATAATTTCCAGACCATCTACGCCGCTTTGTTGAATGATCGCCGGCCTCCCTGGAGCACCTATCCACCTTCGACCACTGCCGGCGCCATTTACAAGTCCACCGATGGCGGCGTCACCTGGAACCAGATCACCGGCGGAGGTCTTCCCGAAGGCGATTGGGGACGGGTCGGCATCGCCGTGGCGCGCGGCACT
>Ga0126371_10006257_pt1 | contig 10582 bp, 10 predicted proteins | sample PanSoiMetaPlot_4_FD_110145 | JGI IMG/M metagenome (GOLD analysis project Ga0126371, IMG submission 110145) | Tropical forest soil microbial communities from Panama - MetaG Plot_4 | ecosystem: Environmental > Terrestrial > Soil > Tropical forest > Bulk soil | place: Panama | collected 2016-02-17
ATCTCTATTTGGCACGTGTTAGCGAAACTTCTCGAACCGCCGTATACGCGACCCGTACGTACGGTGGTGTGGGAGGGGCGGCGCCGTGAGGCGTCCCCCTATCCCGATCGCACGTCAGTCTTGGAATGAAGCAGCAGACTGGACGCTATACCCAGCACGGCATAGCGGTGAAGCGCTACTTAACGATGTTGGCCGTTCAAACACCTGGAACGCTGTTTAGCGCAATGGCGATGCAACCATTCGTCTCAGTTCCAAGAAGCCGGTGGTTCTGCTGGGTCCGGGGCGCGCCCTCGTTGTTGGTGAGTTCTGTGGCATTGGATGGCGAAGTGCTACCAATTTCTGCAATCGAGGGCGACCAGCTTGGGCATCATGGCGGTATGCGCGAACTTGAAGCTGACGAGCAAACGCCCATCGATTCCGCCGCATACGGAAAAACGCTAACTGTGAGCCGTGACATATTCGCGTCATACATGAGCTGGTAAATACTGGCACGTACTATTCACCGGGCATCATCCACGCGGCTAACCAACATATTAGAGGTGGCCTGTTGCCGGGTTTGCTGTCAATCCCAACACACTCGTGGATCGGGTGTATGCGACTTTGCTCCGTCGCATGCCGGTAGCGCACTCGGTTGTGATTCTTAATGTTCTTAGTCGGAGGCGACGCAACGCTGACGGTCGAGCCAGTGTGGCCTGAACCAGGCAACAACACTCAACCGGAAATATAGCTCAGTCTTCTTGAGGGAGGTGTAACATGACCCGAAGACCGCAACCACGCAAATCGAAGGCGCCTCCGCAGTCTGAGCTAGTCAACAACACTGGGATGACTGTGGTAAGCCATCCGGTATTCGGTCAGCCCCAGCCGACCGCCGATCCAACGAAGTTCGAAATTAAACATCCCTCCGACGACCCGGCTTACAAACGCATCGACGAGTTGAACCGCGAACACAAGCTGACGTCATTGCCGTTTCCTGCGCCACGTGATTTGCCGGAGCCGAGATTAACCCTTGCAGCAGTGCTTGGCGAGAACGAGGCATCAGTTCAGCGACGAATCGTGGCGAATCGTCAGATCGTATTTCACGCTACGGGCGACACTGGAAGTACGCGTGGTCCGGAGAGCCAGAACCTTGTCGCTGACAAGATGGTGAGTGACTTCAGTGACGACGACAAGGAGAAGCCCTTCTTCTTCTTTCACCTGGGGGATGTCATCTACAGTTTCGGTGAAGCACAATACTACTATGACCAATTTTACGAACCCTACCGCGACTACCCCGCGCCGATTGTGGCCATCGCGGGCAACCACGACGGAATGGTCGCGCCGGGCACGAATGCGACCACGTTGGCCGCATTCCTGGAAAATTTCTGTGCGACTGAATTTGAAGTAACACCTGAAGCCGGCGGTCTTTCGCGGACTGCGCAGATCCAACCTGGTGTCTTCTTCACGTTTGAAGCGGCGCCATTCGTTCGAATCCTGGCACTCTACAGCAACACGCTAGAGGATCCGGGCGTCATTGCCGATGATGTCATCGGCGAGTCGCAACTGACATATCTGAAGACGGCGCTGGATCGCGTGAAATCTGAGGGGTTCAAAGGTGCACTCATGATCGCGCATCACCATCCCGCTTATACTGTCGGTAGCAAGCATGGCTGGAGCGAGCAGATGCTTTCGCAAATTGACGCCGTATGCGACGAAACTGGTGTCTGGCCACACGCAGTGCTATCGGGGCACGCGCATAATTATCAACGGTTCACGCGTTTGCACAGAGAGACGCAGATTCCATACATCGTTGCTGGCAACGGCGGGCACGCGGTCGCGAAACTGAGGCGCAAGGGCGCAAGCGTACTGCGGACACCGCAGCCTCTCGAGGTTTCAGGACATGCCGACAAGGTGATTCTTGAGAACTATGATGACCAGGACTATGGCTATCTGCGCATTATCGTATCTGCGACGCAGCTGCGCATCGAATATCACCCGGCAAGCGATGGCCCCAATGCAAAGACGCCGGATGACTTTGTGACGGTTGATTTGACGACGCGCAAGCTAGTGCACTTCACCGGCGATATCGCCGCTCGGCATAATGAGCTCTGACGATCCTGCAGCGCGAGATCGACTGCGACGGGCTGAGGGCTCTCAGTTTGCGGTTTGTTCTTAAAAACGACGGAAGTGTAGGCCCGGAAGAGTTTCCGATACGCCGCGTGACGAGTTGCGGTCGGCGGCGTTGGGCAAACCGGCCCAGGGTCCGCCCAATCCTGGGCAGCCCATGACCTAGGCCGCCGCCCTCGTTGCTCTTCCGGAATTATCGAGCCGAACCGTCAGGACTCGCCAGTACGACGGTGTAGCCGTCGGGATCACGCAACCAGACTTCCCAGTGGTTCGGCCCACCGCTGCCCGTGGGTGGATTGTGGTGCCGCGGCCTAAAAATGTCCGCCTTCATCTCGGACGGCACGCGCAACGGCTGCGTCGAAATCGTCGATTTCAAAGCATCGCAGAACGCCATTACCATAAGGCCTATCGGCAGGATCGCCGATCCGACCATGATGATGTTCGACATCGAATCTGTGCAACTGGAGAACCAGAACGCCGTTCGAAGCCAGTCGCTCGTATTCTGTCCCTCCGTGCGCGCTCTGGCAGCCTAAGAGCCGCTGATACCAGCGGCTACTCGCCTCGACGTCGCTCACGGCAATAAGCGGTTGGGCGCGCATGCCGCCTCTATACCACGTTTCTGGCACCACGCATTTGCTGCGGGGCACAAAAGCCGCATTAATTTACCTTCGTACCGAACCCGACGCGGTGCAGCAGTTGCTTGGCCATACAAAGTTGGAAGGCGGGGATCGACGACACCCTGGCTATTGCTGAGTGGATCGATCTGTGAGTGGCTGGACTGGGAGCCGGCCGTCGGTCGCGCGGTGTGCCCGGCGACGTGAGCGGACTCTTAGGGAAAAAACTTTCGGTGGGTGCCTCACTGCAACCTATACTCGACCCAGTTGGACCGCGCTCATATAAGGGCGTTGTTGCGTCTCTATGTTTAGATTGAAACTGCCGAAGTTGGGGACTGATGCGACCGGTAGGACCGCGGGGGTGTGAACAAATCGGTCAAGTGCTAGCCACAAACGGACATCCCGGAGCGGTTGCTCGCCATATAGGAGAATGACGCCATGCTGGATCTTATCATTCGTGGCGGTGATGTGGTGACACCGCAAGGTGTGGCGCGCTGTGACGTAGCAATTAGAGGCGAGGCCATCGCGGCGGTGGCGGCGCCGGGCACGCTTGCCGACGCGACCGCGACGCGGGTTATTGATGCGGCCGGCAAGATCGTGATCCCTGGAGGCATTGATCCGCACGTCCACATGCATCATCCGTGGATCCTGCCGGACGGCACGACCCTGATCACCAAAGGGCCGGACCATGTCGGACTGGCGGCGCTGTGGGGTGGAACCACGACCTTGATCGATTTCGCCTACTGGCGATCGGACCGCAGCATCCGGGCAGCAATCGAGTCACGCGACCAGGACTTCGTCGGCAAAAGCTCATGCGACTGGGCCTATCATCTGATGGCCTCAGCCGATCCACCGGCGCACCACATGGGCGAGCTCGCCGAGGCGATCCAGGCCGGCTACCCGACGGTGAAGATATTCACCACAAACATCTTGCCAAGCCGGCAGGGCCGCATGGTCGACTTCGGCGACATCTGGGAGATCTTTAAGGTGCTGGCTGAGCACCAGGGGCTTGGCGTCATCCATGCCGAGGACAATGACCTGGTCATGCACATGTACGCCAAGCTAATCGCCGAGGGGCGGGTCGGGTTTGAGAACCTCGCCGAGGTGCACAATCAGCTCTCCGAAGATTTGAGCTTTCGCCGCGTGATCCGCCTTGCCGAAAGCGTGCCCGGCACCGCGATCTACATGATGCACGTGAGCGCCGCGACCGGAGTTGCGGCGATCGCCGAGGCGCGCGCCAAGGGCCTGCCGGTCTACGGCGAGAGCCTGCATCAGTACATGCTCTATTCGGCAGAAGATTACCGGCGGCCAGACGGGCAAATCTACCACACCTACCCGTCGCTCAAGTCCAAACAGGACCAGGAGGCACTGTGGGAGGGCACGGTGTCGGGCGCGATCAATTGCGTCGCCACTGATGAGCTCTGCTGCTCGCTGCAAATGAAGACCGCGGGCCGCCGGATCGACGACACCACCGGCGGCAATTCTGGCGTCGAGCCGCGGCTTGCCGTGATGTACACTGAGATGGTGACGCGCCGTGGCTACAGCCTGCCACGCTATGTCGATCTCATCTCGACCAATGCGGCGAAGATCATGGGCCTCTATCCGCGCAAGGGCGCGATTGCAGTGGGCAGTGACGCCGACGTCGCGATCCTCGATCCGGGGCGGCGCGGCAAGATACGCAAGGAGGACCTGCACGAGTCCGATTATTCACCGTGGGAGGGCCACGACATCTTCGCCTGGCCGGTGGTGACGATCCTGCGTGGCAAGGTCATGGTGGAAGGCGGCAGGTATTTTGGCGCACCCGGCAGCGGCCAATATCTGAAGCGCCAAATCCCGGTCGGGATCATCGTTGGGTCGGTGCTGTGATGGCGGATATGGTGGGACTCGTTCATCGGCTGCTCATGGCAAGCCTTACTGCCTGGCAAGTCACGGGACACGTCCAGCGGGACGCCGATCGCATCACGCTGACGGCGGGCGCGCGGAGCCTACTGATTGCGCGCGGAGTGCCGCCGTTTCGCTGGGCGGTGACCGTCGCCGGCCGCGATCGCGGCGTCACCTCGATCGCCGGCCTCTTGCGCATGGTACGGCGCGTCGTCAATCCGGATCATCAGACAAGCCGGCTGCGCATCGCGCCGTCGCGTCTGGTGCCGCCATGATCCCGGTCTACGTGCTCACCGGTTTTCTCGGCAGCGGCAAGACCACGCTATTGGGGCGGCTGCTCAAAAGCCCAGAGTTTGCCCGCACCGCGGTGATCATCAACGAGTTGGGCGAGATCGGTCTAGACCACGACCTCATCGAGACAAGCGACGAGAGCTTCGTGATGCTGCAGACCGGCTGCCTGTGTTGCACGATCCGCAGCGACCTCGTACTGACCCTCGCCGACATCCTGCGCCGGCGCGACGAAGGTACGGTGACCCCATTCGACCGCGTGGTCATCGAGACGAGTGGTCTTGCCGACCCGGCGCCGATCCTACACGCACTGATGAGCGACGACGGGCTCGCCGAGCGCCTGATGCTCGCTGGCGTCGTCACCACGGTCGATGCGGTCCACGGCGCCGAGACGCTGGGGAAGCAACCAGAATCGGTCAAACAAGCGGCGGTCGCCGACCGGTTGGTACTGACCAAGACTGATCTCATCGCGGAGAGTCCCTCCGCATTGGCTGATCGCCTCGCGGCCCTCAACCCTTCCGCTCCAGTGCTGCCGGCCTGCTTCGGCGACATCGATCCGGCGCGGCTTTTCGACGCGCGGATCTGGGATCCGTCTGGCAAGCTGACGGCACTGGCGGACGAGCCGCACCAGGACCACCGCGCACACGACCACAACCGTCACGACGGACGGATTAAGTGCTTCGCGTTGATCCGCGACCGACCGATCCCGGCGGTGGCGCTCACGTTGTTCCTCGAAGTGTTGGCGGAACATTGCGGTGCCGACCTGCTGCGCCTAAAGGGCATTGTCGACATCGCCGAAAGCCCGGATCGACCGGCGGTTATTCACGGTGTGCAGCACGTGTTCCACCCTCCCGCCTTCCTTGATCGTTGGCCGTCGGACGATCACCACAGCCGCCTAGTGTTCATCGCCCGCGATCTTCCGCGCGAGTTCGCGGAAGCGCTGCTGGACGCGATTGAGGCAGAGGTGCGTGAGACGACAAGGAGCGACTAGCGATGCAAAAAGAGGCTAGGGGGCGGGAGACGAGGTTGTGGCACCATCGTTGCTGATAGACCGCCGGCGGAGCGCCCCGCGAAACGGAACGATTTACGCCGATACCTCGTCGCCTTCGATCAGGCTAGCACTTTAGTAATGAAGGTGGTTCCTTTCTCATCGCATAGCGCAGATCGTGACGACTTTGCCGGCGCCACGACGAGGGGGTGTGAATGATAGTCGGCGGTCATCGTGATAGACGAAGCTTCCCCTTGCATCGAGCACGTAAGCATTGATTAGGTATTCGTTCTCATTGCAGGAAAGTTGGCAGACAGCATTACAACTCGTCTCGGCGATTCGAAGTCCGGGCGATCCCTGTGGACCGGGAGGGCCCGCAGGCCCAGCAGGACCCGGCGGGCCTGGGATTCCCTGAGCCCCCGGACGCCCCTGCGGTCCAGGAATACCCTGCGTTCCAGGGGGACCGGGCGGTCCCGCAACACCCTGCGGTCCAGGAGGACCCGGCGGTCCAGGCTCGCCTTTCTTAGCGGGCTGCTTCTTTGCGGCGACATGGATCAGGATTCCATCTGCGGGGTCGAGGCTCATGTCTGCGTTCTCGCCAACGCTGTACTTCTTCGGGTTCGGAATCATCTCTCGAATGGGCCCGGCGCTGGCGATCCCGACGTCCACCCACAGCGCTGACAGAGCTATCAGCAAGATTTGCAGCATATATCCGAGCCACGTTAGACCAAGTAACGCAAGCTTACAGCTTTTCCGACGCATGAAGATCACCCCCATATAAGGCCCTGATAGGATGACGATAGCCTTTCGAGGCGGGCCGACACCGGCGGTCGCGGTGCACAAAAATCACTGCCGACCGCCCTCAGCACGACGACCGCAGACGAGAAACTTATTGTATGCGGCTCGCACAGGAACTGATCTAGATCAACTCAGCTTAGACTTTTGATCTGCGCGCCAGCGGGCGAGGTGCCTTATTTGGATGTGCGGGTCGCGTTGTGCTGCGCGACAATCAAAAGCCGGTCCTTAGCGACAATTCGATCGGCGGTACCAGCGTGCCTTCTCCATTTCCCGCGACAGCGACCTCGCCTCATTACATGAGATTGCGCTCGCAATAGAGCGCAAAATCGCATTCGCGCTTATCCTTGCGACCGCCCTTGGGCGCCGTTTGAGCTGTGTGCAGCCACCAGCCTTGCCCGCCTATGGCGTGACCAAGGCAAGCGCACCGAAGCCCGTGATCTTCTCGCGCCCATCTACGACTGGTTCACCGAAGGTTTCAACACACCGGTCCTCAAAGAAACCAAAGCACTGCTTGAGCAGCTCTCGGCATGCACAAGCTCCGCTTGGAGTAGTCCGACCCTCCTGACAAATCTGGGCGCGGCCTGTGGTTTCAACGCGCGATCGAGATGGCGGTCCGCTGGTTTCAGTTTGAGTGCTGCATGATCGCTGCGAAAATTGCCTCAACCCAACGATGTCGCCGTCTCTCCCAAACAGAATGCTTGGGCGCCGGAAAATCAGGATCGGCGAACGCGCCCACGGCAACGGCAATTAAGTTCGGGAAACCTTCCGCCTCCCAATAGACAGTTGAGCCGCAAACCGGGCAGAACCGGAATGTCACCGAGCGCCCGGAGTCTGATAGGCGCGTGAATTCAGTTGCGTCGCCTGAGATTGCAGTAATTTGCTGCCGTTGGAACCATGCTTGGTTGCCGAAGACCGCTCCGGTGCGCCGCTGACACTCAAGGCAATGGCACATCGAAACGCGTACAGGTTGTCCTTCGCAGGTGAGGCGTAGTTGTCCACAATTGCACGCTGCGGCATGGGGCATCGCTAACCCACCTCCTTCAATTGGCATCGTTCGAGGTTATGTGATGAGCAATAAGACGACGCCACCGACGGTTACGGCCATGGCGGCTATGAGCTGCAGATCGACGCGCTCGGGTTTCAAGAAACCTAAAGCTTAGCAGAAGCGTGACCAGCGGATAGGCGGCAACAAGCGGCGAAACGAGCGTGACAGGGCCGCGGCCAAGAGCGGCATACATTGAAAGGACAGCGGAGCCGTTGCACAGCCCAACCACGGCGAACCACAGCGCGCTGCGGCGGTCGAAGTTTTGTTCGAGCGTATGGCCTGGCACCAGAGCGGCCAGGATCAGCACTGCCGACGAGACCGTATAGCCGATGACAACTGCCGCGATCGGACTGTGCCAGCGCTCCAGACCCAGTTTTATCACCGGCTGGACGAAGCCGCGAATGGCGGACGAACCGAGTGGCAAAGCAAGGAGCCAAAGTCCTCTCACGGTCAAAGCTTGCCATTGTCGTCTATACATCAGCACGACGCCGGCAACGATCGCAGCGATTCCGAACAGCTGTAAAAGACGAAGATGTTCCCCCAGCAGCGTCATCGCCAATAGTACGGCGAACACCGGTGCCAATCCGCCGACCGCGCCGGCTATGTTCGGCCCCATGAGGCGATTGGACTCGAAATTCGAGAGCGTGACCGCTGCCGGAAAGAGTAGCCCAATACCGGCAAATAAACCGGCGGCGCTCAAATCCGCTTCGGCGGGATCAATCGAGAAAGGCGCCAGGCACCAGAATAAGAGCGTCGACGTCGGAACACTGAAAGCGGCGCCGAGCCGAGGCGGCATCCGTTGCAATGCAAATTGGGTCAGCATAAACGCCGCGCCAAAACCGAAGGTCGAGAACAGCGCCAAGAGAACGGCGAGTGGGCTGTTAACCAACGATCCCTCCGTTCGCGTCGCCGTTGTACGGACTGTCGAGAAAACTACTCAATGGGCGCTTGATAAGTCCAATGCATTTATAGTTTTATGTTCGATGCAGGATTTGCATCATGAAAATGAACGTCGACCAGTTGCGTACTTTCGTGATCGTCGTGGAGTCGGGCGGCGTCCATCGAGCGGTCGCTCGGCTCAATTTGAGTCAGCCGGCCGCGTCCAGGCAGATCAACGCGCTTGAAGCCACTCTCGGAGTACCGTTATTTGATCGGATCGGCCGGCGGCTGAAACTCACCTCGGAGGGAGAAGCTTTGCTTCGGCTTAGCCGCAGCCTGCTCGGAGAAGTGCAGACCTTCCACGAGCGGGCGGCCGCGCTCAAAAAGGGTGAAACCGGTGTTCTCCGCGTGGCGGCTACGCCGCAGGTCATTGAAAATACTCTTGCGAATTTCCTCGGTGGCTATCGGCGCCGATACCCGGGTGTCGAGGTTCAGCTGGTCGAGGAAGGAGGAGTCGCGATGCCCCGCCGTCTTGAGTTCGGTGATGTGCACTTCGCTCTCATGGCGCTGGATGACGACCGTTTTTGGGCTCGGTTGCTCTATCCAGTGCGCGGCGTCGCGGTGGTTCCGAATGAACACAGATTGAGCCGCCGCCACACGCTCGAAGTCGCAGAACTCGCCGACGAGCCCCTTCTGCTTCTCCGCAGCGAATTTGCTTCTCGTGAGTGGTTCGAGACCGCATGCCGCGTTGCGCGCATCCGGCCACGGGTGCTGCTTGAGAGCGGTGCTCCGCACACTGCCGTCGCATTGGCAGGGGCCGGCTATGGTATCGCGGTGGTCCCTTCCACGGTCGTCATTCCGGCCGGTCACGTTCGCAGCATTCCACTCCTACAGCGTGGTGCAGCTGTCGGCCGTTGGCTGAGAGTTGCATGGCAACCTGAAAGGTTCTTGTCTGTTTTTGCGGAGCGTTTCATCGAGGAACTCCGCAGGCATTGCTGGCGAGACTACCCCGGTCGAGAATTCAACCGACACACTCCAGCGTTGCTTCGGCCGAGGGAGCCAAGGCGATGATCCACGACGGTCGATAGTGCAGGTTGTCTGGGGCAGAGCGAAGAGCTTCGCTGGGATAGGCAGCTGTTTCGACGAGGGCCACACGCGCGGTCAACGCGGGAAGTCAACAGCGCGAGAATGTCGCGTATGCGCGGAGCCACAACGTCGGATCTGAAGATGTGAACTGCAAAGTTCAAGCGTTGAATGGATGGCCTTAAGTAACATTCGTCCATTACAATCGAGACACAAATCAGACGAAGATAGCCGGCAGCGAAATTCTCTGGTCTGGAGGAACAAATCTACTCGCTCAGCGAGCGCGGTACTAGTTGCCAAACCCATCCACTTAGATTCCATCGCTTTGGTAAATTGCCACATTGTTTCATCAGCGGTGGCCAAGGCTCTTTCTCGCGCATTCGCTGCGCGTTCAAGGCAAAGACGAACAGCAGCACTCTCTTCCTAAGCATGGCACGGAGTATCGTTTCCAAATAGGCAAGCTACAAAGCCGTTTGACCTCATCGAGGGACTCTTGGACGCGCGACCTGATAGCTTCGCTTTCGGCACGTTTGGCGAAGGCGTCTTCCAGTTGGATTGCAAGTTTCTCCCAGTTCTTGGACAGTCCCAGAAACGTGGTTCTCAATTGTGGAGTCCGGGCGGCTATGGCCAATTCGGCACAGCGCGCTGCGTGCTCACGGCATTCTTTGGGATCGCCTGGCATTGCTTTGGGCTCCCAGCGGTAGCTAGGCAGGAGCGCGATCGGTCTCTCAACGGCGCCCATCTCGAACGAAGGCGGTGATACTTTAATGTTGCGCCGGTTTTTTAGTATTGGCGAGCCAATTAGCCGCCGAGGGCCAAATCGCTCGCAGCGTTGGAGTATCGCGACGCATTTCCTGAGTCGGATACCCGACTGTTCCCGGGAACGCTCGTACGTCTTCGATG
>Ga0126371_10006259_pt1 | contig 10580 bp, 11 predicted proteins | sample PanSoiMetaPlot_4_FD_110145 | JGI IMG/M metagenome (GOLD analysis project Ga0126371, IMG submission 110145) | Tropical forest soil microbial communities from Panama - MetaG Plot_4 | ecosystem: Environmental > Terrestrial > Soil > Tropical forest > Bulk soil | place: Panama | collected 2016-02-17
CATAAACATCTGCCCGCCGCCCAGGATCAGCACGACGACCATCAGCGACGTCCAGCCTTCGGCCGGCGTGCCGCGGAGCGCGTTGACCACGACGAAGATCGCGTAGAGCAACCCGAGCACCGAGACCACCAGACCCATCAGCGAGATCCAGCGGATCGGCTGATAGGTAAAGGAGGTCAGCGAGTCGATGACGAGCTTGATCTTCTTGCGCAGCGTCCAGCCCGAGCGGCCGTGCAGCCGCGCTTTCTTCTCGTAAGAAATCGCCGTCTGGCGAAAGCCCATCCAGGTGATCAGTCCGAAGAAACTGGCGTTCTGCTCGGGAAACCGGCACACCGCATCGACAACGCGGCGGTCGAGAAGCAGAAAATCGGCGCCCGTCGCGGGCATTTCTTTCAATCCTGCGACGCGTCGCATCATCCAGTAGTAGAACCGGGAAAATGCGATAGTGCCGCGGGATTCCCCCTCGCGCCGGGCGCGCACCGCCCAGACGACATGGTAGCCGGCCCGCCACTGCGCGATCAGCGCCGGGATCGTCTCGGGTGGGTCCTGGAGGTCCGAGGCCATCGCCACAACACACTCGCCGCGCGCGTGGTCGAGACCGCAAACGGTCGCGGTGTGCGAGCCAAAATTCCGCGAGAACCGGTAGACGCGAACACGGCGGTCAGCGGCGGCGATTGCATCGGCTATCGCAAATGTATCGTCGCGCGAGGAATCGTCGACGATAATCCACTCCCAGTCGACAGGTAGCCCTTCCAGGACCGCCCGCAGCCGCTGATGCATCAGCGGCAGATTGGCGGCCTCGTTGTAGGCAGGCGTGACGACCGAGAGGAGGGGCGCGCGGCCCGCCGGCGGTTCGTTCACTGGCGCAATTCTCGACGCAGCGCGTCCGCCACCTGGATTTGGTCGGCTTCGGTCATCTGCGTGTAGATCGGTAATAAAATGCAATGGTCCTGGGCGGCCTCCGACTGAGTGAGATCGTGGGTCTGCTCGTGGTTCGCGTAAGCCGGTTCGCGATGCGAGCACATAACGCCGCGTCGCGTCGAGATGCCTTGGTCGAGCAGAGCTTGCATCACCCCCTTCTGGTCGACCCGATCGGGAAGGCGTACGCAATAGCTTTGCCAATTGGATCGCGCCCATTCCGGCTCGAACGGTAGCGAAAGCCCCTCGATGTTCCCGAGCAAGGCGACATACCGATCGGCGATCGCCCGCCGTCGCACGACCAGATCCGACAGCCGTGCCAGCTGCTGACGGCCTATCGCGGCCTGGATATCGGTCATGCGATAGTTGTAGCCGAGTATCGGATAATCTTCGAAGATGACCTGCGGCGAGCTGTGTCTTACGGTATCGGGCACACTCATCCCGTGCTGGCGCAATAGCCGAAACTTGCGATCGAGCGTGGCATCGTTTGTTGTCAGCATGCCGCCGTCGCCGGTCGTGATCACTTTGCGAGGATGAAACGAAAAGCAGGCGACGACACCGCGCGGACGCCCGATGGGCTCCCATTGTCCGCCAATCCGGATCTCGCTGCCGACAGCAGGGGCCGCATCCTCGACCAGTGGGAGGGAGTGGCGATCGCAGACCGCGAGCAATCCAGTCAAGTCGCACGGCATGCCGATCTGGTGCACGGCGAGTACGGCTCGGGTCCGCGCGGTCACCGCCTCCTCCACCCGGTTCGGATCGATGTTATAGGTATCAGGGTCGATATCGACAAAGACCGGGGTCGCGCCGCAATATCGGATGCTGTTGGCGGTTGCAATAAAAGAGTGGCTCGCGGTGATGACTTCGTCACCTTCGCCTAACCCGAGCCCAACCAAGGCTAGATGCAACGCGGCGGTGCAACTCGAAACCGCGCAGGCGTAAGCAGCGCCGACATACCGGGCGAACTCCCTTTCAAAACCGGCGACTTCCGGCCCCTGGGTGACCCATCCCGACAGAACTGTTCGGCGGGCGGCCTCCGCGTCCGCCTCGTCGAGCGCCGGCTGCGCGATGGGTATCACGGTACAGCCTCCCGATGTTTGGTTGTCGGCGTCTCCGGACCACCCAATAGGCTCCAATTCTCGATCTCGTCCTCGAGCAGTGCGGAGGGGTCGGGGTGGCGTTCGCGGAACCATTTCAGGTATCGGCAGATACCATCCTCGAAGGCGACTTGTGGCCGGTAGTCGAGGAGCTCTGCGGCGCGCCGATTGTCGGCTTGCAATCGATGAACATCGCCTGGGCGAGCGTTATGAAACGCAACTGCCATATCGTTGCGTCCGCACGTCGCTAAGACGATCACAGCGATTTGACTTACCGTGAGTAGCCGCCCATAGGCGAGGTTGATCTTCGTGCCGACGGCACGATCCGATGCTCCGGCAATTGCGAGCCCCCGTGCCACCTCGGTCACATAGGTGAAGTCGCGCCCATTCGAGCCGTCTCCAAAAATCACCGGCGGTCGGCCGTTGAGGACGCGAATAATAAAGCGGGGTACGACTTCCGCCAAATCGCCGCTCTGGTGGGCTCGTGGCCCGTAGGCATTGAACGGCCGAACGACGACAGTCGGCAATCCGTAAGTCTGGTGATAAGCATCCGTATAAAGCTCGCCGGCAAGTTTGGCCGCGCCATAGACCGTGACGGGACGACAGACTGTCGCGTCCTCGTGCAGCAAGCCCTCCGAAGCGTTGCCGTAGACCTCGGAGGAGGAGCAGTACACAAATCGCTCCACGCCGAGCTTCCGCGCCGCTTCGAGGACCACCAGCGTACCGGTCGAATTGACGTCATGGCTCTGGCGAGGATCGGCCAGAGACCGGCGAACGCACTGGACCGCCAGGTGGTAGACCCAATTGCACCCGTCCATCGCGCGAGCGACCGCGTCCGCGTTCAGGACAGAGCCGGTCAGGACGCGCACACGCCCTTTTGACATCGCACCAGCGAGGTTTTCGGGCGATCCGGTCGAGAAATCGTCGAGGACCGTCACCTCGCTCCCCACCTCCACGAGCGCATCGACCAGATGGCTGCCGATGAACCCCGCGCCTCCGGTCACCAGAACCCGCTTGCCGTTGAGATCAGCCATGGCGCCTCTCGGGAGAGGTGGCGGCAGCATTCAGCACCGCCTGATCCAAGGCGGCGCTCACCTCCTCGATTTGTTCAGGGCGGAGCTCAGCATAGATCGGCAACGAGAGAAAGCGTTCCGCAATCGCTTCGGTAACCGGGAAGTCGCCGCGCCGGTAGCCGAGACCGGCATAGGCTTGCTGGAGATGCACCGGAATGGGGTAATGGATGCCCGTCCCGATTCCCGCCTCGGCCAACATTTTCTGGACGGCGTCCCGCTGAGCGACTTGAACGGCGAAGACGTGATAGACGTGACGGTGATCTCCGGGTGGATCGGGCCGCAGGTGGCCGCCTTGGGCGAGCAGCCGATCATAGCGCGCTGCGGCCGCACGTCGCGCCTCTGTCCATGCCTCGATGTGGTCCATTTTGACGTTGAGGACGGCTCCTTGGATCGCGTCCATTCGATAATTGTATCCGGGAAGGAGGTGGTCGTATTTCGACTGTTGTCCCCAGTCGCGCAGCATCGCAGCCCTGTCTGCGAATTCGCGATTGCTGGTGACAATCGCGCCGCCTTCGCCATAGGCGCCGAGATTTTTTCCCGGATAGAAGCTGAAGCAGCCGAGCTCACCGATCGAGCCGGCGCGGCGACCCTTATACGCGGCGCCATGCGATTGCGCTGCATCCTCGATAACCACGAGTCCATGCCGCCGCGCGATCTCGATGATCGGATCCATGTCCGCCATCAGCCCGTGCAGATGCACCGGCAAGATCGCCCTTGTCCGCGGCGTGACGGCCGCTTCGATCAGCGTCGGATCCATGGTCCAGGTCACCGGGTCGACATCGACAAAGACCGGTCGTGCACCGCAATAGAGGACCGCCGCGGCGGTCGCAACAAAGGTCGACGACACGGAAATGACCTCGTCCCCGGGACCGATCCCGGTTGCGAGGAGTGCCAGATGCAGCGCCGAAGTACCACTGTTCAATGCCACGCAATAAGGAGTCTCGCAGTATGAGGCGAAGCGCTTCTCGAAGGCCGCCACATCTGGTCCGAGCACGAAGTTCGCCCGCTCGATCACGCTTGCGACAGCGCGGTCGATGTCGCTCTTGATCGCTCTATATTGCGCCTGCAGATCGAGAAACGGGACCACTCCGGTCATTCCTTCAATTCTATTGGCCGCCCGCGTTGTTTCAGCGAGCGCGAGGCGGCTTCCAAGAGCTCGACAACGCGCATGCCAGCGACACCGTCTGTCTGCGGCGCGCAGCCGGTGGTTATGCAATCAACGAAATGCTCGACTTCTACCGCCAATCCTTCCCGGTTGCCCAGCTGCGGCGCCGACATATCGCCCGCGCGATAGCCGATGCGGAGCTGGTAAATTTTCTCCGGGTCGTCGGTTATCGTCACCCCTTTATCATATACCTTGATTTTCTCGCTCGGCTCCAGATCGTCGTAGACGATCATCTTATGGCTCCCGCCCACTAGGATCTGCCTGATCTTCACCGGGGCGAGCCAGTTGACATTGATGTGCGCAATGGTTCCCTCGGCAAAGAACAGGGAAATATAGGCGATGCTTTCGGGGCTTTGCTGCACTGGCGAGGCTCCGTTGGCGGATACGGCAACCGGATGCTCTCCCAGGACATATTCGAGGATCGAGAAATCGTGGACCGCCAAATCCCAAATTACATTGACGTCATGCTGAAAGAGTCCAAGATTAACCCGGATCGAGTCATAATAGTAGATTTTGCCGAGCTCATTGGCGGCCACAAGATCGTGAATCTTTCGGATCGCCGGAGTGTAGACGAAAGTGTGATCGACCATCAGCACACGATTACGACGTTGGGCCGCGGCGATGAGGCGCCGCGCCTGGTCTGTCGTCTCGGTCATCGGCTTTTCGACAAGAACATGCTTGCCGCACTCCAGTGCAGCGAGCGCGAGCTCGAAATGCGATCGTACCGGGGTCGCCACCGCAATGGCATCGATCGACGAGTCGTCGAGCAAATCCTTGAAATTTGGTGTTGTCCGGATCGACGGATAACGCCTGTTGACGGTCGCGAGACTTTCGGCGCGCCTGTCGCAAACAGCCATCACCCGGGTTGCCTCAGCTTCCGAGAAATTGCGGACGAGATTGGGCCCCCAGTAGCCAAACCCAACAACGCCGACACCGATCATGGGACCCGCACGGGTCCGGTAGTTGAAGCGATGGCGATACCAGCGAGGATCACGGCAAGACCGATCACCTTGCGGATCGAGACCGGTTCGCTGAAAATGAACACCGCGCCGATACTCACCATCACAAAAATTAGACCCACCATCACCGGATAGGCGGTGCTGAGTGGTTCATACGCGATCACCCGGAACCAAACGAGTGCCGCGACAAAGTATAAAATGAACCCGGCCGCAAAAAGCGGTTCGCAGAGCATCCTAGCGAACTCGACAACGGTCGCAACGAGGCCGTCCGGGCGGAACCCGCCGGCGCGATCGAGCCCGGCACGCAGCGCCAGATTGGCGATCGTCGTCAGAAGCGCCGAAGCCGCAAGGAGCAGCAGCCCAAGGCGGGACATCACCCGGCCTGTCGCATACGCGCGTCACCCACCACCCGGCCGGGAACACCGACCACGACGGCGTGAGGCGGCACATCGGTCGTCACCACACAGCCTGCGCCAATCAGCGCGCCCGGGCCGATAGTGACGCCGCAGAGAACCGTCGCGTGGGAGCCGATCGACGCGCGGCGGCCAATCCGGATCGGCTCGAGTTGCCACTCCCCGGCTTCCTGCAGCACTCCCGCATCGCTCGTTGCTCGCGGGAATCGGTCATTAATGAACATGACGCCATGGCCGATGAATACCTCGTCCTCGATAGTGACGCCCTCGCAAATGAATGTGTGCGAAGAAATTTTGCAACGCTCGCCAATCTCGACCCCGCGCTGGATCTCGACAAATGTTCCGATCCGGGTTGCCGAACCGATTGAGCATCCGTAAAGGTTAACAAGGTCGGGATGAAGGATTCGCACGCCTTCCCCCAGGCGAACATCCGCGCTAACCGGCATGTAAATGATCATCCTCGATCGCCTGATTGTGAAGCTTAGACAATGTAGCGGATTTATGCAAGCATTTGGCGCGAGAGCTGTTGCTGACTGATGATCTGTCCGGTTTTTGTAGCGCCTGATTTGTCCGGTTTTAGAACCGCTCGAAAAGGGAGCGGAGTATGGGCCGAGCAGGAGCTCGGCGCCAGCGCCGAGCCTGCCGGCGGCCTCATGCATCGCCGGCAACGCTGCTGGGTGGACCGGGCAGCGGCCGCTAGGGGGCGGAAGGCATCTCGATGCTCGGCGAGAAAGCACTGACCTCGAGGATCGCGACTGGGCGACGCAATTTTTTGATCGATCGCCGGCTTCCGGTCATGACGACGATCGCGATCGACCTGGCACATCCGTTCCCGTTCATTCCAAATCGTGCGCTGGTGCTCGTCGCGGAATTGCGGCCGGATGATCGGAGCGCCGCATCATCTGCCGAACCCAGAGCAAGCACTCAGGCAAATCTCGGCGATCCTCACCGTGGGCGACATCTACTATGGTGTCGAGAACAACAAGAGCGCGTGTCGCGGAATATTTGATTTCCTGATGAGCATCAAGCCCTTATGGATAGAGGAAGCGAGCGCCAAGCCGCAGATATCCGCCGCGATGATCGATAATTGGGCACATGGGCTGTCCGCACGGGTGACAAGCGAGACCAGTGTATTTCCGCCGCCCCACCCTGTTCAATCTGCTCGGGCTGGGCTTGGCGACGGGCCTCTTGTGCGTTTCCGACCGGTTCTGCGCTAAAATCCCGTGGTTGCGAGACCAGGGCGGCCAGATCCTGTTCAAGGTAGAGAAATTGGCGCTGGTATAATGTCGGTTTGCAAAAGGCGCGACGGGATAACTGGCGCAACATTTGGTCTCGGCGGCGCGTGATTGCGGTTGTTGCGGCGGAAAGATCCGGTGATGAAAACGAGCTATTTCGTCCACCCGAAGGGCCTCTGCGAGTCGTCAAAAGTCGGACCCGGCACGCGGATCTGGGCGTTCACTCACATCCTCGACGGCGCCGTTATCGGCCGCGACTGCAATATTTGCGATCATGTCTTCATCGAAGAACAGGTGGTTCTCGGTGACCGCGTCACCGTGAAATCCGGCGTCCAGTTGTGGAACGGATTAATTGTCGAGGACGATGTCTTTATCGGACCAAATGCAACGTTCACGAATGACCTTCTCCCGAGAGGCAAGCAATATCAGGCCAACTATCCGGTAACGACGATCTGCCGGAACGCGTTGATTGGCGCGGAGGCGACGATCCTTCCCGGGCTGACGATCGGTCATAATGCAATGATCGGTGCCGGCGCGGTCGTCACCAGCAACGTACAACCCAATGCGATTGTCACCGGGAACCCGGCACGGGTCATCGGCTACGTGGATGCCAAGAGGGGTAGTCCCGCGTATCGCACGACGCCACCCCTGGGAGATGCGTTGCCGAGCGTGGTTCAAGCTACGGTCGAGGGTGTGACGTTGCACCGCCTGAAGAGAGTGGAAGACATGCGGGGCAACCTCGTGGTCGGCGAATTCGGCCGTGAGCTCCCGTTCGTGCCTGCTCGGTTTTTCACAATATTCGATGTTCCGGGGACTCGCGCTCGGGGAGAACACGCCCATCGACGCTGTGAACAATTTCTTGTTTGTTTAAGAGGCGCCTGCGCAATCGTCGTAGAGAATCGGCAAAACCGCGAAGAAATTTCGCTGCGCAGCCCGGATTTTGGGGCATATCTCCGACCGATGATCTGGACTACCCTTTATAAATTTTCACCGGACGCGCTGTTGATCGTTTTTGCGTCAGATTTCTATGACCCTGAGGATTACGTCAGGGATTACGAGACCTATCTGAGACTGCTCGACAATTAGCTCCAGACAATCAGGCGCACAATATGCTCGCGACCATTCCGCAAACCGATCCACGCGCCGGCTATCAGGCCCAGCGGGCTGCCATCGAAGCTGCGATCACTCGGGTTCTAGAAGGCGGCGTCTACATTCTCGGCAAAGAGGTCGAGGCCTTCGAGGCTGCTTTCGCTGCTTTCGTCGGGGTCGCCCACGCTGTCGGCGTGGCAAATGGGACAGATGCGATCGAGCTCGCCTTGCGCACTTGCGGCATAGGTCGCGGGGATCTTGTCTTCACCGTCTCCCATACCGCGGTCGCAACCGTTGCCGCCATCGAACGCTCGGGGGCAATCCCCGTCCTGATCGATGTGGAGCCAGGCACGTACACCATTGCTCCGCACGAGCTGTCGCGGGCGCTGCGGCAACCCGCAAATGGTCGGCCAGCGGCTGTGCTACCGGTGCACCTCTATGGTCAGTCGGCCGACTTGTCCGCCGTGTCCGACATCGCCCGCGCCCATGGGCTACGCTTAATAGAAGATTGTGCACAGAGCCACGGTGCGCTGTGGTGCGGAAAACCAGCGGGAAGCTTTGGCGATATTGGCTGCTTCAGCTTTTATCCGACAAAGAATCTAGGGGCGCTCGGGGATGGCGGCATCCTCGTGACCAACGACCCTGTTCTCGCCAAGACTGCGCGTGAAATTCGAGAGTACGGTTGGCGTGAGCGCTATATCAGTTCCCGGCCGGGAATCAATTCCCGCCTCGACGCGATCCAGGCCGCAATCCTCGGCGTCAAGTTGAAACGCCTCGAAGAGGATAATTTGCAACGACGAGCGATAGCGAGCCGTTACGATACCGGTCTGGCAGGTCTGCCCCTCGCCGTCCCGGTTCGGGAACCGAACGCGACCCACGTCTTTCACCAATATGTGATCAGGCTCGCTGAGCGCGATGCGTTGCGCGAGCGGCTGCGTGCCGCCGGGATCGGAACCGCAATCCACTATCCTGCTCCGGTTCATCGCCAGCCGGCCTATGAGGGTCGTCTCGTCGCCGGCCCTGCGGGACTGGGCGTCAGCGAGCGCGCCGCCGCGCAGATACTCAGCCTGCCGATTTACCCACAGCTTCCTCATGAGGCGGTCGAGCGGGTGATTGCTGAGATCCGGAGGTTCTTCGGCTTTTGTTGATCAGGCCCTGTTGCGACGTTCCGAGGCGGCGCAATATCGCTCCCCGACGATCCCGACACCGATCATCTCAGCTGCGCCGGACCGGTCGTCGACTACAAACCGATAACCCCACCGGGTCAGACGGGATGACTGAATTGCTCCACTTCGGCGCTGCCGAGGGCCACCGCTCGTCAAACTCGCCCGCCACCACAGGGCTAACAGCGTAAGACCAGTGCGAGATAGTCTCGCGGCATTGGTGCTGTTCGCTGCGGTAATGCTCGGAGCGGCCGGCAGGCCGGCCGCGGCCGAGGACGGTCTTCTAAAGCAGCAGACGCTAACAGGCGACTGGAGTGGGATACGCACGACGTTAAAGGACGCCGGCATCGCTTAATCTGATCGGCGATCGCTTGGGCCTGTCGGATGGCGGCGGCTTTTGGGGTGCCGTGGGATCGTTGAACGACAATTTCAGGGTCCTCGACTACTTGATCGTGGGTTTTTTCTAGCTGGTCTCCTACATGGCCTATCGCGTCAATCGCTACGACGATATCGAGGCGTCGACCGTCTGGCCCGCCATTGACAGAGCGAGCTGGCGCATCTTATGGTTGGCCTGCTTACGCGAGGCGTGGAAGCCGGTGAAAGCCCGGCACGGTCGCGCCACTGTAATCGGCCCCTGCTGAGAAGCGGGGTCGAGAGTCAGACCCCCCTCGCAGTTCGAATGGGCCTCTAGCGGGACGCGAAATCCTAGGAGATCGACGATGACCACTGCTTCCCTTGCCCCCGTTACCCGGCCCGCGGCTATTCCGGCGCGCGAGGCGTTGCCTTGGGTGCTTCTCGGCGGATTGGTGCTGCTGTTGGCGATCTATTTCGTCGGCGCCGAGGAAGGGGCGACGTCGCTGATCTCCGGCATGTATGTGCACGAATTTGTTCATGACGGGCGCCATTTGCTGGGCTTCCCCTGTCACTAAGCGGACGTCTCGCCGTGACGGGGACGCTGCTGATGCGCGGAATGCTGGTCGGCATCCTCGCGGGCTTGCTTTGCTTCACCTTTCTGAAAATTGTCGGCGAGCCGCAGGTCGATCGCGCGATCGCCTTTGAAAGTGAGCTAAACGAAGCCAGAGCCAGGGCCGAAGCGCAAGCTCTGATCGCCAAGGGCTTGCCGGCGCCAAAGGAGGAAGTCGAGCCCGAGCTTATCGGTCGATCGGTCCAGGCGGGCATCGGCCTGTTCACCGGGGTCATGGTCTACAACGCCGCTGTCGGCGGGCTCTTCGCCCTCGCTTTTGCCCTGACCTACGGGCGCATCGGCGATTTTGGCCCGCGAGCCACAGCGCTTTGCTGGCCGTACTCGCCCTTATCGCCGTCCATATCGTTCCCGGCCTCAAATATCCGGCAAATCCGCCCTCGGTCGGCGACCCCGCCACGATCGGCCTGAGAACCGCGCTGTACTTCACCATGATCGCGGTTTCCCTCGCTGTGATGATCGCAGCGGGCATGTTGCGGCTACGGC